>Ga0272441_10011056_pt1 | contig 13494 bp, 9 predicted proteins | sample SSMProp6N_FD_193582 | JGI IMG/M metagenome (GOLD analysis project Ga0272441, IMG submission 193582) | Marine sediment archaeal communities from Little Sippewissett salt marsh, Falmouth, MA, United States - SSM-Prop-6N | ecosystem: Environmental > Aquatic > Marine > Wetlands > Sediment ... | reverse complement strand
AATCCATTACCTCAGAAACAATTACCAAGGGGCAGGCCTCCCGGGGTTGATGGGATTCAGCGAAATCCGCCGGTTTTTTGGCGGCTCTTACGCGCAGATTTGTTTGCACTTCTGGTACGAGGATTGCATAACGTGCAACGTGTGGAAAAACCTGATGAATCGACTCAAAGATCGCAAACAGGTGTGCCCGTGAAAGCTCCGATCGGTCGCAGGATTCGGCAACGCCTGAAGAGGCGTTCAATCGCCGAGGTTGTGCTTGTACTGCTCTCCGGATTGGGCTTGGGTTTCTTTTTGTGGCGTTTGAGCGTTGACGAGGTCACCTTCAACTCCTACCTGTTTTTCAACAACCTGTCGGTTCAATACAGGCGGATGCTGTTGATCTGTCTGGGCTCGGGAGCGGTTTTTCTGTTTCTGCTGTGGGTCCTCACCACCGCCGTAGATTCACGTTGCAGGAGCGCGGAATCCGCGCCATCAACCCGCATCACGGGTTTCTTCTCGGTGGGGTTGTTAGTCGGATTTGCCCCCTTTCTGGCAGTGCAGGCCTTGGAGGTCTATCACCCGTTCTTGTTGTTCTGCGTGGCTGCGGGCTTCCTCTTCACCGTCCTGCTGACAACCTACCTGGTCGTTTCCGGCTCTTCGGCGGAGAAGGAAACAGCAGGGGAGAGCAGCAGCTGCGGGGGGAAGCAACACTCGCAACGGGCAGACCGCATCTGCTTGTTCGTTGTTGCGGCCCTGACCGCGGCCTACGCCCTGTACTTCAGTTTCTACACGGTGGGCAGGCATCTGGCCTTCCACACCTTTGCCTTCGACCTGGGCTGGCAGAACCAGGTGTTCTATACCCTGCTGCAAACGGGGTATCCCCGGGTAACGGGATTCATAACCATAGACCACCTGAGCAACCACTTCCAGCCCCTGTACTATCTGCTGGCTCCCGTGTACGCCCTGTACCGCAACCCGATCACGTTGCTGGTGATGCAGTCCGTTGTGCTGCCCTCCGGCGCCGTTCCGATCTACCTGGTGGCTCGCAGGAGAATCGGCAATCCCTGGATCGCCCTGGTGATCGCAACCGGGTTCCTGCTGCATCCGGCTCTGCACGGGATGAACAGCTTCGACTTCCACGGCCTGGTGCTGCTGGTGCCTATCTTCTGCTTTCTGATCTACTTCCTGGAATCTCGAAAAACCGCCCTATTTTGGGTGTTTCTGGCCCTGGCCCTGATAACCAGGGAAGACACGGCCGTAACGGTTTCCGGGGTGGGGCTATACGCATTCTTTGTGCTCAAACGTCGCCGGTTGGGTATCGCCGTGCTGGTCGCCTGTGTCGGTTATTTCTTCCTGGTCTGCCAGATCATGAGAGCCCTGGGGGGATTCCCGAACCTGGAGAACTACTGGCCCCTGGTTCTTCCCGAGCAGCAGGGCTTTCGGGGCGTTCTGAGCACCGTGTTCACCAATCCGCTGTACCTCTTTCGGCACATCTTCTTCAACGTGGACAAGCTGCGCTACCTCATCTCGATGCTGTTTCCCCTGCTGTTTCTGCCGCTGCTTTCGGGAAAATCCGCGGTGCTCGCTCTGCCCGGCCTGGCCATCCTGCTGCTTTCCAGCAGAGATCCCCACTACTCCCTGGGATTCCAGTACTCCACGCACATCCTCCCGCAGCTGTACTTTCTCGCGATCGCCGGGATTGCGAACGTGCGCAGATACCTGGAGCGGCGCAGAACGCAACCCTCGTTCCGGAAGATCGGAGAGCGTTTTGTGCCCGTGACGGCGATCGGACTGCTGGCCGCCGGGTTGCTGATGAACTGGCAGCTGGGGCTGGTTCTGTCGAAACGCTTTCCCGGTTTTGTTCAACCGACCAGTCGGGAACGAACCGTTCACTCCCTGTTTTCCCAGATCCCCCCTTCCGCTTCGGTAGCCACGCTGTCGCGGTTGTATCCTCATCTGTCCGGAAGGAAGGAGATCTATCTGTTGCACCGAATGTTTTCCGATACCGAGTATGTCCTGGCCGATCTGGAGGCGCCCCAGCCCGCGACGGATCTGGCCGAGTATTGGCTTTGGAGCCATACGAATAGCCCCGAATCTGTAAAACGAATGATCGTTCCCCTGCTGTGGCAGGGAAGATACGGGGTGTTGCGTTATCAGGATGGATTTGTGCTTTTGAAGAGAGGGCACAGCTCTGGACAGGATTCGACGGTGCTGGCGGATATCCAAGCCCGCGTACCTGAAGCCGAACCGGGGCCGATCCCCTACTTCAGGGATCCGGCGGAAAATGTCCAGGAACCGCGCTACTCGGAATCCGATCGGCTGCATGCTTTCTTGAAAGAACACTCCACCCGGACGATCCTGATCGCCGCCGGCGGGGAGGCGAGTACCGGACTTTCCTATCTCGCGAAGCAGTACCTCATGTTCGCAGGCTCCCGGATCAACACGCTCGGTAAACATGGCGGGTATGCGGCGGTGATCCATCGAAATCGTGTGGTCGTGGAGCTGATCGACAACCCGGGGGATGGGATCCTGGCCTCCCGCGATCATCCGGAGTTGAGCTCCGCTCTGCCCGGCCTGGAGGTGAGCATCGAATCATCGGGCAGAAGAAAGGACCCCAGGGCATCGATCCGCGTAAATGGGCGGGAGGTGTCTGAAAACGGAATCGGGCTGAACGTTGTGGTCCTGGATCACCGGCTGCGTGTTGTCTGTTCAGAGCTCTTTGCCACGGGGCAATAACAACCGGATTTGTTCTTGAAATCGGACCCTCCGGTGCTATCCTGTCAGAGGAGGGGCCTGTTCCCCGATCGCCGCGACCTCAGGCGATGATACGCACATCCCCGATTTTCAGGCCCCTGTCCTGGACAAACACGGGATTGAAATCCAGCTCCTTGATGCCCGGATATCGCATCGCCAGCCGGGAGAGACCGACCAGCAGATCCAGCAGGGCTTCCCTGTCCAAGGTCGAGCCTCCTCTGTAGCCGGCCAGCATCCTGTTGATCTTCAACCCATCCAGCATGTTCCCGGCTTCCTCCCTATTAAAAGGAGCTATGCACACCGCGGAGTCCCGCAGCAGCTCGGTAAGCACGCCCCCGGCTCCAACCAGGACGACCGGACCGAAGGTGGGGTCCTGTTTGATCCCGGCGATGATCTCCAGTCCCTCGAGCACCTGCCGGTACAGCATGATTCCCCGGAATCCTTGTCTTGAGAAGCGGCCGGCCATGTCGGCGAAGGCCTCCTGTACCTGCCCTTCATCCCGAAGGTTGAGCCGTACCCCGCCCACGTCGCTCTTGTGCAGGATCCTGGGGGAGACCACCTTCATAACCAGGGGAAAGCCCAGGGCGCGGACGGCCTCGGGGATCTGCTCGCCGGAGGTGAGGTAACGATGAGCCGGGAAGGAGAATCCCTGCTGCTCCAGGAAGGACACCGCTTCAGGTTCCGGGACTGGAGCGCCTGCGGCAAAGGGCAGGGGCGACTGCTCGCCCTTGGGGATTTCTGCGTATTGCCCCTCTACCGGGCTGCCGGTGTAAAGGCTGTACTCGACCATCTTGGAAAGGACGAAGGCCGCGCGCTCTCCGGTGGGAAATACGGGGATCCCGCCCTGCTTCAAGTTTTCGATTCCCTGTTCCACGATCTCCCCGGCCATGAATACGGCAGCCACCGGCTTGGGGTGCTCCTGAGCCCCGGCGGCTTCCACGATTCCTTCGGCCAGGGAAGCGGAATCGAGAAAAGGGGTAGCCACGTTGATGGCGATGGCTGCATCATACTCGGATCCCAGCACATTCTGGAGGGTGCGCCGGTAGCCTTCCCGGGTTCCCTCGACGGTCAGGTCGATCGGGTTTGCAAAGGCACAGTGAGCGGGCAGAAACTCGGCCAGCCGCTCACGGAGCTCATCCGGGCTCTCTGCCACCTGAAGGCCCAGCTCCTCCGCCCTGTCGCTGGTCAGGATGCCCGGTCCCCCGGAGTTGGTGACCACGGCCAGGCGCCTTCCGCTCATAGGAGGAAGAGAGGTCAGGCCGTGGCACAGATCCAGCATCTCCTCGATGCCGGCAACCCGAAGCGCTCCGCTCTGTCGGATCATGGCCGCGAATATTTCATCCGAGCCGGCCAGGGATCCGGTGTGGGAGCTGGCCGCCCGCAGGCCCGAAACGCTGCGCCCCGCCTTGATGATTACCACGGGTTTTTTCCGCGCCACCCTGCCTACCGCCTGCATAAAGGCTCGGCCGTTCTGCAGGCTCTCCAGGTACAGGGCGATCACCTCGGTGTGCGGGTCGCCCTCCAGGTAGTCCAGCAGCTCCACCTCGCCGATGTCGACCCGGTTGCCGTAGCTGACGAACTTGGAGAAGCCGATACCCTGCATCTTCGCCAGGGCCAGCACCGCTCCGCCCACAGCTCCACTCTGGGTGATGAAAGCCGTCTTTCCCGGTAGGGCTCGGACCTCGATGCTGGCATACAGGCAGGAGACGGTGTCCATGATGCCGGCGCAGTTCGGGCCGATCAGCCGAACTCCGTAGCGATCCGCAGCCTTTTTGAGCCTCTGCTCCTGTTCTGAGTTGCCGATCTCAGAGAACCCGGAGGTGAACACCACGGCGAAGGGCACACCCGCCTGGCCGCAGGCGCCGATCACCTGTTCGACGAACCGAGCCGGTACGGATATGAGAGCCAAATCCGGGGGGGCGGAAAGCGCGCTCAGATCGGCAAAGCCCGGGATATTCGGGTGCCCTTCGGGATTCTCTGCCTTCGGATTTACCGCCAGAATCGATCCCGGAAAGCCGCCCGCTGTGAGCTGGGTGATCAGCTGGTGACCGATCTTGTCCCGCTTGACAGATCCGAAGACGGCTACGGATTTCGGCTCGAAGAGGCTTTCAAACGTGTTGGAGGAGGGACTGGCCATGGGCATAGCCTCCGTTGAAGGCCCGGAGATTGCCCTCCAGACCCCTTTTCAGTTTCTTGCTGATCGCCTGCTCCAGGCTCTCCTTGGAGAAGAAGGAAAGCTCGGGAGAGATATCCGGAGCTACTGCGGAGAAAATCCCCAGGAGAAACATGTTGTACGGCTGCTGTGCTTCGCTGACGGCAACGATTCTATCTGTTTTCCGGGCGTACAGCTCGGTTAGCTGGTCGAAGGTGGGGTAAGGCTCTTTTTTCAACAGCATGGTGGTGGGAACAAAGGCGTAGTCCAGCAGAATCGCCATTCCTCCACTTTTTAGGAAGGACAGGGAGTTGATCGTCTCCCCGATCTCCATGCCGATGAGGATATCCGCAAACCCTGAGGAGATACGGGCGCCGAACTCCTGCCGGGGGTTGTCGCTCAGCCGAATCTCGGAGGTCACCCGGCCGCCTCGCTGGGCCATCCCCTTGGCGTTGAACAGTGTGACCTTCAAGCCCCTGTCGGAGGCCTGGCTGGAAATCAGATTGGCCAAGGTGATGATGCCCTGGCCCCCCAGGCCCGTCATAAAGATGCTCTGCATCATGATTTTTTAACCTCCCAATTTTTTCTGGCTGATCGCATCGAACTTGCAGCAGGTGGAGCACAAACCGCAGCCGGTGCACAGTTCCGGATCGATGGCCATGACCTGGCCGTGCTTCGATTTTCCGCCGTTGGCCGTCACGTACAATGCGGGGCAGCCGGTTTCCCGCAGACAGGAGCGGCAGAAGGTGCACTTTTCGGAATCGATTCTGTAGATCAGGGCACGCTCCTCCCGGCGGGCTGCGGTCAGGGCGCACTCCGTTTGAGAGATGATCACCTTGACCCCCTCCTGCTGTAGAGCCTTCGTGATCGTCTCCACCGACTGCTCCTGGTCGAATGGTCCGATCACCTGGAGGTTTTCCACCCCCATACCCCGGACGATGCCCTCGATCTCCACCCGTCTGGAACCCTCGGCCTGGAACTGCCCGGCCGTACCGGGATTGACCTGGAAACCGGTCATGCTGGTCCAGCCGTTGTCCAGGATGATCACCAGCAGGTTAGTACCATGCTGGACTGCATTGACTAACGGCGGGATCCCGGCATGAAAGAAAGTGGAGTCCCCGATGGTGGCGATCACCGGATTTTCGATTCCCGCGTGATAAAAGCCCTGAGCCAGGCCGATGCTCGAGCCCATCGAGACTTCCGTCCAGCAGGTGTGGAAGGGGGGATTCATGCCCAGGATCGTGCAGCCGATGTCTCCGGTCACCACCGTGTTGTCCCTGTTGAGCCCGATCTTCTTCAGGGCCCGGTTGATGGCCATGAAACTTCCCCGGTGCGGGCAACCGGCGCAGAAGGTGATGGGATGCTTGACGTTGAGGGCAGTCGCTGCTTTCGCGGCTGGGCCCGGCTGTTCGGTGGATTGCCGGCCGATCGTCTCCTTAGCCGCCCGTCCGCCACCTGAGGCGGAGGCTGGGACCGGGGAATCCCCTTGCGAACCCTGAGCGAGCAACGTCAAGCCCCGGCCGATCGTCTCCAGGTTGTACTTGCCGACTCTGGGAAACAATCCGTCGAGCTTTCCCAAGATTGTGCCCCTCCAGCCGAGTCTGGAGGCTTCACTGCGCAGCTGCATCTCCACGAAGGGTTCCAGCTCTTCGAGAACCAGGATCCTTGCCGCCTTTTCGAACATCTCTCCGGCCAGCTGCGTGTCCAGGGGAAAAACCGATTCCAGGAACAGAGTGGACAGCTCATTGTGATTCCCGCCTGACATCGCCTCCCGCACGTAGGGAATCAGGGCTCCAGCGGCCACCACGAACAGATCGCCGCTTTCGGCCTGTTGCAGGGTGTTGATCCCGGCCTTGGAAGCGCTACTCTCGGCTGTCTTGAGCCGCTCCAGCAGATCCCGGTGCTGATCCATGCAGATCACCGCCCCCGCCTTTGTGTAGCGGAAGATGTTCTTCTCGAAATCCGCTTGGCGGCCCAGCGGCTCGTAGGAGTACTCCCCCTCCACCTCCTGCTTGGCGTGGGCCACGGAGGTGACAGAGCGCAGGATCACCGGAAGCTCGCAGGTCTCACTGAGCTGGAAGGCGTAGCGGGCCAGCTCGTAGGCTCGGGTCGGATCCGCGGGCTCTAAAACGGGCAGGCCCGCCCACTGAGCGAAAAGCCGGGTGTCCTGCTCCGGCATGCCCGCCTCCGCCCCCGGGTCGTCGGCGATGTACAGCACCAGGCCTCCCTTGGTACCGGAGTAGGCCACCGAAAGAATCGAGTCAGCCGCCACGTTCGCTCCGGACATCTTCATGGTGGCCAGGGCACGTTTGCCCGCCCAGGCCGCACCGGTGGCCAGCTCGAAGGCCACCTTCTCATTGACGCTCCACTCCACGTAGGGTGCCGGCTCGCCTCTCTGTGACGCCGTGGCACTGAAGTGAAGCAGCTCTGTGAGCGCTTCCGAGGAAGGGGTGCCGGGATAGCCGGCGGCCACCCCTATTCCCGCTGCCAGGGCTCCGTAAGCCACCGCCTGATTTCCGATAATCGATCGCTTCATTGAATCACCTCATGTTGTTGATTGCTCTGCACTTCACTCCGCGGCTCCTCGCAATACGGACGTCTCTGAAGGACCGCCGCCTTCATCTGTATTTTTGCCACACGCCGGTTGGGAGCGTTTCGGTCCCGCGAAAAAGGGTTTGACATTTTTCCGCAAAGTGGGTAAAATCATCGTTGCATAATTAGAAATGGCATTTCGGATATAGAGATACTAATGCAAATACTTTCATCTGTCAAGAAAGCCCTGGAGCTGCTTGATCATTTCACCATAGAGCATCCCGAGCTCAGTCTGGCCGAAATCAGCCGGGAGGTGGATGCCCACAAGAGCTCGGTGTTTCGAGTTCTGACCACCCTGGAAGCGGCGGGCTTCCTGGAAAAAGATACCCAGAGCGGTAAGTACAGGCTCGGGCTAAAGATCCTGGATCTGGCCGGCCGGGTTTGGGGGCGTCACGATATACGGCAGATTGCCTCGCCCTATATGGAGGAACTGGCCCGGGAAACCGGAGAGGTCACTCACCTGGCCGTGCTGGACGGAGCAGATATCGTATATCTGGAGAAGAAGGGCCAGGGACAGGTCTTGACCGTGGCCACCAGGGTAGGAGGACGCAATCCTGCCTACGCCTCATCCATGGGCAAGATTCTTCTGGCGGATCTTTCCGAGAGCGAGTTGAAAGCGGTACTAGGCCGGGGGAAGCTCGAGAAGCTCACCCCCAATACGATTACCGAGATGCCCCGGTTAATCGAAGAGCTGAACCGTATTCGGGAACAGGGCTTTGCCCTGGACAATGAGGAGAACTTTCCCGGGATCCGCTGTGTCGGCGCTCCCGTCCGGGATGGCAGTGGCAAGGTCATCGCCGCTGTAAGCGTCACCGTGCCGGTTCAGCGCATGAATGACGAGCGAGTGCGGGAGCTGTGGCGTCTGGTCACTAAAACGGCGCGCATGATATCGGAACGGGTAGCGGCCGAGCAAGAGGGAGGCGTGCGGTGAACAAGCTGGAGAGAGTAGTGCGATCCGGGGTTTTGAACATCAAAGCCTGGCCCACGGGAAAGCCGATAGAGGAGGTTCAGGCCGAGTTGGGATTGGATTCCCTGGCCCTGATGGCTACCAACGAGAATCCCCTGGGTGTTTCGCCCAAGGCTGTGGAGGCGATCAAGGCGGAGAGCGGGAAGGTGAACCGCTACCCGCAGGGACCATGCACCTATTTGAAGCGTAAAATGGCATCCAGGCTCGGGATAGAGGAACAGATGATCCTCTTCAGCAATGGAGCGGACAACTGCCTGCGCATCATCGGCTCCACCTTTCTCGATCCGGGTGACGAGGTGATCGTGGCTCATCCCGCCTTTCCGGTTTACCGGATCGTGGCCCGGGTGATGGGTGCGGTGCCCGTGGAGGTTCCCCTCGACAATCACACCCACGATTTGCCCGCCATGGCCGAGCGGATCGGGCCGAAGACCAAGATGGTCTTCGTGTGCAACCCAAACAATCCAACCGGCACCATCGTAGGGCGAAAGCAGTTGGGCGCTTTCGTAGAGGCACTGCCGGACCACGTGGTTCTGATCCTGGATGAGGCCTACTTCGAGTTCGTAGAGGACGAGGATTATCCCAACGCCCTGGACTACATCCGGGAGGGCAGAAACGTAGTCGGCCTGCGGACCTTCAGCAAGCTATACGGGATTGCCGGTCTTCGTATCGGCTATACCCTGGCTTCACCGGAATTGACAGCCGTAATGGAGCGGGTGCGGGAACCCTTTCCGGTCTCCCGGGTGGCTGAAGCCGCTGCCCTGGCCGCTTTGGACGACGAGGAGTTCAAGAACCGGGTGTTGGCCAACAACGAGCAGAGCAAGCGCTTGTTCTACCGGAGCTTCGACAAGATGGGTCTGTCCTACGCCAAGACTCACACCAACTTCATGTTCGTGGATCTGGGCACCGACGCCAAGGAGGCGGCCCAGGCGTTGTTGGAACGGGGATACTTGATCCGTCCGGGAACTCCCTGGAAGCATCCAAGTTTTGCCCGCATCACCTTCGGCACCATGGAGGAGAACCGGGGATTCGTATCGGCTCTGGCGCAGGTGCTTGGGAAATAGTCGTACCAGGCGCTGTATATGCAGCCTGCCAATCGCAGTCGTTAGATTGAAAATGATCGGGTGATGGGTTCGCTCGTTATTGCCATAGAGATGAAAAAAACCTAAATCAAGGAAGGGAGGAGACGAATATGTCACTTCAAGACCTTTGCAAAGCCGTGGAGACGGGAGACCAGGACAAGGGAAAGGACCTGGCTCAAAAACTCGTTGACGGGGGAACCAATCCCCTCGAGATTATCGATGCCCTGACGAATACAATGAATGAGATCGGGGAGAAGTTCGCCCGGCTGGAAATCTTCCTGCCGGAAATGATGATGAGCGGGGAGGCCATGAGTAAAGTCGTGGAGGTGCTCACGCCCCACTTGAAAGCCAGCGGCGGCGGGGAGCCCAAGGGCAAGGTGGTCCTGGGCACGGTGAAAGGCGACCTGCACGAGATCGGCAAGAACATTGTCAAGCTGATGCTTCAGGCCGGTTTCTTCGAGGTCCGGGACCTCGGGGTGGACGCCGATCCCATAACCTTCATCAAACAGGCCGAGGACTACGGCGCGGACATCATCGGGGCCTCTTCCCTGATGACCACCACCATGCCCCATCAGAAGGAGATGATCGACATTCTCAGCGATGAGGGCAAGCGGGACAAGTACAAAGTCGTGATCGGCGGAGCCCCGACCACGGTGGAATGGGCCGAGGAGATCGGTGCGGATCTGTACGCACCGGATGCCGGTTCCGCGGCCAAGCTGTTCATCGACCTGCTGAAGAAATAAGTGCGAGGAGGAACAAAACAATGAGCAATCCATACAGACTGTGGGAAATACAGGGCCGTTCCAACACCGGCCCCTTCTGCGACGAGGATGAATTCTTGCCCAAGATCTTTGCGCCCAAACTGCGGGAGATCATAAACAAGTACGAGATCAAGTACGATCCCAAGACCCCGGTTCCGGCGGACGACAAGATGGCCGACCGTATCTGGCAGGCCGGCTGGGAGCTGTTCCGGGAGGTGGGGCTGTACAACACCGACACCCACCGGATCATCAAGCTCTCCGATGAGGAGATCAAAGAAGCCCTGTACGCGACCTCGGATCGCTACTGGGTCGGCGCAGGCAAGGATGCGGTGCTGTGGAAGCACAGAAGCGTAGAGGACACCGAGCCTCCCTTCTGCATCTTCAGCCCCGACTGCACCTGTTCGGAGGAGCTGTTCTACTCCTACTGCCTGGCCTTTCTCAAAGAGCCCCTGCTGGACGGCTTCTGCGCCCCGATCCTGGAGGAGTCCATGGGACAGCTGATCCGTTCGGCCAGCCCCTTCGAGATCAACGGCTGTACCGAGCACATCTACAAGATGCGCCTGGCCGCCAAGCAGGTCGGCCGACCGGGAACTTTCTTCGTGGCCGTGGGCACGGCGGAGCACGACACCGGCCAGATCGCCGTGTCCGACAACGAGTGGGGGGTACGCACCACGGATTCGCGCATCATCGGCACCCTGACCGAGTTCAAGACCGCCGACACCCTGCTCAACCGGGCCATTCACTGCGCCCAGTACGGCTGCTACTCCGGCAACCTCACCGGTCCCATCTATGGAGGCTGGTGCGGAGGATCCGAGGGTGTGGCCGTGGCCCTGGTGGCCTACAGCCTCAACGGCCTTTGCATCTACGGCACCCAGTACAACCAGCACTTCCCCTTTCACCTCAACTGGGGATCCAACACCACCCGGGAGCTGCTGTGGCCGATCTCCATGGCCGGAGCAGCCATGGCCCGCAACAGCAAGCTGCTGTACACCAGCAATGGCTTCGCCAACGCCGGACCCATGACGGAGATGCTCTTCTACGAAACCGCCTGCCACGCCCTGGTCAGCGTCGTGACCGGTTGGCACCTGTGGGAGATGGCCTCCACCCGCAACAAGTTCCGCAATCGGGCCACCCCCCTGGAAGCCCGGTTAGCCGCTGAGGTGGGCCACGCGGTGGCCCGCCAGGGCATGACCCGCGGCCAGGCCAACGAGATCGCCCTCAAGCTCCTGTCCAAGTACGAAGCCAACGCCGCCGACGCCCCCAAGGGTGTGGAGTACCAGGAGTGCTACGACGTGGCCAAGGCCAACCCGACCCAGGAACACTACGACATGTACCGCAAGGTCAAGGACGAGGTGGCCAAGCTGGGGGTCGAGTTTCCCTATTAAGCCTTAGCGCACGAAAATTTGTAAATCCGGGGCACCGCGGCTCTTTGATGAGTGCGGTGCCCCTTGTCATTGGGGTTTCTTCGGCGAGCCGGTGGCAACCATTGGAATTCCCGTGTTATGCTATATAGATACCCGTGGGAGGATCGAGTGCCTAAAACGATAATTATTGACAAAGACAAGTGTACCGGCTGCCTGATGTGCGCCCAGGTCTGTTCGTTGGTGAAAACCGGAACGTTCAACCCGGCCGCCTCCCGGATTCGGATCGTGGACTGGGAGGCGAGCGGGATTACCAATCCGCTGGTTTGCCAGCACTGCGCGGAACCGGTGTGCCTGCCCGCCTGCCCTGAAGGAGCCATCAGCAAAGATCCTGGAAGCGGCCTTGTGCGCATCGACCCTGAAGCCTGCGTCAACTGCAGCGTGTGCCGCCGCCTCTGTCCGTACGCCGGTCCGGTGTACTCCTCCGTGGAACAGCGGGTCGTGTTGTGCGATCACTGCGGCGGGGAGCCGGCCTGCGTAGGCGCTTGCCCCACCGGGGCCCTGGAGTACGCGGAGTACCAACCCGGCCGGCCGGGCGCACGCCTGCAGGCCATGGCTGAGATCCGCAGCACGGTCACCCGAAAGGAGCGCCCCAGATGATGCTTGCAGTCGATCTATCGAGCGGGGAGATCAGCACCCGGGAGCTGCCCGAGGACTGGAACGTCAAATACCTGGGCGGGCGTGGTTTCGCCGTACGGCTTCTCTACGATCTGACGGATCCGCAGACCGATCCGCTGGGCCCGGAAAACGTCGTAATCGTGGCCGCCGGTCCGCTCACCGGAACGCTGGCGCCCTCCTCCAGCCGCTGCGAGGTGGTCAGCAAATCCCCCCTTACCGGGATCTATGCCCGGGGCGACGTCGGAGGGACCTTCGGTCCGATCATGAAATACGCCGGCTTCGATCTGCTTTTGGTCAAAGGCAGAGCTGAGAAGCCGGTGTACCTCTGGATCGACGACGATGCGGTTGAAATCAGGGACGCCGAGTCTCTCTGGGGCCTGGATGTGTGGCAGGCCCGGGAGCGGATCTGCCGAACCCACGAGAGCGTCAGCCCCGGCGCCGGCAAGTTCCTCCAGCCCGTCGGCAGCCTGCTGATCGGTCCGGCCGGGGAACACCTGAGCCTGGCCGCCTGCGTGATGAGCGGGGTGGCCCACGCCGCCGCCCTGGGGGGACTGGGCGCGGTCTGGGGATCGAAGAACCTGAAGGGGATTGCCGTGCGGGGAACCCGGGGCGTGGACATCGCCGATCCGGAACGATTTCTGCAGTTGTGCCGGGATCAGTGGCGGCGCTACCACGACGATCCCATGTACGACTCCACGCGCAAGTGGGGCACCCTGGGCTGGGTCGGGGGCTCGGACAGCCGCTCGGCCATCTCCGACTACATGTTGGGGGAGCGCTTCGAGGCGATCGAGGAACCGGCCTTCGAGCCCCTGATCGAGAAAAACCGCGCCTGCTACGGCTGTCCGATCCACTGCGATCACTTCCTGCACGTCAAGGAGGGCAAGTACAGGGGCTCCAAGGGTGAAGGCCTGGAAGGGTTCGTGCAGATCCTTGGAATGTCCTTCAAAACCCCCAGTCCCCCGTTTTTGGCCGAGTGGAACAACCTCTGCAATCGCCTGGGACTGAACGTGAGCTCCGCCGGGGTGGCCATCATCTGGGCCATGGCCCTCTGGAAAGAGGGAATTATCACAAAGGACGACACCGACGGAATCGAGATCACCGAAGGAAACGAAGAGGCCATCATGGAGCTGTCCCGCGGGATGGCCTACCGGGAGGGCTTCGGCGATATCCT
>Ga0272441_10011055_pt1 | contig 13496 bp, 12 predicted proteins | sample SSMProp6N_FD_193582 | JGI IMG/M metagenome (GOLD analysis project Ga0272441, IMG submission 193582) | Marine sediment archaeal communities from Little Sippewissett salt marsh, Falmouth, MA, United States - SSM-Prop-6N | ecosystem: Environmental > Aquatic > Marine > Wetlands > Sediment ... | reverse complement strand
GAAGAATCTGTGAACATGAGCAGAATGATCAGCGAGGGCCAGACGGTGACCATGGAGTCCGAGAGATCAAGAAAAGACGGTACCTCAGTACCGGTGATCATGATGGGCGTCCCCCTTAAGCTGGGAGAGGAAAATGTGCCCAGCTTCACTATCTTCCGGGACATAACCCGGCGAAAGAGATCCGAATCCCAGATCCTCCATCGGATCAATTTCGAGGAGATCCTTTCCCGAATTTCCTCAAGGCTTGTTTTTGTTCAGAACCTGGACAGGACAGTCCTTGAAGTTCTTGAGGAAATGAGAGCTTTCCTGGCCTGTTCAGATATTTTCGTTGCCCGTTTCAATCGGCCAAGAGGGATCCTGGAAGTGCTCTATGAAAGTATCGATGCCGATTCTGAATCTGTGGAGAAGATCGGAGACCTTCACCTGACCAGGTTCACTTCTATCATGAAGGATCTCAGGACAAAAGGGCAGTTCCTTCTTCAGGAAGGGGTTTCTCTTTCCCTGATGGATCCCTTTGTGGCGGAGATGGTAGAAAGGCGAGGCAGCAGGACCATGCTTATTCTCCCCCTTTACCTGGGTAAGAACCTGGAGGGGATGGTCTACTTTGAGAACATCTGGTCCCGAAAGGAATGGAACGACTGGGACTTTAAACTCCTGCAGACCTTCACGGACATCCTGGGTGAAGCTCTTCGCAGGAAAGAAGCTGGAGAAAAACTGAATTCCACTGTGGGAACGCTTAAAAAGTCCTTCGAAGGCACCTTCAGGACCATGACAAAGATTCTTGAGATAAAGGATCCCTATACTGCGGGCCACCAGCTCAATGTGACTCGACTTGCCACTGCGATCGCTTCCGAAATGGGGCTTTCAGGAGATACGCTGGATAGCATATATTACGCTTCTCTGGTTCACGATATCGGTAAGATAAACATCCCCAGCGAGATCCTGAGTAAACCGATCAGGCTTTCGGATATAGAATTTTCGATCATAAGGAACCACTCAAGATATGGTTGGGAGATCCTCCATAACATCTATTTTCCCTGGCCCATTGCAGATATAGTTCTACAGCATCATGAAAGGCTGGATGGTTCCGGATACCCGCAGGGGCTGAAGGGGAAAGAGATCCTGCTTCAGGCCAGGATCCTGACGGTTGCGGATGTGGTGGAGGCCATGTCTTCTAACAGACCCTACAGACCCAGCCTGGGGATAGACAAAGCTCTGGAGGAAATTGAATCCCACAGCGGCCAGTGGTTTATGCCTGAAGCGGTGGAAGCATGCGCCCTTCTTTTCAGGGAGAAAAATTTTACCTTTATCGAGGAGACCGAAAATGATGACCGCATACTCCCGTGAAAACATCAAGCTGGCACAAGCCATCTTTGCCAGGAAGGCCCTTAGGGGTATTCTCTTTCTGGCAATGGTTTCATTGCTGTTTTTCCTTCCAGGAGTTCAGGCCGATGAGCTTCCCGCTCACAAGAAGGTCCTTCTCATCCACTCTTATCATAAGGGTTTTCAGTGGACCGATTCCCTGGGAGAAGGAATCATGGATACGATCAGAGAGAAGATGCCTCAGACTGATTTTGTTGTGGAATACATGGATACAATGCGGTATTTCGGCCCAGGATATCTTTTTGACCTTGCTCTTATCTTCAAGCAGAAATACAGGGAGACCAGTTTTGATCTCATAATATGTACGGATGACGAGGCACTGAAACTGATACGTTATTACGGGCCGAGCCTTTTTCCAGGGGTGCCGGTATTGTTCTCCTCTGTGAGAGACCGTTCCCTGGTAAACCAGTTCCCAAAAGGCATTGTCACAGGATCCATAAGGGAAACCCCGGTCCTGCAGTCTGCAGAACTTGCTCTCTCCATCCACCCCGAGGCTGAAAATCTTCTCCTGGTTTGTGATTCTTCCAGGGCCTGCAGGGAGGATATGGAGCAATTCCTTTCCCTGGGTCAGAAGATCACCCGGGAAATGGAGATCCTTACCCTTTCGGATGTATCCCTTAAGCAGCTCGAGGAAAAGGTAAACACCCTCAAGGGAAAGACCATTGTCCTGGTGATCCGTTTCCTGAAAGACTCCCAGGGAAAGATGATCCTTCCTGAGGACCTGTCCAGGATCTTTTTCCGGGATCATTCTCTGCCGGTATATACTTCCTCAGGTCCCCTTATCGGGGAGGATGGTTTCCTTGGAGGGGTAGCCCTTTTTCCTGGAGACCTGGGCAGTGAAACTGCTGGAAAGGCTATTTCCATCCTTCAGGGCAAAAAGGTAGAGTCCATTCCTTTAAGTGAATATAAGCCAGTGACGGCCTTCAATTATCAGACACTCCAGGATCTTGGAATATCTGAAAAGAAGCTCCCTAAAACGGTAAAAATGTTGAACCGGCCGGAAAGTTACTGGGAAAAGAACAGGGATTTCATTCTTCTCAATATTCTTGTGGCAGCCATGGTAATGATAGTTGTAGCCTATCTTCTTGCCAATATTCACAGAAGGAAAAAGGCTGAAAATGAATTGATCCGAGAGAAGGAGTTCATGGAACAGCTCTTCCAGAATTCCCCCGAAGGGATCGTCCTCCTTGACAGGGATGACAAGGTCCTGAGGATCAACAGGGAAATGTGCAGTATGTTCCGATGCAAGATGGAGAAGGCTGTAGGTATCCCCATAAATGAACTGGTGGCAGGCGGAAATGATATGATCCAGGAAGCTACAGAACTCTCCAGAAGGACCATGAACGGTGAAACCCTGGAAGTGGAAACCCTGAGGAGAAGAACAGATGGGACCTCTTTCCCGGTGTCCCTTTTAGGTATGCCTTTCGAAGTTGAGGGAGAAAGGGTGGTTTACGGGATCTACAGGGATATCACCGAGCATAAACGTTCTGAGGAAAGACTGAACAACAGGCTTTATTTCGAAGAGCTTATCTCCGGAATTTCATCGAGGATGGTACTGGAGAAGGATATTCACAAGGTGATAAAAAACTCTCTGGCAGAGCTATGTGGTTTTATAGGGGCAAACAGGGGATACGTTGGAACCTTCGACAGGGAAATGAAAACAGTTCTTTTCGAAGACGAATGGTGTTCTGACAACCTTGAACCCCTTTCCGAAATTACAGCCGGTAAACCGGTAGAAGCCCTTTCCTGGGCCTCGGAAGGACTGATCCAGGGTGGTCAGATCATTGTGGAGGACCTGGAGCATTCAAAGGGCCTTCATTCCAGGGAAAAAGAGATCCTTCATAATATAGGGACCAGGTCGCTTATCCTCCTTCCCATGTACCGGGGAGAGGTTCTTTCCGGAGTTGTGGGGTTCCATAACCCCTGGGAGGACCAGGTCTGGAACAACCTTGATATCAATATGTTGAAGACCTACAGGGATATTGTTTCTGAAGCATTGCAGAGAGACCGATCCGAAAGACAGCTTCATAAGAACCTGGAGTCCCTGAAGATGACCCTGGAGGGTACGGTTGCTGCTGTGGGTAAGATCCTGGAGGTAAGGGACCCCTACACTGCCGGACATCAGAGAAGGGTGGCCCAGCTGGCTGTGTCCATAGCACGGGAACTGGATCTTCCTGACGAACAGGTCAAGGGTATCTACTATGCGGCACTGGTCCACGATATCGGAAAGATCCATATTCCCAGTGAGATCCTGAGTAAACCGGAAAAACTTTCGGAGATCGAGGAATCCCTGGTGAGGCACCATTGCAGATATGGCTGGGAGATATTGGGACATGTGGAATTCCCATGGCCCGTATCGCAGATAGTGCTGCAGCACCACGAACACCTGGATGGTACTGGTTATCCCCAGGGGCTCAAGGGGGATGCTATATTGATGGAGGCCAGGATCCTGACCGTTTCAGATATTGTGGAAGCCATGTCATCCGACAGGCCCTACAGGCCTGCCATGGGTCTTGATTCAGCACTGGATAACATTCAGAGATATTCAGGAAGCCGTTATGACGAAAGGGTAGTGAAGGCATGCCTCGACCTTTTCCGGCAAAAAGGTTTTGCCTTTGTGAGGGATTGACAGGAAGTAGCATATGTTGGCTTTAGATATAATATATGATAATGTTTTAGAAAAATTTATTTATTCCAACTTGAAAGCTGAATTACAAATATTTAAATCGATTTCGAGGAGGTTGGGCTGATGGTTTTCAATATCCTGGCTATTAATCCAGGATCCACCAGCACGAAGATCGCGTGGTTCCGGGATGAGGAGGAGGTCTGGAGGGAGACCGTTAGACATGATCCCCACAAGATCGCCGAGTTCGCAAAAGTGGCTGACCAGCATGAGTTCAGACTGGGAACCATAGCTGATGCGGTGGAGAAACACCATGTTTCTTTTGATGATCTCCATGCAGTGGTTGGCAGGGGAGGGGTGATCGATCCCATCCCCGGGGGAACCTACAGGGTAGACCAGACCCTTATCGATAGGGCAAAGCTTGGAAAACCCTGGGATCATGCCTCGAACCTGGGCTGTATCCTTGCTGATGAGATCGCCGGTTCCAGAAATATTCCCGCATTTATCGTGGATCCTGTGGCTGTGGACGAAATGTATGACTTTGCCAAGATAACAGGACTCCCCGAACTGCCGAAACATTCCCTTTCCCATGCACTGAACATAAAGGCTACAGTCAGAATGGCCTCCAGCAATCTCGGAAAGGACTGGAAAGAAATGAATTTCGTGGTGGTCCATCTTGGAGGAGGTATTTCGGTCTGTGCCCATGAGAAAGGCAAGATGAAGGACCTGAACAGCGGCAATGATTTCGGACCTTTCTCTCCGGAGAGAACAGGAGGGTTACCTGCAGGTGACCTTGCAAGGATCTGTTACAGCGGGGAATACAACCTCAAGGATATGCTGAAAAAACTTGTCGGTTACGGTGGAGTTATGGCATACCTGGGTACCAGCGATATGAGGGAAGTTCGGAAAAGGATCAATGAGGGTGATGAAAAGGCCCGGTCAGTAGTGGAAGCCATGGTCTTCCAGATCTGCAAGGAGATAGGTGCCCAGGCCACTTCCATGTCGGGAAGGGTAGATGCCATTCTGGTCACCGGTGGGGTGGCCTACGATAGCGATATGGTTGCGTCCATCACCGAAAAGGTCCAGTGGATAGCCCCTGTCCTGGTATATCCGGGGGAGGATGAGATGAAACCTCTTGCCCTTGGGGGATTGAGAATTCTCAAAGGGGAGGAAGAACCTAAAAGTTACTCTGCTTATCATGGAGGCAAAAAATAATGGAATTCAAGAACCTGGATTTCCTTCTTGATCGATGTTGTCAGGACAAAAAAATGAATCTTGTGGTGACCTGCCCGCACGGGACAGATACCCTGGGTGCTGTCTGCAAAGCTCAGCAGGACAATCTTGTGCAGGGTATCCTGGTGGGAAATAGAGAAAAGATCGAGAAGATCGCCCTTGAAGAGGGATTTGATCTTGAGGGACTTGTTATAGAAGATACCCCGAGCGACTACGTGGCAGCCGAAAGATCGGTACAGATGGTCTCTGCAGGTGAGGGAGACCTCCTCATGAAGGGGCTTGTCAAGACCGCAGATCTGCTTAGGGCCGTCCTTAACAGGGAATGGGGGCTCCGGACTGGATCCCTTCTTTCCCACATGCTCCTTTTCGAGGCCCCTCTTCTGGAGAACAGGGTCCTGGCCATGTCTGACGGGGGAATGAACATGTATCCCGATCTCCCGGCCAAGGTCAAGATCATCGAGAACGGAGTGGCCTGTCTCCACAAGCTCGGAGTGAAGGAGCCCAAGGTGGCAGTGCTTGGAGCTGTGGAAGTGGTGAACCCTGATATGCCCTGTACGCTGGATGCTGCAGCCCTTGCCCAGATGAATGCCAGGGGACAGATCAAGGGATGTATCGTGGATGGTCCCTTCGCATTGGACAACGCAGTGAGCAGAGAAGCAGCAGCTATCAAGAAACTGGATTCACCAGTTGCGGGAGAGGCTGATATGCTGCTTGTACCCGATATAGAAGCCGGTAATATGCTTGCCAAGGTTGTCCTTTACATGGCAAAGGACAAGGCGGCGGGAGTAGTCCTTGGAGCAAGGAAGCCCATCGTTATGACCAGCAGGTTCGACACCATGGAGATCAAGCTTCTTTCCATAGCCCTGGGAGCAGTAGTTGCAAAGGATTAAGAACTCTGAAGAAAATATCTGGTGTATTGTATATTGTATTTGCAATTTACCATCCCTTCGGGTAATCTTTGAAGTGTTTTCACAAGGTCAAATATGAGGAATACTGGATAAATTTCAATCTTTGAGGGGGTTTACAAGTTATGGAACAGATTCGTTCATTAGGAGCTCTTCTTGAGTATGCAAAAAAGATCGGTGCAGAGCAGGGGCCAAAGAAACTGAGCGTGGCCATGGCTGAAAATGCCGGTCTCCTTTCATCTCTTGAGGAGGCCAGGGTTGGCGGCATTGCCGATTCCATCCTGGTGGGAAATGCCGATAATATTGCATCTGCAGCCAAAGAGGTAGGAGTGGACCTTTCAAATTACGAGGTCATCGATGTAAGGAATGAAGCCCAGATGGGGATCACCTCGGTGGAGAAAGTATCCTCAGGTCAGGCTGATATCTACATGAAAGGTCAGATACACACGAACAATTTCCTTCGGGGCATGCTCAACAAGGAAGTGGGGCTCAGGAAAGGTAAAAATACAATTTCCCATTGCTACTTCCATTCAGTGGAGGGTTTCGACAGGATCTTCTTCATCTGCGACGCTGCTTTCAACATGTATCCTGACCTTGCCCAGAAGGCCCAGATCCTTCAGAATACGGTAAACTTTGCAAGGGCCCTTGGTGTGGACCAGCCTAAAGCTGCGGTTCTCGCTGCAGTGGAAGTGGTCAATCCTGATATGCCCTGCACCCTTGAAGCCGCAGCCCTTACCCAGATGAACCGCAGGGGCCAGATCAAGAACTGTGTTGTGGACGGACCTTTTGCACTGGATAATGCCATCAGCGAAGAATCAGCCAGGACCAAGGGAATCGATTCTCCAGTGGCAGGAAAAGCTGACATCCTGGTAGTTCCGGACATTGAAGCTGGCAACATGCTTGCCAAGGCTATTGTCTATTTCGCGAAGAACGAGACGGCCGGACTCATCCTTGGAGCAGCAGCCCCTGTAGTCCTGACAAGCAGGGCCGACTCTCCGAGAGCCAAGCTTCTTTCCATTGCTGCAGCGGTGGCCCTTTCCGCTTTTGAAAAGAAGTAGATTCCTGATGCAGGGTTCGTCCCTGATAATTCAGGATGCCGTTAAAATAGAAGGACTTTGAATCATACGGGGCCGCCTTGTTCCTGGGGGGCCCCAGTTTTCTATTCTTTCTGGAGGTATTGAATATGAAGATCCTTGCTATCAATCCTGGTTCCACCAGCACAAAAGTGGCACTCTTTGAAGATGAAAGGGAATTGTGGAGTGATACCCAGAGATACGATGTGGATGTTCTGAAAGAATTTCACGGGATCATGGGACAGGAAGAATTCCGGTTACAGGAGATCAAAAAGGTACTTCAAGCCAATAACACGGATCTTTCGGAGCTGGATGCAGTGGTAGGAAGAGGGGGTCTATTGAAACCAATTCCTGGAGGAACCTATGAGGTGAACGATCAAATGCTTGAGGATCTCCGAGCCTGCAGGTATGGTTCCCACGCGAGCAACCTGGGTGCTCCCCTGGCAGTCAGCCTTTCAGTCGAAGGCGGTTGCGAAAAGGCTTTTATTGTGGACCCCGTGGTGGTGGACGAGCTTATCCCCGAGGCCAGGCTCAGCGGTATGCCCGAGATAGAGAGAAGGTCCATCTGGCATGCCCTCAACCAGAAGGCAGTTGCCAGAAGAGCTGCCGTCGAACTGGGAAGCAAATATGATGAAGTCAACCTGATCGTGGCCCATATGGGTGGAGGTATATCTGTAGGTGCCCATGAAAAGGGAAAGACCGTCGATGTGAATAATGCTCTTGATGGAGAAGGCCCCTTCTCTCCTGAAAGAGCAGGGTCCCTTCCCGCAGGAGGGCTGACAAGACTTGCCTTCAGCGGTGAATATGATCTTGATGAACTGAGAAAACGCATGGTCGGAGGCGGTGGACTCGTAGCCCACCTTGGCACCAATGACCTCAGGGAAGTCCAGAAAATGATTGAAACCGGAAACGAGAAAGCCGAACTGGTGTTCCAGGCACTCGCTCTTCAGGTAGCCAAGGAGATAGGCGCGAGGGCAGCCGTGCTGAAGGGCCAGGTGGATGCTATAGTACTGACCGGAGGGCTCGCTTACAGCGAGCAATTGATGGAACTGATAAGCAGAAGAGTTGAGTATATCGCACCGGTAAAGGTCTATCCCGGAGAGGACGAGATGAAGGCCCTTGCTGATGGTGCCCTGAGAGTTATGAAAGGTGAGGAGGAAGCTCATCATTACAACGGATGAGCCTGTATCATCCATACAAAGACCGGGATCCAGAGATCCCTTTCAGGTGGTGTTTTCCCAGTGAAGATCTCAGGAATTTTTGCACCCATACCTACACCTTTTAACGAAATGGAAGAAGTGGACTTTTCTCATCTGGGGGAGAATCTTGTCCGATGGGGAAGTTCATCCCTTTCAGGAATAGTGGTTCTTGGTTCCAATGGAGAGTTCGTATCTCTTTCATTTGAAGAAAAAGTGAAGACCCTTCAGTTCTGCAGGGATAATTTCCCTGCAGAAAAACCGGTGATCGCCGGAGCGGGATGTGAGGGAACCAGGGAGACCCTGCGGCTTGCCAGGGCTCTCGCAGAGGCGGGAGCGGATGCTGTTCTGGTGGTCAATCCAGGATATTACAAGTCAAATCTCACCGAGACGGCCCTGGAAGCTCATTACCGGGCAATCGCAGATGGATCCCCTGTACCTGTAATGATCTACAACATGCCAAGGAATACAGGCATCAATATGTCTGCCTCTCTTGTTTCCAGGTTGTCCGGGCATCCAAATATCGCAGGGGTCAAGGACAGCAGCGGAAATATAGTCCAGATAACCACTATTATCAAGGATTCCCGGGAGGATTTTTCCGTCTTTGCAGGTTCAGGGAGCTATTTCCTTCCTACCATGATGATGGGGGGAGCCGGGGCGACCATGGCGGTTGCAGCCATCGTGCCCGGTCACTGTGCTGGTGTCATCGAGGCCCTGGAGACCGGAGACCTGGCTAAAGCAAGGGAACTCCAGATGCAGTTGATGGACCTCAATGCTGCGGTGACGACAAAATACGGAATACCCGGTCTTAAATATGCCCTTGACCAGGTGGGGTTTTACGGAGGGCCCTGCAGGAGACCCCTTCTTCCCCTTGAAGAAGGTCCTGCAGGAGAGATAAGATCGATCCTCAGGACCCTGGGTTTCGAGGTATGATAATGTCAAAGAGCAAACCTCGAAAATAATGACCTTTCAACATTCTGACATTTTTCAAAGGTGGAGATCCTATGAACGTAGTTGTTCTTGAACCTCTGGGTGTTTCCGGGGAAACCCTGAAATCCCTTTTCCGTCCCCTGGAAGAACAGGGGCACGAGTTGACCCTGTATGAGGAAAGAGTGGAGGATCCTGAAATTCTCAAGAAGAGGGCATGCAATGCCGACATTCTTGTACTGGCCAACCTTCCCCTTTCGGCAGAAGTGATAAATTTCTGCCCTTCTCTCAAGATGATATCTGTTGCTTTTACAGGGGTAGATCACATTGACATGGAAACGTGCAGGGACAGAGGAATAGTGGTATCCAACTGTGCAGGCTACTCTACTAATTCTGTGGCGGAACTGGCTGTGGGAATGATGATATGTCTTGCCCGTTCGGTCCTTCCCTGTGACAGGGTCACCAGGGAGGGAGGGACTCGGGCAGGCCTTATCGGCAATGATCTGGCCGGAAAGACCGTGGGTATTGTCGGCACAGGAGCCATTGGAATGCAGGTGGCCAGGATCTGCAGGGCTATAGGCTGCGAGGTTGTCGCATACAGCAGGACAGAAAAGGAAGAGGCCAGGGAAATGGGCATCCATTATCTGCCCCTGGGAGACCTCATGGCCAGGGCAGATATAGTATCGGTCCATGTACCATCCAATTCTGATACGGCAAAACTGATCAATGAGGATATGATCGCCAGGATGAAAGGCTCAGCAATTTTTATCAATACGGCGAGAGGTGCCATCGTAGATTCCGAGGCCCTTGCGCAAGCCTTGAAAGAAGGGCGGATCGCAGGTGCCGGGATCGATGTTTTCGAAATGGAACCGCCCATTCCTTCTGAGCATCCCCTGCTTCACGCTCCCAACACGGTCCTTGCCCCCCACGTGGCTTTCGCTACTCGGGAGGCATTCGAGAAAAGAGCGGTCATGGTCTTTGAGAACATTTCTGCCTGGTTGTCAGGGGAACCGATCAACCAGGTCAACTGAAATTTTTCAGGAGGTGTCACTGATGAGACAGGAAGAGAAAAAAACAGTTCTCTGGACGAGAGAGAACCTGCTGGAAATGGCGGGAAAGGGTACCCATGGAAGTAATCCCGATGCAGGCGTTTCCATCTCATTCCTGCTTCAGGGCAAAGAGTGCAGTCTTAACGTGGTGGAACTCAGGAAAGGGATCCCTTCCCACAGGCATCTGGACCATGACGAGATCATCCAGGTCCTTGAGGGTGAGGGAAAAGCTACCATTAATGGGAAGGAACAGGATCTGAAACCCGGGGATGTCCTCTTCTGTCCCAGGGGTTCATCCCATTCCATGAATTTTACGGTCAAGCTCCTTTCCATATATCTGCCATCTTTCGACCCCGAAAATCCTGACAGGGTCTTTGACCACTAAGGCGAAGTATCCAGGGGGAAGCTCGTGCTTCCCCCTTTTTGCGCTTTCGACACTCCAACATGTCAAAGAAACCTTTTGTTTGTTCAACTCAGGGCTCTTGGTGGAGGAGGTACAATGCAAAAGGTCCACAAGATGAAGATCTACATGGAAAAACCCTTTTCCTCGGTCTGCTGAAGCAACTTCAATTACGGGGAAGACGAGATGTCTTCTTTCCCCATGAGAGACAGCCGTGTGCTGGTAGGAAAGTTGCTTCTGAAGATAAGGGAGAAATACGGTGAAACCATGGAGGTGAATATCTACGACCCCAGGTGTTACCTCTGGTTCTTTGACCTGGTCAGGTTCAACATCAGGGCTACCGAGGTGGTATGGATCCTGGATGGGAAACTCCTTGCCCGGGGCATCCCTTCATGGGAGAAATTGAGAGACAGCCTGCAGAAAAGGACAGGTTTTTAAGACAGGGAGGAGAATAGAATGACGGAGAAAAAGAAAGTGTTCCTTGAAGTGGCAGAAGAGCAGGTGGCAAAGGTCTGCCGTCGGTTGGGCCTTCTCCATCTCTGTTTTGCAAGAACCCTGGTGGATGAATTCGGAGAAGAAAGGGGCAGGGAGCTGGTACTTAAGGCCATCAGGAAATACGGTCTTGAAATAGGCAGGGCAGTGAAGGAAAGGGTCTTACAGGAAGGTCTTGAGAATTCCCCGGAAAATTACCAGGAAGACCTTCCCGAGTTTGGAATGCATAAGGGAGTATCAAAGGTCAGGAAAGGCGGAGAAAGAAGGACCATTGCCCAGGGTTGTGTCATGGGTGAGCTGTGGAAGGAGCTTGGAGAGGACGAGCTTGGACGGCTTTACTGTTATGTGGATGTGGCCAAGCTCATGGGCTTCAATGAAAATTTCAAGCTTATCCATACAGCCTGTCTGCCTGACGGTGACCCCGCCTGCGAGTTTGCCCTTAGAGAAACTACCGAAAAAGAAAGAGCTGATTTCAGAGATCCTGAAAAAGACTGGTCTTATTTCGACAGCAAGTGATCCCTGTAGAATAAAAGGACAGGGATGAACCCTGCCCTTTTAAATCCCATGGAACTTAGAAAAGTTCCCGTCCCATTCGGCGTATTTCTTCCATGACCTCTGCATTTTTCCCGATCTCACCTTTTTCATAGAGGTCTGTTTTAAGGAGTTCTCCCGCGGGGTCCAGCCCCAGAAGTGCACAGGATTGCCTGAATGAGAAGATAAGCCCGTCAAAACAGCTTTCCCTGTCATCCCCGGCACTTGCCACCAGAACAGCCTTTTTGCCATGAAGATTGGCAGTGGCCTCTTCGGACATGAAGGGAAGCAGCCTGTCCAGGACAGGTTTTATCTGGGCACTCCATGAATACCAGTACAGGGGAGTAACGAAGACTATCAAGTCTGCGCTTATCAGGGACTCATAGAGTTTCTGCATGTCATCCTCGATCACGCATGGTTTTCCGGTAGACCAGCATTTTCGGCAGTCCACGCATCCTCCCAGCTTCATACCGGCCACATGGAACCGATCTACCTCCACATCCGAAGGCCTGGAAGAGATCAGTTGTTCCGCCATGAGTTCACTGTTGCCTTCCTTTCGAGGGCTTCCAAAAATGAGGGTTATCTTTTTCATTTCGCCACCTCCCTGAGAGTAATGGTAAAGATCCTGCATGCCCCGGGTTCTCCCCTTGGGATTTGCTGAAGGAAGGCTTTAGCGTCACTTACAAGAAGAAAAATATCTATCCCTTCAGAAAAGGGGACGTAATGTTCCAGGAGCTTTACGCCCGAGCCAAGCAGACTTTCGGTGCCCTTTAAATTATGGTTCCTGAAATGGTAGAGCGCAACCGCAAGATGAAGAATTCCCTTGTAGAGATCTCTCAACTCGTTAGTTCCATGACCCCATAGATATTCCATGACATCATGACATTCGTAGTATTTGCCCTCGTTAAAAAGATCAATACCTTTCAGAAGATGCTCCCTTTCAGCTAGATCCATGGTCTCCTCCAAAGATAATATTCCAAACATAAAACTATTAAGTCTTGACATAAGCAGACATAATAGTAATATGTCTATATATAATGAAAACAGAGGTGTGATCTCATGATCAATTATAATGAACTTTTCTGGACAGCGCATATGGAAGATCTGAAAAAGGGCTTTGTGGAGGACAGGAAGAAGGGGATCCTGACCTGCCTTCTTTGTGGACATATCCTGGAACAGGGGGTTATCTACCAGGTCGATGAGAAACTGGTTGATGCGTTCAGGGCCATGGAAGAGCACATAAGGAAGGAACATGGTTCGGTATTTCAAAATCTTCTCGAAATGGACAGGAAATTCACAGGCCTTTCCCAGGCCCAGAAAGAGCTCCTTTCCCATCTTTCCCGCAAGAGAAATGATGCAGAGATCGCCCGGGAGATGGGAATCGAACGCTCCACCGTGAGGAATCATCGTTTCAAGCTGAAGGAAAAACAGCGACAGGCAAAAATATTGCTTGTCCTTATGGAACTGCTGGAAACTTCCATGAACAGCAGTGACAGGATAATGGAGATCCACAAGAACGCCAGGATGGTGGATGAACGATACGACATAACTGAAGACCAGAGAAAGAAGATCCTGGGAAAGTATTTCAGGGAGTCCAGGCTTGACAGATATCCTGTAAAGGCCAAGGACCAGGTGGTGATCCTCCGTGAGGCGGTTAAACTATTCGACCCCCGGAAGACCTATC
>Ga0272441_10011054_pt1 | contig 13497 bp, 7 predicted proteins | sample SSMProp6N_FD_193582 | JGI IMG/M metagenome (GOLD analysis project Ga0272441, IMG submission 193582) | Marine sediment archaeal communities from Little Sippewissett salt marsh, Falmouth, MA, United States - SSM-Prop-6N | ecosystem: Environmental > Aquatic > Marine > Wetlands > Sediment ... | reverse complement strand
GCGTGGTCGAGGCCGTCGCGGCAGGAGGCGTGCACTGCATCGAGGTCACTATGACCACGCCGGGCGCGCTCCAGTGCATCGAGACCGCGGCCCAGAAGCTGCGCGGCGCGGACGCGCTCTTGGGCGTCGGGTCCGTGCTCGATGCGGAAACCTGCCGGCTGGCCATCCTGGCGGGGGCCGAGTACGTGGTCACCCCGACCCTCTCGAGCCAGGTGATCCAAATGGCGCGGCGCTACGGCAAGCCCGTGATCGCCGGCGCCTACACCCCGACCGAGATCCTCACCGCGTGGGAGCAGGGTGCGGACTTCGTCAAGGTGTTTCCGGCAAGCGTGGGCGGGCCGCCCTACCTCAAGGCGATCAAGGGACCGTTGCCGCAGGTCCCGCTTGTGCCGACGGGCGGCGTCCGGCTAGACAACGTGGACGACTTCCTGCAGGCAGGGGCGGCGGCGATCGCCGTGGGTGGCAATCTGGTCAGCAAGAAGCTCATGGCCGCAGGCGATTTCGCTGGGCTCACCCAGAACGCCCGCGCCTTTGCGGATGCGGTTCGCGCCGCCCGCGGCTAAGCGCGCCATCGAGGGCGCGGGACCAGGACGTCTATGGATCACACGCTCAAGGCGACCGTTCGCTATGACGGGACCGGGTTCTCGGGGTGGCAAGTGCAGCCCAATGTGCCCACCGTGCAGGGCAAGCTCGAGGCCGCACTCTCGCAGATCGCCACACAGCCTATCCGCATTCACGGCGCGGCACGGACGGATGCCGGGGTGCACGCCTTGGCGCAGGTGTTCTCGTGTTCATGGCCTCGCCAACCGGACCTGCGCCGCCTGCGCAAGTCGCTCTCCAAAATGCTCCGTCCCGAGATCCGCGTGGAGCGTATCGAGGAGGTCCCGGCGGACTTTCATGCGCGCTATTCTGCGGTCGCCAAGCGTTACGCGTATGCGATCTCTCTCGCGAGCGAACCGGATCCGTTGGCCGCGCGCTACGCATGGTGTGTTCCGTGGGACATGGACCCGGCCCGCCTCGCGGCACTCGGCCGGCAACTGGTGGGCCGACACGATTTCGCAGGCTTCCAATGCTCCGGCGGGTCGGTGAAGACAACGGTCAGGGCGCTCGACGCGATCGAGGTTCACCGGGGCGGCGTCGTGGGCGCGTACAACGCCGGGGAGCTTTGGCGCATCGAGTTCCGCGGCAACGGATTCCTGTATAAGATGGTGCGCAACATCATGGGGACCCTGGTCGACATTGCCCGCGGATGCACCCCGGAGACGCGCTTGGCCGAACTCCTGGCTTCTCCAGGCCCCTTCGCCGGCTATACCGCGCCGCCCCACGGCCTTTTTTTGGTCGAGGTCGTCTACTGACCTTAGGCCCTCTCGCACGGGGCCTTCACATTGCGCCCCCCGATAATAAGGCCGGACGATCACCGCCCTGCAACACCGGGCCTTGCTTCGCGGGGCAAAATAAAAGGCGCTATGACAGACGCCATAGCGCACTCGCAGAGGGTAAGACCGCGTGAACCCCTCGGGATGGGGGCTGGGATGACGCGCCCCACCGGGTTCATTTCAACATGGTCTTTGCCTGAAGACCTCCGTGTCCTTTATGACCTCGACGTCCCTGTCTCGGCGTACACACTTTGTATCGGCGCGTGGTGCGAAAACTTGAGTGGCCCTCGTGCACTTGCACTGCCGTTTCCCGGCACGTTCGTCATCGAATCGGCCAAGCCCCGCGCCTCGCCCCCGAACTGTTTGCGGCACAATGAAAGAGCGCCACAACAATACGTCATGGCGCACTCAAGGGAAGGTAAGACCTCTGGGACTACGTAACGCTGATACACGGTGTGGGATGGACACCGCAACGCTCGTCAGGAGGTCAACCCCACTTCCTCAACCACTTCTCTTATCGGCCGATTCCGCCGAGACTTTAGGCATGCGGCGCCAGAGCCGCGCGCCCGGCCCGACAAAAGAAGAGCGCCACAACGTAGGGTCATGGCGCACTCATGGAGGAAAGACTGTGGGTCGATGCATTGGCCGCGTGGTGTAGGGATGAACACCCCAACGCACCACCACTCTTCAAATCATTGACGTCCTTGTCGCGGGCTGCCTCGACTTCCGTGTCTCGGCTCACCCAATATATCGGCAGTATGGGCGGGAACTTAACCCGAATTTCGCCCATAAATCTATCTGAAGTGCACATAATCAACTAGATGAAGTAGCCAGATAGCTCGCATATCTCGTCCGCAAGCCGGAAGCCGGCAACGGCCTTGCCTTTGTCTTTCCGCGGTCCGATGGATACAATATGGCAACTTGCGTAGCATAACAGGGAGTCCTAACGCAGGAGGGTCGCGGCGGGCCGCAGCACAAGGTGAAAGCAATGCGCACGCTGATTTTTGGAGGGAAGGGACAACTCGGCAGGGAGCTCGGCCGGCAGTTCGCCACGGAAGGCGAGGTGCTGGGCGTGGACCTGCCCGAGGTCGACATTGCGGACAACGCCGTCGTAGCCGCGGCCGTTGAGCGATTTGCACCGGATCTCGTGATCAATGCGGCCGCCTACACGGACGTGGATGGCGCGGAGGAGGATGCCCACGCGGCGTTCCTGGCCAACGAGACGGGGGCGGCCAACGTTGCGCGGGCGGCGTCAGGCCGGGGCGTGTCTGCGGTGTACTATAGCACCGACTACGTCTTCGGCGGCACGAAGAGCGAGCCCTACCTGCCCGAGGATCCGGTCCACCCGATAGGCGTCTACGCGCGATCGAAGGCGGCGGGCGAAGCGGCGACCCGCGCGGCCAACCCGCGCCACTTCATCGTCCGCACGGCGTGGCTGTACGGGGTCGGCGGCAACAACTTCGTGGAGAAGATCCTGCGCGCGGCCGCCAGCCGTCCGAGTCTCAAGGTCGTAGACGATGAAATTGGATCCCCGACGTACGCGCAGGATCTCGCCGAAGCCACCAGGGCCCTCTGCCGCACCGACGGCTACGGCACGTACCACGTCGTGAACGCGGGGGCGTGTTCGCGCTTCGCGTTCGCCAAGGAGATCGTCCGGCGCGCGGGCATGGACGTGCCTATTGCGCCGTGTTCTTCAACGGAATTCGAGACGAAAGCGGAGCGGCCACTCTATTCGGTACTCTCGACCGAAGCGTTCGAGGCAAGAACAGGCCACGTGCTGCGGCCGTGGGAGGATGCCCTCGAGGACTACATGAAACGGAGGTAACGCCACACATGAAGCGCATTATGGTCACCGGCGGGGCAGGGTTCATTGGGTCAAACTTCGTGCGATATGAACTCGCCGCCTATCCTGAAGTCCATATCGTGAACTTCGACAAGCTCACGTATGCCGGCAACCTCGACAATCTGAAGGGCATCGACGACACGCGCTACACCTTCATCAAGGGGGATATCGCGGATGCCGACGCCGTTTCCTCGGCCATGGAGGGGTGCGACGCCGTGGTGAACTTCGCCGCGGAGACCCACGTGGACCGCAGCATTCTGGGCGCCTCGGAGTTCATCGAGACGGACGTGCGCGGGGTCTACAACATTGTCGAGGCGGCCAAGGCGCTGGGCACAGCCCGGGTGCTGCTGGTTTCCACGGACGAAGTATACGGGAGCATCGACGAAGGTTCATTCAAGGAAACAGACCCCACCAACCCGCGCAATCCCTACTCGGCGAGCAAGGCGGCCGGCGAGCTCATCGGCCTGTCGTATTTCCACACCTTCGGCGTGTGCGTAATCGTCACGCGCGGCTCGAACACGTATGGCCCCTACCAGTACCCCGAGAAGGTGCTGCCGCTGTTCGTCACCAATGCGATCGACGATCTGCCGCTCCCGCTCTATCGCGGCGGCGAACACAATGTCCGGGACTGGCTTTACGTGGACGACCATTGCAGCGGCATCGACCGTGCACTCCGCCAGGGCGAGCCCGGCGAGATCTACAATGTTGCCGGCGGAAACGAGCGAGAGAACATCGTGCTGACGCGCCGCATCCTCGAATTGACGGGGAAAGGCGAGGACCTCATCCGGCTGGTGCCGGATCGGCCCGGCCATGACCGGCGCTACTCGATCGATCCCGGCAAGCTGCGTGCCTTGGGATGGCAGCCTACCATGGACTGGGATACCGGCATGGCCAACACCGTGCGGTGGTATCAAGACAACGAGTGGTGGTGGCGCAAGATCAAGACGGGCGAGTATCTCGAATACTACAAGAGGCAGTACGGCAGCAGCGGCGCGGGGACTGCGTAGCGTCTGCATGGGCCGCCGAAGAGGCCGGCTGAAGCCGGCACTCCGAACGCGCATCCTTACGCGTAGGGGTACGCGCGCTTCCTTGTCTTCCCCGGTCGCCCGCGCACGCCCTTGGGCCATCGGAAACACGAGAGAAGGAGCGCAAGATGCGACGATTTCCAGGAATGCGTGTGGGGGTTGCGGGTCTAATGGCCGCCATGTCGGTTGCCGCCTGGTCCCAGACGATCGAGTCCTTTGAATCCGAGGCCCACCCAGCCGTAGTGCCGGCCGGATGCGAGGCCGAGCGCGTCAAGGAGCAGGCTACGGACGGCGAATGGTCTCTCAAGGTGCGGTTTCCGGGGCAGGAAGAGGATAGGTGGCCGGGGCTGGGGGTTGTGCCGCCCAAGTGCGCTTTTGGCAATACCGAGATCCTCGCCTTCGACGTGTACAACCCCCAGGACGGTCCCGTGCACCTCAGCTATCGCGTGGACAGCGCGGACGGCCGGAAGGCCTTCGGCGGCAAGACGCTGGCGGGCCGCTCCTCGGGCAAGGTCGAGCTGTGGTTGTCGAGCCTTGCCAATGACATTGACATCGGCAATGTAACCCAATTCTTCCCATACATCCGCATGCCGCGCGAAGACCGCGTGCTCTATTTCGACCATTTCAGGCTCGAGAACAGGATGGACCGGTTCAAGCGCCTTGCCTACGTTGAAATCGCGAAGCCGGACGAGCCCACCCCAGAGGAGCAGGCACTCGGTTGTTACGTGTTCAGGCGCGGGGAACTCGCGCACGTTTTCCCCAACTCGGCGCCTTGGCCGGGGGAACGGCCGGCAGGGCTCACGCTCTTTGCCGCGCAAGGCGAGGTCGAGCCGCTAGGGCTGTCCATTCGAACGCTCAGGGACCTGGACAAGATCGCGCTCTCGGTGTCGGCCCTTACGTCCGGGGACGCGGCCCTGCCCGGGCAGGCGGTTGAACTCGGCTGCGTGCGCCATTTGGACAAGAAGTCCACCTATTCCTCGCAAGACTACATCGCATCCTTGCCCGTTTACGTGGAGGAGGGCGCGGCCTTTGAAGACCTCGCCGCGCATATGTCGAGGACCTTCTGGGTGCGTTTCAGGGTTCCATCCGACGCGAAGCCGGGTCTATATACCGGCAAGGCCGTTCTTGGCGCACAGGGACCGGGCGGCGAGGGCTCGATGACGCTCCCGGTGAGTCTTTGGGTGCTTCCCTTCTCCTTGCCCGAGGTCAAGGATTCGCTTATCGGCGAGTACTACCGGCCCCGCGCCTATGAATCGGATGACGAATGGAAGCGCGCAATGACCGCGGACCTTGAAGACATGCGCGACCACGGCATGACGTCCGTCGGCCTCTGCTTCGGGCTGGATACGGCCAAGGTCACCGTCGAGAACGGCGAGGTCGACCTGGGCTTCGACGGAACCACGCGCTTCGAACACTTCATGGACACCTATGTCCGCCTGGGGTTCCCGGCGCCTATCGTGATGCTCGCCGACAGCGGACAAGGCGTGGCCGGCAAAGCGGGGGCGTTTGGCTCGCAGGAATACGGCCAAGCCTACAAGGCATTCTGGCAGAAGGTCCAGGCGACGTGCAGAGAACGCGGCTGGCCCGAGCTCATTGTGCAGCCTGTAGACGAACCGGCCTGGCAAGAGCAGGAAGCGAAAGATCGCAACCTCGCACTGCTCAAGCTCCTCAAAGAGATCCCCGGTATGCGCACCGAGCAGGACGGCCCGGGCGACGGCTACTTCCACAACGTGGCAGGGCCCTTCGCAGACCTGTGGAATTACAACGGCAGCATTGCGGCCTTCGACAAGGTGCGCGAGTTCAGAAAGGACCACCTGGTCACCTTCTACAACAACGACGTCGAGAGCTACCGCCCTGAGGTCGACCGGTACGTGGCCGGGTTCTTCCAGAAGGCCGCCGGGATTGACGGCGTATTCAACTGGGAATACCGCGGCGGACGGGGCAGCCTCTACGATGACCTGGACGGCGCCACCGGCGATTGGGTACACAACTACCCGGCCACGGACGCATCGAAAGGCGGCCCGTCGGTGGCGTGGGAAGCCGCACGCGAAGGCGTCGATGACCTGAAGTACCTCGTGCTGCTCGAACAGGCGCTTGCCGCGGCCCGCAAACACCCGGCCGCCGAACAGGCCGTTGCCAGCGCGGAGAAGAGAATCGCGTATGTGCTGGAATCGCTCGAGGCGATGCCCGGTATACGCGGAGGCGCCCAGTGGCAGGCCCGTTGGAGCAGGGACGCGGCCGAACGCTTCGCTTCGGATCTCGACCCGGAGGCGGTGGGCTTCATCGGCGGGTTGCTCAGACAGCCCAACGGGTGGGGCCTTCGGGATTACGCGCGGGCGCGTTGGTGTGTTGCCTTGTCTATCCTTGAACTCAAGGCGGCGTGCGGCGAAGAAGTCGCCGTGCCGAGACCGCCCGTATCCCAAGGGCCCGGCGTCGCGCTTGCGGGGCTGACGCCCTTTCCCGGCAAGGCCCGCACGGCCAAGAAAACGGCCTCGCCAGGAAGCGCCGCGATCGTGCCGCAGTTGGCCAAGGCCCCGGCAGTGGACGGCGGCCTGAACGACGAAGCCTGGCGGACCGCCTTCCGCATCAAGCGCTTTGTTCCGAATACGGGCCTCGGGGACGTCGAGGTTCAGACCGAAGCCATGCTGGGCTGGCACGGCGAGCACCTCTACATCGGTATCCGGTGCAAGGAACCGCTGCCGCAGGGCTTGGTGGCCGACTGCATGGAGGACGGCGAATCGGTCTGGACGGACGACTGCGTCGAGATCTTCCTTGACCCCGGTCTTTCTCTCGCGGGCTCCTCGCAGTTGGTGTCCAACCCGAAAGGCGTCCAGTGGACCAGGCGTGCGGACGGTTTTCCCTGGGGCGCGCGGGTGCCCGTCGAGACGGCCCTCGGCGAGCAGGAGTGGCGGGTCGAGGCGGCCGTTCCGCTCAGCGAGGTCGCCAAAGGGCATGCGGACTTCGGGTTCAACCTTTGCCGGGAACGGCGTGCTGGCGGCGGGCTCGAACTCTCCTGCTGGCAACCGACCGGCGGGGTCTTCGACACTCCGGGCAAGTTCGCGCGCATGCGGCTCGACAATGCAGAGGCCCTCTCCCTGTTGCCCGCGAAAGAAGAGCACCTGCGGATCCGCCGGGCAGACGCGCTCGCCTTCAGTACGGACACCCTCGCGGTCGAGGTCGAATGGACCGGCGACCGGTCTGTACTCGACGAGGCTACCCTCATGCTCGCGCTTCTTCGTGAAGACGGCGCAGTGGGCAGCGCGCGCGTTCCGCCGCCTTGGGCCGCCCGGGCGCGCGCCTTGCTGCACGTGGCAAACCTCGAGCCGGGCGCGTATCAGATCGAGGCGTCCGTGGTGGCCTCGGATGGCAATGTGCTTGAATCCGCAAAGCGTTCCTGCTTGGTCATTCCAGCATTCCCGCACTGACCCGCGTCGACCCGCAGGCCGCCCAAATCGAGACAGGAGGACAATGCCCAATGAAATGCACATCCCTCAGCGTGCTCTTGATGGCCGGCGCCTGCGTGGCCTCGGCCGGGTCCTTCAAACTCGCGGAAACGGCCAATCTTGAACTCACATGCCAGGGCGAAGCGTTTATCGTCGGCGACGCGATTGCCGATGACGAGGCCTTTGCGAAGGCCGACGGGTTCACGGTCGCCCCACTGCCGGACGGCAAGGCGGTCAACGCGTACCGAAACACCAACGACGTGCTGGACTACCGCCGTGAAGCCGCCCTGCGCGGCGATTCGTGCGAGTTGACCGTCCGTTGGCGCGTCTATCCTTATAAAGGAGTCGGCGCCACGGCGTATCGGTTTCGGATACCGGCGGCCCTCCTGGACGGCTATGCGTACCGGGCCGTGACGGACCGCCCCTACCGGCAAAAAACTTGCGAAGGGACGCTCACGCCCGCCATGCCCGACGGCAGCATCGTCTCGAGTATGGCGTACCTCACGCTCAAGAAGGAGGCCCGCGCGTTCACGTTGGACTTCGCGCCAAACGGCCGCGGCCTCTACTACAACCTGCGCAACTACGGGATCGTCGGCAACGCGTGGCAGCTCTCGAAGGAAGGCGATTGGCTTGTCTTCAGCGTGGGGCTCTCCGACTACTGGCACGGCGGTATCGTGACGACGAAGGTGGTCATTTGGGACAAGGATATCGCGTACGACGCCGTGCACCCTGCACCCGACAGCCTGCATTACACGCTCCAGCCCAAGACCACCGTGGCGCTGGCCGCGTACGAGCCGCTGCCCGAAGGGTTCGCCAGGCTGGGTATTGACCCGCCCGGCGACGGCGACGCCGCGGGCTGGGAGAGCCCCGAAAAACTCAAATGGGCGCCGGGCGTTCTCGGCCGCATGGTGACCGGTCGTGCCGGAGTCCTGCGCGTAAACCCGCCGCCCGGCCAGCATGTGGTCACCATACGCTTCGGGGCCGAGCAGGCCGTCGGGCCGTTTGCGGTGAAGGCGAACGACAGACCCGTCGCCGACGCCATGCGGTCCTTGCCGGGCGAAGTCGAGTCGTTTTCGTTTCCACTTGAGGTCGCAGACGAGCCCGTTCGGCTCGCGTTTGAATCGGAAGGGCGGTTCGGCCTGAGCGCCGTCATCTTTCAACGCCTCCTGACGCCCTACGAGATGCGGTACGCGCTGGCGGACGACATCTGGTTGGCCGCCGGCGTTCCCACGCCGGACAAGGAGATCGATCCGGGCGTGCCTGCGTTGGCCGAGACAAACGAAATGCCGTCCACCGAAGCGTGGCGCTGGAACATGGCCATGACGTGCTTCGGCGCATCCAATACAAGCTCGCGGAACGAGATCGTCACCTACGCCGATATCGAGCGCCGCATGCGAGAGGTGGTGGAAGCGGGCTACAACACAATCATCCGCAACGGATTGCACTTCCGCCTCTGCTATCTCGACAAGATGTCCATGAACCAGCGCAACATGACGCGCGTCTGCGAGGTCGCCCACCGCTACGGCGTGCGCGTCATCGAACACCACGACGTGCCCCTGATGCAGGCGCAGGGCCGCGGCTTCAGGCTGTTCCTCGAACACCTGGACTGGGTCGAGCGCGACATCGTCACCGGCAAGGTGTGCACGGATTTCTGCGTGAACAATCCCGAGTTCCAGCGGTGGTATTACGCCTGGTTTCGCAGCTACGCCCAAGCCACGGGCATTGACGGCTGCATGCTGGACGAGGTGTCGTTCCACGGCCCCGAATACTGCGGGTGCAAACACTGCCGGCAGGCGTTCACGCGCGACACGGGCTACACGCTGCCGTACCGCGACGACGAGGGGGTCTTCTTCAACAAGGACAATGCCCTTTGGGTTGGCTGGGAAAAGCAGCGGGTGCGGATGTCCACGGACTTCTTCAAAGGAATCCGCGCGATCTTCGACGACCTCAAGCCGGAGGCCACCCTGATGACGTACACGACGCATTACGGCTTTACCTCGCAGTACGGGTCGCGGAACTTCGGCGGGGATATTGTTGACCGCGCCCGCTACGCGGACTTCCTGGGCACGGAGATCATGTCGCGCAACGTGTTCGAGAGCTACCGGGCGGTGTACTCACTCCGCAAGACCAAGGGCGCCTTGGGACTGCATTTCAACGCGCCTATCTTCGGGCTCGTCTATCACATGAACGACCCGAACGTCGCCTACTTCGGGTGGGCGCTGCTGCACATGAACCGGCAGGCCGGTTGGATCACGAGCATCGAGGGCTTCGACCTCGGGCGCTTTGTCAACTGGAAGGACAGGATGCCTCCACGCAACGCGGTCCCGCTGAGCGAGGTCGGGGTCGTTTTCTCGCGGACGTGCTGCAACTACAACCGTTCCGTCAGCCACGCGGCCTCGGCGCTCGGGTGCTCGCAGCAACTCACGGAAGCCCACATCGAACACGATGTGTTTCTCGACCTCGACCTCGAGCCGCAAGCCCTCGCCCGCTATCGCGCGATCATCCTCGGGGGCGTGGAGTGCCTGAGCGACGAGGCGATTGCCGCGATCACGCAATTTGTGGAAGACGGCGGCAGTGTCATTGTCCTCCGCGTGAGTTCGCAGTCCGACGAGAACGGGATCAAGCGGCCGCAACTGGGTCTCGGCCCGCTGCTCGGCGTGCGCCTCGAAGGCAAGTGGATCAAGGGGCCGTTGCACGTGGCGGAGAAAACGGGGACAGTCCCGTCTCGCTCGGGGACTCGCTCGCTTGGTACAGTCCCCGTTTTCTCCGTCGATGGCTCCGCACCGCGCGCGATTGCCGGGGACGATGTCGACGTCCTTGCCTGGCTCGTTGATGAAGCCGGGGCGCGGCTTGCCCCGGGCGTCACGCGTCGCGCCGTGGGCAAGGGGCAGGCCTTCTATGTCGCGCCGCCCTTGGGCGAGGCCAACTACATGCGCGAGTACACGGTCAAGGATGAGTATGCGTTTGTGCCGAATCCGCGGGCGCGCGACCTGTTCCTGGACATTGTGCGCCGTGCAGCGGGCGGGCCCTTCACATTCGAGGCCGTCGGCATACCGGACCAGGTGCTCGTCAGCGCGTACACGATCCCCAGCGGCTACGCCGTCCATTTCCTCAACGCAACCGGCGTCCAACTAGAGCCGGGGGACATTATTCGGGCCGGCACACGGGAGGACGCCTTTCCGCCCGTCACAGGCGACCTCGTGTTCGACCTCCGCGTACCGTCGGTATCGGGCGGCCGTGTCGTCAGCCCCGACTACGAGGGCGCGCGCGAACTAAGCATTGAGAAGACATCCGAAGGCTACCGGATAGCCGTGCCCCGCGACGCGCTCGATGCCTACGCGGTCGTCTATCTGGACCGGTAGCCACCGAGCCTGAGCCCCATAGCGGGCTGCATTCCCCTACGCGTCCACGGTGCGTTATTCGCGGCCGCGCGTGAGCGTGAAGGTCTGGCGCCCGCGCCGTAGTACCACAGCTTCGTCAAACCGGATGTCCTCAACCAGGAAACCGTCGAGCATATCGCCGACCTTGAGCGTCTGCTGCTCCCCGGTCATTCGGTCGAAGACCTTGGCCGTGTCAGCCCCGAAGATCCGAACTTCATAGCGCAGGGCCGGGTCTTGGGCGCAACGAATCCAGAAGAGAATGGTGTTCGCCTCGGCCAGTTCCGGAAGGTTGGCGGCAGAACCCGATTCGAGGCGGGGTGGGCTGTTGTATATCTGAAGGATCTCGTTGCAGTGCTCGGTGGCCTTGTCGAAATCCCGTCTCTCGTAGCGTTTGCGCGCTTGTTCGAGCTTCGGCGCTGCAAGACGGGCCTTGGCCGCAGCGATGTACGTGTCGATCCGCGTGCGCAGCCGGTGGGCCTCTGAGAGGTCCTGCATCCGGTCCACGGCGCTGCGCGCGTCCTTAACCGCCCGTCTCATTTCGGCCGGCTGCGCCGTTCGCGCCAAGCCGGCCAGCGCAGCCACTTGTTCTCTCGCGTCCTGTTGTGCGGCGGGGTCCGGCTTGTGCGTGACTTCCGCCACAGGGCGCGGCGCCGAGACGACCTCCTCGTGTTCTTGCGGCGCCGTCCGCGCCCGGTACGCGTAGAAAACGCCCGCAACCACGGCAAACAGGATCAGCGCTCCTACAACGGAGAGCGCAATCCGTGGGATTAGGTCGCCGTGACGCCGCAGGTTCTGGGGCCCGGCATGGGCCGGCAGGGGAGCATCAAGATCCAGAGGCGTTTTGGCGCTGAGCATTCGCCGCACGGCAACCATGCTCTCATAGGCTTCCTGGCGCTCGGCGGCTGCCTTGCTATATTCAAGTTGATATTGCTCAGGCGGAAGGGTCCCGGCTTCGGCGTTCAGTTTGCGGATCCTGTCGTCGTGTGCCCGCACGCTTCGTTCGAGCGTATCCACGTGGCTCTTCAGGTCCGCTCTGATCGCCCCGAGCCGGGCTTCCACGGCATTCAGGCGGGAGTTGTACTGCGCGTAAAGCGCCACATGGTCCCCGGAAGGGGCCTGGGCCTGCTCAATCACGGTCAGCTTCTGGAGCTGCGCGCGCAGGCGCTCTCGTTCCTCCAAGGCCTGGCGAAGCTCTCTTTGCATTTGGTGCATCCCTCCTGCTTGGGGCAGCCCCCGCACAAGACGATGCCGCAGTATACCATGACATCGGAGCGCCGTACACGGGGCGGGCGCGTTGTGCGAAAAGGGCTCGCGAGGACGCTCGCCCTCCCAGGACGCTCGCCCTCCCAGGGGTCCTCGCCCTCACCCAAACACGGCGCGGCCGAGGAGCGATGCACCCAGCAGCAGGATCAAGCAGAGGACAAAGGTCCGGAATCGGTTGTGGTCCAGGCGCCGATCCACGTAACTGCCGACGACGATCCCGATCAGGAGTCCGGGAAGGGCGTACAGGCAGTACGAGAGGACAGACTTGGTGATGAGGCCGCTTGCGCCGTGGCACAACACGATGAAGGCCCCGTTCACCAGGAAACAACTTTGGAGAACGGACTTGAAGGTCGCTTTGGGCCAACGCTTGACCGAGCCGTAAATGATCAGCGGCGGACCGTCTGCCGCATACGCGCCGCCCACGACGCCGGCCGCGAAGCCCACAAGCCACGCGATCCAAGACGCGCCCGATTTTGGATTTTGGATTTTGGATTTTGGATCGTCCGGACCCGGAGCCCGTTCGCTGTCCGAACTGCTGCGGGCCCGATGCCTGGTGCGGAACTCGAAGAGGCCGTAGCCGAGCAGCATGAGGCCGAGACACCCGGTTACCAGAGAGGGCGCGACGGATTTCAGGGCCAGGGTGCCCAAGGGAATGCCGAGGATCGCCCCCAGTATCAAGCGGCTCGCCTCGCGCCATTGCAGCGCGCGCCAGTTCTGATACAAGACCGTGGCCGAGACGACGAAACTCAGGAGGGCCTGCAACGGCGCGGCCATTCGCAGATCGATGACCAGGCACACAATCGGCATCGCGACCAACGCCGAACCAAAGCCCGACGCGGTATGAATGATGCCCCCCAGGGCGAAGGCGAAGAAAACAACCGGGGCCGCAAGCAAGACGTGTTCCTCCAAGCGTGTGTTTGAAACGTGTGGGGCAGCCGCCCTCGGCTGGCCAATCGCGCGTTGATCGGCCAAGAATCTATCACACCACGAACCGCGCAACAAGGCCCTTTGCTCATGAATCACGGGCGGGACGCCCGTGCCTGGAGTTTGTACATTATCATGCTGCCGCGCAGGCCGCCCTGTCTTTTCGCGAGGTGTTGATACCGAGTTGGGCGAGGATGTTGGGGTGTTCATCCATTTCGCGGCGCAGGAGGCTGATGAGGTCCA
>Ga0272441_10011053_pt1 | contig 13497 bp, 12 predicted proteins | sample SSMProp6N_FD_193582 | JGI IMG/M metagenome (GOLD analysis project Ga0272441, IMG submission 193582) | Marine sediment archaeal communities from Little Sippewissett salt marsh, Falmouth, MA, United States - SSM-Prop-6N | ecosystem: Environmental > Aquatic > Marine > Wetlands > Sediment ... | reverse complement strand
GGGGCCTTATCATCCAGCAATGTCGCGAGAGCTTCCACCCCTTCATCTACAAAACTGATTTTTATTCTTCTACTCATACGTCCTCCGTCTGTTTCAGGGGAAAATCTTCCGGGTCCATCGGTTCAAAACCAAGCAGCTTCTCCTGGTTGGTTTTCACCATGGTGCGAACATCTTCCGGGCTTATCCCCAGGTCGAGCATCATTGCTATGAATTGCCGCAGTCCCTCCGTAGGAGTCGACAGAGCATACCTTCCAAAGTCGGTAACGAGAAGCATGTTCTCCGCCCCGAAGGCAGCTACCTGGTCAGCTACAATTCCGATTCCACGGGTAACAGGGGCATCCATACCTTCATCGATGGTAGCGTATTCGGTCTCCACATAGTAATGTGTCAGAGGAATCATCTGGGCTGCCGTGTAGGCACCAAGAGATTGCTCCAGATACGCACCCTTCTTCACCATATATTCCAGCTGCTGCATAGTCGATACTTTGACCACCGAGCTGGATATGACGATCTTCCGGTATCCGTACTTATCCTTGAGATCACAGAGCCGCATCGCTTCTTCGGACGAAATATGTCCAGTATCCATGTACACATCCGGATGATCGGCAATCAGTCGCAGGATTTCATCCAGTTCTTCCCCGGGCTCTTCATCCAGAGGAATCCGTATAGCCCGCGAAAGTTCCTCCTTCCGGAACTTCGGATAGAGCTCGGCGAGGGTGGTGAACTTCCCGTCCACCAGCCGCCCCTCTTTGGACGCCTGATAGTAGGTCGAATGGGTTCCGAAAGAAATGTATTTCGCCCCGTCACCATAGGAGAGAGCGGTTTTTACCGCCCTCGGGTTCATACCGCCGTATACCGTGTTCAGGGCCAGACCCCCGTAGACGGTAAAATTATCCACATGCCGGTTAACCAGCCAGGTATACCCGTTGCTCATCTCAAATACATCGACGATACCGTAGGCCCTCATCCCGGCCTCCCGGGCCTCCAGCGCGCACTGTATCGGATCCTGGCGCCTGGGGCTGCTGAACAGATGGGGTCCGACATGCACATGGATATCGATGGCCCCCCGCAGTAGTTCCTGTGACAGCTCCAGAGACCTGCCTTCCTGCAATGCTTTCATCAAGTCCTCCTCTACAATCGAGAAAAAAATCGAGAAAAATCTGTATGTCCCTCATTCACTTTTTTATTTTCCCTGAAAAAAAAGACTCGATACACCATTTCTGCTGCACAATATATTACAATCTCTGTATTTCGTAATATATTTTACATATTCACTCATAATTAGTCAAACGGCATTTGTGCTATTTGTACTATATTTCAAAAAAAACCCTTTCGCAATAGTACCATATTATGAAATACAATTCCAAAAGTTATTTATCTTGACAAATATTGTAAGGTATATTACGCTTTTCCCAGGGAGCTGCCCTGAAAACGCTCCCCGGACTCGATACTGATGTTTGCTGTACTCATCTTTGTAACACCCTGTCCATAGGAGCAGGGAATATTTTTTCGGAGGTTACATATGCAGGATATCAATCGAATTACCTTTCCCACCATCCCTATGATTCATCACCCCTGGGAGAAGGCCTGTCAGCTCATCGCAGAAGCCGGCTATAAAAACGTGGACATCATCGATAAACCGCCGCATTGGTCAGTTTTTGCGGATGAGGCCGATCACAAGGCAATCAAGAAAACAGCCGAGAAATACGGCCTGAAGATCACTTCCATCAATGGATATTTCGGAGGAGGACAGTCCGGACGTTTCGGTGCATGGAAACATCATCCGGGATTTCAGTTTCCCAACGCTTCACGCTACACAAAAATCGGTTTCGCAAGCACCGACAGCAAAGATCTCGAAATGGAAATGGAACAGACAAAGAAGGCTATCGATTGCGCCGCCTTTTTCGGATCGGAACTGCTCCGATTCGTTCCCGGCGATGAAGACGAGAAGAAGCTGGAGCAGATGCTCCCCTACCTGAAAGAAATGACCCGCTACGCCAGGGAAAAGAACGTTACCATGGTCTGTGAAAACCACGATACCGGCATCCTCGGTCAGCCCGAAACACTGGTGAAGATGTGTGAAATGGTCGGCTACGACAACATCGGCATCATATATGAGCCCCTCAACCTGATGGAACAGGCCACCATCGACTACCGGAAGGCCTTTGAAGTGCAGAGAGACATCATCAAGATGGTCCACCTCAAAGACGGATACCTCGATCCGAGTAAAAGGACCTACGTGCCTACCCTCTTCGGAGAAGGTGACATGGATTACGAATGGGTCGTCAACCGGCTGGAAGCAATCGGCTACAAAGGCTACATCGGACTTGAATATGAAGTGGCCGGCCTTCCCGTGGAAAAGGGTGCGAAACAGTACCTCGACGGTTATAAAAAGATGGTAGGGATGGGCTGAACATGAAAAAACTCCGGATAGAATTCGAAAAAGGGGGAGTGTTTTTCGCCCGGCTTCTGGAAGATGAAGCGCCGAAAACATGCAATGCTATCCTAGCCGGACTGCCCCTGAAGTTCACCTTCTGGCAGAGCATCGTCTCGGGACACGCTCTGGTCACGCTCCCGGAAAATCTCACGGTGGAACCGGAAAACCAGCGCACCATCGGCTGTCCCCCCGGAACCCTCGCCTTTCTGGTACAGGACCCTCCACGAAATGTACCCGATGAGATCTATATCTCCTACGGTCCCTATTTCGTCTCCCGGTGCTCCTACATTGAAATGCAGCAGCCGGTAAACATCTTCGCTCAGATCGAGGAGGACCTGGAGGAGCTGCAGAAAACCGGGAAACGTGTTCTCATGAAGGGAGCCGAAGAGGTCACCATTCGTCTCGCCGAATGAAGCCGCGATTACCCCTTCGGGATGAACCAAGTTAAACACAGCGCTCCGGATCAGGCCTTCCGGAGCGCTTTTTATATTTTTGGCACACCATTTCATAATATAAAACCATTATTTTAACGCATATAACCTTTACAAAGTTTTGAATCAAGGTAAAAATACCACAATAATTTCGAGAGTTTCATCGATGGTATATTTTCTAATTTCCGGATACCCGGGATACAAGGAGGAAGAAGTATGGAAGAAGTTACATATTCGCGCTTCAATCCCATATCGCTTATCAGGGGGGTTATCAAACTCATTATCCTGGTATTGTTCGTGGTGATCATCTTTTCAGTTTTTTATCAGGTAGTTTCCCGCTACGTATTTCAGGCCCCCCCGGTATGGACGGAGGAGGTTTCCAGATTCAGCCTCGTATGGCTGATCCTGCTTGGATCCTCAGTCTGTATCCGAAAAAGCCGGCACTTCAATGTGGATTACATAACCCAGCTTTTATCTAAAAAGGCGGTATATATTCTGAATATCCTGCTGAGCCTGCTGATTGTCGGATTTTTGACGGTCGCTTTCTATTTCGGCATTGAGGTAATGTCCAACTCGCTCTATGTCACATCTCCGGCCCTCGGTATCCCGATGGCCTATATCTATCTGGTTTTTCCCATAGGATTCGGGGTTAATCTGATGGAAGCGGTAATTGTCGTATTCGAACTGATCAAGTACGGACCGGACCGGCTCCCCAGTACAATTTCATAGTCGAGCCCTATCCAACACAAAGGAGTGATAAATGGTTTTATTTGTAATGGTTGTTAGTATTCTGGGCCTCCTGATTCTTACCATGCCTATCGCGTTTTCCATGGGAGTAGGTTCCCTGATCGCTTTTTTCGTCGACGGCACCGTCGGAATGACCATCATCCCGAAAAGGATGTTCGCGGCCCTCAATTCCTGGCCGATAATGGCCATACCGCTTTTTATGCTGGCAGGCCTTCTTATGGAAAAAGGGGGAATAACGGAAACCCTGGTCAAATTCGCCAATGCCCTGATCGGTTTCGTTAAGGGCAGCATAGCCATGGTTGCGGTTGTTGCATCCATGCTCTTTTCGGGAATCTCCGGATCCTCCACGGCAAATGTGGCAGCTACAGGTTCCATGACTATCCCGGCGATGAAGAAACAGGGATATGAACCGGCCTTCGCCGCCGCGGTAGAAGCAACCGCCAGCGCAATCGGCCCGATCATACCGCCGAGTATCCTGATGATCATGATCGGTTTCATTACCGAAACATCGATTGCCCGGCTCTTCCTCGGCGGTTTTCTGCCCGGCCTCCTTGTCGGAGGCGGTATGATGCTTATCGTGAACCGCCACGCAAAGAAAGGCGGTGAAGCCTATCTGCCTACCTACAAGTTCAACCTGAAAAACATTTTCGTAACAGCGAAAGAAGCTATTCCCGGGCTTGTTCTGCCCCTGATCATAATCTTCGGAATCATTTTCGGTGTATTCACCGCTACGGAAGCAGCAGGCGTGGCCGTAATCTACGGACTCCTGGTAGCACTTTTCTACTATAAACGAATAAAGATCAGAGACCTGCCTGAAATTCTGTTCGAAGCGGCAATTCTCTCCAGCGCCGTCATGTTCATCGTCACCACCGCCTATATTTTCGGCTGGCTTGTCACGGTGTATCAGGTGCCCCAGATGCTGAGCAGCTGGCTCCAGCTGCATATTCAGAATCCGATTTACTTTCTCCTTATCCTGAATTTCACCTTCCTGCTGATCGGAATGTTTCTGGAAAGTTTTACCGCCATTATCGTATTCGTCCCGATCCTGTTTCCCATCGCTATGAATTACGGAATCGACCCGGTGCACTTCGGTATCATCGTCTGTGTGAACCTCGCCGTCGGCTACATCACCCCGCCCTACGGAGCGACTCTGTATGTGGCTTCGGGCATTGCCGGTGTATCGATCCGAAAAGTTACCCCGGTAATCCTTCCGATGGTGGTCATGATGGTGGCTGTCCTTATCCTGGTAACCTATTTTCCGAAAGTATTCATGTTCATTCCGAACCTGATGGACCTTATGGGCTAAGTCCCGCCAATCGGAATTTCAGGCATCAGAAAAACAGGCCCCGGGCTTTTGCAGATTCCTGCAGGACCCGGGGTTTTTTCCGTACTTTTTCCGATCCTTCTTCCCCTCCCAATTACTGTTAATCTATTTTCAGAATAGTTTTAACTGTAATTTATTCTTCAATAGGATAAATATATCTAATTTAATCATTACGTCTTTTTTTCAGTATGAAATATTATGTATCGGTTTAATAAGTAATTAATCCTCCAATACTGTGACCCTACCAGGATAGAAACAATGAAAATGCAGTTTTCTCAAATATCGTTCTTTCGCTTAATCGGTCTAACATGTGAAACGATATTTCATTTCTTCCCTTGACACCCCAATTTTTTTACTTATAATTAAGATGTTAGAAAACTTTTCAAACCAAAAGGGAGGTACTATGAACGTTTCAAAAAAACTCACTCTGCTCTGTGTCCTCATGCTTGTGATTGGAATTGCGTTTGTTTTTTCAGGCGGTCAGCAGGAAGCTGAAAAAACCTACACCATCAGAGCACACTACACCAACTCTCCTGGCGAGCCCCAGGTGAAAGGTGCGGAACTATTCAAAGAAATCGTTGAAGAAAAAACCGATGGTAAAATTAAAGTAGAAATATACCCCAATAATCAGCTTGGTGAATCGATGGAAGTACTGGCATCCGTTCAGGACGGCAGCATCCAGATGGCGAACACCACCGGCCCGATGGTCAATTTTGTACCGGAAATCAAGATTTTCGAGCTTCCCTTCATGTTCGAAAACAAAGAACATCTCGGCGCCGTACTCGATGATGCCGAGGTTACCGCTCCCATCAGACAGGCCATGAAAGACAAGGGCTTTCACCTCCTCGGCCTTGAAGATGTAGGTCTCCGGCACATCATGACTACCGAAAGCGTAGGGCCCATCAATTCAATGGACGACCTGTCAGGCAAGAAAATCCGTCTGATGGAAAACCCGATTCACCTGGAAGCCTACCGCGCCTTCGGCGCCGCCCCGCTTCCCATGGCCTACGGCGAACTCTACACCGCCCTCGAACAGGATGTTATTGACGGTGCGGAAGCTGCGAACATCAACTACTATTCCAAGAGTTTTTACGAACCGGCACCGTACTGGGCCCAGATCGGATGGATCAACCTGATCGGTTATACCGTAATGAGTCAGGTTTTTTACGACAGCCTTCCCGCGGATTATCAGAAGATAATCGATGAAGCTGCTATGGAGTCCACCAAACTCGAAAGAAAACTCTATCGGGAATGGGAAATTGAAAGGCTCGACGACCTCAAAGCCAAGGGTGTCAAAGTCAGCTATCCGGATCCCGAACCCTTCAGAGAAGCTGCTATGAAAGTGTATGAGAAATACGCCGACGAAGTTGGCGGCATGGAGCTTATCAACTCGATCAGAAACTACGACTATTAAGAAGTCTGCTTACAATCGGGGCTGTCCAGACGGACAGCCCCATTTTTTTAGTCTTCAAGATGTTTTTCCAGCCTTATACTGTTGCTGAGGGGGGGGTAAGAGTATTTCTCCCTGAGGTGTGAAAGTCTCTTGAGATTTTCCACCGCAGGGTCCCCGAGTGCCCGGGCCACAGCTATAATGAGCGCATTTATGATCGCCGTAGGGACAACATGGGAGTGAAAAAATTTCGAAGATCCCCGCTTTGCGTTGAGCACCAGGTCTGATTTTTTTGTCATTTGCGGATTGCCTGTATCGGTTATGGATATGATCGTGTAGCTGCTGCTTTGCTTGAGTTCATGTATTCTGCTGGTGTCAATCGACGGGCTGAAGAAATCGAAAATTACGATCACATCCTGCGGATTGATTTTGAAAAGTCTCTCCACCAGACAGTGACCTGATTGAGACAGTTGTTCGACCTTCATCCCCAGTCGGTGGAGTCGAAAAAACAGATTGTTGGCCAGGCATTCGTTCGACCCGTTTCCGAAGATATACAGACGTTCAGCTGAACACATAAGTTCAACAGCATGATCAAAAGAGCCCTGATCCAGCTCATTGATGGACCGTTCAAGATAGGCGATTTCCGACCGGGTGATATCAGCGTAGGAAGGATGTCCCTCCGGCAGATTTTCGATAGTACGCTTGAACCGTTCGGCGATATCCATCTGGCTTTTATAATACTGGATCAGATCCTCCTTCAACTGAGGGAATCCGGGGTACCCTAGAGCCTGGGCAAAACGGATGACTGAGGCCACACTGGTTTCAGCCATTTCTGCAAGATAGCTTACATTATTGAATATCACGTCATTCATATTGTCGAGAATATAATTGGCGATCTTCTTCTGCTGAGGCGTCAGTATTTTATAATGGGTGGTTATCTTGTTTTTCACAGAAATATTATCGTATCAATCACTCCGATAGTCAATCAAGCGGTATTTATATATTATAATTTTTATCATATATAAAAGGAAAAAGAAGGCCTGAATCCCCGCCTTGAGGATCAGGCCCTTCTCCTAATCAGTCGATTCCTGAAACTCTATCTGGTATCCTTCGGGATCATCGAATACGAAGGCCTTGATCTTCAGCTCATCACTGATGAACATTTCCGAAAGGTTATTGACTCCGAGCCCCCTGGCAAAATCATACCACGGGTCTACAGCGGGCACCCGGATACAGATCTGTACCGTCTTGTCCTTGTGCCAGTTCTGCATCCCCCGGGTCTCATCAACGATACCGATATAGCCGGCTTCGGAGACACGGTAGATCTTGCTCCACCCCTGGTCGATTTCAAGAGGGAAGCCGAGAGTCTTTCCGTAGAAGTCGATTCCCTTCTGCAGGTCCTTATAATAGATAAAAGTGATCAGTTTTTCCGCCTTGTTGTCCGGCAGTTCGGGTCTTTGTGCCATTTTTTGCTCCTTGCTTATATCAATAGTGGGTCCTTCCCCACAGTTTCTCAGGTAATTCAAAGGCTTTCTCGAAGCCGAGCCGGCCCAGGGCTTTCCGTGCTTCTTCCTCAGCTGCATCGAGTACGGCTTCTTCTTCGATATCTACAATCCGCCGTCCTTCCATACGAATCTGGCCATCAACGATTACGGTATCCACATCATGTCCCGAAGCCTGGTACACCATCCGCATCGGTTCATGCCATACGGGAACCAGGTGGGGTTTCCGGGTGTCCACCAGGATAAGATCCGCCAATTTACCTTCCTCTATCGAACCCAGTTCATCCTGCAGGCCGAAGCAGCGCGCCGCGTCTATGGTCACCATCTCCAGAAGCTTGCCGGCGGGCAGAACTCCTCCGTCGTGAAAATGCACCCGATGAAGCCGGGCGCCGATCCGCATTTTTTCAAAGAGATCGAAGGTCCGGTCCGGGGCACTCGCATCGGTACAGAAACTTACATTGCAGCCCGCATCGATCAGCTCAACCACCGGACACCGGGCCTTGATGTAGGATCCCGTACTTGGTCCGCTGCACACATGGGTACCTGTTTCGGCCAGAATTCCCACTTCCTCCTCATCGATCCCCGTACAGTGGGCCAGAGACAAGTGGGGCCCCAGCATGAAGGGGAAATGCCGATAGGCGAATTTGATATCTCCCCCGTAGGAGTGGGCATGTACCGGTACTCCGAATTCCTCGGAGATATCTTTCATGGCCCGGTTCTGGGCGATCTGTTCTTCCACCGAGAGGGGGTCCCTGCGCCCGACACCTGACGGGGTGGGATAACACATGGTCAGGCCTCCGTTGAGGCCGTTGAACGAGGCTACCGCCTCTCTTGTTTTTCCGAAGGAATCTTCATGCCTGAGCTGGTATTCCCGGAAACTGCCGTCGGGTTTCCAATCACGAAAGGTCTTCGGGAACGGGGGATTCGGTGTACCGATTCCGAGAATATCCCGGATTCCTATCCCGGCCATGCCGTCCACATGGGCCTCCCAGTACTTCCGGTCATCGTAACGGGGATATGAACCGAGCATGCTCATTCCGGTAGTCACTCCGAATCTCAGCTTTTCGAGCCCCGAAAGCTGTGCTTCCACGCGCCAGAAATCCGGCGTCGATCCCCGGAAATAAATCCTTTCCATGAATTCATCCCAGGGATAGTCTATCCCCGAGCCGCCCTCTCCCAGGGTTTTGGTAAGCCCGTGCCCCGCATGGGCATGGGTGTCGATAAGTCCGGGCAGAACGACCTTTCCGGAACCGTCAAGCACCCTGCATCCGGCACTTTGATCTGCAGGATCCGGAGCTGGAAGTTCGGCATCAGGACCGGTAAAAACTATCCTGTTTCCTTTGATACCGATGGCCGCGTTCCTGAGAACCCTCCGTTCCGGGTCCATGGTGATGATAGTGACATTTCGAATAGTGAGGGTAAAGTCAGCGATAATCCGTTCCCCCTTTTGCTTCCGATAATATGTTCCATATTATGAAACATCATTTTATAATATTTTATACCAAGCCATCCGGGATGTCAAATATTTCGGGAGATTACCCGGAAAAACAGGGATTCACAGCTCTCCTGCTCCATCCTGAAGCTCTCTGCTCACCCCGAGTTTCAAACCCGGCCTCCGAGATAGACACAATCGATGGCCTTTTCATGTTTTCCAGCCTGGATACCGGAATGTTCATGCTCCACCTCCCGGTATACCGTGCGGGCGACTTCAACTTTCAGGGAAGGCACTGCGGATTGTATGCTCCCGGCGGTATACAGCACCTGCGGGTCCTGAGGCCCTCCGGTCCCTCTGCCGATATTGCTTATATCATGCCCCACCACCAGCAGTTTTCCGTTGATGCGAAGGCTTTCGGCAGCCCGGAGGAGGACCTTTCGGAGTTCCCTGAAAGGCAGATGCAGGTAGAAAATATAGACAAGATCATATGCGTCCTGCTTCTTTTCCAGCCGGGTTGCATCCCTCACCTCCCATTCGATTGCAAGTCCCATATCTCCGGAGGCCCTGCTGCCCCGTTCCACCGCGACTTCCGAGAAATCAACGGCATGTACCCGCCAGCCCTTTTTCGCGAGCCAGATTGCATTTCTCCCCTCTCCGGCGGCTATATCGAGGGCGCATCCGGGCTGCAGGGATTTTGTAAATCTGACGAGCAGATCACTGGGTTCCGCAGGCCACAATCTGCCGCTGGAAGCGTATTTTTTGTTCCATTTTGTGTTGTCCATTGTTCCCCTAACCTACTACTCCCGGGGCTTCTCATCAAGTTTCTGGAAAAGTTTTTTACACATGATCTACCCTGCAGAAGCCTGGAAGTCCCGCTCTCTGGTATCGCCTGATTCGTTGCATTTTGTTGCACTTTCGCCGTCCTCATGCTACAATTGCCTCCAGTAGAAAAACCTGGAGGAACAGGAATGGAAATAGCAAAATTTATACGACCCCGGGCCATCGATGAAGCTTTCATCGCTGTCCGTGATCAGAAGGGCTTTCCCATCGGAGGAGGCGGGTGGTCAAGGATGAACAGCCGTAAAATTCCGCTGGCAGTGGATCTATCCGGCCTGGGTTTACGTTTTATCCGGAGGAAGGGTGAAACCATCGAGATCGGAGCCATGAGCACGGCCCGGGATATTGAGACCTCTGACGATCTGAGAGAAAGCTTCGGGCCTTTCTTCAGTTCGACGGTGGCGCATATCGTCGGAGTTCAATTGAAAAATATGGTGACTCTGGGAGGAACGGTGGCCGGACGCTACGGTTTTTCCGATCTCAACACCAGCCTGCTCGCCCTGGGGGCACGAGTGGTACTCTATCAGGACGGGATTTATGATTTTGAAACCTTTTTGAACAACCGAAAGAACGGACCTTTTCTCCTCGAAAAAGTAATACTTCCTGCAGATACCTGCAGAGCCTCCTTTCAATCGGTCCGGAACACCAGGAATGATTTCCCTATTCTGAACGCCGCCGCATCATTTCAAAGCAATGAATGGCGGATCGCAGTGGGTGCAAGACCCGGAGCGGCAAGGCTTGCAGTCAGAGCCGCGGAAATGCTCGGCGGCATTTCCGTTCCGGAAAGTGACTTGATCGAGCATGCCGCGGAGGCTGCCGCAAATGAACTCGTTTTCGGCGATGACCTGCGGGCGGATGCAGATTACCGGAGAGCTGTATGCAGGACTCTGGTAAGCCGGGCGGTACAGGAGGCCGGGAAATGACAATTCAACTGAACATCAACGGAAAAACTGAAATATTCGAGATCGAAGCCGGTGATATGCTGGTGGACGTCCTGAGAGATGGAGGACACACCGAAGTCAAGAAGGGCTGCGACACCGGCAGCTGCGGTGTGTGCACCGTACTGATGGATGGTGCTCCAATCCTTTCCTGCGCCTGTCTGGCAGCCAAGGCGGACGGCCGCGAAATCACCACCATACGGGGTCTGGAAGAAGAAGCCGAGGAGTTTGCCCGATTCCTGGCAGCCGAAGGGGCGGACCAATGCGGATTCTGCGCTCCCGGCTTTGCCGTAACGGTGATTGCCATGAAACGGGAACTCGTTTCACCGACGGATGAAGACATCAAACATTATCTCGCGGGCAATCTCTGCCGATGCAGCGGTTACGAAGGGCAGTTGAGGGCGATTAAGAAGTATCTGGAGGCCAGCAATGCATAGAGAGTTCAAGGAAGTAAAGAAAGACCGGGCCAAGATTGACGGTTTGGGCCTTGTAAAAGGACTTCCCGCCTATACGGACGATATGGTACCTTCGGATGCCCTGATCGTGAAACTGCTGAGGAGCCCCCATCCCCATGCAAGAATAGTCTCCATCGATTCATCCGAAGCTGAAAAAATGCCGGGAGTTGCATGCGTTCTGACAAGCAGGGATGTAAAGCGTATTCCCTTCACCCGGGCGGGACAGGGTCACCCTGAACCGAGCCCTCATGACAAGTTCATCTTTGATGATCATGTACGCTACGTAGGTGATGAGGTTGCCGCTGTCGCCGCGGTGGATGAAAGGACGGCAAGCCGGGCCCTGGATAGTATCATGGTTGAATACGAGGTTCTGGAACCGGTTCTGGACTTTGAAAAAGCGGCGGATAACGAAACGGTGATACATCCGGAACCTGAAATCCATGACATGTTTCCCATCGGCTTTGAACCGAAACGGAATATTGCCGCGGCATACCACATGGAAATCGGAGATGTGGAAAAAACACTGTCGGAAAGTGAAGTTACTCTCAAAACCACTTATTACACCCAGGCCCAGGCCCATGTCGCCATGGAACCGCACACGGCCTACAGCTATCTCGACCTCCACGGACGGCTGAACGTAGTAACTTCGACTCAGAATCCCTTTCACACCCGCAGGCTTCTGGGACAGGCCCTCGACATGCCCCTCCGGCAGATACGGATACAGAAACCCCGTATCGGAGGGGGCTTCGGAGGCAAACAGCATGTCCATGTGGAACCCTATGCCGCTCTGGTCACCCTCAAAACGGGGAAACCGGCCAAGGTGGTAATGACGCGCAGGGAAGTTTTCGAAGCTACCTTCGCCCGGCACCAGATGCGCATTGACCTGCACATCGGTTCGGACCGGAGCGGACACATCAGAGCCATCGATATGCACATTCTGTCGAATACGGGAGCGTACGGAGAACATGCTCTTACCGTTTTCATGGTCGGAGGTTCCAAAACCCTGCCCCTCTACAACAAGGTCGAGTCGGTGCGCTTCGGAGGAGAAATCGTCTACACTAACAAAGTCCCCGCCGGTGCCTATCGCGGATACGGGGCCATTCAGGGCAATTTCGCTCTCGAATCAGCCATATCCGAACTGGCACACAAACTCGGGATGGACCCCATCGAACTCCGGGAGCTCAACATGATCGCCGAAGGAGAAACCAGCGAAATTTTCAAGATCATGGGGGAAGGCTCAGAGGGGATCGAGATGACTATCGAGAGCTGCAAACTCGACTACTGCATCAAACGGGGGGCGGAACTGATCGGATGGAAACCCGGCGCTCTGGCATATGAAAGCGGACCGGGGAAAATACGGGCCAAGGGAATGGCTATCGCCATGCAGGGTTCCGGAATCCCTCTCATTGATATGGGTTCCGCCCGGCTCGAATTGCAGGACGGCGGTTTTTTCAAACTCCATATGGGCGCCACGGACCTGGGAACGGGAAGCGATACTATCCTTGCCCAGATCGCCGCCGAGGAACTGGGAGTTTCCAGCGATGATATCGTCGTCTACGCATCCGATACCGACCATACCCCCTATGACGTAGGAGCCTATGCTTCAAGTACCACCTACGTTTCCGGGAATGCAGTTATCAGGGCGGCCCAAAAGATGAAGGAGGTTCTCAGACAGGCGGCAGCCGAAAAATTCGGTGTATCGGCCTCCGAAGTTGAATTCGACGGCCGGGAGCTGCGCAGCAGTGACGGCGGGCATGTCGTAAGTCTCAAGGACTTCAGCTTCGACACCCTCTATCATGAGGGAGCTAATATGAAGACCCTCGCCGCAACCGGGTCCTTCTCGGGAGAAAAATCACCGCCGCCCTATATGGCCGGTTTTGTGGACATTGAAATCGATGTTGAAACCGGAAAGGTGGATGTACTCGACTATACGGCCATCGTGGATTGCGGCACGCCGATCAATCCGAACCTTGCCCGTATTCAGGTGGAAGGCGGGCTGAT
>Ga0272441_10011052_pt1 | contig 13499 bp, 11 predicted proteins | sample SSMProp6N_FD_193582 | JGI IMG/M metagenome (GOLD analysis project Ga0272441, IMG submission 193582) | Marine sediment archaeal communities from Little Sippewissett salt marsh, Falmouth, MA, United States - SSM-Prop-6N | ecosystem: Environmental > Aquatic > Marine > Wetlands > Sediment ... | reverse complement strand
CGCCAGGTATCGGCGGACGGTCATGATGTCCACGCCCCGGATCGCCCGGGTGACCTCGGCGTCGCTGGCCTTGGGGTTCGGCTCGCCGGCGTCGGCCGGCCCGAGCAGGAAGGCGACGAAGTGACCCAGGTCGCCGCGATACGACTTCAGGGTATGCTCGCTGAAGTTCTTCTCGTACTCGAGGCTGTGGAGGAACTTCTGAACGAGTTCGCCTGTCATCGGTGCACCGCCATGACCACGTTGCTCCGCTCGCGTCCGTCGCACTGGGCGAGAGCCGCCGGCCGGAACTCCGTCGGGGCCGCGCGGGCCGAGCCGCCTCACGTGTCGAGCCGGCGCAGCAGTCTCTCGTTCACCTGGCGACTCAGGACGGCTGCGTCAAACCAGTCGAAGCCCAGGTCGGTCCGACCGGCCGTGTCCATCAGGACCCGGATCATTGCCTCCTCTTCGCCCTCGGTGTAGCGGAAGACGAAGTGGTGTCCGTTTTTTACCAGCGCGACCTCGCGAAGCTCTCCCAAGAGGCGTCCCTTTGCGGCGAAAACCCGACAACGGCCTCGCCGCTGGGGACGAGGCCTCACTTGACTATTTCGGCCACTTTCCGGCGCCAGGTCCAATGATTATGGACGTCTTGGCGGGCTTGCGGCCCTCCTCGCCGAGCATCTCACGAATAACGCCATAGCAGCACAGCCGCTGGAACGCCCGCTGGTCGATGAGGAACCGCCGCCAGCCGTATGGGCTGCCGTCGGCCATCCGCTGCCGCGCGTACAGTTGGGCGAGCGCCTTCGTGTCGAGGTCGCGGCCGCTGTAGACGCGGTGGATCATGTCCCTGGGGCGGTTGGCCGCGTCGTCGGTGACGGGAAACGGCACCGCCTCGCGCGACGACGACACCGGGTCGAACCCCGCGCTGCCGGTGGCGGGCGGCACCGCGCCCGTGGTGTACATCTGGACGGCCAGGCCCATCCGCGGGGGGTCGTACGGATCGTACTCCGTGACCGCCGCCACGATCGTCGCCTGGGCCTTGAACACCTGGGCCAGGCCCCGGGCCTCCTCGGCGTTGCCGACCGTCCCGGGGACGCCCGTGGTGCCGGCCTGGCTGAGGTACTGGTACACGCGGCCCAGGGGCACCACGTTGATGCCCTCGACCTGCCCGAGTTCGGAGGCCAGGGCGTTGGTGACCTCGATGGTGTCCACGCCCGCGGTGGTCGACAGGTTCATCACCGGCGCGACGACGATCGTGTGCACGCCGGTCAGCGAGTTGTAGAGTTTCTCGCCGCCGCCCTCCAGCGCGACGCAGCCGCACGCCGACGCCAGCACAACGAGGAGCAGACAGACCGTCCCCGCTCGGCGATGAGTGCTGTGGGTCGTCATGGCACTCGTGCTCCTAAAAGCCTACAGGTCGGCGCGGTTGGCTCCGACGGCGGCGCCGCTCGTTCCGGCGGGAGCGTCGCCCGCCGCGGGTCCCGGCGGCTTGCTGCTGCCCACCCGTGACGGCGCGGCCTTGGTGGCCTCGATGAGCTTCATGTCAAGCGGCTTGAGGCTCCAGATGGTGTCGCCGCCGCCGCGGTTGCTGGTGAAGTAGATGCGCCCGTCGGCCGCCCACACGGGGCTCCAGTCGTTCGTCTGGTCCCCGGTCAGCCGCACGCGGCTCGTCCCGTCCGCCCCCGTGATCCAGATGTCGTCGCCGCGATCCACACGCTGGGTCGACATCTGCCCCGTCTCGGGGTCGATCGCCATTCGGACCGTCGTGTAGACCAGGACGGCCCCGTCCGGGCTCCAGGCCGGCGCGATGGCCGCCGTCAGCGACGACGCCGGCACCACCTCCGTCAGGTACCGCGCCTCGTCGTCCACCAGGTCCACCGTCCAGATGCTGAACAGTTGGGTGCCGCGATGGCGCGCCATCTGAAACGCGATGCGGCTGACGGACTCGCTCGGGCACCACGCGGGGTAGAGCCCGTAGGTGATGAACTTCCGGTTCGCCGGGTTCGCCGCCTCGACAATCCAGATCTCCCAATGCCCGGTCCGCGAGTTGTACTGCGAATAGCACAGCCGCGACCCGTCGGGAGACCACGAGGGATGGACCTCGTGGGCCAGCGAGTTGGTGACCTGGAACGGTTTGCGGCCGTCGGCCGTCATGACGTAGAGGTCCCAGTTGCCGCTACGGTCGGAGGCATAGGCGATGAAGTTGCCGTCGGGCGAGAACGTCGGCTGAGCGTCATTCGACGGGTCGCCGGTCAGCCGGGTCACCGTCTGGCCCGCGACCTTCTTCACATAGATGTCGGCCGACGTGCTGTGGCGCGTTGACGCGAAGACGATCCGCTTGCCGTCGGGGCTGACGTCCGGGTCGGTGTCGGCGCCCACCTCCGTGAACGAGTTCTGCTGGAGGCCCGTGAAGGCCGCCGTCTCGAACCGCACGGCGCTGTCGCCGTCGAAGCGGCCCAGAATGTCGACCGCCGCAGGCGACGGCCGGAGCACCGGCTGCGGTTCCTCGAGCGCCGTCGGTCCGGCCCAGTTGCACCCCGCAAGCACCACCACCACGCCCAGCAACGTCATGAACATGTAGCGCATCGGACCCGCTCCTCGAGGCTGTCTCCGCCGAGGCGACCCCCGCCAGGACGTCAACATGGGTTACGGCCCGCGCACCGACCGCCGGCCGGCGCAAGGCCCGCGCGTGGCGCCGCTCCGCGGCACCGCTGCCACAACACAGTTCCTATCGGCTCGCCGGGAGACCTCTCTTTAAGCCAACGGCGTCCCCCCGGCAGCGGAGGAAGACCGACGTGTCGGGCCTGTGGCTTCCGGGATTCTCGCTTAAGCCACCTTTACGCGGCGCGAGGCTTCAGGTACGCTGCACACGCGCTGTGCCGTCGCGACAGAGCGGAACCGGCTATCCGCGTTATCAGTATTGCCACCTTCGAAACCGGCCGCCGCGCGGCCTTGCAGGGCGTCACGAACAGCCAGTCGCCGCCTCCGCCCGGAGCGAGCCGGTCCCGGGTCGACCCAGGCGGCGGCGCCCGAAGGAAGGAAACGCAACGATGACGGACGAAAAGCCGCTTGGACTGGGCCTGATCGGCTGTGGCAGCTTCGGCCTGTTCTGCATGGAAACCTTCTCGCACCTCGAGGGCATCCGGCCCGTGGCGGCCGCCGACGCTCACAAACCCGCGGCCGACCGGTTCGCCGAACGATTCCCCGGGGTGGCCGTCCACTACAGCGCCGCCGAGCTGATCGACCGCGACGACGTCGGTCTCGTCCACGTGGCGACGCCGCCCGGGACGCATCACGCCCTGGCGCTGCGGGCAGCGCGCGCCGGAAAGCACGTCCTCTGCGAAAAACCCCTCGCCATGACCCTGGCCCAGGCCGACGAGATGCTCATGGCTGCGGCCCAACACCACGTCATCATGCCCGTGAACTTCGTCCTCCGGTACAACCCGGTGACCGACGCCGTCAAGGCCGTCATCGACTCCGGCCTGCTGGGCCGCCCCCTCCATGCGGCGCTCGCCAACAACGCCGCCGACGAAAACCTGCCGCCCGGCCACTGGTTCTGGGACAAGGCCGCCAGCGGCGGAATTTTCATCGAGCACGGCGTCCACTTCTTCGACCTGTACCGCCACTGGTTCGGCCCCGGCCGCGTCGTGTGCGCCCACACGGAAGTCCGCGAGCACACCGCGCAGGAAGACCGCGTCATGTGCACCGTTCGCCACGACGACGGCACCGTCGTGAGCCACTACCACGGCTTCGACCAGACGGGGCGAATGGACCGGACCGAGCACCGCCTCGTGTTTGAGCTCGGCGACGTGACGGTCCGCGGGTGGATTCCCACCGAGATGAGCGTTCACGCCCTGGTGGACGACCAGACGCTGCCCGCGCTGGAGGAACTCTGCGCGCCGCTCCATCCCGCTCTGGAGGTGCTCGAGACCTACGACGGCGACCGCCGCACGTGCCGCTCGCGCGGCCGCGAGCGCACCGTCACGCAGAAGGTTCGGCTCTCGTGCACGGCGCCCATGGACAAGCAGCGGCTCTACGCCTGGAGTGTCGGCCGGCTCATGAGCGACCAGGTGGCGGGCATCCGCGACCCGCACCACGCGCGCCGCGTCACCGAGGCCGACGGCCGCGAGGCACTGGCCCTCGCCGTCGCCGCGGCGGACGCGGCCGGCCACGCCCGCCGCCGGCACCCCCCGTCCGAAGCGTGACGGAATCCTACCGCATCAAGGGTGGCATGGCGACATCAAAGGGGTCGCCATGAACCTCGGCGCACCATCATGGCGACCCGCCTGAGGCGTGTCGCCATGCCACCCCCCTGGTCCCCTGCTACGGAGCCGGTGCCGGCGGCGCGGGCTGCACAAACGGCCGCTCCAGAAGCCGAAACGTGCGGTATCCCGAGAAGAGGGGCTCCAACTCGGTCACCGGGACATAGAGCCGGGCCGACAGGCTTCCCGCCGACAACCGGGCGCTGAACGCCGCCAGCGACCTCGGCTTGACCACCGGCACGTCGAGTGGACCGATCTCGGGCGACGCGAAGCGGCGAAGCACCGCGATGCTCACGAGCTGCGTGGCCACGCTGGGCGAGAACACGGCCACGACGTTCGACCGGCGGAGCACGTGCCTCAGGGCCTCGGCGGTCTGCTCGTCATCGCCCGCGCGGCCCAGCCGGGTCGCGCGGTTCCTGGCCATGAGTCCCTCGATGCGCGACGCCGCCGGTGCGGCGCTCCAGTAGCCGTACTCGCCCGCCGCCGTGTTCCACAACGTCAGGCCCTGGGGCCCGAGCATGGCCGAGGCCAGTTGGGCTGCGGGGCCTGGGGCCGCGGCGCCGTCCGCCGGCTGCGCCAACGCGACGTCGAGGTGCCACCGGTCGACGGGCGGCTCGTCCCTCGGCGACGACGGGTCGAGCGATGACCGCAGCGACAGCCCGGGGCCGTCGCCCGGCGCACTGCGCAGCCAGGCGCGAGTCAGGTAGACGAGCCCGTCGAGCGTCGAAGGAACCCTGCCGTGCCAGTCCGCTCCGCGCGACGCGTCGGCGAGCTGCACGATGCCGTCGGCCTGCAACACGGGCTCGCCCTTGCCGGGAATCGGCATCACGATCGCCGAACGCCCGCCCAGCAGCGCGGCGTACTCGCCGAACAGCCCCTGGAGCCCCGCAATCTCCGCCGGGCCCATGCCGCCCGAATCCGGCCGGAAGGCCACAGCCGAATCGACCAGCATGTCGGTCAGCCACTGGAGCAGCCCGGCCAGGCCCTCGGGGTCCAGCGACGCGTACGCCAGGGCGACGAACTCCTGCGCCGGCAGCGGCGGATTGAGGTCACCTGCCAGGGGAGGGTGGCCGGCCGCCGCCTTGCCAAGCGGTGAGTCCGGCGCCACCGCGAGACACGCACGCACGTCCACCGCCTCCTTGTTGACCATGATGCCCACAGTCAGCTCGGCCAACTCCCCTGCCCTGGCCCAGAACCGGTCGGCGGCACGCAGCCGCTCTTCGAGCGCGGCAATCGTGGCCGCGTCGGCATCATCGCGGCGCGCCCTGGCAACGCCCGCGACCAGCGCCGCCCGAGCCGCGCGGTACTTCGCCTCGTGCTGCGCGAGCATCAGGCGCAGGTCGATGCGGACGAGGACGTCGGCATCAACGATTGCTTCCCGCGCGGCGACCGACACGTCGACGCCGCGCGCCGCGCGGGCAACGGCCGCAAGACCCTCGGCGTCGCCGATCGCCACCGTGCCGTCGGCGAGCACCATGACCGCCGGCGCACCGTCGCGGTGAACGATGCCCGCGGCGTCGGGCTCCTTGCCGGCGGTCACCCTGGCGGCGTCCAGGCGCGCCACCAGCGCGGTGCGGACGGTCGGTCCGCCGAGCCTGACCGGCGGTCCGACGCAGACCGTGAGCGCACTGGCGGGCCGTAACTCCTGATGCAGCAAGAGCTTAGCAATCTCGCGCCGTAGCGGATTCCTCGCCGCATCCTGGTGGGTTATCTCCAGCAGTCGGTCGATGTCCGCCGCGACGCGGGCCGCCTCGGGAACGTGAACCACCAGAATCTGCCCGGCCGGAACGTCCCCGAGCGGATTCGTCACCGCGCCGCCGTCGGCCAGGGCCGGCGCGGCGCAGGCGAGGAGCGCCGCGACCACGATCGCGGCGTGAGCACCGATGACGCGCGGCCGACCTGTCACGTTGCCGCTCCCTGCCCCGTGGTCAGAAGATGTGTTCGGGCGAGTCGACGCCGAGCGTCTCGCGGACGGCGAACGGTTCGCCGTACGCGCGATTGATCTGGCGGCCCCAGTAGCGGTTGACGTCGCGGACGTATTCGACCACCGCCCCCGCCTGGTCGCCGCGGCCGTCGTAGAACTGGCTGCGATAGCAGTCGATCGCGCGGACCTTGGTCTCCATCGCATCGGAGACGTCGATCACGAACGCGACGTCGGCGTGCATCCGCAGGTGGGTGCAATAGTAGTAGACGATGCGCGGCGGATAGTGGGGCTCGCCCTTCATGTCGGTCCGGGTCAGCTTGGCGTGGAACCGCGCCTGGACGGCCAGCTCGGTGGCGGCGAGATGATCCGGGTGGGCGTCGTTCCAGTAGGGAACGAAGACGACCCTTGGCCGCAGGGTGCGGTACGTCTCGGCCAGGCGTCGTCGGTTGGCGAGGGTCGCCTGGAGTTCGCGGTTCTTCATCCCCAGGTTGAGCCGGACGGTCAGACCGAGGACATCGGCTGCGGCGGCGGTCTCGCGCTTTCGCCTGGCGGGCGTTCCGAACGGCGTGGGCTCGCCGCTGGTGAGATCGACGACGCCGACGCGCCGGCCGGCGCCGAGCAGGCGGGCCACCGTGCCGCCCATGCCGAGTTCGGCATCGTCCGGGTGCGGCGCCACGATGAGGTACTCAACCGGCGCGGCCTTCCGTGCCATTCATCCCTCCTGCCCATGGGCCGCCAGCGGCACGGCCAGTATCGGATTGTCGCGGACCGTGTCACCGGCATGGGTGTCGCCCGTGCGCCGGTAGCCGCGCGCGTAGGCTTCCAGCGCCTGGTTGACGTTCCACGCGGCGTTCCAGCGTCGGCGGATGTCCCAGGCGGGGTCGTCCGACGACGTTTGCCTGAGATTGTCCAGAAGAGCGTCGAGCCGCGACCGCGACGGGGCGCCGCGCATCGCCTCGCCGAGTGCGGCCACGGCCGTGTGGCAGATGCGCTCGCGGTTGCGGATCGGATCGACGAGGGGGCCGACCTCTTCCCGCTTTGTCCTGGCCATGTCGGTGAAGATTCCGCCGAGGTCCTCCGCGGCCGTTGCGGCGACGTCGCGGACTCGCCCCGGGTCGGCCGTGAACGACCTGGCGGCGCGGCACCGGTCGAGATCGCCCGCCGTCTCCGCGCGCCGGAGGATCATGTGCTCGGCCATCATGCGGTAGACCGGCAGGACGTTGCGCAGGTAGTCGTATTCCTCGCGGTCGCCTTCCAGGAGGGTTTTGAGCATGGGCAGACTGCGGTCGGCCACGGCGCGGAACGTGGAGTAGTGTTTGCCCCTGGAGAGCTTGGCCGCCTCGGCGCGGTCCTCGCGAGGCAGCAGCGTCTCGTGCAGTCGGCACAGGTCCTGTAGCGCGTTGCGGAAGTCGTTCAGCCTGTTTCGTGCGCGGCCGTTGTTTCCGCCGTCGCCGTCGAACAGCCACGACGCGACCATCCCGCAGGCTTTCCGAATGGGTTCCGAAACGGACACGTAGCGTCCGGCGTCGGCCAACGACGCGTCGGTCCGGCGAACGAGGTCGAGGCTGTCGATGGTTCCGATGGCCTCCCACGCCGCCCCCTCCGCCTCGGACCGGTGGTCGCGGGCCAGGGGCGCCGCGCCGGCGAGCTTCTCTTCGAGAACCTTGAGCCCCTTTCGATATTGCGCTGCAAGATATCGGTCGGCGGGTTGCGGCGTTTCATGCGCCCGCTCGGTCCGCCAGGCCACGAGGCCGATGACGTGCCGCAGCCTGCCGCCGAGGTCCTTCTCGGGGCTTTCGCCCTGGGCGTTCGCCGCGGCGTCGGCCCACTCGTAGCCGCGCCACAGCGACGCCTTGACGCCCTTGGCGACGGGCAGACCGTCGAAGCGCACTCGCTGCCGATCATCGCGCTCCAGCTTGCGGATGCGATTGTACGCGTCGTCGCGCGTCTCCTTCGACGCGATTCGGCCCACGGCGTCGGCCAGGCCCGAGATGAGGCGCGTGCGATACGCCTGGGAGGCCACGTCGCTGGCCGCGATCGATTCCAGCAGCCCGACGGCGCGCCGCACGTGGTCCAGCAGCGCCATGGCCAGGGGCCGGGCCGACTCGTACCCCAGGCCGACGCGGACCTGGGCCAGGTAGTCGGCGAGCTTCCCGGCGACGTCGGGCTGCGCGGCGGCGAGCGCCTTGATCCGGGGCTCGAGGTCATCCGCCTGCTTGAGCGACTCGTCCTTGGTATCGGCGGGGGGCGGCGCGGGAGCGGCGGCTGCAACGGGCTCGGCCAGCAGCGCGGACGCGCGGCGGATGCGGCGGAGCTGGTTCGCCAGGTCGCCGAGTTCGCCGTGGCCCATCTGCGTCTTGCCGTCGAGCACGCGGCGCGCCAGGTTGACGACGCGGCTTGCTCCGTTCAGCGCGCCGCCGAGCGTGCCGCGACGGTCGCGGTGCTGGTCGTCGTTCGGCGTCGCCTTGCGGGCGGCGTCGATCTTGGGCAGGTCGGCCAGCAGGGCATCGAGCACGTCGGCGTTGTGCACGAGGAGCATGCCGGCCAACGCGTAGCGGTTCCGCTCGTCCGCGTTCTCGTCAACGTCGGCCTGCCGGAGAAGCTGCCTGGCGACGATGCGCCACGCCCGCTGGGTGTCGTCGCTGAGGGGCAGCAGCCCCCAGCCGCCCTTGGCCATCCCCTCCATGGCGGCAAGCTGCACGTCGAGCGCCGCGATGAGCGTTCGCTGATAGCTGACGTCCCAGGTGAGCCTGTTGCCGTCGGCGTCCCTGTAGCCCAGCTCATGGCGAATGGATTCGAGGAGATCGACGGCGGCCTGCTTCTCGTCCTCCGTGGCGGCCTTCTCGATCTTGAGCCGCGTCTCCTTCATCTGTTCGGTGAGCCTGCGGCGCCGGTCCTGACCGCGCGCGGGCACGGCGGCGGCCACGAGCAGGAGGCCGGCGGCCGCTGCGGCGAGGATTCGCAAGGGTCCGGTTCGCATGTCGCCCCTAAGCAGTCTTGCGCAAGTTCTGTTCGGTGTGTGGCCGAAAAGCACGGCGGCAGACTACGGCCGCCGTGGCACCCACGGCAGAAGACTTACCTGCCCCCGCCCAGTCGCGGTCACGTGGACTTGCCCGCCTGGGCGAAGGCCTCGTGGTAGACCTGCTCGATCCGCTCGACCATGTTGCGATGGTCGAACCGTTCGGCGCACATCAGGCGGCCGCGCTCGCCCATCCGCCGCCGCAGGCCGCGGTCGGACACCAACTCGTCGAGTGCCCGGGCCAGCCCGTGCCAGTCGCCGGGCGAGACGAGCGTGCCGGTCTCGCCCGTGTGGACCACCTCCCTGGCGCCGCCAATATCATAGCTGACGGCGGGCCGTCCGCAAAGCAGCGCCTGCGGCAGAACGCGGGCCAGCCCTTCGCGCAGGGACGCGTGAACCAGGACGTCGGACGCGTGGATGAGGGCCGGCACGCGGTCGGGCGGCACCAGGCCGGCCAGCCGGAGGCGGTCGTGGACGCCGAGACGCCGGGCCATCCGCTGGAGCCGCGCGCGGAGAACGCCGTCGCCGACGAAGAGCAGGTACAGCGTGGGATGATGCTCCACCAGCGACGCGAATGCCCGCAGGACGTCCGCATGGCCTTTCAGGTGGAACAGCCGGGCCACCTTGACGACGACCGTGGCCCCGGCGGGCAGGTGCAGCTCGTCGCGCACGCCCATGACCGACTCGGCGTTGTGCAGGAAGTCGTCCACCGCCATGCCGGAATAGACGGTGGTGAATTTCCCGGGCGGCGCGATGCGCGCGGCGACGGCCTCGTCGGTCATGGCGTCGCAGACGCTGATGAAGTGGTCCGTGCGGCGCGCGGCAGAGCGCTCCAGGTGGACGTAGAGCGCGTGGACAAACCCGTTCTGCCCGTCGTAGAACGGCAGGCCGTGGATCGTGTGGACGACCAGGGCCGCCGGGCACGCCCTGGCAGCCGCGCAGCGTCCCAGGATGCCCGCCTTCGACGAGTGGGTGTGGACGACGCCCGGCCGCAGGTCGGCCAGGCGGCGTTCGAGCTGCCTGCCGGCGCGTCGGTCGTGCCACGGGTCGATGCGGCGAATGAGGTCGGGAACCACCTCGACGCGGAGGCCGTCGATGCTGCCGGCCCAGTCGACGAGCGAGCCCTCGGGACCGGTCGTCGGGCCGGTGATCAGGTGGACCTCGTGTCCGCGGCGAATCTGTTCGGTGCACGTCAGGAGCGTGTTCTCCTGCGCCCCGCCGATGATGAGCCGCGTGATGACGTGAACGATTTTCATGGCTGCGATGGCCCGCTGCGGCCCTCCTGCACTGCCCTGGCTTCGTCGTAGTCGACGCGCATCATGGTCAACCCCTGCGCCGGCGCCGTGGGCCCGGCGGCCGCGCGCTCGCGGGCGTCCAAAATCCGCGGGACGTCGTCCGGCGCGAGCCGGCCCCGGCCGACCTCGAGCAGCGTCCCGACCAGGTTGCGAACCATGTTGTAGAGAAAGCGGTTGCCCTCGACGTCGACGCGGACGTGTTCGGCGTCGCGGCCCAGGTCGAGGCGCGTCACGTTGCAGATGCTGGACTGCCTCGGCTGTCCGCTGGTGGTCTCGAACGACTTGAAGTCGCGCTCGCCGACGAGGTGCCGCGCCGCCCGGGCCATCGGCTCGACGTCGAGCGGACGGTACCAGTGGAAGCAGTACGGGGCCTCCCAGTAGGGCGGTTTGTCGGCGTCGGCCCAGAGCGTGTAGCGATAATGCTTCGCCAGGGCGTCGAAGCGTGCGCTGAACGCCTCGGCGACCTCGTCGATGCGGCGGACGAGGATGTCGGCCCCGAGGCGGCTGTTGGCCGCGCGCCGGAGCCGCTCGGCGTCGATGTCGGACGCGGTGCGAAAATTGGCCACCTGGCCCCGGGCATGGACGCCGGCGTCGGTCCGCCCGGCGACGGTCAGGGCCACGCGTGTCTGCGTGATCGGCGAGAGGACCTCGACCAGCCGCCCTTCGACGGTCGGCAGGCCCGGCTGGTGCTGCCACCCGTGGTACCGGCTGCCGTCGTAGGCGATGAGAAGCCTCAGGTTTCGCACGGCCCGAGTGTACTGACGGCCGGGGGAAGATGCAAGTGGGGCGCCGGGCGCTTGCCGAACGGACCACGGGCGGGTATTCTGCGCGGCTGGAGGATGCGTTCATGCGGCGAGACTACGGACCGGTCCTCGACGAGGTGGCGCGCGGCATCCGCCGGGGGATGAGCGGCGAGGAGCGGATGCAGCGCGTGGCGGACGCCTTGTGGCGCGCGTTCGGCGGCGCGGCAGGCGGCGTCAGTTGGGTGGGGTTCTATCTGCCGGCGCCCGGTGGCGACGCGATGGTGCTGGGCCCGCGGCGCGACAAACCGGCCTGCTCGCCCATCGGGCTGCACGGCGTCTGCGGCCGCGCGCTGAAGCGCGGGACGCCCCTGGTGGTCGACGACGTGCGGACGCTCGGCGAGAGCTACATCGCGTGCGATCCGGCGGACCGGTCGGAACTGGTCGTGCCCCTGATCGACAACGCGGGAAGGCCGTGGGCCGTCATCGACCTGGACAGCCGCGACACGCGCGCGTTCGGCGAGACGGACGTCACGGGCATTGCGGACGTGCTCGCGGCCGCGGGACTCCTCGGTCCGAACACCCCTCCCCCTTGAAGGGGGAGGTGCCGCCTTGGCGGCGGTGGGTGGCATGGCGACACCGGCCGTATGGGGTCGCCATGATCCAAGGCAAACCTTCATGGCGACCCGCCGGCCTGCCCTGAGCTTGGGTCGAAGGGAGGCGTGTCGCCATGCCACCCCCACGAGGAAGAGGGGTGAAAAGCGCCGCGCCACGGCAGAGAACTCACCTGACGCCGCTCAGTCATCCCACTGGACGTCGTAGACGCCGCCCGTCCCGGAGCGGGTGTCGGCGTTCTTGCCCTGGGCGCGGAGCCACGCGCGCCAGGCGTCCTTGTCGTAGCCGAAGTTCTTGCCGGTCATCCGCCTGAGGACGCCCAGCATGCCGGGGTGCTTGACGGTGACGCGCTCCCACTCGTAGTCGATGCGGGCGCCCGCCGGCGCGGAGACGGTGGTCTGAATCTGGGTCACCTGGACGCGCGGCAGGGTGATGGTGGCCTCGGCGACGCCGCCGGGCACGGCGGCCTGCACGGTCGTCGTGTTCGACAGGTCCGGCGGGTGCGCGACCTGGGTGCGGACGTCCATCTGGACCTTGCGTGTCTCGATGGCCTTGGCCATGAGCCGCCACTCCTCGGTGGTCAGCAGGTCGACCATGGTCCCGGCCGCGGAGTCGTCGTCGAGGTCGGCCAGGAGGCCGGCGGCCCGGGTGCGGCAGACCGGCTGGGTGTTGGCGGCCAACTGGACCTTCAGCCGATCGGTGTGCCGCGGCGTGTCGGGGCTGAGCAGGGCCGACCTCGCGCCGCCGCGCAGGATGACGCTCGGGTCGAGCACCGCGATGTCCGACAGGTAGGCGACCGCGAGCGGGCCGGCGAACTTGTCCTCCGACTGCGCGTATTGGCGTGCGGCCTTCAGGAACGAACTCCGCCAACGGGTGTTCCGCGTGTAGAGGACCAGGGCCATGGGCTCCAGGGCATTGGGGTCGGCGATCTCGAGCAGCTTCTGCTCGGCCTCGCCGTACCGCCGGTTGTCGGCCCCGGCCATGGACTCGTGGACCAGGGACCGGACCTTGTGGTACCACCCGAGCTTCTTGCCCTTCAGGAGCGACACCTGGTTGACCGGTTCCTCGGGCGTCTCGGTCGGCGCGGCGGCGTCGGCCTTCACCTGGGCAACGGTCTCGGCGTCGGCCTTGTCGGACCGGTCGGCCGTCGCGTCGCCGGCCCAGGCTACCAGGCACATGGCCGGCAGAACGGCCAGCCCCACGGCGAGACGCATCACAATGGCGTTCATCGGGCGTTCCTCCGTCTGGAAGGCACCGGCAGGCGCAGAATGCCCCTGCCGTCCACCATAGCTATTAACGTCCACCGCCCGGCCGGGATTTGACAAAAAACAGTCCAACCCGGTCATGGGGGCGCACGTCACGTCTGTAAGTGAGGCCGCAATGCCGTTCAGGCCGCTTCAGCGGCCTTTGCCCCGAGCGAGCCCTGAGAGTGTCGAAGGGCGAGCCGAGGGGTTCAGGCCAGGGGGCCTGTTGCCCAAAGGACCGTAGGGGCACGGCCTGCCGTGCCCGGCAAGTGAGTACCTGTTTTCGCGGGCACGGCAGGCCGTGCCCCTACAACACAACCACGGCAATCCGCGTTTGTCCGGTTGGGCAACACGCCCCAGGGCCTTTGGCCCTGGTGACCGGGCCGCCACGGGCGCCATGGTTCTTCCCTGTCGGCGTGCCCCT
>Ga0272441_10011051_pt1 | contig 13500 bp, 11 predicted proteins | sample SSMProp6N_FD_193582 | JGI IMG/M metagenome (GOLD analysis project Ga0272441, IMG submission 193582) | Marine sediment archaeal communities from Little Sippewissett salt marsh, Falmouth, MA, United States - SSM-Prop-6N | ecosystem: Environmental > Aquatic > Marine > Wetlands > Sediment ... | reverse complement strand
CGCTGGCCTGAGGCCGGGCGAGCTGGATGCCCGGGTGCGGTTCCTGCGAAACCGTTGCCCCTGACACTGCTCAACGGTATCTGAGCCGCAGCACCCACGCCTCCCAGCCCCTCTTGAACTCGAGCATCCCGGCCTCGTTCTTCCTGCCGAGGATCTTCTTGAGGGTTTCGTAGCCGGTGGGGTCGGTCTTCTGCGCCTTGTGGAAGGCCCGGTAGTACTTGCGCAGCAGCTTGTTCTCCTGGAGGTAGTAGCACAGGTAGCGTGCCTGTGCGTAGTTGGTGCCCTTGTCCTCGTTGTAGAACTGGTGGGTGGTGGTGCTGCAGAGCGTCTTGAAGCTCGGCACGCGCTTCTTGAGGATCGCCTTCTGCAGCCCCGGCAGCCGCCAGTTGGTGTAGCCCCGGATCCTGCCGTTCTCCGAGCCGCACTGCTCGTAGAGCGAGCCCATGCCCTCGTTGAACCACGAGGGGCACGCGGGGAAGTTCGGCTCCATGTAGGCGTGCAGCATCTCGTGCACCAGCGTCCCGCCGCCGGTGGAGATGTTCATCACCAGGGCGCGGTTCGCCGAGGAGTAGTAGCCGAAGGGGGTGGAAGGCTTGCGCCCGAAGAGCGCTCTGGCGCCGCTTTCGTAGCTGGCCTTGTCCTTGAACAGCCACACGTCGTGGATTCTTGCCGGGTCCCTGGCGAAGTAGGCCTGCTTGAACTTGTCCGCGGCCCACTTTACGGTTCGTACCGAGCGCAGCCTGACGGTGTCGGCGGTCTCGTCGCCGATCACCACGAACGGTTTCTGAATCACGAAGTGGAACTTCCTGCCGGGCAGCTTCTTCTTGAGCCTGGCCTTGAGCGCCATCACGTGCTGGGCGAAGTCCGCGTTGGTGAAGCCGGTCTTCTTGAGCGGTGCCGGAATCCTGCCGGCCTCCAGACGCATGCGGACTACCGTCCAGCGCCTGGTGTTGTACTTGAGCGGCCATAGCTTGAGGAACAGGCTGCGCTTCATGCGCCGGTAACCCGCGCGCTTCTCCGCCGGTTCGTGATAGAGGACCTCGTCCTTGCCGGCGTCGTAGCCCAGCACCAGGCGGAAGTGCTCGGTGGTCCCGGGCCGGTCGGAGTAGTGCATGCAGACGATCGAGGGAATACGCCGGCAGAGGTCGGCGTGCAGCGCCTTCCACTGGGATTCCATCCCGACTGCCGAAGCCGCCGTGTTGACGCGGTACCAGGTCGCGCCCGGCTTGAACCCCACGCGCTCCAGGGCGCGCCTGAGTTCGGCGGTGTAGCAGCCGCGACCGTGAACCGGAGCGGTTCCGGAGCGGTCGAAGACCTCGTCCTGGTCGATGCTGCTGCCCAGCTTGCGGAGGTACATTTCGGCGCAGGCCTCTCCGCAGAAGTCGGGCTTCTGCAGAACGTGGGGCACGTTCTTTATGAGCACCGACCTGCAGCCCGAGGCGGCCCCGGCATCGGTACACGAAGTCGAAACCGCGGCCAGTACGGCAAGTGCCCCAACCCAGCGAAGCCTCATCGCGCACCTCCTCGTCCGGATGGATGAACGCAGACCACTCCCGGCGGGTTCACCCCGTGAAGCCGGGAGGATTCCACGAAATCCGATGCTATCAGGACGCCGTTCAAAAAGGTGCCATTGGCACCGAGCCTGAGAAAGGAGGGAGTAGACCGCCCTTCGACCCTTCGGCAGGCTCAGGGCAGGCAGGCTCAGGGCCTCTCTATGGAAAAGCCTTGAGCGCAGTCGAAAGGCAGGAGAGGCAAGTGTCGCGATCTCGCGGTCCATGTCCGGCAATGTGAAAGATTCCAGGGTTCTCCTTTCTACTTTCACCTCTCTCCTGCTCTGGCTAGCAGGCCGTTGAAGAAGTCCGTGAGCTGCGAAGCTTGAGATAGGAGAAAGGAGAGAGTAGACCGCAGGAGAAGCAAGCCCCCGCAATCTCGCGCCTTGCGCTCAGCCATGTTAGAAATTCCACGGCTCTCCTTTCGCCTTTCTCCTTTCTCCTGCTCTGCAGGCCGTTTTTCAACGGCCTGCTAGGCCTCCTTGCGCCACATCAGGACCATGGTGGTGTCGTCGCGCTGGGCCTGGCCGCCGGTGAAGCGCGCCAGGCTGCGGAGCACGCGCCGGATGGTCCGGGGTCCGGCTTCCCTGGCGAGGACCTGCTTGAGGCGTTCGAGGCCGTATTCGTCGCCGTCGGCGTTGCGGGCCTCGACAACGCCGTCGGTGAAGCCCAGGGCGGCCTCGCCCCGCGCGAGTTGATAGCAGGCGGTGGGGTACTGCTGTTCAGGCAGGATGCCCAGCGGCGGCGCCGAGGGGTAGGGCACCTCCTCCACCGTGCCGTCGGAGCGACGCAGCAGGGGAGGGTGGTGCCCGGCGCTGGCCACCTCGATCTCGCCGCTCTGCGGGGAGAACAGTCCGGCCATCAGGGTGACGAACATGCCGCGGCGTGAGCGAGCGTGCAGCCGGCGGTTGAGCTCGGCCATCATCTCGGGCAGGCCGCTGGCGCGTTCGGAGAGCAGCCTGAGCTCCGCAACCATCCAGGTCATGTACAGCGCGGCGGGCACGCCCTTGCCGGAGACGTCGCCGAGCACCGCGCAGAGCCGCCCGTCAGGGAAGGGGAAGACGTCGTAGAGATCGCCCCCGACCTCCGCTGCGGGAATACAGACCGCGTCGAACTCGAAACTGCCGGTGTCCGGCAGTTCGGCGGGCAGCAGTCCCTTCTGGATCTCGGCGGCGACGCTCAGCTCGTAGCGGGCCCGGCCGCGTTCGATTTCCATGCGGTGCATGTGCGCGTTGTGCGTCGCGGCGGCGGCGATAGCGGACAGGTGTTCGAGCATCTCGAGGTGCTCGGGGGCGAAGGCTCCCGGCCGTGTGCTCATTACCTGGAGCACTCCCAGCCGGCGGTCATCGAAGCTCATCGGGGCGACGGCCGCCGAGCGGACCTCGAATCCGCTCAGGCCGTCGATCTCGGGGTCGAGGCGGGGGTCCCGGTGGGAGTCCTCGCAGAGGACGCCGCGGTCCTTCTCGGCGGCCAGCCCTACCAGCCCGCGCCCGCGGGGGACGGAGTGGCCGGCGGGTCTTTCCAGATTGCCGTCCCTGAGTACCCGCCGAAGTGCCAAAGCCTCTCCTTCTTCACCGGTGCACATCAGCAGCCGGCCGGCTTCGGCGCCCAGCAGTTCCACCGCGGCGGAAACCGCGCGGTCGGCGACCTCGTCCATTTCCAGGCTGGAGACCAGCCGGCGGCAGTGATCGATCAGTCTGGCGGCGTCCTCGGCATTGCAGGGCACTTCGGGGCCCCTTCTATCCGCTGCCGCTGCCGCGGACGCCTACCGGCGGCCGGTCGGCCAGGGTGTCCAGCGGGCTGACCACCCCCAGCGGCCCGCGCTTGAGCACGTGGGTGTAGATCATTGTGGTCTTCACGTTGGCGTGTCCGAGCAGCTCCTGGACCGTGCGGATATCCTGCCCGGATTCCAGCAGGTGGGTCGCAAAGCAGTGCCGCAGGACGTGCGGGGTGATCCGCTTGATGATACCGACATCATCGGCTGCGCGCCTGATCGCGCGCTGAATGCGGATCTCGTGCAGGTGGTGCCGGCGCGTGCGCCCCGAGCGGGGATCGGTGGAGAAACTCTCGGCCGGGAAGACGTACTGCCACCGCCACTCGTATGGTGCGGAAGGGTACTTGCGGGCCAGGGCGCCGGGGAGTTCGACCTCGTGGCGGTTCTCCTTCTTGTCAGCCTCGAAGAGCTCCCGGCGCCAGTCCAGCTGGGCCCGCAGTGGATCGCGCAGTGAGTCCGGCAGGGGCACGGGACGGTCCTTGTCGCCCTTGCCGGCGCACACGGTGATCTCGGCGAGATCGAAGCAGATGTCCTTCACTCTCAACCGCAGGCATTCGGCAATGCGCATTCCCGTGCCGTAGAGGACCCTGGCGACCAGTCCCTCCACTCCGGACGTCGCATTGAGCAATTTCTGAACCTCTGCACGGCTGCAGACAACCGGCATGCGTTTGCCGCGCCGTGCCCGGGGGAAACCGCTGAAATCGCCGAGGTCTTTCTTCAGGACCTTGCGGTACAGAAAGACAACGGCGTTCAGGGCCTGGTTCTGGGTCGAGGCGGCCACGTTGCGGTTGAGGGCCAGATGGCTGAGGTAAGCGTGAATTTCAGGTGCGCCCATCTCGCTGGGCCTGCGGCCCTGATGATAGGCCACAAATCTGCGGATCCACTGCCAGTAGGTCTTCTCGGTCCTCAAAGCATAGTGTTCCAGGCGCAGCGTCTTCTGCACCGCCTCGCGCAGGGCGCGCATGTCGGCCCGGCCTGCGGCGGCGGGTAACGCCTGCGGCGCGGGAACCGTCCGGGGAAGATCCACCTTGCGAGGGACGGGGATGCGTTCCGTCTGCGCAGGTTCCGCTTCGCCTTCCAGCCCGGAAAGGTCTCCCAGCGAGATTCCCCGGAACTGTTCATAGTAGATAACCAGGGCATACCTGGCCTGCCTGACCTGCCAGTGGGCCATTGACGGATCGCCTCGCAGGCGGGCCAGGAACCGCTTCATCTCCGCCACGCCAAGTGACCGCCGGGCCCTGCCGGGGTATTTACTGAAGAACTGTCGCACCCAGTGCGCGAAGAAGGGATGCTGCTTCGCGGGGATTCCAGCTTCGGCGAGGACCAGGAAGTATCCTTGCGGCCAGCGTGGTGCGGGATCGAAGGGAGCGGCCGGTTTGCGGCTTTTTTGCGCAACGCCACCGCTCTGTTGGATAGCATCCATGTTCATACACGGCATGCTATCCAACAGAATTGCCGGGGTCAAGTTGAAATTGCGTTACTTGTCTGTTGCTTTTCTTCCAGAGCGCTCTACAATTCGGGTTTTGGGGTGTTGGATAAGATAATGTTGGGAGATGATTTGTGAAGAATATTCTCTGGTTGATTGTGTTCATGGGGCTATCAGTCGGATGTGTTGAGATCAATAATCTCACACCACGTTCAAGGGAAAAGGCGAAACCGGCATTATCAGATAAGTCCAAGAAAATACTTGATTCTGTACTCAAAGACTCAAGGGACTTTGCGTTTACCATTCTATATTATTACAAGCCGGTTGTTGGCATACAACTGGGAACGAAAGCTGATGCCGAGCAGAGATTCACATATGCACAGGTTGATCATTCAGAAGCTGTTCGTATCACGCAGTATCTTGCAGAGGTCGGCTACCTCGATCATACCGAAGAAAGATTAACAGCTGGAAAATCGATTCCTGGCTGGTGGGCTCATTTTACATACAAGACGCATTTGGATCACCCTATGTATCTTGGCGCGGACAACGCTCAACTATTTAAACGGAGTGGTATCCTCAACATCAGATCTGTGCTGTCCCCTCAAAACAAGAAAGTATGGGATCGCTTTCTTGCGGATGCGAAGAAGAAGGTGGCTCCCAACAAGCCGGATGCAGACGACGGCAAATAGCCGCGCCTGATCCGCAACGTTGTGGAAGAATTCGATCAGAAAGAGAATGTAGCCATGCCACACAAGACAGACAGACTCCACAGCAAGATATGGGGAGTCTTCACCCACTACCTCTCTCACGAACAGAACAACCCCCAATCCGTCGCGAACAGGAACGCGGGCGAAACGAACTGGTCCGCCTGCGTGGAGGAACTGAACGTCGAGGCCGTGGCGCAGACACTGGCTGATGTCGGGGCCGGATACCACTTTTTCACGCTCATGCAGGGCAGCAAGTACATGGCCGCTCCGAACGCTACCTTCGACCGGATCACCGGTTGCGCCCCCGGCGAAGCCTGCTCGCGGCGAGACATCCCGCTCGATCTCTACAACGCCTTAGGTCCGCACGGGATCGACCTGTACCTCTACTTCACGGGCGACGGCCCCTACAGAGATGAGCGAGAGGGCAAGGCCTTCGGTTTCGTCGAACCGCGTTCGGACGGCGTCACGTTGCCGTTCGTCGAGAAATGGGCGTCGGTCCTCGAAGAGTATGCGATCCGCTACGGCAGCAAGGTCAACGGCTGGTGGATCGACGGCTGTTACCGAGAGCACTTCAAGTACGACGAAGAGCTGCTGCAACACTACTGCGACGCCTGCAGAAGGGGCAATCCGGACGCGATCGCAGCACTGAACAACGGCGTCAAGAAGGATCTCTGTGTCGACTTCGCCAACGAGGACTTCACCTGCGGCGAGTTCAATGACTTCGTCATCGTCCCGCAGTCGCGTTTCATCGACGGGATCCAGAGTCACATCCTGGCCCCCCTGGGGGTCTCCCCCGGCGGCTCGGAGTGGGGCAGCTGGGGCAAACCGGGCTGCAAACGTACGAAGGAGTACATGCTGGACTACGTGCGGCGAGTCCGGGACGCCGGCGGAGTGGTGACCATCGATGTGATCCTCTATCGTGACGGCTCGTTCGACCCCGCGCAGGTAGAGATCCTCAAGCATATCGGTGAGAACATGCGCGCGTGAGGAATCGGGTGCGTACGGTCACCGGAATCCGGAGAAGAGAGGAACTCCACAACAACCCACTCAACGGTACGGCGTACCGCCGCCCGTTAGTGGAAGCGTTCGACGGAGGAAAAAAAACGATATGGCACTACTGATCGGCAAGCTGTTTAACAAGGAACACCGCGAGGTCACAAACACGTGGATGGCGGTCGCTGCCGTGCTCGTGGCAGTGTTCACACTGGCCGTGACTCAGTACCAGCAGTGGGCTGGCACGAGGGAGGTATTCTCCATCAGTGCTGAAGGGGAGAACGCAGGGCCAATTGAGATTACTGATATCCAAGGCAAGAAGTGTGTTGAAGCCTACGCCCGAATAGTCATAACCAGTCAGAGCCAAAGGCGCATCTCTGTCAGCAGCATTGCCGTCTCAATGAAGAACCAGGGCGTCATCACCCTCTCGGAACCCGTAATCGTGCCTACGCGAGCCGACGGCACCAAGTCAGAGGACACCGAACTCCCTCTTGTTGCGATGATTGAGCCTGTCTATTCAGCTTCGGTGAAAACCAGCGTTCCGCGAAAATACGAAGTTCCCATCGAAGTGCCCTTCTCGCTGGAGCCATACGAGCAAAAGAAAGTTTACGTGAAGGTTCGATCACAGATCCTCGAATCGCCAAAGGTTATCGAAGCACTGGAAGAGCTACTCAAACAGAACAGAGACATTACAGCCGGGCAGTTCTGGGGCCAGTGTATTGAGAAGGGTTACGGTAGGCCGGTGCAGATATACGTGGGCGGCAACAAACTTGAAGCAGTTGGTGGGCCAGATCGAGCGGCCCTGGAAGTCAGAGTCAAGTCATCGGGTGGCTTGCTCCGCACAGAGTACATCCCAATACCATGAGAATCGTCGAACAATCGAATGCACTCGACGTGGAATGGTGCGCCGCTTCGCTATGCGCCATTCCACGCGAGTGATTCGTGGCGTTGTGCCATTGGAAAAAGACCGATGAAGAAGCCAGAACGACTGCTTCGGTATGCTAGAGAAACAGTAGAAAGGACCACGGGCACGAGATTCCCTGGTGCTCCCGACGTCCAACCTCTGTCTGCCCACTATGTGGACTTACGCGTCTCCGACTCCGAAGGACGGATACACCGGGCCAGCGATCTTGTCACTAAAGGGCCGCGTTTGGTCCTTGTTGGCGACCCGGGATCGGGGAAGACGACCGCGCTGCGGTACTTCGCGGCTCGCCTGTCATCGGAATTCGTGGATGGTGAAAATGACGTGCTTCCAGTCTATCTACCTCTGCGAAACATGGCGTTACGTAAAGAGGAACCAATCCTCACCGCAACTGGTCTGGCTCCCCAAGACCTGCATGCGAAGCAGATCCTGCTTCTTCTGGACGGTCTAGACGAGGTGGCAGCAACAGACCGAGCAACGGCGTTGTCACTAATAGCGGACTTCGGGAGCAGGTATCCCAAGGCTCGTATTGTACTCGCGTCTCGGCCTGCAGGCCTGTCCCCGCCGCCGCCGGACGAATACCGATTCTACCACCTTGGATCGCTTGATTTGGCGCAAGCACGAGAGATAGTTGCGAGGCTGACAGACGACCCGTCGCAGCGCGACAGTTTCTACGCGATCCTCGACAGTGCGAGTTTCCTGCAGGGCCTTTCTCAGAGCCCGTTGCTGATCCACTTGCTTTGGGAGGTCTATCGCCACGAAGCCCGACTGCCAACCATCCGTGCAGACCTTTACCAGACTGCATGTGACTTCCTTCTGTCAAGATGGGACGCGGCCAGAGGTATTGTTAGGGATCAGAGCCGCTTGAACATTGAGGCCGTCCACCAGATTCTCGAAGCCATCGCTTTCGCCTCCTTCACCGCCTCTCGCCACCTTATCCCGATACCGGACGTCCGTGCCGCTTTGGTCGATTACATCGATTCTCGCAGAATTGCAGTTGACGGTATCGATGCCACGCTGGAACATCTGCTCTCTTCGGGGATTCTTGTCAGGCAAGACGTGAGCTCCGTCTCGTTTGCTCACCTGACGTTCATGGAGTTCTATGCTGCTCGGTACTTGATCCGTTCTCCCCGGAAACTCGCATCCCTTCTTGCAGATGCTGGTACACTGGCGAGAGAGACGCTCCTATTTGCCGCAGGCATGCTTCTAGATGTGGCACCACTTGTCGAAACCGCAGTGGACCGGCGTGAGTTGATACTCGCAGCGAACTGCTTGCGAGAGGGACGAACCGAAAACAGGGCACTTGAGGCCTACGTGTTGGATCAACTTCAGAGAGAACTGGGACCCGATCTCATACGGAAACTTGCGGGCGGCATTACGGAACAGAAGCGACCGCAGCCGGAGAGCATTCACAGTGTTCTCAAACGCCTGTACACGGATGCTGTTGACTCTGACATCCCCGGTCATACGAAGGGAGAACGGTTTGAGCGGTTCGCCGAGCGCTTCTTTCAGCAGACATTCACCGTAGTGAAGGTAGACCAGCATACGGAGAACGGCGAGGTAGACTTGATACTGGAAAACACCGGACGTGATCCATTCTGGACCGAGTATGGAGGTGACGTTTTCGTCGAGTGCAAGAACTGGGATTCATCACGGCCGCTTAAGGAGACTGCAGCCTTCTCTCAGAAAGTGAAGTTAGCACGAGGGAAACTCGGGTTCTTTGTATCAGTTGCCGGCTTCACCAAAGACGCGCTACGGACCCTGAAGAATCAGGTTGCCGATCGAGATGCACCACTCATTGTGCCGATAGCGGGCGAAGACATCGTACGTATGCTCGACCACCGCGAGAGGTTTGAGCTGTTCTTCAAAGAAGCAATACGGAGAATCAGACACCTGCACAAGTGGTGACGAAAAACGACATAGGCACAACAACGGCCGCCTCACGTATTGCTCAGTCGAGCGGACGCGGGCTCACGAGGGGGCCGGATGTTGACGTGATTGAGGACAAGGGGCGGGACATTGCGTAGGCGCTGGACGGTCCTACGTGCCGTCAAAGATGAATAGAGCAAACATGTAGCCCATTTGGAGTCGTGAAGTGACAGAAGGCGAGATCAAGAAGGTTCTACAAGGCGCAGTCGGCGATGGCCTGCTCATCATCGTCGGTTGTGGGCTCTCGAAGGCCGAAGGCCTGCCGGCCATGCCGGATCTCGCCGTGCACTTGCTTGGCACGATACCCAAAGCGGTGCCCCCCGATCTCAGCAGTGAGTGGGCCGCAGTCGCCAACGCACTCAACGGGGGCACTGACTTGGAGTCAGCTCTCTTGGCAGCCCCCCCAAGCGAGGGACTGCGGGAAGCAATTGTCGAAGCTGCCGCTTCATGCATTCGCACGGCGGAAGAAACCGTCATTGCCGAGATGCTACAGAATCGCCGCCAATTGCGTTTTGCATCTCTCCTTCCTCACCTTCTGCCATCCGCATCAGGCACCACCATAGTGACCACTAACTACGATCGGCTTCTCGAAGTCGCGTGCGAAGCGAGCGGGCTAGCTGTTGATTCGATGTTCGTTGGTCACAGCATGGCTCGGCTCAATCGCAAGGAAAGCCGCTTCAGTCTATGTCGTGGAATCCAGCAGAAGAGGAAGACTGTTGCGCTGACGTATGCTCAACACGTACGTGTCCTGAAGCCACACGGCAGTCTTGACTGGTACATGATCGATGGTCATCCGGTGCGCTGTCCGTTCTCTCTGTCTTGTGCCCCCATGATTATCCCCCCAGGCGGAACCAAGTACCGGGACGGATACGATCAGCCTTTCGACGCGCATCGTGAACAGGCGAACAGTGAGGTCGACAAGGCCGCTCGCTATCTCATCGTTGGGTATGGCTTCAACGATGATCATCTGCAGACACACTTGGATAGGAATCTCCGCGACGGGAAAGAGTGTCTGCTATTGACATACAGTCTGACTGACCGCTCCAAGGAGCTTCTCCCTCAGTATCCCAAAACCTGGGCAATCTATGCGGCAGATGACGATCAGGACTGTGCCGTCCTCCGATTTCCTGACGGGAGTGAGCATAGGTTTTCTGAGGCACTTTGGAGCATTGAGACATTTGTGAAGGAGGTCTTAACATGACAGATATTCGCGCTTTGAAGTTTGACGGTGAAAGCAAGCTGGGAAAGGTCGTTTCAGTGGACACCGGCAAGGTTCTCATTGATGTCGACAATTCAACGCTGCTCACACGGGTTGGTGTGGGAAACCTTGTTGCCATTCAAGGGCCGACGGCGGCGGAATACCTCATTGGGATCACCGACCGCGTAACCAGATCCATTTCCGAGGGTCTGGAGGAGAATCCGGTCGATGACACTGAGCTGACGCTGGTGCCTATGCCAACAGATGCGTTGGTTGCCGTCCTTGTAGGAACCTATCGCACGGTTGATGGCGATAAGAAGAACACCTTCAAGCGCGGTGCAGATGCCTTTCCTCAGATCGATCGTGAGTGTTTCTTCATTGAAGGCCCTAACCTCCAGCGCTTTATGGGACTGCTCGGGGCGGACCTCCCTGAGAAGGAGCGTCTGAAATTGGGTTCGTTTGCGGCAGACCGTTCGGCTGATGCCATCGCGAATGGCGACAAGTTCTTTCAACGGCACGCGGCCATTCTTGGTAGCACGGGCTCCGGCAAGAGTTGGGCGGTTGCTCTCCTCCTTGAAAGGGCAAGCGCTCTTGCTCACGCGAACATCATCGTGCTCGATATGCATGGAGAATACACCCCTCTGACAAAAGCGTCAGGAGGCTTCGCCTCCGCGTTTCGCATTGCTGGCCCTGGTGATCTGTCCACACCGGATGATTCCGTACTTTTCCTTCCCTACTGGCTTCTGAATCGCGACGAAATGCTGTCCATGATTCTCGACCGGAGCGATCAGAACGCGCCGAACCAGGCCTCGCGGTTCACGCTCCATGTTCGTGATCTGAAGGCTAAGACGCTGGACGATAACAAGAAGGACGACACAAAGGCAACGTTTACCGTTGACTCGCCCATTCCCTACGACCTTTCGGCCCTATTGTCAGAACTCGATGCAGACAATACGCGCAAAGGGGTCGGTGCAACCGGGAAGCCCGTAAAGGGCGACTGGGAAGGAAAGCTCACGCGTTTTATATCCCGACTCAAGGCAAAGACTGAAGACCGTCGCTATGGTTTCTTATTCCAGCCGCCAGCCGAAGCTCAGCAATATGACTGGCTTGCTGCTCAACTCCAGAGGCTACTGTTGTCGTCCGATGACGTGCCCGGGATCAAAATCGTCGACTTCTCGGAAGTGCCGTCTGATGTTCTGCCGATCGTGACCGGCACCCTTGCGCGCCTGCTATATGATGTGCAGTTTTGGCTTCGGCCGGAAAACCGGACACCATTTGCGTTGATATGCGATGAGGCGCATCTCTATTTGCCAGTTCGTGAGGATGCCGATGCTGTGGAGAAGCAGGCATTAGCCACATTCGAACGCATTGCGAAAGAGGGGCGCAAGTATGGTGTCTCCATTGTTGCGGTAAGTCAGCGGCCATCTGATGTCAGTCGGACCATCTTGAGCCAGTGCAACAACTTCCTTTCGCTCCGCCTCACGAATGACCGCGACCAGTCGGTGGTCCGTCGTCTCATGCCCGACTCTCTGGCAAGTATCGTGGATTCCCTGCCGATGCTTGACACGGGTGAAGCATTGCTTCTGGGCGATTCTGTTCTGCTACCGGCGCGAATTAAGTTGGATCAGCCCGAAATAAAGCCAGATAGCTCAACGAGAGATTTCTGGACAGAATGGGCCAAGCTGCAACCGGACGGAGACGCGGTTGCTGAAGCAATCGAGACCTTGCGGCGACAAACGCGACCGGAAGCATGAGGCCTGTAGAGAGTCTGATATTCGCCCGAATCAGTTCTCTCATGGTCCTCTGTGGATCTCGACAGAGAAGGCACAACGAGTGCATGCACGCGGACGGGAGACACTGCGGCGCTTCGCTTTGCAGCGTCTCCCGCCGGTGATGCTTGCGTTATGATTTTCAGAAAGGAGTGATGATGAGAACCTCAATGCTCGTCGCCGTCTTGGCAAGTCTGGTCTTTTTGGCGAGTTGCGCGACCCCTCCAAGTGACACACAGGCCAGCCGAGCGACATGGGACATTCCGGAAGAGAAAATCTCGACGCTAACACTGAAAATCACCAAGAGGTACGCCTACACGTTTTCTCACCATTTCGAAGCAACAGTCACTCAGGTTTCTGGCGGGGCTTTTCCCAACAACGCCAAACAGGTAGCCGTCGCCTTCACAAGTGTTCGGGATTGGCCGTGGGGGCTTGGCGACACTGTCACGATCAGGGTTGGCCCTGTGGATAGAGACAAAGCCCAGGGGCCGGATTGGGTCATTCTTGATGACCTGCCCGGCACGCCGATTCTATCTATCAAGAAGGACAAGAAATCATAACCAGAGAGTCAACCGTATTTTCAATTCCGCTGCGCTTCATTGAGAAACGGTTACTCTCGCCGTTAGGTAGACAGAGAGAGCTATGAACAGAAACGGCATTCTTGACGCGATTCGGTCTCTAGCCAAAGACCTAGGACGTGTTCCAGGCCAGCGCAAGTTCCATTCGGAAACAGGAATCTCGCGCACCGAATTGTGGGGCGCTGGTTTCGAAAACTATGGTGCGGCAGTGGAGGCGGCAGGTTTAGAACCGAACCGACTCAAGGTTGCTCACAAGAAGTCGGAGATGCTGTCAAAGCTCGCCGTGCTTACACGCGAGATCAAAAAGTTTCCTACTATTGGTGATCTAAAAGTCGCGCGTTCCGGTGACAGTGCGATTCCTAGCTATGAGGCGTACTTTCGCCTCGGCGGAGATTCGTACAAACGGGTTCCGCGGATGCTATTGGAATTCTGTAGGGGAAACGACGACTTTGCCGATGTCGTGCCGATCGTCGAAGCACGTTTGTCATCTGAGTCAGAGGTTAAGGAGCAGCCAGCGAAGGTCTCCCGGCGGGTCAACGGCTACGTTTACCTAGTTAGTTCCCATCCGGAAAAGCTAAGACCAGTACTGAAGAGGGGTTAGTGTGGTTGGTCGGAGGGGTTTTGGTGTGGATACCATAACAGGATGTGTGGTAT
>Ga0272441_10011050_pt1 | contig 13500 bp, 1 predicted proteins | sample SSMProp6N_FD_193582 | JGI IMG/M metagenome (GOLD analysis project Ga0272441, IMG submission 193582) | Marine sediment archaeal communities from Little Sippewissett salt marsh, Falmouth, MA, United States - SSM-Prop-6N | ecosystem: Environmental > Aquatic > Marine > Wetlands > Sediment ... | reverse complement strand
GCGTGGATGCGTTGTTGTGCACCTGAAATGAGCTGTCTGTTGTGTCTTCTCCTGACGCAGGGGCACTGTCCGATGCCTGGATCTTCACCCATACAGTACCCTCGTTTATATTGGGTATATCGCTGTTGGATCCCCAGACCACCTTGTGCACCTCTCCTCCTGCAGAGGTTGTGATGTTCGACGTTTCGCCAGCCGCTATGGTCATTGGAACATAGGTGATATTGTCTGTGGAGTATTCGCATACCAGGCTCACTTCGTCTGAAGCAGGGTCCGATATGTTGTATTCCAGAATAATATTCCCTGCCTCGATCGAGGCAGGCTGAGTTACCGTGACTGCAGGCGCGTTATTGCCTGCTGTAAATATGTCCGATACCGCCCTTCTGCCTGTATCTTCACCGTCATCCGCTGTTATGCTTATTTTTACGTTTTGAGTGGTACCTGTACCCAGGTCCCCTGTGGCATCCCAGGTACGTGAGTAGTTTTTACCGCCTTTGGGGGCCTGCAGCTTTCCTCCGATACCTGCTATGCCTGTACATTGTGTCCATGCACCGCCTGCCACTGAATAGTATACTGTTACTCTGCATGAATCCCTGTCAGGATCGGACAGGTTGAAGTTGACCGGGATCGCGGAAGCGTCATACTGACGGCCTATCTGGTCAACTGATACGACCGGTGATGCATTGGACTCTTCAGGAGCTTCTTCTTTTAAAAGAAATTCATACATAACGTACAACGGGCCTATACAGCCCGTATGTACTATCAGAAAGGCAAAACATATAAAAAACAGCAGAAGCCTTTTCATATTACTGTACATATTGTTCCCTCTGTCAATTTCCTTTTTGTTTTTTTTATTTTTCTTTTTAACTGCTTACTAATTACCAATTACTGTTCTCACGGATGACTTCCTCCATCACATGGGTCATAGTCGTTAAATACCTCCCACCCGTCTTCATATGTGTCACTATCATAATCAACTGTATTCGGGTTGGTTCCTGTATTTTGAAAACTAATATATGTTCCCCCGTTTTTTTCTACAATATCTCGCAGCATATCATTATCAGTATCAGGGTCAAGGGGATCTGTTCCTGTGTCATTCGAATCAATATATGTACCCGTATCTGTTTCTACACCATCTGTCAATGCATCAAAGTCTGTATCAGGATTGGTCGGATCTGTTCCCCGTGTCTGTTCCTGAAGATTGGTTTCAGTGTCTGTATCACTGTCCCCAGCATCTCCCTGGGTAAGATCTCCGAAAAAATAATTTTCCCATGCATCTATAAGATTATCACCGTCTCCACTGGTATCTACTACAGTTGGATCTGTACCTATCAGGTATTCTGTCATATCCATCAAGCCATCACCTGTTCCCTCGTCATTATCCGCTTTTCCATCATGTGAAAGATCAGTAAAGTTTAATATCTCCCATTCATCTGACATGTTATCTTCATCTGAATCTATATGCACCGACATGGGATTTGTTGGGTCAAATCCATTATTAATCTCAAAATCATCAGTATATCCGTCACCGTCTGTATCACCTGATGTAGGATCTGTCTCTTTATAATATTCATCTATGTCATCTATAGTATCACCATCCTGATCCTCTCCCACTCCTCCTGCTGTAGTGGTTATATTCCCGAAATAGTATACTTCCCATGCATCAGGAAGCTTGTCATTGTCACTGTCTTCTGTTACCTGGAATATCTGGTATTTGCCGAATTTAGTGATATTCCCTGCTCCGGCTGTAGTTGCTACACGATTAATCGGATCTACAACCAATGTCCCGCCTTCAGTTGATGCAACGATTTCAACCACATCATCTCTAGGATCAAATCTGTCAACTCCCCATCCATATCTGTATAACCTAAAATCTGCCCATTTCAAACGCTCATCTGAAATATTCGGCATAAAGGATATTGTCATAGTTGCTGATTTTCCGGTTTCAAGCTCTACATCAAATTCCATCAGATCCCAAGGAAAGGAAGCCTTGATAGGCTTTTGCCATGTTGTCCCGATACTCGGATGAGGTATCTTAATTGAAGTTGACGAAAGCCAAAGGGTCGTTTCCTGTGTTGACAAAAATGAATCTTGGGAAAATATTATCTTTATATTATAAGTCTTTTGCTCTAATGTATAATCAGATAAGGATGTGTCTACTTCTTTCGCAAAACCTTTACAAGCTGTTTCACCGAAAACTAAAGTCATATCATCTGATAATTCATTGCAGCATACTAAATCAATATGCCCATCTCCGTTAATATCTCCTGCGGTTATACACCTTGGCTCAGTTCCTTTTGAAACAGTATCAGAACACCTATTCCCAGAAGGGCTGCCATACACTATTGAGATGTCATATGAGACAGCATTTGGACATACAATGTCATCATACCCATCTCCATTTATATCTCCTGTTGATACAGTCATAGGACTTTCTCCTACTGGTACAGTCTGTGATTCTCCATAGCCTGATGCATTGCCATATATGATTGTTAAATCATCTGATGCCCGGTTCAAACATACTATATCATCATATCCATCCCCGTTTATATCTCCTGAAGTTATTGAACGGGGATTATTTCCTGCAGGTATTGTTTCCGGTGGCATGTGACCAGTTGGACTACCATAGCTTATTGTTATATCATCTGACTGTGCATTTCCACACACAATATCATAATACCCATCCCCATTTATATCTCCCATAGTAATTGAGATAGGATATTCTCCATTTACTATTGTTTGTGGTGCTCCATGGCCTGTTGCGCTTCCGTAGACTATTGCTATATAATCTGACCCGCCAAATGCAGCCGCAATATCATCATATCCATCCCCGTTTATATCACCCGTGGTTAGTGACTTCGGGGAGGAGCCCCCAATTGATATGAATTGAGTGGCTCCATGGCCACTACTGCTACCATAATTGATTGATATATCACCAGTTAAACATACAATATCATTATACCCATCACCATTTATATCTCCCGTTGTTATACACTCTGGTCCATTTCCAGCTGAAATAGTCTGTGGGGCACCGTGTCCAGTATCACTGCCGTAGCTTATTGTTATATCGTGAGTAAAACCATTTGCACACATTATTTCTGCGTACCCATCTCCATTTATATCTCCCATAGCAACTGAGTGTGGCCGTCCCCCAACTGCTATAAGCTGGGGCAATCCTTGACCTGTTTTGCTTCCATATGTTACTGTTAGATCTTCTGAATAATAATTCATACACACTATATCCATAAATCCATCTCTGTTTACATCTCCTGTGGTTACTGAAACAGGTAAATCTCCTGCTTGGATTGTTTCAGGTGTTTGTTGATGCCCGGCACTGCCCCCATAAACCACCTTATCCTGAGATACAATGTCATCATACCCATCTCCATTTAAATCTACCGCAGCCACATCATCAGGACTATCGACCTGCAGTATAGTCTTTGGTGTTCCATGCCCCAAACTGCTGCCATAGCTTACTATAACATTATTTGAATCTTGATTGGCACATACAATATCATCATATCCGTCCCCGTTTAAATCACCTGCGGTTATTGAACGAGGGTTATCCCCTGCAGGTATTGTTACAGGCGGCATGTGGCCTGTAGGACTGCCATAGCTTATTGTTATATCATCTGATAAAGAATTAGCACAAATGATATCATCACACCCATCTCCATTTAAATCGCCTATAGATGGCCATAAAGGTTCATCTCCTGCTGGAATAGTCTGTGGAGCACCATGGCCTGTCCCGCTTCCATACATTATTGTTATATCATTTGAATTAAAATTCGCACTGATTATATCATCATACCCATCTCCGTTTAAATCCCCAGTAGCTATTCGAGGATTATCTCCTACAGCAACTACTTGAGGTGCACCATGGCCTGTAACGCTGCCATAACAAATTGCAACAGAATCACTTCCCGTGCATGCACATATTATATCATCATATCCATCCCCGTTTATATCTCCTATTTTTAGCTGTCTTGCATCATTTAAAAATATCGATTCTGGGAGTTTAGGTCCAGAAAAACTGCCATAACTTATAGTAATATAATCTACCTTGGTAGATATAATTTCATCATATCCGTCGCCATTTATATCCCCTGTTTGTACTGATGATGGTCCCATTCCTGCTGATAGGATCTCTGGCTCACTATGACCTGTGGGACTTCCATAGCATATCATAACAGTAGATGGTGCGGATATAGAATTCCCATATATTACATCTGTATACCCGTCTCCATTAATATCTCCTGTTGTTATCGAATCGATATTATCTCCAGCAAATGTTATTTCAGGAGTTGTATATCCGGAAGAATTCCCATAAAAAATTCTTATAAAGTTGCCGCTTTCATTTGCTTCTACAATCTCTTTATACCCATCTCCATTCAGATCTCCTATGGCTTTAATCCCATACGCTTGGTCTATTGTTTCTATAATCCCGGTTCCAACAGAAGTCCAGTTTGAAACAGGTATTAATTTATATACGTATCCTGACTTATTCCCAAGACTGTCTTCGGCTCTGAGTCTTATATTACATAATTCATCATTGCTTGAAACATTCGCCATAGAATTCCACAAAAAGAGGTGCTGCCCTTTTTTCTCTTCACCTATAGTTTTGTAAGAGGTCAATCCGGACCTTCCTTCAGAGCACTTCTCAGGATACTCTGTACACGCATACCAGTTCGCTCCCCCGTCTGTTGAATATTCAAGAGTAACTGAGCATACATCTTCTTCAGGGTCAGATATCTGATATGGAATCGGGGCAACCCCATAGGTGTCGTTCAGCACCATCAAACTCGAAATATAAGTCACACTGGGCGGATCATTAGCTGTAACATTATCCACATTAAAGGCGGCCGTGGTTACACCGAATCCTGTGGAAGGTGCAGCATCATCAGCCTTTACTCTCACCCATACATCCACTACTACTGCACCAAGGTCTGTTTCAGATTCCCACATAAATGAGTAGTCAATGCCTGCAGCAGAAGATGCCACCCCTGTCTGCGGATTCGGGATGATTGATGCGCTTGTACAGTTGTTCCAGGTCGGCTGCCCGTCTATCTGGTACTGCACTGTTATGGTGCATGTGTCAGATGCCGGGTCTGTAAGCGTATAGTCTATGACAATATTTCCTCCCTGGCCTGCGCCCGGATCTACAATATTTACAGCAGGTGCATCATTTCCTGATATAAATGCATTGCTTTCACCGCGCAGACTGTCTACTGTACCGTCATTTGCCACTATACCTACCTGCACGTCAAGTACTGTTGTACTCCCTATGTCCCCTGTAGCATCCCATGTCACTGAGTGGTTCTGCCCGCCAGGAGGTGCTACAAGGCCTGTAGTGCTCCCTGTTATGCCTGTGCATGGGATCCACCCTCCGCCTGCCACCTGGCAATAGACTGTTATGTCGCACGGATCGCTTTCCGCATCTGACAGGTTGAAGTTTATAGGTATGATGACAGCATTGTATTGACGGCTGATCGAGCTTATCACTACTACAGGCGCAGAATTAGTTGTCGTATTGTCCAGTACAAAGCTTGCTGATACATGGTTCCCTGTCAAAGCTCCCCCATCCTCTGCTATTATTTTAAAGTATACTGTTGCTCCTGTATTTGGATAGTCTGTTGAGGAGTCCCATACATAGGTATGCCCTGATCCTCCTGATTTTGCTGATACGTCTGTTTCAGGATTCGTGCCTATGGCAGGTGTAGCATCACTCCACGGACCGGTTGCAGATTCTCCGTGCTGAAACGTGACTGTACAGTCGTCATCTGTTGAGTCGGTCAACGTGTAGTTTATCACGATATTTCCTGACTGAGTGCCTGCAGGATCTGCTATGTCCACACCGGGAGCATCATTGCCTATGGAAAACGGGCCTGTATCTCCTGATACGCCCGGACCCCCTCCGTCAATCGGGATTATGCGGAAGTATACTCCTGTTTTAAGGCCTCCTCCTATGTCAGCAGCACTGTCCCATACATATATGTGCATGTCACCGTTTGCTGACATGGAGAGATTGGTGGTCCCTTCTGACGGTGCACCTGTCTTTTCTGTAGCGTCAAACCAGTTTGTCCCGTCCTCTGAGTATTTGGGCGTTATGTCACCTGTACCCCCGTCTGAGTCCACAAGTTTGTAGTCTATCTGTACATCTGCTGGAAATGACCGGGTAAATGGGGTCAATATCGCTATGGGTGTGGATGCATTGTTATGCACCTGGAATGAGCTGTCTGTTACATCTTCCCCTGTTGCAGGTTCCCCGTCTGAAGCCTGTATCTTTACCCATACAGTACCCTCGTTTATATTGGGTATATCGCTGTTTGATCCCCATACCACCTTATGCACTTCTCCTCCTATAGAGGTGGTAATATTTGACGTCTCTCCTGCTGCTATGGCCATGGCTGAGTAGGTGGTCCCGTCTGTTGAGTATTCACATACCAGGCTCACTTCGTCTGATGCTGCGTCTGATACTGTATATTCTATAATAATATTACCAGATTCTACTGGTGCAGGCTCTGTTATCGTGATCGAGGGAGCATCGTTCCCTGATATAAAGATGTCGCTTATACTTCGCAGACTGTCAACAGTACCGTCATTTGCTATTATGCTCACTTCCACATCAAGTACTGTTGTACTCCCTATGTCCCCTGTAGCATCCCATGTCACTGAGTGGTTCTGCCCGCCAGGAGGTGCTACAAGGCCTGTAGTGCTCCCTGTTATGCCTGTGCATGGGATCCACCCTCCGCCTGCCACCTGGTAATAGACTGTTATGTCGCACGGATCGCTTTCCGCATCTGAAAGGTTGAAGTTTATAGGTATGATGACAGCATTGTATTGACGGCTGATCGTGCTTATCACTACTACAGGCGCAGAATTAGTTGTCGTATTGTCCAGTACAAAGCTTGCTGATACATGGTTCCCTGTCAATGCTCCCCCATCCTCTGCTATTATTTTAAAGTATACTGTTGCTCCTGTATTTGGATAGTCTGTTGAGGAGTCCCATACATAGGTATGCCCTGATCCTCCTGATTTTGCCGATACGTCTGATTCTGGATTCGTACCTATTGCCGGGGTCGCATCGCTCCACGGCCCTGTAGGCGTTTCACCGTATTGAAAGGTCACTGTACAGTCGTCATCTGTTGAGTCGGTCAACGTGTAGTTGATGACTACGTTCCCTGACTGGGTGCCTGTTGGGTCTGTTATGTCTGCAGTGGGTGCACCGTTCCCTATGGAAAACGGGCCTGCATCTCCTGATACGCCAGGACCGCCACCGTCATCCGGGATTATACGAAAGTATACATCCGTTTTTAAGCCTCCTCCAATATCCGCAGCACTGTCCCATACATAGATGTGCATGTCTCCGGTCGGGGACATGGATAGATTGGTTGTCCCCTCTGACGGGGCACCTGTCTTTTCGGTAGCGTCAAACCAGTTTGTACCGTCCTCTGAGTATCTGGGCGTTATGTCTCCTGTACCTCCGTCTGTATCCACAAGTTTGTAGTCTATCTGTATGTCTGCCGGAAATGACCGGGTAAATGGGGTTAATATTGCTATGGGCGTGGATGCATTGTTCTGCACCTGGAATGAGCTGTCTGTTGTGTCCTCCCCTGATGCAGGTGCTCCATCAGATGCCTGGATCTTTACCCATACTGTGCCCTCATTCACCCCAGGGATGTTGCTGTTTGACCCCCATACTATGGTGTGGGTCTCTCCTCCGGTAGAGGTGGTAATATTTGACGTCTCTCCTGCTGCTATGGTCATGGGTACATAGGTGATATTGTCTGTGGAGTATTCACATACCAGACTCACACTGTCCGCAGCAGGATCCGATACCGTGTATTCTATGATAATATTACCCGCTTCTATTGAGGCAGGTTCGCTTATAGTTACTGACGGCCCGTCATTTCCGGGAATGAATGTATCCGATACAGCCCTTCGGCTTTTATCATCTCCGTCATCCGCCTGAACAGCTATGCGCACATCCTGTACAGTGGACACACCCAGGTCTCCTGTGGCATCCCACGTACGTGAGTAGGCCTTGCCCCCTTTGGGTGCCTGCAGCTTTCCCCCGAGTCCCGGAATGCCCGTGCATTTTGTCCAGTTACTGCCTGCAACTGAATAGTATACTGTTATTTTACATGAGTCCCCTTCCGGGTCTGAAACAGTGAAGTTTACCGGAATTGCACCCGCGTTATACTGACGGCCTATCTGGTCAACCGATACGACCGGTGATGCATTGGACTCTTCAGGAGCTTCTTCTTTTAAAAGGAATTCATACATAACATATAACGGGCCTATACAGCCCGTGTGTACTATCAGAAAGGCAAAACATATAAAAAACAGCAGAAGCCTTTTTATATTACTGTACATATTGTTTCCTCTGTCAATTTCCTTTTTATTTTTTTTATTTTTCTTTTTAACTACTTAATCAAATACCAATTACTAATTACTGTTCTCACGGATGACTTCCTCCATCACACGGATCATAACCGTTAAATACCTCCCACCCGTCTTCATACGTGTCACTATCATAATCAACTGTATTCGGGTTGGTTCCAGGACTTTGAAAACCAATATATGTTCCCCCGTTTCTTTCTATAAAATCTCGCAGCATATCATTATCAGTATCCGGATCAAGAGGATCTGTACCTGTGTCATTTGAATCAATATATGTTCCTGTATCTGTTTCTACACCATCTGTCAATGCATCAAAGTCTGTATCAGGATTGGTCGGATCTGTTCCCCGTGTCTGTTCCTGAAGATTGGTTTCAGTGTCTGTATCACTGTCCCCAGCATCTCCCTGGGTAAGATCTCCGAAAAAATAATTTTCCCATGCATCTATAAGATTATCACCGTCTCCACTGGTATCTACTACAGTTGGATCTGTACCTATCAGGTATTCTGTCATATCCATCAAGCCGTCACCTGTCCCCTCATCATTATCACCTTTCCCATCATGCGAAAGATCGGTGAAATAGAATATCTCCCATTCATCAGACATGTTATCCTGATCAGAATCTATATTGGCAGACCTCCAGTCTGCAGGATCAAACCCATTGGTAATTTCAAAATCATCTGTATAACCGTCACCGTCTGTATCACCTGATGTAGGATCTGCCTCTTTATAATATTCATCTATGTCATCTATAGTATCACCATCCTGATCCTCTCCTGCTCCTCCAGCTGTAGTGGTTATATTCCCGAAATAGTATACTTCCCATGCATCAGGAAGCTTGTCATTGTCACTGTCTTCTGTTACCTGGAATATCTGGTATTTGCCGAATTTAGTGATATTCCCTGCTCCGGCTGTAGTTGCTACACGATTAATCGGATCTACAACCAATGTCCCGCCTTCAGTTGATGCAACGATTTCAACCACATCATCTCTAGGATCAAATCTGTCAACTCCCCATCCATATCTGTATAACCTAAAATCTGCCCATTTCAAACGCTCATCTGAAATATTCGGCATAAAGGATATTGTCATAGTTGCTGATTTTCCGGTTTCAAGCTCTACATCAAATTCCATTAGATCCCATGGAAATGAAGCCTTGATAGGCTTTTGCCATGTTGTCCCGATACTCGGATGAGGTAGTTTTATTGAAGTCGATGAAAGCCATACAGTGGCTTCCTGTGTTGATAAAAATGAATCTTGAGGAAATATTATCTTTATATTATAAGTCTTTTGCTCTAATGTATAATCAGATAAGGATGTGTCTACTTCTTTCATAATACCTTTACAAGTAGTCTCACCATAAATCAAAGTCATATCATCTGATAAATTATTGCAGCATACCATATCAATATGTCCATCTCCATTTATATCTCCAGTTATTATGAATGCTGGTTCAATTCCTTTTGATATAGTATCAGAACACCTATTTCCTGAGGGGCTTCCATAAACCACCGAAATATCATATGAATAAGTATTTGCACATACAATGTCCACATATCCGTCACCATTAATATCTGCTGCTGATATAGAATAAGGGCGCTCTCCAACTTGTACAGTTTGCGATTCTCCATAGCCTGATGTATTTCCATATATAATCACTATATCTTTTGAATCCCGGTTTGAACATACTATATCATTATATCCATCCCCGTTAATATCTCCTGATGCAATTGACCTTGGACCAATTCCTGCAGGTATGGTATATGGAGCACCATGGCCTGATGCACTACCAAAGCTTATTGTTATATTACCCGAAGCCGCATTCCCGCATATTATATCATCATATCCATCCCCGTTTATATCTCCCATAGCAATTGATAAAGGACTGTTTCCAGCTACTATTGTCTGAGGTGCCCCTGGGCCTGAGGCACTGCCATATACTATTGCTATATAATCAGAACCCTTAACTGAAGAGGCAATATCATCATATCCATCCCCGTTTATATCACCCGTGGTTATTGCATATGGAAAGGAGCCTCCAATTGATATTAATTGAGTGGCTCCATGGCCACTACTGCTACCATAATTTATTGATATATCATTAGAAAATTCATTTAAACATACAATATCATTATACCCATCACCATTTATATCTCCCGTTGTTATCCATTCTGGTCCATCTCCACCTGAAATAGTCTGTGGAGCACCGTGTCCTGTATCACTGCCGTAGCTTATTGTTATATCGTCAGTATACTGATTCGCACACATGATTTCTGCGTATCCATCTCCATTTATATCTCCCATAGCAACTGATTTTGGCCTTCCCCCAACTGCTATAAGCTGGGGCAACCCTTGACCTGTTTTGCCTCCATATGTTACTGTTAAATCTTCTGAATAAAAATTTACACACACTATATCCATAAATCCATCTCTGTTTATATCTCCTGTGGCTACTGAACAAGGTAAATCTCCAGCCTGAATTGTGTCAGGCGTCTGATGATGCCCTGCGCTTCTCCCATAAACCACCTTGTCCTGAGACACGATATCATCATACCCATCCCCATTTAAATCTACCGCAGCCACATCATTAGGACTATCAACCTGCAGTATAGTCTTTGGTGTTCCATGCCCCAAACTGCTGCCATAGCTTACTATTACATTATTTGAATATTCATTGGCACATACAATATCATCATATCCATCCCCGTTTAAATCACCTGCGGTTATTCTACGAGGGTGATCTCCGGCAGGTATTGTTACAGGCGGCGTATGGCCTGTTGGACTGCCATAGCTTATTGATATATTATCAGACGCAATATTGGGCCAAATTATATCTCCACATCCGTCTCCATTTAGATCGCATATAACCGGGGCTGAAGGTCCATATCCTACTGGAATAGTCTGTGGAGCACCATGCCCAGTACCGCTACCATAAATTATTGTTACTTCATTTAAATTCGTATGCCCACATGCAATATCATCATATCCGTCGCCATTTATATCTCCTGTAGCTACTGTTGGATTATCTGCTACAGCAACAATTTGTGGGGCATCATGGCCTGTACCGCTTCCATATAAAATCGCAATAGAATCACTACTATCCGTACATGAACACACTATATCATCATATCCATCCCCATTTATATCTCCTATTTTAGCCCTGCTTGCATCCTCTGCATATATCAATTCTGGAAGTGTGGCCCCAGAAAAACTGCCATAACTAATAGTAATATAATCTCTCCTGACAGTTATAATTTCATCATATCCATCCCCATTTACATCTCCTGTTGCTGCTGATTTCACCCCCATTCCTCCTGTTGCATACAAGATCTCCGGTTCACTATGACCTGTTGGGCTTCCATAGCATATTGTAACATTACTTGGTCCGTTTACAATTGTATTCCCACATATTACATCATCATATCCGTCTCCATTTATATCACCTGTAGTTACAAATTGGGTATCATACCCTGAAAATACCATCTCAGGAGTTGTATACCCGGAAGGACTTCCATAAAAAATTCTCATAAAGTTGATATAGCCACTTTTATATGCTTCAATAATCTCTTTATATCCATCTCCATTCAGATCTCCTATGGCTTTAATCCCATATGCTTGGTCTATTGTTTCTGTAACCCCGGTCTTTACAGAAGTCCAGTTTGAAACAGGTATTAATTTATATACGTACCCTGATTTGTTTCCGAGAGCATCTTCAGCTCTGAGTCTTATATTACATAATTCATCATTGCTTGAAACATTCACCATAGAATTCCACAAAAAGAGGTGCTGCCCTTTTTTCTCTTCACCTGTAGTTTTATATGAGCTCAGTCCGGTCCTTCCTTCAGAGCATTTCTCCGGATACTCTGTACACGGGTGCCAGTTAGTTCCCCCATCTGTTGAATACTCAAGAGTAACTGAGCATACGTCTTCTTCAGGGTCAGATATCTGATATGGAATGTGGAAAACCCCATACATGTCATTCAGCACCATCAAACTCGAAATATAAGTCACACTGGGCGGATCATTAGCTGTAACATTATCCACATTAAAGCTTGACGATGTCACACCGAATCCTGTGGAAGGTGCTGCATCATCCGCCTTTACCCTCACCCATACATCCACTACTACTGCACCAAGGTCTGTTTCTGATTCCCATATAAATAAGTAGTCAATACCCCCTACTGATGACGCCACTCCTGTCTGCGGGTTCGGGATGATTGATGCACTTGTACAGTTATTCCAGGTTGGCTGCCCGTCTATCTGGTACTGGACCGTTATGGTGCATGTATCAGATGCAGGGTCTGAAAGCGTATAGTCTATTACTATATTTCCTCCCTGGCCTGCACCCGGATCTACAATACTCACAGCAGGTGCATCATTCCCTGATATAAATGTATTGCTTTCCCCTTGCTGACTGTCTACAGTACCGTCATTTGCTATTATACCTACCTGCACGTCAAGTACTGTTGTACTCCCTATGTTGCCTGAGGCATCCCAGGTAACTGAGTGGTTCTGCCCGCCAGGAGGGGCTGCAAGGCCTGTGGTGCTCCCTGTTATTCCTGTGCATGCAATCCAGCCTCCTGAAGCCACCTGGTAATAGACTGTTATGTCGCATGGATCGCTTTCTGCGTCTGACAGGTTGAAGTTTATCGGTATGATGGCAGCATTATATTGACGGCTGATCGTGCTTATCACTACTACAGGCGCAGAGTTCCCTGTTGTGTTGTCCACTGTAAAACTTGCTGATACATGCTCTCCGGTAAGAGCTCCATCGTCCTCTGCTATTATTTTAAAGTATACTGTTGCTCCTGTATTTGGATAGTCTGTTGATGAGTCCCATACATAGGTGTGTCCTGATCCTCCTGATTTTGCTGATACGTCTGTTTCCGGATTCGTGCCTATGGCTGGTGTAGCATCTGTCCATGGGCCTGTTGCAGATTCCCCGTATTGAAACGTGACCGTGCAGTCGTCATCCGTTGAGTCGGTAAGCGTGTAGTTTATCACCACGTTCCCTGACTGGGGACTCGAAGGGTCTGATATGTCTACAGTAGGTGCCCCGTTCCCTATGGAAAACGGACCGACTTCACCTGCAACGCCCGGCC
>Ga0272441_10011049_pt1 | contig 13501 bp, 13 predicted proteins | sample SSMProp6N_FD_193582 | JGI IMG/M metagenome (GOLD analysis project Ga0272441, IMG submission 193582) | Marine sediment archaeal communities from Little Sippewissett salt marsh, Falmouth, MA, United States - SSM-Prop-6N | ecosystem: Environmental > Aquatic > Marine > Wetlands > Sediment ... | reverse complement strand
CGATCAACGTGATCGGCCGCGTGGCCGAGGTCTTCTCGGTCTCGCTGCGTCTCTTCGGGAACATCTTCGGCGGCGTCGTGATCATGGCGGTGCTGGGCTCGCTCCTTCTCAACCTCATCGCGCCGATGGGGATGCAGCTCTTTTTCGGACTCTTCGTGGGCACGGTGCAGGCGCTCGTCTACACGATGCTCATCATGACGTACCTCGCCGTGGCGGTCTCGGAGGAATGAGCCGGTGAACCTCGAACCCTACGCAGCGTTCCTCGGGGCGGGCCTGGCGATGGCCTTCGGCGCGATCGGGCCGGGCATCGGCGAGGGGTACGCCGCGCGCGAGGCCGTGCGCGGCATGGCGCGGCAGCCGGCGGCGCGCGGGGACCTGCTCAAGAACATGCTCATCGGCCAGGCCGTGAGTGAGACCTCGGGGATTCTCGCACTCTCGGTCGCGCTGCTGATCCTGTTCTCGATCGGCGAGAGCGCGTCGTGGGCACGGGCCTTCGCGCTCGTGGGCTCGGGCCTCGCGGTGGGGCTGAGCGGTATCGGCAGCGGCGTGGGCGCGGGGCACGTGGCCGGCGCCGCGTGCTCGGCCATGGCGCGCAGTCCGCGCCTCACGCCGAAGCTCACGATCTCGATGCTCATCACCCAGGGGCTGACGCAGACGCCGAGCATCTTCGGCCTCTTCATCGCGATCCTGCTCTGGATGCAGCGGCCCGCCGGGCTCGCCGGGCCCGAGGAGGTGCTCGAGTCGGCGCGGTTCTTCGCGAGCGGCATCTGCGTGGGCGCGGGCGGGCTCGGGCCCGCGCTCGGGATCGGGATGGTCGGGGCGAGCCTCTGCCGGGCTGCGGGCCGGCACCCGGAGGGGCACGGCCCGGCCATGCGGACCATGTTCGTGGGCGTGGCGGTCACCGAAACCACGAGCATTTACGCGCTCGTCATCAGCGTGCTGATGCTCGTGGTGCTCGGCCACTAGGAGGAGGGACGGAATGGACTACCCGGAGGCAATCGTCAGGGCGGCAAGGTTCATCGGCGCCGGGATCTGCATGGGCTTCGGCGCGATCGGGCCGGGCGTGGGCGAGGGGTTCGCCGCGGGCAAGGCGTGCGAGGGCATCGCGCGCCGGCCCGAGCAGTCGGGCCTCTTGACGCGCACCATGCTCATCGGCCAGGCCGTGAGCGAGACGACGGGCATCTACTCGCTCGTGATCGCGATCCTGATGCTCATGGTCCTCAAGTAGCCGCCGGACCGGAGGAGGCACATGGCCTTGAAGCTCTCGACGCGCGCCAAGCGCGTCCTCGTCGGCGTCGCGGTCGTCTACCTCGCCGCCGTACTCGTGATGCTCTTCTTCGTGGTGCGGAACCGCGACGTCGTGACGCTGCCGCGGCTCCTCGAGAAGGACCTCGTCCTGCCCGCCGCGCGCGCGGAGGAGGCGCCGTTCCTCGCCTCGCTCGAGGCGGCGCGCTACCGCGCGGCCGAGACGGTGGACGGCCTCGTCGAGAAGCACGCGCCCCTCACCGAAGACGTGCTCGGGAGGCTCGCGGCGGCCGGCCGCACGCCGGTGCGCGTGCTCGACCCGATCGTCGTGCGCGCCTTCGCCGAACGCGACCTCAAGAGCGCCAACGACGTGACCGCGCCGGGCGACGGAGCACTGATCGCAGCGGCCGGGGCCGCGCTCAACGAGGAGACCGTGACCCGGCTCCTGCTCGAACGGCCGGACCTTGCCGGGAAGCGCCTCGCGGTCAAGGGCCGCGGCGGACTCATCCAGACGAACATGACCTTCTTCTTCGCGTGGCTCAACTACCTCGCCTTCGTGATCGTGCTCGGCGCGGTCCTGTGGAACCCCGTGACGAAGGCGCTCGACGCGCGCGCGGCCGAGATCCGCGGGAACATCGACGGCGCCTCGAACGCGCGCACCGAGGCCGAGAAGCTCCGCGACACCTACGCGAACGTGGTGGACGAGGCGCGCAAGCGCATGGACGGGATGCTCGAGGAGAGCCGGCGGGAGGGGCTCGCCGAGCGCGACCGCATCGTGCGCGCCGCGCAGGAGGAGGCCACGCGCGAGGCCGAGCGCGGCCAGGCGGAGCTCGCGAGCGAGGCCGAACGCGCGCGCCGCGCTCTCCTGCGGGAGGTCGCCGGGCTCTCGGGAGAGCTGGCCGGCCGCGTCCTCGGCCGCGAGGTGAAACCGTCCGACCACGAGCAACTTGTCGATTCGTTCCTCGCAGAGATCGAGAAGGAGCCAGGCTAGAGTGGCAGGGAGCGGAAAGCGCAACAGCCAGCTCGCGCGGCGCTACGCGGCGGCGCTCCTGGAAGCCGCACGCGAGGCGAAGGAAGAGGCGCGCGCGCTTGACGAATTGGCCGCGGTCGCGGACCTCGCCGATCCCGCGAGCGGGGATCTCGCCGTCCCCGAGTTCGAGCGCGCGCTCGAGTCGCCCTGCGTGCCGGCTGAGGCCAAGCGCGCGCTCCTCGACGAGGCGGCCGGGGCGATGAATCTTGCGGCCACCACGCGCGCGTTCCTGCGCCTCCTGCTCGCGAAGCGGCGCTTCGCGCTCCTGGACGCGGTCGTGCGCGAGTACCGGGCGCTCCTCGACGAGGCGATGGGCCTCGTGCGCGCGCGGGTCGAGACGGCGATGCCGCTCGACGCGGCGCGGCAGGCGCGGCTCGCCGGCGCGCTCTCGCGTTTTGCAGACGGCCGCGAGGTGCAGATGGAGCTCGTCGAGACCCCGGCGCTCCTCGCCGGCGTGCGCGCGCGGCTGGGGAACCGGGTCCTCGACGGCTCGCTCGCCGGCCGCATCCGCCGCGCGGTCCGCTGCGCGAGCGAGGCGGCGGAGGGAGAAGCGTGCGCGGGGGAGCGCGGGGAATGACGAGCCGGATTGCGGTCTCGGGGGTCGTGCTGCTCGCGCTCGCCGCGTCACCCGCGTGCGGGCCCAAGCCGTCGCAGGCGACGGAGGCGGAGAGGAAGCGCGTCGCCGAACTCATACAGAAGCTCGGCGACGAGGACAAGGACCCGCGCGGGGAAGCCATCGACGCACTTGTCAAGATTGGGCCTGTCGCGGTCCCTGCACTCACGAGCGCCCTAGCCAACAAGGATGAAGGGGTGCGCCTGAGCGCAGCCTGGACACTTGGCGAGATCGGGCCGGCGGCAGCGGAGGCTGCGCCTGCCCTCGTCAAGGCTCTTGGCGACGAGAAAGAGCGTGTAAGTGCACACGCCTCCGCAGCACTTGCCAGGATCGGGCCGGGAGCTGTGCCCGCGCTCGTGAGGGCTCTCCGCGCCAGGAATGCGCTGGTACGCCTCAATGCCGCTGATATCCTTGTCCAGTTTCACCCCAAGGCGGAGGAAACTAAAGCGACCGTGCCCGTGCTCGTGAAGTTCCTCGGTCACAAAGACGAAAGCATGCGCGCGGGCGCCGCTATTGTACTCGGTGAAATGGGCCCAGCCGCGGAGGCGGCCATCCCCGCGCTCATAAGGGCTCTCGCCGACGAGGAGGTGGACGAGTGTTTTGCGCCCGATCCCTCCGCGGTGCTCAGCCGAATCGGCCCGGCCGCGGTGCCCGCGCTCATAGGAGCCCTGCGCGACAGGCGCGCAAAGGTGCGCGCCGGAGCCGCGCACGCGCTCTGGGAGATGGGCCCAGCGGCGAAGGAGGCGATCCCTGCGCTGGTGAAGGCCCTAGACGATGAAAACTGGCGGGTGTGCTATGGGGCCGCCGAGGCACTCCATACGATCGGCCCTGGCCCGGCAGCGAAGCACGCGGTGCCCGCGCTACTCAAGGCCCTTGGCGACGAACACTACAGTATGCGCCGCGCCGCTGCTGGCGCGCTCGGTGCCATCGGTCCGGCGGCGAAGGACGCCGCGGCTGCACTTGTGGGGACTCTGACAGACAAGGTCAGTTCCGTGCGTCGGGGCGCCGTCGAAGCTCTCGGCAGGATCGGCCCCGAGGCGAAGGAGGCAGTGCCCGCGCTGGAGAAGATGCTTGAGCACAGAGACGGATGGACTCGCCTTGACGCGGCCTGCGCGCTCTACCGGATCACGGGCGATGCGAAGAAGAGCTTGCCCGTATGCATGGAGACGCTCTCCGATAAAGATGTAGTCCTTCGGCGCTACGCCGCGAAAAAGCTCGGCGAAATAAGCCCGGCAGCGAAGGAAGCCGTCCTGGCTCTCGAGAAGGCGCTTAAGGACAAGGACAAGCTCGTCCGCAAGGCCGCGGCCGCGGCCCTGAAAAAGATCCGCGCGGAAGAGAAGGAAGAGTAAGGGAGAGCACCATGCAGATTCGCCCCGAGGAGATCAGCTCGGTTTTGCGAAAGAAGATCGCGGGCTTCGGCCAGGCGGTGGACCTCGCCGAGGTCGGCGAGGTGCTCCAGGTTGGCGACCTCACCGCGCGCGTCTACGGCCTCGAGAACGCCATGGCCGGCGAGCTCGTCGAGTTTCCCGGACACGTCATGGGCATGGTCCTCAACCTCGAGGAGGACAACGTCGGCGTCGTGCTCCTCGGCTCGGACCGCGGCATCCGCGAGGGCGACACGGTCCGCCGCACCGGGCGCATTATCGAAGTCCCCGTCGGTCCGGAGCTCCTCGGCCGCGTCGTGGACCCGCTCGGCCGCCCCCTCGACGGCAAGGGCGAGGTGCTCGCGAAGAAGACGCGCCACGTCGAGCGCGTCGCGCCCGGCATCGTCCAGCGCCAGCCGGTCAACGAGCCGCTCCAGACCGGCCTCAAGTGCATCGACAGCATGACGCCCATCGGCCGCGGACAGCGTGAGCTCATCATCGGCGACCGCGGCACCGGCAAGACCACGGTCGCCGTGGACGCGATCCTCAACCAGAAGGGCGGGGACGTCGCCTGCATCTACGTCGCGATCGGCCAGAAACGCAGCACGGTCGCGCGCGTCGTGCGCACCTTCGAGGACGCGGGCGCGATGGAGTACACCATCGTCGTCTCCGCGACTGCGAGCGATCCGGCCTCGCTCCAGTACATCGCGCCCTACGCCGGCTGCGCCATGGGCGAGGAGTTCATGGAGGCCGGCGGCCACGCGCTCTGCGTCTACGACGACCTCTCCAAGCACGCGGTCGCCTACCGCGAGACCTCGCTCCTCCTGCGCCGGCCGCCGGGCCGCGAGGCCTACCCCGGCGACATCTTCTACCTGCACTCGCGCCTCCTCGAGCGCGCGGTCAAGCTCTCGGACGAGCACGGCGGCGGCTCGCTCACCGCGCTACCCGTCATCGAGACGCAGGCCGGCGACGTCTCGGCCTACATCCCGACGAACGTGATCTCCATCACCGACGGCCAGATCTACCTCGAGGGCGACCTCTTCTACAAGGGCGTGCGGCCCGCGATCAACGCGGGCATCTCGGTCTCGCGCGTGGGCGGCAAGGCGCAGGTCCCGGCGATGAAAAAGATCGCCGGGCGGCTGCGGATCGACCTGGCGCAGTACCGCGAGCTCGAGGCCTTCGCCAAGTTCGGCAGCGACCTCGACGCGGCCACGCGGAAGCAGCTCGCCCGCGGCGAGCGCGTCGTCGAGATCCTCAAGCAGCCGCAGAACGCGCCCATGCCCGTGGCCGAGCAGGTCGCGGCCATCTTCGCGGTGACACAGGGCCTCACGGACAACGTCGAGGTCGCCGACCTCCGCCGCTTCGAGGCCGAGCTCCTCGCGCACCTACGCAAGGAGGGCGTGACCCTGCGGGTGCTGGCCGAGAAGAAGGAGATCGACGACGACCTCGCCGCGCGGCTGCGCGCGGCGGTCGAGGAATGCAAGGCGACGTACCGCGCCTCGCGCGCGCCCGAGCTCCCGCAAGCGACGGAGAAGGACACCGGCAAACCAGAGGACGAGAAGGAAGCGGAGGCCTAGGGAACCGTGGCACGCTCGCTCCGGGACATCAAGCGGCAGATCAAGAGCGTCCAATCGACGCAACAGATCACGCGCGCGATGAAGATGGTCGCGGCCGCGAAGCTGCGCCGCGCACAGGCACGCATGCTCGCCTTGCGCCCCTACGCGAACGACATGGCCGAGATCCTCGCGCCCGTGCTCGCCGAGGCCGCCGGCGACGAGCACGCCTTCCTGCGGCCCGGCCAAGAGGGCGGAAAAATCGGCCTCGTCTTCGTGGCCGCCGACCGCGGCCTCTGCGGCGGATTCAACATGAACCTCGTGCGGAGGGCCGAGCGATTCCTCGCCGAGGACGCGGCGGGCCGCCCGGTCGCGCTCATCTGCGTGGGCCGCAAGGCGTGGGACCACGCCCGCCGCCGCCGGCTCGACGTGATCGAGCACTACGAGGACGTCTTCGACCAGGTGCCCTTCAGCCTGGCCGCCTCGCTCGCCGACCGCGTGGCCGCCCGCTTCGAATCGGGCGAGCTCGCCGAGGTGCACCTCCTCCACGCCGAGTTCGTCTCGGCCATGAAGCAGGTGCAGATCGTGCGGCGCCTTCTGCCGCTCGACCCGGAGGCGCTCGAGAGCGCGCTCCCGCGCCCGGCCGATCCGCACACCGCGGCCGAGCGGCACGCGCCCGTGCCGCCGGGCGAGGCCGCGGCCGCACGCGGCGCCGGGGGCGAGCCGACGCTCGAGCCCGCGCTCGCACCGCTCGCCGACGCGCTTCTGCGGCGCTTCCTGGCAACGCAGGTGCATCGCGCGCTCCTCGAGAGCTACGCGAGCGAGCTCGGCGCGCGCATGACTGCGATGGAGGCCGCGACCGAGAACGCCGAGGACATGATCGCCCGGCTCACGCTCGACTACAACCGCGCCCGCCAGGCCACGATCACCAAGGAGCTCCTCGACATCGTGGGCGGCGCGGAGGCGATGAAGGCCTAGGAGACGAAGGAGACGCTCGTGGCGAACGAAGCGGCGGGACGCATCCGACAGGTCATCGGCCCGGTCGTGGACGTGGAGTTCCCGTCCGAGGCGCTGCCGTCGATCTATAGCGCGCTCAAGGTCGAGCTCCCCGGGGCCGAGCGCGAGCTCACGATCGAGGTCGCCGCGCACCTGGGCGAGAACCTCGTGCGCGCCATCGCGCTCGCGCCGACCGAGGGACTCCGCCGGGGTCTCGGCGTGCGCGACACGGGCGAGCCCGTGAGCGTGCCCGTGGGAAAAGAGACGCTCGGCCGCATCCTCAACGTCGTGGGCGAGCCGGTCGACGAGGGCGGGCCGGTCGAGGCGGCGAAGCGCGCGCCCATCCACAGGCCGGCGCCGTCGCTCGGCGACCAGCGCACCGCGCAGGAGATCCTCGAGACGGGCATCAAGGTCTGCGATCTCCTCTGCCCGTACTCGAAGGGCGGCAAGGTGGGGCTCTTCGGCGGCGCGGGCGTGGGTAAGACCGTCATCATCATGGAGCTCATCCGCAACATCGCGATCGAGCACGGCGGCGTCTCGGTCTTCAGCGGCGTGGGCGAACGCACGCGCGAGGGCAACGACCTCTGGCTCGAGATGAAAGAGGCCGGCGTCCTCGAGAAGACCGCGCTCATCTACGGGCAGATGAACGAGCCGCCCGGCGCGCGCCTGCGCGTGGGTCTCACGGGGCTCACCGTCGCCGAGTACTTCCGCGACGAGGAGCGGCAGGACGTGCTCCTCTTCATCGACAACATCTTCCGCTTCGTGCAGGCGGGCGGCGAGGTCTCGGCGCTCCTCGGCCGGATGCCGAGCGCGGTCGGCTACCAGCCCACGCTCGCGACCGAGATGGGCGCGCTCCAGGAGCGTATCACCTCGACCAAGACCGGCTCGATCACCTCGGTCCAGGCGATCTACGTGCCGGCCGACGACCTCACCGACCCCGCGCCCGCGACGACCTTCGCGCACCTCGACGCGACGACCGTGCTCAGCCGCAAGATCGTCGAGATCGGCATCTACCCGGCGGTGGACCCGCTCGACTCCACGAGCCGCATCCTCGACCCGCGCTTCGTCGGCGAGAAGCACTACGACGTCGCGCGCCGCGTGCAGGAGATCCTCCAGAAGTACAAGGACCTCCAGGACATCATCGCCATCCTCGGCATGGAGGAGCTGAGCGAGGAGGACAAGCTCACGGTCGCGCGCGCGCGCAAGATCCAGCGCTTCCTCTCGCAGCCCTTCTTCGTGGCCGAGGCCTTCACCGGCACGCCGGGGGTGTACGTCCCCCGCGAGGAGACGGTCGCCGGGTTCGAGGAGATCGCCGAAGGCGCCTGCGACGACATGCCCGAGCAGGCCTTCTACATGACGGGAAATCTCAGCGAGGCGCGCGACAAGGCCAAGCAGATGGCGGGGGCCTAGCGTGGCGGCCGAGTCTTTTTACGTCGTGCTCCGCACGCCGGGCGGCACGCTCCTGGACGAGCCCGGGGCGAGCGCGGTCGAGGCGCGCGCCGTCGACGGCGACATCGAAGTCCGGCCCGGGCACGAGCCCCTGCTCGCGCCGCTCGACACGGCGCCGCTCACGGTGCGCGCCACCGGCGGCGAGCGGACCTATGCCGTGCACGGCGGATTCATAGAAGTCAAGGGCGAGCGCGTGCGCATTCTCGCGGGCGCCGCCGAGGAGGGCGGCTCAATCGACCTCGAGCGCGCCGAGATGGCGAAGAAGCGCGCCGAGGAGCGGCTCAAGAAGGCGCGCGGGGGCGGCGAAGCCCTCGACATGGACCGCGCCGAGATGGCGCTCAAGCGCGCGCTTTTGCGGCTGCGGATTCTTAAGGAAAAGGCGATCTAGGCAACGAACAAGATCTTCTTCAACGACTGCGGAAGGGAGGCATCCCGATGCTCGTGACGCACAGGAACGCGCTCCTGCTCACCTTCGTCAGCGTCGTCGTCGGGGGCGTGATCTTCCTGCTGAACCCGCCCTGGGTCGAGCGCGAGAACCCGCTCGAGCTCTACAAGCAGGGCGTCGCGCTCAACAACGAGGGCGACTACGACGGCGCGGTCCGCGCCTACCGGAAGGCCCTGGAGCTCGCGCCCGACGTGCCGAGGATCCACTACAGCCTGGGCATCGCGCTCTACAACAAGGACGACCTCGATGGCGCGGTCGGCGCCTACCGCGACGCCCGCGAGCTCGACCCCGAGGACCCCACCGTCCACACCAACCTGGGCATCGCCCTCGCCGAGAAGGGCGACCTCGACGGCGCCCTGGCCAGCCTCCGCGAGGCAATACGGCTCGACCCCGACGACGCGGAGAACCACTACAACCTGGGCGTCGCGCTCTGCATGAAGGGCGCGCCGGACGAGGCGATCGCCGCCCTGGAGGAGAGCCTCCGGCTCGATCCGGAGGACTCCGAGACGCTCTACAACCTCGGCCGCGCCCATGCGCTCAAGAAGGACGCGACGCGCGCGGCCGAGTACCTGGCGCGCGCCATCGCGCTGGACGCCGACTCCTGCGAGCTCGCCCGCGAGGAAAAAGACTTCGGCGCCGTCCGCTCGGACCCGCTTTTTGTCAAGCTCCTCGGGCCGCCGGAGGAGTAGCGCGTGACGCAAGGCGGCCCCGACACCGAACTGCGCTACCTGCCCGGCGTGGGGCCGCGGCGCGCCGAGCTCCTCGAAAAGCTCGGGCTCGTCACCGCGCAGGACATGCTCCTCTACGCGCCGCGGCGCTACGAGGACCGGCGGGAAGTCGCCCGTATCTCCGAGGTCGAGACCGGCGCGAAGGTCACCTGCCTCGGCCGCGTCACCGACCTCGCCGCGCGCCGCACGCGCGGGGGCCGGCACCTCGTGCGCATCGCGGTCGAGGACGACACCGGCTCGCTCGAGTGCGCGTTCTTCAACCGGCCGTATCTAGCGAATCTCTTCCGCGTCGGCCAGACCGTGGTCGTCACCGGCAAGGTCAAGGTCGATCGCGGCGCGACGCGCCTCGCCTCGCCCGAGTTCGAGATCGTCGCGGAGGAAGATGATGATCCGGCGGACGGGCCGCAGCTCTCCTGGGGCCGCATGGTGCCGGTCTACGGACTCACCGAGGGCGTGACGCAGCGCACGATGCGATTCCTCGCGTGGACCGTGCTCGAGCGCTTTGTCGATTCCGTGCCCGAGGTCTTTGACGATGCCTTCCGCCGCGAGCGCGAGCTTCTTTCAATTGCGCCCGCCATCCGCGCGCTCCACTTCCCGGACGCGCCCGAGGACGCTCTTCGCGCGCACCGGCGGCTCGCCTATGAAGAACTGTTCGTGTTCGCGCTCGGCCTCACTCTCGCGCGAAAACGCGCGGACGAGGCCGCGCGCGCCCGCGCGTTCAAGATCTCGCCCGAAGTAGAAAAACGCATCGCGAAGCGCCTCCCCTTCGCGCTCACCGGCGCGCAGGAGCGCTGCGTCGCGGAAGTCTTCGCGGATTTGCGCGCCAAGCGCCCCATGCGGCGGCTCCTCCAGGGCGACGTGGGCAGCGGCAAGACCGCGGTCGCCGCCGCGGCCATGCTCGCGGTCGTGGCCGAGCGGAGCCAGTGCGCGGTCATGGTGCCGACCGAGATCCTCGCCGAGCAGCACTTCGCCACGCTCTCGCAAATGCTCGAAGGAAGCCGCGTGCGGCTCGCGCGCCTCACCGGCGGCGTGCGCGGACGCACGCGCGACGATCTGCTTGCGCGCTGCGAGGCCGGCGAGGTGGACATCCTCGTCGGCACGCACGCGGTTATCGAGAAGGACGTCGCCTTCCGCACGCTTGGCCTCGTCGTAGTGGACGAGGGGCACAAGTTCGGCGTGCGCCAGCGCCTCCGCCTGCGCGAGAAGGGAAGGGGGGGCGTGGGGGGCGAGGACGCGGACACCGAGCCGCACGTCCTCGTCCTGACCGCGACGCCGATCCCGCGCACGCTCGCGCTCGCGTTCTACGGGGACCTCGACGTCTCGACCATCGACGAGATGCCGAAGGGCCGGCCCGAGGTGGTGACGCGCGGGGCGACCGAGCGCGGCCGCGCGCGCGTATACGACTCGCTCCGGCGGGAGCTTCGCAAGGGGCGGCAGGCGTATATCGTGTACCCCTTGGTCGAGGAGTCGGCCGACTCGGACCTCGCGGCTGCAACCAGCGCGGCCGAACGGCTCGCGAAGGGGGAGATGAGGGGCTTTCGCGTCGGGCTCCTCCACGGCCGGATGAAGCCGGCCGAGAAGACCGCGGCCATGCGCGAGTTCGCCGCGGGAAAGGTGCAGGTGCTCGTCTCGACGATCGTCGTCGAGGTGGGGCTCGACGTCGCGAACGCGACCGTGATGATCGTGGAGCACGCCGAACGATTCGGCCTCGCGCAGCTCCACCAGATGCGCGGGCGCATCGGCCGCGGCGCGCACAAGAGCTGGTGCATCCTCTTCGCGAACCCGAAGACGGACGAGGCGAAGCGCAGGCTGCGGACCGTGATCCGCACGCGCGACGGCTTCCGCCTCGCGGAGGAGGACTTCCGCTTGCGCGGGCCCGGCGAGTTCTTCGGCACGCGGCAGCATGGCCTCGCCGAGCTCCGCTTCGCGGACCTCCTCGCCGACGCCGAGCTCGTGAACCTCGCGCGCGCGGACGCGGCGCGCCTCGTGGCCGAGGATTCGAAGCTCGCCGCACCCGAACACAAAGCGCTCGCTTGCCGCGTGCGCCGCGTCTTCGCCGGGCGGCTCGAACTGGCGGACGTTGGCTAACGCGTAACGCCTTGACGCTCCGTGCGAGGCCCGTATAATCCGGCTGTAACGCGGCCATTGACCTCAAAGGAGAGAGCATGAAACTCGCTGCGCGCGTCGAATCGGTCCCGCCCTCGGTCACCCTCGCGGTCACGAGCCGCGCCAAGGCCATGCAGGCCGACGGCATCGACGTCGTCTCCTTCGGTGCGGGGGAGCCGGACTTCGACACGCCCGAGCCGGTCCGCCGCGCGGGCGTCGCGGCCATTGAAGAAGGCCAGACCCGCTACACCCCGGCCGCGGGCACGCCCGCGCTCAAGGCCGCGGTCGCGAGGAAGCTCGAACGCGACAACGGCCTCGCCTACGCGCCCGGGGAGATCATCATCTCGTGCGGGGCGAAGCACGCGCTTTATAATCTGTTTCAGGTGCTCTGCGAGCCGGGCGACGAGTGCCTCATCCCCGCGCCGTACTGGGTAAGCTACCCCCAGATGGCGCGCCTCGCAGGCGCCACGCCGGTGACGCCCGCGGCCGGCCGCGAGGCGGGGTTCAAGCTCTCGCCCGAGGCCTTCGAGGCCGCGATCACGACGCGCACGCGCCTCGTCCTTTTCAACAGCCCGTCGAACCCGACCGGCGCGGTCTACTCGGAGGAGGAGATCCGCGCGCTCGCCGAGGTCTTCCTGGCTCATGAAGATCTCTGGGTCATCTCGGACGAGATCTACGAGAAGCTCGTCTACGGGGAGGCCAGGCACTTCTCGATCGCCTCGGTCAGCCCCGAGATGAAGGCTCGCACGCTCCTCGTCAACGGCCACTCGAAGGCCTACGCCATGACCGGCTGGCGGCTCGGGTACGCGGCCGGCGCGAAGGAGGTCATCGCCGCGGCCGGGCGGCTCCAGAGCCACTCGACCTCGAACCCGGCGAGCATGTGCCAGGCCGCGGGCATCGTCGCGCTCGACGCGGGCGAGGAGGCGGCCGGCGCGATGCGCGTCGAGTTTGAGAAGCGGCGCGACCGTATCGTCAAACTCCTGAACGCGATCGAGGGCGTCGAGTGCCCGAGGCCGGATGGCGCGTTTTATGTTTTTCCCGACGTCTCGGCCCACTACGGCCGGACGCTGCGCGGAGTCGAGGTCACCGACTCGGTCTCCTTCGCACAGGCCGCGCTCGACCTCGTGCACGTGGCGCTCGTGCCGGGCGCGGGCTTCGGGTTCGACGCATGCGTGCGCCTCTCCTACGCGACGAGCATGGGGAAGATCGAGGAAGGCGTCTCGCGGCTCGCGCGCCTCCTGGCGACGTAGGGGGCCGCATGGACTCCGTCCCCATGACGCGCGAGGGCCGCGAGAAGATCGAGCGCGAGCTTGACGAGTTGCGCGCTCGGCGCCCCGAGATCCAGAAGGCGGTGGGCGAGGCGCGCGAGCGCGGCGACCTCTCCGAGAACGCCGACTACCACGCGGCCAAGGAAGCGCTCGCCATGCTCGACGCGAAGATCAACGCCCGCAGGAGCCAGCTCGCGTGCGCGACGATGGTCGACCCCTCCAAGGCGCCCGAGGGAAAGGTCGCGCTCGGCGCGCGCGTGACCGTGCGCGACCTCGACGACGACGAAGAGGAGGTCTACTCCCTCGTCGGCGCGGGCGAGGCCGACGCGCGGCGGAATATGATCCTCACCACGAGCCCGGTGGGCCAGGCCCTCATCGGCCGCGAGGTCGGCGACGAGGTCGAGGTGCCCGCCCCGCGCGGCACGATCCGCCTCCGCATCGAGGCCATCGAGCGGTAGGGGGACGCCGTGGACGCCGCGCCGCGAAGGCTCGACGCGCTCCTGCGCCTCTTCGACCGCGCGGCGGAGGGACGCAGTACGCGCCGCCTCGTGCTATGGGGCACGGCGCTCGTCGTGGGCGGAGTGTACGTCGTCCTGGGGCACTTGGTCTGGCGCGGCGCCCAGCGATATGCGACCGGCTTGAGCCTGATCGCGGTGATGGTTCTGCCTCTGTGGGCCGCGTGTGTGGCGACCGTCCTCAGCGGA
>Ga0272441_10011048_pt1 | contig 13502 bp, 10 predicted proteins | sample SSMProp6N_FD_193582 | JGI IMG/M metagenome (GOLD analysis project Ga0272441, IMG submission 193582) | Marine sediment archaeal communities from Little Sippewissett salt marsh, Falmouth, MA, United States - SSM-Prop-6N | ecosystem: Environmental > Aquatic > Marine > Wetlands > Sediment ... | reverse complement strand
GCCCCGCCGCACAGAGCATCACGGACCGCCGGTCGGTCTGGACGTTCACGGGCTCGTCGGCAAAGCCCCCGAACGCCTCGGCCAGGGCCGCGGCGGAGGCGCCGCCGTGGACGACGTGCCACGGGCCCGCCTCGCCTCCGGGCGTCGCGGCGGCGATGGGGACCGGCCCGGGATCGGCACCGTGCCACATCAGCGCCCGCCGCAGGTCCACGTCGGTGTCGGCTACGATCACGCCATACCGCCGCCCCAGGCGGTGCGGGCCGTGACCGGCCTCGAAATAGTAGTCGAACGCCCGGACCGACCAACCTCGGTGCCGTCCGTAAATGACGTTGTCGGCCCTTGGGCTGTGCCCGGCCGACGGCAGGACAAAGCCTCGGTAGCGGTTGGTCAGGTCGAAGGGATCGTCGGCGGAGAACTTCAGGCCCATGGCGTGTGCGACCCGGGTCAACTTCAGTCGGCGCCGGCGCTGGGCCCATCCCAACAACGCCAGCACGATCACTCCCGCGGCCAGCGCGCCGATCAGAATGACCAGGAAGATCAATTGCACCGCGTGATCCTATCCGGGCCGGGCCCGCCTCGAGGCCGCCGCGGCGCCTCGCCTACTTCGGCGCCGGCGCCGTGCTTGTCGTCGGCACGGGGCCCTGACCGGGGAGCGTGTACTTGATCCGATAGCCCGGAAGAAGGAACGGGAAACGCAACGTCTCGACCCAGCCCTTGACGATGCGGTAACTGGGGTCCTGTTTGGTGCGGTAGATCGTGTCGAGCCGTTTGGGGTGCGGCAGGCGGGCCAGTTTCTGGGGCAGCCCGTACTGCAACAGGAGCGACATCTCGTGATTATCGCGATTGATGAGCCGGCGCCCGCCCTTCGACCACTTGTGGAGGATGTAGAAGTTCGTGTACAGCGCCCGCTCGTCCTTGAGGGGCACGTCGTACAGTTTCAGCCCGCCGGCGCCTTTGACGCCTCCGTGGCAACTGGGGACGGCGCAGTTCTTCGATACGATCGGCCAGACCTTCGTCCGGAACTCTTTGATCACCGCGGGGTCGGACTTCACGAGGATGTCGTCCAGCATGGGGCTTTCGCGATCGACCTTCTCCTGGATGTATTGCACCTGGGCGACCTTGGTGGCCCCGCGGAACTTGCGCTCCCCCTCGGGCGTATCGAAGATGTCCCGTCCGCGCATCCACTTGATGAACCGGTCCAGGACCTTGTTGCGGTATTGAATGACCGCGCGGTCGGTCTTTTTCAGTTCCAGCAGGCGGATGCGATAGATGTCTTCCGGCTTGAGGAAGTTGAACTTGGTGCGCGGGGCGATGACGACCTGGGTGCTGGCCGTGGCGGCGGTCTTCGTGGCGGCCTTGAGGCGCATCTCGACGAGGCGCAGGAGGAGTTTGGCATTTTCGTGCTTGGGGTCGGCCTTGCGGGCTTTCAGCAGGAGCCCCTTGGCCTCGGGCAGCAGGCCCCGGTCCGACGCCCAGCGGGCCACGCGGTAGAGTTGCTCGGCGTCCGTCTGGTCAATCTTGGCGAGGCGTTTCTTGAGTTCCTCGGCCGGGGTGACGACGTCCTCGACGCGCAGGACTTGATCGGCCGAGAACACCGCAGTCGCCCCGGTGCCGATCTTGACCTCGTATCCCGCCTTGCTGGAGGTCACCTCGCCGATGATCCGGCGTCCGTCTTTCAAGACGAGGACCTGCTTGGTGGCGGTCCATGCCACCGTTGCCAGGAACATCACGACCGCCACGATCGCCAGCGTATGTTTTCGCTTCATGGATCCACCTCTCCCGGCCCGCCGTCGGGCCCGGGTCGCTGGGGGCTTTCCGCCCGCCGACGCCGGCGGGACGGGAAACCGCATCCATTCGGTATCCGTCACAGGCGGCAGTGGGATTCGAACCCACGAATAACGGATTTGCAATCCGTCGCCTTAGTCCGCTTGGCTATGCCGCCCGAGCGTCTGGACTAGAGTATAGGTCGGCGCGCCGCCGAGTTCAAAGGCTGCGTTGTGGGCCCGGTCGGGCGGCTAGGGCGCGGCCGACCCGCGCGCCACCTTATCGGCCTCGGCCTCCAATTCCTTGAACTGCTTCCAGTACCCGCCGAGGTTGGTGTCCCGGTCGCTCAGGCGGCGGATCTGAAGCAAGATCATGCGCATCGCTTTTACGTCGGCGCGGTTCTTGTCCCGGTAGAACTGAAGGCGCTCCAGTTGAATCCGCCACCATTCGTTCGACCGCGCGGGCAGCGCGTCGCACATCAGGTTGTAGTACTTCATCGCCTCCCGCGCGTCGCCGAGCCGGCGGTGGCACCGCGCCAGTCCCCGGACGTTGATCGGATCGGTCTTCCGGTCCTTGTGCAGCGCCTCGTACAAGCCCAGGGCCTGTTTGACCTCGGCCGGCGCGCCGGACTCGTACGCCCCGGCGAGGATCTGCTTGAAGGTGTACATCTTGTCGGCGGCGAAGCCCTGCTTGACGGCAAAGGCGTGCAGTTCCTCCGCCCGGGGCTTGAGGAGTTTCCGCAGGCGGTCGACCTCGGCCTTGGCGGCGGCGTCGCGATCGTACTGGATCCGTTCGATCCGCTCGCGGATCTGCCCGACCGCCCGGGCGATCAGGTCCTCGCGCCCCTTGAGTTTGTCCAGATACTTCGCCGCTTGGGACAGGTCGCGCATCTGGAGCGCCACGGTGACGATGAACTCCAGGCACCGGTCCTCGATGCCGCGGACGTTCTTGAACGTGGTTCGGACCTGCTCGGCCCGGGCGATGGCGGCGGCGGGGGCGTCCCGGATGTCCGCCAGCAATTCCGCCATCCGCATGCCGAAGTCGGCGCCCCACGCCCGCACCTGCTTGACCCGCGCGGCGCTCGGGTCGCTGTAGGCGACCGCCCGGTCGAAGTACGCCTGCAACTCCGGAATCAGGCGGTTGGCCTCGCGGACCCGATCGGCCTTGGCCACCGTCGAGACCAGCAGTTTGTCCACCCGCAGCGTCAGCATCTTGTACCGCGACGGCTCGTAGAGCCCCGACGTCGAGGGGACCTTCTGGAACGACAGGATCGCCTCGCCGAACTGTTTGAGCGTCTCCTGCTGAACGCCCAGTTCGTAGTAGTACGGCCAGGACTTCGGGTCCTTGACGTCCAGGTGCTTCGCGAGCGTCGCCAGCGTCTGGGCGTAGAGGTTGACGAATTCCGTGCCGAGTTCGTCCGGCTCCATCTTCCGTTCGAGCAGGACGCCCTGGAGGCTCTTAACGGCATTAAGGGCGGCAGCGGCGGCGCGGGCGTGCTTGGGGTGCGCCGACGCCAGTTGATGGAAGAACCGCGCCGCGGCCGTGTTGTCCTTCTGGACGTTCTTGATGTACCCCAGGTACCACAGCGCCGTGCCACGGATGTCGTCGTCGACGTCCTTGGCCGCGAGCACCATCCCCAGCAGTTCCTCGGCCTTGGCGAGGGACTCCGGGGTCTTCTTCATGTACTGGCGGACCCCCAGAGCCAGGAGGATGCCCGGCTGAAGGCCTCGGGGGTCCCGCCCCTCGAACTTCGGGGCGATCGCATCCATGAAAGCGCTCTGGTACTTCGGGTGCTTGGTCACGAAGTCCAGCAGGACCTTGATGGACTCGTTGAACAGGGCCTCGGCGGCCTTGGGGTCGGTGGCCTTGGTGGCCTGGGAGCGGACCTCCAGCAGGCGGCTGCGCAGCAGCGTGGACTGGACCTCCACGGCGATCGTGCCGGCCGTGCCCATCAGCGCGCCGGCGTCGGTGACGAAGGCGGCGATGCCCTTATCGGCCTCGTCCAGTTTGCCCTCGTCGATCCACGACCGGGCGGTCTCGAACAGGGCCTTGAGCCGGATGAGTTTCTCGGCCCCGGCGTCGCCGGCGCGCTTGAACAAGCCTCGCGCCTCGGCGTACTTGCCCATCTCGCGAAAGCACGTTCCCTGAATGATCAGGGAGTCGAATTTCACGCCGGATTCGTTGTCGTCGGCGTCGGCGAACTTGGCGACGTCCGAGAATCCCCGCCGCAGCAGCCCGGGGCGCGACGCGTCGTCGCCCGGCAGCGCCATCGCGCGGTACAGGCAGATGCGCGCCCCGTGATAGCGCGCCCCGTCGAGGACCTCTTCCAGACGCCAGATGACGCCCCGGACGAGGGCCTCGTCGTCCCCGGTCCACTCGTCGCGGGTGTCTTCTATGTCCGCGACCAGGCGGTTGAGGTGCTTGAGGGCCTCTTCGGTCAGCGCCCGGACGGTCTTGGCGTCGTCCGGGCCGGAAAGGAAGTACGACAGGCGCTCTACGTGCGGGTCGGCCTTGAGCACCCCGACGATAATGACCCGCTGGAGGCGGAAGCGGTAGTGCTCGACCCGATCTTCCATGGCCTTGGCGGCGCGGGTGGACGCGATGATCTTGTCCAGGACGGCGACGGCCTCGTCGAGGGCCTTGTCGCGCTGCTCGGGGTCTTTCTCGGCCTTGCTGAGTTTGGCCGTGATGAGGAGTCTGACGGCACTGAAGTCGCCGGCGGCGACGGGTCGCGAGGTCGCCGCGGCCGCTCCGACGGCGGACTCCAGCAACTCCACCATCTTGTACTGGTTCAGCACCTCGGCCAGCCGGGCCGGATCCAGCGAATCGTAGGGACCGGCCGGGCGACTCTGCGCGGCCGCCGCGGCGCACCAGCCCGCCACCAAGACCCACGACGCCGCGATCCCCAGGCGTTCGGCCGTCCGTGCTGACCACGCTGTCCGTTTCATGTCCGGTCCTGTCGGCCTCGCGGCGGAACCCGTCTCAGCCCTCTGAAGGCGAAAACGCGATGTTCCTGTACCGCGCCCGCACCGCTTGGTGGAACGCGTTGACGACGTGCCGCCATTGGACGCGTCCCACGGCCTTGATGATCACGGGCACCTCCCGGCCATCCGAGCCGGGGTGGCGTCGCGCCTCCCGCAGCAGGTACGCGTGCCATTCCGCGATACTGGACAGTTGCATCTTGCCCTCGCCGACGACGATCAGGACGCCCTCTCCGCGCGCCCCGGCCGGGGCAAGGGTGACCTTGATCGGATCGATCGGCGCCGGTATCGCGTTCTGCGGCCCGGAGATGTCCGGCAGGTTGGCGGGGATCTGTCCCTCGGCCTGGCGGAACTGGCAGCCCAGCAGGAAGAACAGCAGCAACTGGAACACCACGTCGATCATCGGCGTCAGCGGCGGCTGCATCACCACCGACTGCCGCCGCCTGGATCGCTCCTGGCGCGCCGACGCGTGGTGCGCCTCGTCGCGTCCGGGGGTTGGCTGTGCGCGCGCCATGGTCAATCACCTCGCAAGGCCTGTCGGGCCGTAATGTGCATCTTGGACAGCGACGCCTGTTGGAGCGCCTGCAACACCGGCTCGATCTCCGAGTAGTGGATCGCCTGGTCGGCGCGGACCTCCACGACGAAGTCCTCCGGCTTGCCGCTGGTGCGCTGGGCGCGCAGGAGTTCCCGAACGAGGCGTTCGATGTTGCCCTTTTCGATTTTGATCGTCCGCACCTGGTATCCCATCGCCTTGCCCGCCAGCGCCTTGTTGGCACGGACGCGGCGCTCGGGGTAGGGCACGACGTTGACGATCGCCTTCTGGGCGTCGATTTCCTCGACGCCGGGCCCTTCGGGGCGCGGCAGTTTCATCTGCACGAAGTCCGCCGAGGCGATCTGCGTCGCCAGGAGGAAGAAGATGATCAACTGGAAGGTGCAGTCGATCATGGGGGTCATGTTGAAGCTGACCTGGGCTTGACCCCGCTGATACACGTTGCTCTTGGCCACCGTCGGCCTCCTTCCGCGTCGCGTCCGCGGCGCCGGGGCGCCGCAGGGGCGTCAGTTGCTCTTGGCGCCGGGGCGGAACCGCGACAGCATTTCCTGCGAGACCATCTGCGCCTCGCTGCTCAGCGCGTCGATCCGGTTGCGCATGGTCGCGTACACCGCCAGGGCGGGAATCGCCACGATCAGGCCCCAGAACGTCGTGACCAGCGCCACGCCGATGTCGTTGGCCAGGTCCGCCGGGTCGGGCATGCCGCCCTTCTGGACGATCCGGCTGAACGCCAGGATCATCCCGTACACGGTCCCCAGCAGCCCCATCATCGGCGAGACGTTGCCGATCACGTTCAGCAGTTCGATCTTCCGGAGCAGTTTGGTGGTCCGTTCCTCGGAAGCCTCTTCCATCGCCCGCTCCATCGCCGGGTAACCGTGGGCCGCTTCGGTCAGCGACTGATGGATCAGGTAGGAGAAGAAACTGGGCTCGGCCGCCGTCAGATCGATCACCTCCCGGTACTGTTTGGCGTCGACCATCTGCTGGATCTGGGCGCGCACGCCGTCCGGCAGGATGTTCAGGCGCCGGATGCTGATGAAGTGCTCGATGATCACCGCCCAACTGATCACGCTGAGCAGCATGATCATCCAGCCGATGAGCCCGCCCTTGACGATGAACCAGTCCAGGTAACTGATCTTGACGGCCTCGCCACCTCGATCGGCGCCGGCGTCCTGCGCCAGCGCAACGCCCGCGAAACTCGCCACCGTCAGAACGGCCAGGACGACGGTAATCCATGCCCTTCGCCGCATGTGCTCTCCTTGTCTTGCTGTCTCGCCGTTCGGGCCATCCCGGACGGGCAACTCATGTCCTTCCGTGCCGAATGCGATAGACGGGCTTCCAGATGCCCGTCGTCACCAATAGGTTTTCAGGTTTTCTTCTTGCCCAGGCGTTCCAGCGCCTTCTGGGCCTGCTTGGCGGCTGGGGAGGTGCCGTACCGGGTCATCACGCCGAGGTACGCCAGGCGCGCCGCCGCCAGGTTCGGCGCCGGCAGGTGCTCGTGGACCTCGCCCGCTCGCAGCAGCGCGGCCGGCGCCTCGCGACTCTTCGGATAGTACGCCACCACGCGCATCAGACTCAGGCCCCCGGCGATCAGCAGTGCTTTCCGCTCGGCGGGGTCCTTGGCCGCCTTGCCGAGGTTCAGTCGGGCCTGCCCGATCATCGCCATGGCCCGAGGCAGTTCCCCGGCCGGGAAGTCCCGCAGCCGCGCCTCCAGCCCCGCGGCGACGGCCGAGTATTCCTTGGCCCGCATCGACAGCGCCGCCATCTTCAGGACCATCGCGGTCGGCCCCTTGTGCCACGCCGGCAGGACGCCGGCGGCGCGGCGCGGCGCCGAGGTCGTTGTCGGTGCCGGCAGCGGCTTGCCGGACAATTGGGCGGCGACGGCCTTGGCGTCCGCCACCCGCCCCTGCACCGTGTACAGGTCCAGCAGGCATTCGCGGATCGCCTTGACGTAGGCCGGGGCGCGGACGGTCTTGAGTTTGCTCTTCAGCCGTTCGATGGCGCGGTCGTTGGCCTTGCTGCCGGGGGCGGCGAAGGCCTTGGGGCGGACGCTCAATGCCGCCAGCGGACCACCGGACCCATCGGCGATTTGAAGCCACGTCGCCACGGCCTTCTCGGCCAGACGCCCCTTCGTCGCCGCCGCCAGAAGGCGGTACCGGCACAGGTCGCGCTTCCACCCTTTCGTGACGGCCTGAGCGGCCGCAGCGTACGCGGTCACCGCCTCGGCGTATTTCTGCTTCGCCATCAGGTCTTCGGCGCGGTTCAGCGCCGTGAACCCGCCGATCTTCAGCCGGGCGACGTCGGCGATGTCCTTGCCCTGGAGCCTGCCGGCGAACACGAACTCGAGGGTTCCCGACTTGATCCCCCTGACGGTGGCGGGATCGTAGACCAGCCCGCTGGTCAACTTCACCACGTCCGCCGCCGGCGCCGCCGTCGACGACGCCGCCAAGGCCCCCAACACCCATCCCGCTCTCAGGATCGCTGCGCGTGTCATTCACCCGCCTCGACGAACTTGAACTTGCCCCGGTTCTTGGCGGCGATCGCCCGCAGGACCTTCATCGCCTCCTCGTCCTTGTACCGGTGCAGGATCGTGTAGATGCTCGCGATCTTGCTGGCGTTCATGGCCTCGATGGCTTTCTCAACCTTCTCGTTGTCGAAGAACACGCCGTCGGTCAGGAGAAAGATGAGTTTGCCGCGCTTCTTGCCCGGGGAGTTGCCCAGGACCTCGAAGGCTCGCTTCAGCCCCGGAATCGGGTCGGTCTGCCCGGTGGTGGACTGGGGCTGGACGGTGCGGAGGTACTTGGCGGCCTCGCGTTTGTTCGGCACCGTGGCGTAAACCAGCCGTCGCGGGCGGTTCTCCTTGGGCTGGCCCTCGGAGAAGAAAATCACGTGAAACGTCTGTCCGGCTCGGAGCCGGCTGATGGATCGCAAGATTTCCTGGCGGACCTCGTCGAAGGTTTCGAGCATCGATCCGGAGCGGTCCACGAGGTAGACGATGTGGTAAGCGGCCCCGCCGGTGCCGTAGAAGTTGCCCTTGGGCCCTCGCCCCGCGCCCCCCGTCAGCGTGCCGAAGGCCGCTGACGAGCCCCCGGCCGCGCCCCCGCCGGCGGCGTACAGCGCCACCTGGTTGGTCGATTCGCCCACGTTGTTCAGGGGGATCTTCGAATCCCGCTTCGCCCACTGGTCCTGGTTGATCCGCTCCATCGACCGGGCCGCGAGTTCCGGATTCATGTCGCCGGGGTTCAGTTGCCCGCCGGGATCGTCGGAGGGGTAGTCGGTGTCCGGCGGCTCGATCTGCGCCGGCGCGGTGCTCTTGAACATGACGATGGTGATGAACGCCAGGATCACCAGCACGCCGGCGTGGAAGAACAGGCTGATGACCCACGGCATGACCTTGGCCATCGTGCCCATCAGGGCGGCCTGACCCTCGTCGTAGTATTCTTCCTCGGCGGGCGCCTCGGGCGGCGGGGCGCCGTTGTCCGGCCCACCGGCAACCTGGGGCCTGGGCAGCGAGGCGACCCCGGCCGGCACCATCACCTTCGCCTTGCAGTACGGGCAGGCGATTCTCGAGGCCGGCTCGGCTTCGACGTTCAGGAGTTTTCCGCAGTTCTCGCAGCGAAACTCGACACCCATGGCGTCGCTCCTTTCCATCGGTGGCTCATCGGGTCAGGGCCCTGAAGCGAGCGGCGTGCCCATCACCCCCCGACGCCGTCGCCGGCAGAAGCCCTGCGGCGTTGCCCGATGAAACCGCCGTAGCCTAAGGATCGAATCCCTTGGCGTCAACTCAATGTCATCGGCACACCGCGCGGCGTGGCAGGCGGGCCGGGCGCCCCATCGAGGCGGCCCGGACGTGGACCCGCTCTGGCAGGTGCATCGGTTTGAAGTCGCCTCTGGCCGCTGCCGCGGCCGGACAACCTCGCACCCGCCGGTGAGATTGCACGGATGCGTCACACGTCGCCCTGGGGGTGTGCCCGCGGAGGATCCCGGGCCGGCGCCCCCATGGCTACTGCATTGTAAGCCCCCCGCCGCGCAGACGCAAGGGGTATTTTCGCCCCGCGCTTTTGCCTTCCTGCCACCATCGCAAGGGTCTAGAATGACCGCATCGCTTATGCCGCCGCGCGAGGGTGGCGGAACTGGCAGACGCGCCAGGTTTAGGTCCTGGTCCCGAAAGGGTTGCGGGTTCGAATCCCGCCCCTCGCATGTGAGGTGCCCCGCATGTCTGAACGTCCGCGTGGCGACGACGCGCCCGGCGCCGAGGCGGTCTCGATCCGTCCGGCGCAGCCCGCCGACGCGGACCCGGCCGCCGAGATCACGCGCGAGGCCTTCGACGGCGTCAGCATCGACCAGGCGGTCGAGCGTCTCTGCGGGCCATCGGCCGGGGGCCCGTGGCAGGACATCAAGGCCAAGCAGGTCCGCCGCGAGTTCGCCCGCACGCCGCAGCACTGCTTCGTCGCGACCATCGGGCGGCGGGTCGTCGGCTACGTCACCACCGCCGTCAGCGCCGAGATCGGCCGAGGGACCATCGCCAACCTCGCCGTCGCCGCCGACTGCCGCGGCCGCGGCCTCGGGCGGGCCCTCATCGCCCGGGCCCTCGACCACTTCCGCGCCCTCGGCCTGAGTCAGGCCAAGATCGAGACCCTCGCCCACAACGCCGTCGGCAACCACCTCTACCCGGCCATGGGCTTTGCCGAGATCGCCCGCCAGGTCCACTTCGCCATGCGGCTGTGACCGCCTTTCCGCCCGCGCCCGTCAGTACCCCCAGGCGGGCGAATCCGGCTTCAGGCACCCGCGCTTCTCGTCCCAGTCGGATTCGACCGTCCGCTCGGTGACGCGTGGGCGGACCGGGCAGCGCGCACACGGCGGCAGATCGCCCAGCCCGTCGCGCAACAGTTCGGCGATCACCTCCCAGGCGTCCTGGAGCCGGAACAGGATCGCCCGGCAGGCGCCGATCGTCGTCTCGCGCTGCAGGCCGCGGGCCGCGATGACGTCCGCGTAGCGCGTCGCGTCGGTGATCGGGCACCCGCCGTCGCGCCAGGACCAGGTCCTGCCTTCGACGATCCGCCGGCCGAGGCGCATCGGCAACGCGACCGTCCGCCGCCCGAGACACGGCGCGCCGGTCGTCGTCTCGACCACATGGTGGAACGTGTTGGCCCCGTAGCCGACGCCGAGCAGCAGGCCGTATCCGCCGTCGCGCCACAGGCGACCCAGGGGCGAATCGGCCCCGCAGGTCAGCGTGCGGTGGTGGCCTTGGGTGTACTCGGCCGCCTTGGCGCCCCAGGCCGCGAAGGCGTGCGTCGGGTGGATGCTCCGCCGCACCCCGTCCAGGCGCCGGAACGTCTCGGGGATGATGCCGTTGGTCGTGGGCGTCTCGGCCGGATCGAACCACCCGGCCCCGTCCGGGCCGTAGACCTTGCCGTGGTTGAACGACGGCAGCAGGAGCGTCCCGGCCGGCGTGATGACCTCCATCAACGCCTCGATGACGGTCATGGCGGCCCCCGCCGCCCCGCCGGGGCCGGCATCCGACGGGCGCACGCGCCCGAAACTCTTCAGCGACGAGTGCACCATCGCCCCGTCGCCCGCCGACAGGCCGACCGACCGCAGGCCGGCGACGATCGCCTCCCGAGTGACCTCAACAGTGTCCGACGCATCCGCCATCCGCAAAGACCTCCATCCGAACCGTTCCTTTATCGGGATTCCCCCCCGGCCGGGTCAAGACCCGTCCGCTGCGCGGGCCTGCTCCGCCCTGCACCAGACTGAACGAATCTGAACCGTTCTGAACGAAACTGAACGAATCTGAACGAAACTGAACGTTTCTGAACGAAACTGAACGTTTCTGAACGGTTCTGAACGGTTCTGGACGGGCAATATCCCCCGCCGCTCGCGCAAGCCTTTGTCATATCAGGCTTCGCCGGCTTCGGGGCGCGAGCCGAGGCACGAAATTCGAAAGCGCCCGGGGCTACCCCTCGCCCCTTGGTCCTGTCCTCTTCACTTGCCAACGCAACGGGCGGTGCTGACCGCGCAGCGCCTCCCATAGGAGCGTGAGGTTACACGTTTGTGCGCACAAACGTGTAACTACGCGGAGGTCGATTCGGCCGAAGGGCCCTTGGCCGCGAGAGATAACTTTTTCTCACTTTCCCCGCCTGCCCCGCGCAAACACGACACGTTTGTGCGCACAAACGTGTCACTACCTCGGGGGTTCTCACCGCAGACCTGCCTGCCGGCAGACCTCCCTGCTGGGTTGCAGGCGGAGGACGCGCGGGGGCGGGGAGACCTTGCCGCCCGCCCCGCTGAGGGAGACAATACGTTCAGCAGGGATCCATACATGGGCGGAAAAGAGAAAGGAAGAAGAGGTGGAGAAGGTGCGTGACCGGTCGCAGAACAAGTCGAGGCAGCATCCCGCTCAACGATCAGTTGTAGAACACCGGGGCGAACCTAGATGGCATGGGAGTCCGCTTGTCCAAACGAATCTCCTGGGCGGGAAGCCCAGCATGAACGAGGGCATGCTCGTCAATATCAGCAGACGGGGGGCGTGGATCACGAACCCCCCTGCAGTTGGTGAGAGTATCAAGATTCGCCTCGCGTCAATCGACCTCTTTGATCTTGGAAGGAGCGTCGAAGTCATTCGCTCATGCCGTGTTTATCGAGAAGGAGGCGCACGCAACGGATGCGCAGTTGTCTTTCGGGAACCTCTGACAGACGACGAACTAAAACTGCTGGTTGACCCCGATCCCGTTGCTACGACAAGGCTCTTTGACGCAGTCCAGAAGGTTCTGGCGGAAATGCCGAATCCAGAAAGGGACGTTCTTGGACTACTGTACGGAATCGGGGACGGGTACCAGTATTCACTTTCCGAGGTCGCTCGCATCTTCAAGACGAACACGAATCAGATTCGGTTATGGGAAGCGAGAGGCATCCGGCTGGCCCAAGAGTTAAGCCCACTGGCTTCGGTTTTTGAGCGAGCGCAAGATGAACGACCTCATGTCCAGGCGATGGACATTGTCCGACAAACCCGGAAACTCACACCTTATCTCCTCGATCACCTCAAGAAGCATCAGTCAGACATCGTCAAACTTCCGTGGGAGGTATTCGAGCACCTTGTGGCTGAGTTCTATGCGAGTTGGGGTTTTCCTGAAGTCCGCCTCGTCGGGAGAAACAGCAGGACCGCCGCAGACATTTTCGCAGTCCAGAAGCCTGCTCCAGATGGGACAAGGGTCCGTTATTTCGTTGAGGTCAAACGTTGGAAAGACCGGGTCGGCGTAGAAGTCATTGACCGTGTCTATGGAGCCATGCTCGCAGAACGCCCCGAGTGGGGGTGGCACTTAGCGATAATTGTTTCTGCGGTGGGATTCAAGGATTTCAAGAAGTACTCAGTTGATGAACTGACGCGCAAGGGAGTTGAATTACGAGGCCCGAATGATATAGTCGGATGGCTCCGCGATTACCGTTTGAGCGATAAGGGTTTGTGGTTGCCGAACCCCATGTTCTTGGATCTCAGTTAGGGCGCGCCTGGGTCCGCCGGCCAGCAGTATGGGTGGGCGTGCCCGGGGTTGCACAAGGAGACGAGCATGTCAGTCCGTAAGCGATGGGTCTTGGCGGTCTGTGTCTTGGCGACCGGGTGGCTGGTCGGCTGCCGGCAGGCCGGGCCGGGGGATAGCGCGTCGAAGCCGGACAAGGCGGCGGGCACGTCCCCGACTGGGAGCGCATCGGCACCGGGGGCGCGGCATGGGGATGAACCGGATTACACGACGCACCCCGCGGCGACGTCCGCGGCCGGGCCCCAGGCCGACAGGAAGATAGCGACCATGGAGACCTCCAAGGGAGACCTGACGATTCACCCGATCAATCACTCGGCCGTTCGCTTCGCCTTCGGCGGCAGGCAGTACTACGTGGACCCCTCCGGCCGGGCCGACTGGGCGGCCATGCCCAAGGCCGACGTGATCCTCATCACCCACGAGCACCACGACCACCTCGACCCGAAGGTGATCGAGACGATCCGCAAGCCCGACACGGTGATCTACGCCAGCGCCGCGGCCGCGAAAAAGGCCGGCTTCGGCCTGACGATCGAGGTCGGCCAGACCAAGACCATCGGCGGCATCGCCGTCGAGGCGATCCCCGCGTACAACATGAACCCCGACCGCGTGCGGTATCACCCCAAGGCCCGGAAGGACAACGGCTACGTCCTGACGTTCGGCGACAAGCGGGTGTACGTC
>Ga0272441_10011047_pt1 | contig 13502 bp, 13 predicted proteins | sample SSMProp6N_FD_193582 | JGI IMG/M metagenome (GOLD analysis project Ga0272441, IMG submission 193582) | Marine sediment archaeal communities from Little Sippewissett salt marsh, Falmouth, MA, United States - SSM-Prop-6N | ecosystem: Environmental > Aquatic > Marine > Wetlands > Sediment ... | reverse complement strand
TAACAGTTATTAGGCGCTTAATAGGACACTTTAGCTGAATAGAAAACACCTGCAGTTAGGCATTGAATGTTATGGAGAACTTTGAAGATGTTTGTTCAGGAAGTATTTGAGGTTCTGTATTCTCCGGTTAAGGCTTTCAAAAAAATCATTGAAACACGTGACTTCAAAGGAGTCATTCTGGTCTTAGTCCTCGTCATAGCTTCAATGCTAATCTCACAGTATGTTGTTGCTTCAAAACTTATGGTCGAAACCAGAACACCTGAAGCTGATGACTGGACTGAAATGCTGGTAACCCCACACAACTGGACATCCAATGGATATCCTTCATGGGATGCTGCTGATTATCAGATGGGAAACGAAGATGGCAACTATAGCATCAGATCTTTAGCTACTGACAACACAACCATCTGGCTGAAACTCATGGATATAGACCCCGTTAGTTGTTCGGAGGATGGTCAAAAGGAACTGTTCTTCTGGATCAAATGGGTTAATGAAGGAGAATCGTCTCCAACTTCGGGAACCCTAAAATTGTTCTCTGGCAGCGAAGAAAGCTATTTTGAAGCAGACATCAGTTCTATCTTGACTTCAAGCGGAGAATGGGCAAACGTTACTCTAAATGTTGGTTCAGGCCAGAGCTGGACTTCATATAATTCTCCTAACTGGCAAAGCATAACCGGACTGAAGTTCGAGCTGAATTGGTTCTCTTCAGCCAATTTGACAATGAAAATTGATGGTCTATTTTTCAGGCAATTTGTTCCCTATCTTGACTCTGTCGGAACTGGTGGGGTGATTCAGATTACATTGTTTAGTCTTGGAATGCCTTTTATTGTGGATTGGATTCTTTGGTCAGCAATTCTGTTGGTGGTAGCAAAACTTTTCCAAGAAGATCTTGGACGCTGGGCGAATCTTCTTGTCATAATCGGATATACTTACATCACTTACGCTGTTTACACACTCGTAAACACGGCTTTCCTCTCATCTCTTCCACCCATAAACTGGTACCTAGATTCTTCCATCGCACAAGCTGTGCTTAACGAGTTGTGGGTTCCCCTTCCAGCATACACTATATCCCTGTACCTTCCATTGATAGGAAGCATTTGGACAGCCCTTCTCGCCGCAGTAGTAGTGCGTCTAATGCTGGATACTAATTGGAGAAAGGCTTTAACCATCGCATTGGTCGCTTTTGGCGTAAATTTCGTCTTAAGTCCATTAGTTCAGCTGCTCATAGGCTTCTAAAACAGTTGATAGCTTCCAGCCATTTGCTTGCTAGACCAGAAATTGGAGAATAATTATGTTTTTGCGGGCTGAAGATGCGTTTCTATGCTCTAGAGTGGCTCTTTGATGTTAGGTGGCAAAGCTTATATTCGACCTTTCTCCTCCTTCATTTCGCCAACAAGAAAGAGCAAGCGTAAAGTCGTTTTGATGGCAGGCTGGTTCATTTTGGTGGCGTTGGAATAAACGGAGGAAGAAAGATTTGAAAATTAATGAATTAAGAGATGGAAGCCGAAGAGTTGACATTGAGGCAAATGTGATTCAGAAATCAGAAACTCGCGAAGTTCGTTCAAAATTCACAAATGAAACCTTCAGGGTTGCCGATGCTACAATCGAGGATGAAACAGGCACCATATCTTTGACTCTTTGGAATGAACAGACTGAGCAAGTCAATGTCGGTGACCGCGTTAGAATCGAGAATGGCTATATCAAATCCTTCAGAGGCGAGCTTCAGCTTAACTCAGGAAAATATGGCACATTAACTGTTCTATAGGCATACTTTTTCTACATCAAGTTGATTTAGTGAATCAAGATGCCATACGAAAGAGACGGATTTGACCGAAGTTACCCTCCTAAACCAGTTGAGCTCGGAAAAGAGTATGACGTGGAAATTGAGGAGACTAGCCGCCGAGGAGAAGGAATAACAAGAATCGAGGGACTCGTGGTCTTTGTTCCTAACGGCAAACCAGGGGACAAACTGCGAATCAAGATAACTAACATCGGCAGAAAATTTGCAGAAGCAGAGGCTGTTGGAGCCGCAGAAGAAACAGCTGAAACAGAATAGCTGTTTTCACAATTTTTCTAAACCTAAAATCCATTTTCTTTAGGATGTTTTTTCATTAGTTCTGTGTTAAGAGTTAATGTTAATATTAAAGAGGAAATATTAACAAAGAATGTAACTATTTAGAACCTGTTTAGCCCGGTGGTGTAGCGGCAATCATGGAGGCCTTTGGAGCCTTCGACGGGAGTTCGAATCTCCCCCGGGCTACCTCTACACTTGTTTTGTGCGCGCATAATATTGCCCGTAGGTGCCCTAACAGCGTTTTTGGGTGGTCCATTGTTTCTCTATTTGCTGATAAGGCATAAGGTTTCAGTTTGAGATAAACTCAGGAAATGAGGCTTCCTAAAGAAGGAGTGGGTAAGTAGTTATAACTGGAGCAGGATAAAAGATGAAGGCATGCAGATGAAGTCTTTATTGGTGGTGTATTCATATCATCACATGAATACCGAGAAAGTTGCCAAAGTATTCGCACAAGTTCTTAATGCACCAATCAAAACTCCTCAGCAAACTAACCCTAAGGAGCCTCAAGACTATGACTTAATGGGTTTTGGGGCAGGGATAGATAGTGCAAAACACTACAAAGCCCTACTTGATTTCGCTGACAGCCTGCCAGAAGTAAACAAAAAGAAGGCTTTTATTTTTTCAACTGCTGGGTTATCCAATGAAAAGAAGCTGGGCAAAGATCACTCCTGTCTTAGGGAGAAGCTGGAATCCAAAGGCTACGTGATAGTTGACGAGTTTCAGTGTAAAGGCTTCAATACAAACAGTTTCATTAAGTACTTTGGTGGAATGAACAGGGGCAGACCCAACGCCAAAGACCTCAAAAAGGCGGAAGAGTTTGTTCAGAACTTGAAACATAACCTACAACTCTGTGAAGGGTGAAATTGGTTTGAATCAGATAGAATCTCAAAAGAGCTGGTTTGCTAGGGCAAAGGCGGAAGCAAATAAAGATGTCTCAAACAGCGATCGTTTCACAGGCATAGTTCTAGTTGTTGTCAGCGTTTTGTTGATACTCTATTTTGTTGCTCATCAGAGGGGGTCAACAGGCTTTTTCACTCCAAAATTCGAGACACTAGAGATGTTCATGCTTTATGGCTCTCTAGTTGCTTGGATTACTACAGGTTGTTTGGATGGGATTTTGGGTCAAAGGCTTCTGTCTCGTCTCTTTGACGTCTTTTTCGGACTTATATTCCTCACCATCAGTCTTGTTTGGCTCCTAGTAATCTTTCCCTTCAACTTTGCTTATTTTTCTAATGTGCTACCCGATTTCCTCAGGTTTCTGCTAGAATGGATTTCCGACGATATTGCACGAGCAATAATGGTGGTGGGAATTATTCTTCTTGCTGTTGCAGAAATTTACAGTCCAATAGCTTACAAGTTCGTAAACATTAAGCGCTCCACGTCGAAGAAAGACTAATTGTTTTGTTTTCTGAGCATGTTGTCAATATATCGGCTGTACTTCTTGTGCTTGGGGGATTCCATCCTGTTTGCTGACGTATACCAACGGAATATGTAGTATTGGTTTGTGTAAGCTTTTAGATTCTTAGAAATGACTTCGTGAAGTATATTCCTGACGTTCATGGTACCTTTCAGCCTAAACCAAACCACAACAACACCTTCAGTTAAAGAAAAACATCAACTTCGATGTTAACACTTTTTTAGGCGCCTCTAGAGTATAGCATGTGTGGGTTGAGTTATGAGTTTCTTGCCCGGAAAGGTTCCAACCGAAATTTTGGAGAAGATAGTTTTCAGAAACTTGGGAGCCAAAAGAGACGATGTTCTTCTCTGTCCCTCCCTAGGCGAAGACGCAGCCATAGTCCAGGCCGGAAACACAGTTTTGGCAGTATCATCTGATCCGATTACTGGCGCCGAAAAATGGCTGGGATGGCTAGCCGTCCATGTAAGCGCAAACGATGTTGCGACCCGCGGAGTTCAGCCCTGTTGGTTCAACTCTATCATACTGTTACCCAAAAATTCGACAAGTGAACTCATTGAGAAGATTTGCACTCAGATGGATAAAGCTGCACGTCAATTGGATGTTGCTATCATAGGTGGACACTGTGAAGTTACTCCAGGCATAGATCATCCTATAGTAACTGGATGCGCAATAGGTATTGCTGAGGATGGAAAATTTGTGAGTTCCAGCGGCGCAAAAATTGGAGACCGCATTATACTAACAAAGGGGACAGGGATAGAGGGAACAGCAATACTGGCTTCAGACCGTCGTGCAGAACTGCTGAATGTCTTTGATGAATGGTTCGTTGATAAGGCAGAAAATTTTTTCAAAAAAATCAGTGTAGTAAAAGATGCCATAACAGCCTTCAACACTGGAGGAGTCTCAGCCATGCATGACCCTACTGAGGGCGGAGTGGCAGGGGGTTTGCATGAGTTAGCTGACGCCGCAAATGTTGGCTTACTGGTTTACGAAAAAAAGATTCTTGTTCCTGAAGAGACACGCAAAATCTGTGCCCACTTTATGGTTGATCCTCTTCAGCTAATAAGCTCTGGCTCGCTTCTTATTGTGGCAGAAGAAGAGAGGGTGGATGAGATAATCGGCAGTTTGTCAAGAAACAGCGTTCAAGCTTCTATAATAGGTGAAGTGACAGAGCCTTCCTCTGGAAGAAAGCTGGTTACAGAATCTGGCGAAAAAATTGAGCTTGTTAGACCTGTAAGTGACCATTTGTGGAGGGCGCTTGAGAAGCCTGCAAAAACATGTTCAAAATAGGTTTTGGCGTAGGTTTTTTGTCAGTTCTCTGAGGTCTATATATTGGACGGTTACGAATCCTATGATAATTCTTAGCCAGACTGTGAGAAGTCGTATGAGAATTGTTATTGCCGCGGCAACACCTGCTTCTACTCCAAGCAGACCGTATAAGCTGGTCATCACTATCTCCACGAGACCTACTTCTGCTGGTATCCCAAGGGGTATAGCTTGGACGTTTACGCTGACTGAGTAGACGATTGTTATCAAAACAAAGTCAACCTCTTGTCCAAGTGAGACAAAAACGAAGTAGGATATTAATATGCTGAAGAGCCAAGAAATTATGGCAAAAACCACAGGTAAAATCAGATGTTTCGGGTTCTTAACCAAAAGTTGTATTGAATAATGAAATGCAGTTAGTGCCTTTGCAGCTTTTGTTCTAAGAGTATCCGACTTCCAGCGACCCCTTGTGATGAACACTAGAAACCGTATGGCAGTATCGATTACTTTCTGGGTCAACGTTTCTTTCAGTAGGCAAAGAAATATGAAAAACAGGGTAACTACAGTGCCCACAATAATCAATAAGACCAGATTTAAGACAGAGGCAGGGAGCTCGTAGTTAATGGTGTACAAGACAGCAGAACTGAAAATTAGGCTGCCCAACGATATCATCATTGCCATTATTCTCTGACTGACAACCGATGCAACAACTTTTCCTGCGCTTTCGCCTGATTCCTTAGTCATAAGGTAAACTTTGGAGGCATCTCCGCTGATTGACTCAGCAGGCACCAGAAGGTCAACAAAAGCGCCTATCCAAGTGAACAAGAACGTTTTTCGCAAAGGAACCTTAACTGAGAGTGGGCGCAGAAAATATTGCCACGCTAAAGAGTTGACAAACATAGTCAGGAAGAGAACTACGGCTGCCATACCGTAATAGAATAGATTGACTCTCCCGAGTATGGCGAAAAGTTCGTTGATGCCGACGAAGAAGTAGAGGTAGACAACAAAAATCAGTATGCCTAGCAGCAGAAAAGGAACTGTTCTCTTAAGGGAAAACCCCTTTTCAGTAACCATTAGCTTCCGCATCCATCGTAGATAGGAGCAATTAGCGTTTTCTGCATATTATCTTTTACCAGATTTCACGACTCGAACCTTTTTGATGGTTTTAGAATTCTGGTTTTGTTTTTCCAAGCTTTTGATCTAGGCATGCTTTGATGAAACCGTAGTATTCTGGTTCTGGTTTGGTAGGTCGGCTTTTGAATTCGCCATGGAACTGGGAGGCAAAGAAAAAGAATCTGTCAGGAAGTTCAAGAATCTCCTTTCGTCTGCCGTCTGGGCTGTTGCCTGAGAAAACCATTCCATTCTTCCCTAGAATGTCCCAGTACTCTAGATTGACTTCCCATCGGTGACGGTGACGCTCAAAAATTCTTTCAACGCCATAAAGGGTGTAAGCCGTCGTGTTTTTATGAACCAGAACTTCGTGGGCACCTAAGCGCATAGTGCCTCCCTTGTTGTTCACGTGCCTCTGTTCAGGCATCAAATCAATCACTGGATAAGGCGTTTCTGGATTAATTTCAGTGCTGTTTGCTCCATCTAATCCACAAACGTGACGGGCAAATTCGACAACCGCCAACTGGAATCCGTAACAGACGCCCAGAAACGGAATATTGTTTTCGCGGGCAAACTGGATGCCCCTAATTTTTCCTTCTGTTCCTCGTGGACCAAAACCATACGGAATAAAGATTCCATTCATTCCCTCAAGAACCTTAACTCCATCTGGATTGTTTTCTAGGTTCTCTGCCTCGATATAGTTTATATGAACATTTGTCTGGCATGCTACACCAGCGTGTCTAAAAGCTTCATTCATGCTGACGTAACTGTCAACTAAGCCTGCATATTTGCCGATAAGGGCTATCTTAACTTCGTGCTTAAGTTTTTCAGAGGAATCTACAAACTTTTTCCATTCGCTCCACTGGGGCTTCTTTTGTGGTAGTCCCAGCCGTCTGCAAATGTAATCGCCCATGCCCTGTTTATCCAAGATTAGGGGCACCTTGTAGATGGATGGCACATTATATGAGCAGAAGACTGCTTCTTCGGGGATTGTACCAAACAGTGCCACCTTACTGCGGATATCTTTTTTAATCATTTTTCTGCATCTTGCCACAATGATGTCTGGCTGGATACCGATTCGCCTCAACTCGTTAACACTGTGCTGGAGAGGCTTAGTTTTCATTTCGCCCGTGACATCCAAGATTGGAATCAGGGCAAGATGGACGTAGAATATGTTGTCAAAGCCTTCTTCTAGCCGCATCTGGCGGATTGCCTCTAAGAAAGGCAGTCCTTCTATGTCGCCTACTGTTCCCCCAAGCTCAGTTAAGACTACTTCGGCTTTTGATTGGTCCGCAACGCTGGTGATGCGCTTTTTTATCTCGTTTGTGACGTGGGGAATTATTTGGACGCATCTGCCGAGAAAGTCGCCTCGTCTTTCGCGATCGATTACTGTTTGATAGATTTGTCCTGTTGTTACATTGTTTTCTTTTGGCAGGTTAATGTTCAGAAATCTTTCATACCCACCAAGGTCAAGGTCGGTTTCGCCGCCGTCCTCTGTGACAAAAACTTCTCCGTGGATGTAGGGGTTCATGGTTCCGGCGTCAACGTTGACATAAGGGTCAACTTTTATGACTGTAACATCGAAGCCTCTGACCTGAAGCATTTTTCCTATGGAAGAAGTGATAATTCCTTTACCTACAGAGGAAAGCACACCGCCTGTTACAAAAATATACTTGACCATTTGGTGAACCTCACAATAATAACTCCCTAAACGGTTTTTGGCGTTAAAAATCCTTTCTACACGATAATGTATCAGCAACTAACTGTTGGGTGTTGTCCCGTTTGCTTTTTTGCTCTGGTTCAAAGTAGCCAAAGCCAATTCGCCAGCTTCCTTCATTGTATTACCCAACGAAACAAATCCATGATTCCTCAAAACAATCAGCTTGTGGTCTCCTAGAACCTTTAGCACCTCCTTCGCCAACTCTACTGTGCCTGATTCATACTCCTTCTCAGTTACAGGCAACTTCAGTTCTTCAGCGTGGGATATGATGCTATCGTTGTGTCCATGGAAAACAGCGTTCACGTTCCCGCATGCTTTGTAGATTAGGTGATGCATTATCGACTCTGAGGAGGGTTTCGTTTGTCCCTCAACAAAAAAGGTGTTATCTTGTTCATCGTAGGCTTTAACGTAGACGAAGCAGATATCCTCCAAGTCTTCTTTGTCCTTCAACCCAGAAGCGGTTATCACAAAACCATCTTCTGACCTGAAACTCAGGTTGCCCGTAAAGTTTCCTTGAACCTCAGGAGTTAAACCGCTTTCTTGAAATTTTTTGCTCCATTTCTTCAGTTCCCCAAGTTTGGCGTCCCGTGGAATACTGTCAGAAACAAAGACAGTATTAAATCTGATTTTGCCCTCTTTCATTCAATCACTCAACAGTTAGTTCGATGTATCTATAGCCATTTTTTCCTTCTGAAATAAACCAGCATCACTGAGCAAACAGCAAGCATGACCACATAGACCATGGGGTAGCCCCAAGGAGACTCAAGCTCAGGCATGTACCTGAAGTTCATTCCGTAGATTCCCGCTATAAGAGTCAACGGAATAAAGATGGTTGCAATAATCGTTAGCACTTTCATGACTTCATTCATTCTGTTACTGACGCTTGAAAGGTAAATGTCAAGCATTCCCGAAAGCATATCTCGGAATGTTTCCAGAGCGTCGATAACCTGTATTGTGTGGTCATAAACGTCTCTTAGATAAATGTCTATTGACTTGTCGATTAATGGGGATTCCCATCTTTCCAGTCTGCTTATGACTTCCCTTAGAGGCCAGACAGACTTTCGGAGAAAAATCAGTTCCCTCTTTAAACTGTGAATTGTATGAAGAACTTCTGGCATCGGATTCTTTACAAGCTCATCTTCTATGTCCTCGATTTTTTCTCCAATCTTTTCCAGAACCATAAAGTAGTTGTCGACAATTGCGTCTATCAGAGAATAGGCAAGATAGTCAACTCCCATCTTTCTGATCCGCCCACGGTCAGTTCGGATTCGTTCCCTGACAGAATCAAAAACGTCTCCCTCGCCTTCTTGGAACGAAATAACAAAATTTGAACTCAGAATCAAGCTGACCTGCTCAGTTTTTGTTTCATCATCTCTCTCATCATACTGAAGCATCTTTAGAACGATGAAGAGGTAGTCGCCGAAATCCTCCATTTTGGGACGTTGCCCAGTATTCACGATGTCTTCCAGAACAAGCGGATGGATTTTGAAATGTTTTCCAAGCTTTTCTATGATGTCCAGTTGATGAATGCCATCCACGTTTAGCCATGTTGCAGTTGATGTATCACTAAACTGAAGAATTTCGTCAACAGTTTTAACCTGTTTTTCTTGGTAATAGTCATCATGATAGTCGATGCATGTAACCTTGACTTTCTCGGTTTTTGCTTTTCCAATGTACACTGGTGTTCCTGGCGGAAGACCAGATTTTGTTGATCGCATTTTAATAAAACGTCGCGTTGAAACACACCCAATGCGGATTTCTGGTGCTAACTATTTAATACTTTTCAGGGGTTGATTATCCGCTTCTGTTGGGTTCTATGATTACCTTCAAGGATTTTCCTGCTTCTGCTACTAACCTGAAGCCTTCGGCTGCATCTCGTATGTCTAGTCTGTGGGTTATCATGTCCTCTACGTTGACTTGTTTTTGGGCTAGAATCTTTAGAGCTTCCTCTAGGTCTTTGGGTGCTGCGCCATAGGAGGTTCGTATTGTTGTTTCGTTTCTCCAGAAGTCTGTTATAGGTATCGGAATCTTGACTGTGGGGTCTGGAACAGCAAAAAACAGGATTGTTCCTCCCCTGTCTACGCAGTCTAGGGCAGTTAAGGCTGCGGGGGTTGCGCCAGTACACACTATCACCTTGTCTGCTCCTCTGCCTTGATTGAGTTCTTTCATTTGCTGCGGCAGGTCTTCCTTAGCATCTATCACATGGTCTGCCCCAAACTTTTCAGCCAATCGTAGACGGTCAGGGTTTATGTCAGCAGCAAGAATCTTCCTAACTCCATTCATTTTTAACAATTGTATATGGAGTATTCCAGCCATTCCGCTTCCAATTACCAGAATCGTGTCGCACTTTTTGATGTCTGCCAATCTTTGTCCCCTGACTGCGCATGCCAAGGGTTCAATGAATGTTCCTTCTTCATATGACATGGTGTCTGGCAGCTTGTAAACTCCAGTTTCTACATTAATTTTTGGAACTCGAATGTATTGGGAGAAGCCGCCTGGATAATAGTTCGTTGTGTGAAGGGTTTCGCAGGCTGTGTGAGAATCTTTTTTGCAGTAGCAGCATTGGTTGCAGGGCACATGATGTGAGACAAAGACGTGGTCTCCAACCTTGTATTTGGTTACGTTTTCTCCCACTTCTTCTATTGTTCCTGTGGCCTCGTGCCCCAAGACTCGTGGCGCTTTCGGTAGCCTATACCATTCGACCACGTCGGTTCCACATATGCCACTTGCCATAACTTTTAGCAGAAATTCGTCGGAGCCAATCTCGGGTTTAGGAACTTCCTCTACTCGTATGTCATGATTGTTGTAGTATACTGCTACTAGCATCTGTTCACCAAAAAGGGTGCGGGATTAAGCTAGGCTTTTCCCGCTTTCACTTCTTCAAACAGTTGTTGTGCTTCTTTGGCTGTGAGTTTGTTGTGAATAATTCCTCGTATCGCCCGTATCATAGCCACTGGATACTGGTGCTGCCAAATGTTTCTGCCAAGGTTCACGCCAATAGCTCCACACTTCAGTCCGTCATAAACGAACTCGAAGACCTCAAGGGCTGTATCTACTTTGGGTCCACCCGCAATCACCACAGGCACGGGACAGCCATCAACAACCTTGTCAAAGCCTTCTTCACAGTAGTATGTTTTGACTACTCTAGCGCCCAGCTCAGCTGCTATCCTTGAACACAGTCCCAAGTATCTGGCTGTACGTTTCTCCAGTTCTCTGCCTACTGCCGTTACTGCCATGGTAGGTATTCCATAGTCTTCACATTGGTCAACAAGCTGCGAAAAACTCTTCAAAGTCTGATGCTCATATTTGCCGCCCACATAAATTGACATGGACACTGCACTAGCATTAAGCCTAAGAATCTCATTAATTGATGTAATCCATTCTTCATTGGACAGGTCGTCTCCTACCACACTGTTGCCGCCAGAAACCCTCAAAATTATAGGCTTCTCAATTGCTGGATCTACACAGTTTCTGAGGACGCCTCGGGTCATCATTATGGCGTCTGCGTATGGAATAAGCGATTTTATTGTTTCTCCTGGTTTCTCCAGTTTGGTGGTTGGACCCTGGAAGTATCCGTGGTCGATCGGTAGAAAGAGGGCTTTTCCGTCTTTCTGTATGAGCCTGTTTAATCGGTTCTGTATTCCCCAATCCATCATATTTTTCCTCCCTCATCCCTTGGTCTTACAATTAAATAGCCTTTTTCTATAAGCCAATGATGAAACTCGTACGTAGTGTACCTGCAACCTGTTTTACACATTTTTCTAATCTCTTCATACTTTTCTGAACCTTCGGGCAGCTTGTTCAATTCAACCTGCACAGGGCACTGTATATCCTTACAGAATTCTCGGCGCTTATAATCAATGAACCCCTCTATACTCATGTTTCTTCCTCATTAGCTGGCTCATATTCTCTGATTGTTGAAACTAAAATCTTTCTGAACTAGACTGCCCCTTTTTGACGATTATGGCAACAAAAGTAGCAATCAATAAAAAAGGCAGAATAATCCATGAGGGGAACTCTAGTTATTTAGGTTTGATTATTTTTCTGCTCCTTGTGAAGTAAAACATGAGAGCTGCTACAACCACTACCGTTACCACTATTGCAATTAAAGTCCATGTTGAGAATGCTTCTGTTTGTTTTGTTTCTATGCTGAAAAAAATAGTTCTAGAAATTCCAATGTTTTTAGCAATATCTTTTGCAAAAACTACTAGACAATGGGAACCTTCCGATAATCCCGTTAGAGTTGAGTTTCCAGTGATGGATTTATTTTCTTGTCCATCAAAGCTGTAATTGACCCATAAAGTTTTTTCATCTATTATAAGATTTAATGGGATGTTAGTTGTGTCATATGTCTTGTTTTTTGGCGATGCTATTTTTATGATTGGAGGAAATGCGTCTACGCTAAAATATATCGTATCAGAGGAGCCCATATTTCCATAGATATCATTTGCATAAACTATTAGGGTGTGGCTTCCATCTGATAGTTTCGTTAAGGTAGTGTTTCCAGTGATTGTCATGTTTGTTTTACTGTCTAGGCTGTAACCTATCCACAAAGTTTCCTTATTTGCAGTGAAGTTTAACGAAAAACCGTTAGCAGCATTGTATGTCATGTTTTCTGGTGAGGTTACGTAAATTTCTGGAGGCTTAAACAATCGCGTAGTAGCCAGTTCAATGTCAAATTGTTCTGTTAAAGGGAATCCGTCAATGTTTACTTCATTAATGAAGAAAGGAACATTCCAAATACCTGAGCCGTTTACTTCTGTTGCATTGAGATACCTAGTGGTGTAATCGCTCCAATAATTACCTTCGAAACCATTATCCCACGTGTTGTATTCAAAATCCCCTGAACCATAAAGCCAAGGATTGGAAACCTGAAGTCCTGTTTCAGCCCCATTATTGATGAAGTTATTATAAAAAAAAGTATTATTATATGAATGTGACCAGCGAATTGCAAAACCATTGTTGTCAATAAAAGAGTTTCCCACGATTACGTTGTGATTTGTGTCTAACATGTAAACACAATAGTCATCATTGTCCGTGAAGTTGTTTCCAGCAACAAGGTTTCTTTCACCACCTTGAATGAAGAGACTCTCGAAACTGTTTCGGTTAACATAATTACTTACCACTGACACATTTTGTGATGCCCCTAAACTAATTCCAATTCTACTATTCAAGAGGCTGTTTTCGGATATCGTTGTGTCGGAAGACCCATAAGATTCAATTCCATTTTGATTGTTCAGTAGGCTATTATTGATGACCTTGATTCCTTGAGAAATTATCATAGTTATTCCCGCGCCAGTATTTGTCAGATTATTGTTTTTTATAACGGAATCCTGTGTTGAATAAAGAAGAACTCCAAAGCCATTGTTTTTGATATCGAGGTTTTGAACAGTTATTCCTGAACAATTTCCTAAAGCTACACAACCAGCTTGGGATGGAACTGTTTTGTTATGTTGATTTATCCAATAATAGATGGGTTTGTTATTCACTGTATTTGAAGTATCAATGTCCTGAATGAGCGACGCAGAATAGTGTACAAGTTCAAAGTTTTTTTCGTTGTCGTACATCGTGTTATTTCGAAGAACATTGTTTTCAGAGTGTTCAATGTGTAAGCCCACCCTGTTTCCTGTTAGGACATTACCCGACAAATAATTGTTACTTGAATAATAGACCATGAGACCTTTGTGTCTGCTTGCTGTTATTTTGTTGTTTATTATGCTATTATTTGATGAACTTGCTGGGAGATATATTCCAGCCTGAATAGGAGAAGAGCCAGTGACGTTGATTGTATTTCCGATGATTGTGTTATTACACGACATCGCATCGCTGTCCGGCGTTTCACTTATGCTACCGAAAATGATGCCAATACTAAAACCTGTTATTTTGAAATTTTTGATCGTAACGTTAAAATCTCCGGA
>Ga0272441_10011046_pt1 | contig 13504 bp, 9 predicted proteins | sample SSMProp6N_FD_193582 | JGI IMG/M metagenome (GOLD analysis project Ga0272441, IMG submission 193582) | Marine sediment archaeal communities from Little Sippewissett salt marsh, Falmouth, MA, United States - SSM-Prop-6N | ecosystem: Environmental > Aquatic > Marine > Wetlands > Sediment ... | reverse complement strand
ACCGATCGTCCAGCAGGCGCTTGACACGGGCCTTCTTGCCCTCGATCTGTATGTCGATGGCATAGGTGACTTGGGGTATGCCTAGTTGCTCGGCAAGGCCGGGCCCCACCTGGGCGGTGTCCCCGTCAAAGGCCTGTTTGCCGCAGATAATCAGGTCGTACTGGCCGATATGCCTTACGGTCTGCGCCAGGGTGTAGCTGGTGGCGAGAGTGTCGCCGCCGGCGAAGGCGCGATCGCAAGCCAGGAAGGCCCTATCGGCGCCCATGGCGATGGCCTGCTTGAGGGCTTCCTCGGCCTGCGGCGGGCCCATGCTGATGACGGTCACCTCGCCGCCATGCTGTTCCTTGAGCTGCAGCGCCGCCTCGATCGCGTTCTCATCGAAGGGGTTGATGATACTGGGTACGCCCTCGCGCACAAGCGTCCCGGTCTGCGGGTCGATGCGCACCTCGGTTGTGTCAGGAACCTGCTTTATCGAGACGATAACGTTCATTTTTCGCGCCCTCACGAGGTGTTCAGTGATGCGGGTGGTGGGAAGATCGCCGGCCCTGGCCGGGGCTATCCGGCCGGCGGGCAGACGTTATTGGCTGATGGCTTCCCGCAGCAGAGCGTTCGCGATCACGCCGCGCTGGATCTCCGAGGTGCCCTCGACGATCTCGAACAGCTTGGACTCACGCATGTAGCGCTCGACGGGGTACTCCGTGGTGTAGCCGTGCCCGCCGTGTACCTGCACGGCCAGCGAGCACACGCGTGAGCATACCTCGGAGGTGTACACCTTGGCCATTGCGGCCTGCTTGGTAAAAGGTACTCCCTGGTCTTTCATCCACGCGGCCTGGTAGGACAGCAGCCGTCCGGCCTCGATCTCGATGGCCATGTTGGCAAGGTGGAACTGGATGGCCTGGAACTCGCTGATCTTCTTGCCGAACTGCTCTCGGGTCAGGGAGTACTGAACGGCGGCATCATAGGCAGCCTGGGCAAGCCCCACCGCTCCGATGGCCATCCCTATGCGCCCGACGTCCAGAAGGTCCATGGCCACGCGGAACCCGCGGCCTTCCTTGTACAGCAGGTTCTCGGCAGGGACCTCGCAGTCCTCGAAGACGAGTTCCTTGTTGGACAACGAGTTGTAGGCCATCTTCTTCTCGTCTTTGCCGAAGGAGAAGCCCGGGTAGCCCTTCTCGAGGATGAAGGCGCTCAGACCGCGAGTCCCGCGGCCCGGGTTGGTGTTGGCCAGCACCACGTAGAGCTCCGCATCGCCACCGTTGGTGATGAAGATCTTGGTGCCGTTGAGGATGTACTTGTCGCCCTTCTTCTCCGCTCGGGTCTGTACCGAGCCGGCGTCGGAGCCCACGTTGGGCTCGGTAAGGCCCATGGCGCCGATGCTCTGGCCGGTGGTCAGGGGTCCGAGGTACTTGTCTTTCTGCTCGTCGCTGCCGAAAGCCATGATCGGGTACATGGCCAGCATGTGCGCGGCATAGACGGCGCCCGTTGTGGTGCACGACTGGCTGAGCATCTCCCCGACGACTCCCCACTCGAGGAAGCCCAGACCCATCCCACCATATTGCTCATCGACGGGAATGCCGAACAGGTCACACTCGGCCATGACCTTGATGTTGTCCCAGGGATACTGGCCGGATTCGTCGACCTCGGAGGCCGTCTGCTTGAAGTCTGCGCAGATATCAGCGACTGCGTCGAAGATTTCCTGCTGTTCCTGTGTAAAGGTGAAATCCATTGTGGGCTCCTTTTTCACGGCCTGATGACACTCCGGGGCTGTGGGCCGGCGCCCGAGACAGAAACGCGGGCCTACATATCCGGACGGTGTATCAGTTCCCAGATATCATCAACCGGCGAGCGCTGCGCGCCGGACCTCCCAAGGCCGGGACGAAACACCGCGCCCGCCCGGCGCTGTGTGCGTGGACGAGACTCGCGGCCAAGCACCCATCGCGGGCACCGGGAACGCGAGGTTCCCCGGCTCTAGACCCATTTGAACACGGCGGCCGACAGGCTGAACCCGGCGCCGAATGCGATCATGAGCACGATGTCCCCCGGATTCAGTCCGTGCTCCTGTCTGTAGTCCTCCAGGGCGATGCCCACGGAGGAGGCTGAAGTATTGCCGTATTTGTCCAGGCTGACCACCATCCGCTCGGAGGGTATGTCCAAGCGCCTGGCGGCCGCGTCCATAATGCGCAAGTTGGCCTGGTGCATCACGCATACATCGACGGCGTCGTAGGGCACGCCGGCATTGGCGAGGGCCTGAGACGCGATCTCCGGACAGCCCCGCACTGCGAGCCTGAACACCTCGTGGCCCTCCATGTAGAGGCAGTCCTGGTGATCGGCCAGAAGTTCGGGGGTAAGCCGTCGCCGGCTTCCACCCGCGGGTATCATCAGCAGTCGACCGGCGTCGCCCTGAGTGTCCATGGCGCAGGACAGAAACCCCTCGCCCGGTTCACAGGGGCTCACGACCGCTGCGCAGGCGCCATCGCCGAATAACACGCAGGTGCCACGGTCTGTCCAGTTGGTGACCCGGGTGAGAGCCTCAGCCGCGATGACCAGCACGTGGTCATAGGTCCCGGTCTGGACAAACTGAGCGGCTGTGGCCAGGCCCTGCACCCACCCGGTGCATCCGGCCACCAGATCGAAGGTGCCCACGCCGCTAACACCGAGTCTGTCCTGAACGATGGAGGAGACACTGGGGAAGGGCATGTCGGGCGTAATCGTGGCGACGATGATGAGCCCCAACTCTCCTGCCGAGAGGCCGGCGTCCTGCAGGGCCCTGCTCGCGGCTTCGTAGGCCAAATCGGAGGTGTTCTGATCGTCTGCCAGGATGCGACGCTCGCGGATCCCCGTGTGCTCAACGATCCACTGATCGCTGGTGTCCACAATCCGCGTAAGGTCCTCGTTGCTGAGGACTTTGTCCGGAACATATGCTCCGAGGCCGGCGATAGCTGCTCCGCGCGTCTGCATAGTTATGCAGCCCTTCCGTCGGGCGTAAACCCATGTGCGAAAACGGTGGCGTCTGCCTGCAGCAGCTTCCCTAAGTGTCCGCGCCTGGAAAGTTGCCCGAGGAACAGGCTACCACCGAATGCTCGCGCTTGGTCGGCAGGCCTCTCGGGGGCGGCTGGGCCCGTGGGCCCGATGGCACACCGCGAGAAGCGCCGGATTGTCTGAGGATGAATACGGTTGCTTCCGAGGCCGGCTCAAGGCAGGGCGTCGCGCACGTGCTGCACGATGCGGCTGTTCACGGAGCGCTCTGCCACCAGCAGGGCGTTCTTGATCGCGTTGGAATCGGACTTGCCATGGCCCACGACGCAGATTCCGTTGACCCCCAGCAAAAGGGCGCCGCCCTGGGCGCTGTAGTCGAAGGTCTGGCGGGCCTGCATGAACACGTCACGCATCAGCCAGGCCCCGATCATGGCTTTCGGGCTCTTGCGGACCCCATCCTTGATGATGCCCACGAGCACGCTGGCCAGCCCTTCCACCACCTTCAGGACCACGTTGCCGACGAAGCCGTCACAGACCACTACATCCACGCCGTCGGCGCCGAAGATCTGGTCGCCTTCGACATTGCCGATGAAGTTGATGGGGGCCTGCTGGAGAAGCGGCATGGCCGCCTGTGTGACATCGTTGCCTTTGTGGTTCTCTGTGCCGATGCTGAGCACGCCGACGCGGGGCGATTCGAGGCCCAGCACGAACTGGGCGTAGATGCTGCCCATGATGCCGAACTGCTGCAGGTACTCGGGCTTGCAGTCGGCGTTGGCCCCCGCGTCCAGTACAACGCGGTGACCATGGGCGGTGGGCATGAACAGCGCAATGGCGGGCCTGAGAATCCCCTCGATGGTGCGTAGGCGAGTATGACACAGAGCCATGAAGGCGCCGCTGTTGCCCGCGGACACGCAGGCCTGCGCCTGGCCCGCCTTCATGAGCGCGACCACTTGGGCGAGGGACGAATCAGGCTTGCCCCGCAAGGCCACGCGAGGACTATCCTCCATCTCGACGACCTCCGTCGCCGGGTGGATCAGCAGCTTGTCGTCATGGGGGCTGCCGGCCAGGAGCGTCCCGAGCCGATCCGGTGGTCCCACCAGGATGATCTGTGTGTCAGGGCCAACCTCATCCGCCGCAAGTAGCGCGCCCTTGACCGTCTCATCAGGTGCCAGGTCGCCGCCCATTGCGTCCAACGCGATCTTCATGCAGTGCTCCTACAAGGGAAGTAGGTAGGCGCCCACCGACGAGAGCCGTTGCCCCCGCGACGGGATGCGCTCAGGCTAGGCCTCCCTCTTCTTCTCCTCTTCCTTGACCGTGTGGTCGACCTTGCGGCCCTGGTAGTACCCGCACTTGTAGCAGGCGTTATGTGCCAGCACCATAGTGCTGCAGTTGTCGCACGCCGTCAGCGTGGGCAGCGACAACTTCTGGTGGGTGCGACGCTTCCGCGTTCGCGTATTCGAGTGTCTTCGTTTCGGCAGTGGCATAGGATTGTCTCCCCTTCACCTGCGCCCCGGTTGCCTGCAACAGCGTGCCCAGTGCGGTCCGCGGCTGTCGGTGGTTTGCTGAACTTGCGGCGTCCAGCAACTCTACTGATCCATCACATCACGTAGCGCCGCCCAACGGTCATCAGTGTCTTCCCCAGAACACGGACACGGACCGTCGTTGAGATCGGCTCCGCAGTGGGAGCACAGACCCTGACAGTCCGGGCGACAAAGCGATCTCGGGGGAACACTCAACGCAAGAGCTTGGCGGACGAGTTCGGTCAAGTCCACCGTGTCCGCGTCGAGAATCGGGATCGGCTGTGGTTCCTCTTCTCCTGTCAGAGCCGGCCGATCGATCTGAGCCAGCCGGCACTCCTCATTGATCTCGACCTGCAACTCAACCCGGTGTCGAGCCAGGCATCGGCTGCACTCCAGCACAGCAATAGCCCGGAGCCTTCCACGAGCCACTATGACGGCTCCGGCGTTGGTCAACTCGACGTGGCCTGTCACTGGCCCCGTAAACTCGGTGCCCACTCCGGCCGGAACGGGGGCGTCAAGATCGCACCTGGCGCGCCCCTGGGGCCTTTCCAGTGCGGACAGAAACCCATATTGCATAATGTGAAAACGCGGCTTTCGCCGCGAGAGAAGACCTTTTGAACAATGCCGAGTATATGCGAAGACCGCTAGGCCGTCAAGGCCAACACCCACCACAGGCATAGGACCGACGCGGCGACGCGCGACCCTTCGGGTCCCGCAGGGCCCGCGGGTGCGCGGCTGCGGCCTTCCGGAACGGTTTGATAGGGCATTGGCGTTCTGATATACTGAGCTTCGCGCGGCCGAAAAGGCAGCGGACTGGTTTGCTGCCTGGCAGTTGGGCCGTCTACACAATACACTCCCCGGGGCTACTGAATGAAAGAAGCTTTTGGCTATCTGCTTTTCGCAGGGCTGCATCTCGTGGGCGTGGCGGCCCACGGTCAGACCACGACGGCCGGTCCCGAGCGGGAACCGGTGAGGTTTGTCGTCCAGGGCAAGGACGCCCAGTACAGCGCGGACGGGCGCCACGCCACCCTTCGGGACGCGCGAGTGACCATCCTGGCACCTGGTTACACGCACCGGCGGGCCATCGTGGATGCGCAGCAACTACAGGCGGACCTGAAACGTGGGGTCATCACCACCACGGGTGGCGGGAGGCTGTTGGTGGGCCCCCTGGTCTTGACGGGCGACGAGTTGCGTTTTGACGCCGGAGAAGAGGAATTCGAGATCAAGCGAGCCCGCGGGTTCATGGCGCTACCATCTCCCTATGCCACACAAGGGCATCCCATGCCCATGGCCTTCTTCAGCGGCGGCAGGATCGCCAAGACCAAGGATACCATCCACATCAACCACGGCCGCCTCACTACCTGCCCAAAGGACCGGCCCGACTACTACATCAAGGCCAAGCGGATCAAGTACGACGTCAAATCAGAGGAAGTCACCATCCGGAACGCAAGCCTGCACCTTTACGGCATCACGCTGCCCTTGATCCCCTGGGCGAAGGTGAGTGTAGCGGATCGGGCGCAGCGGAGTGGTAAGCACTTCTCCCTGGGCACGGCGCCGGGCTACAGCAACCGCGAGGGCGTGTACTTGCCCTATGCCCTGCGCCTCACCGGGCCTGACGATCCGTGGAAGGCGTTCACCTCTTTCCGCCTCACGACAAAGCGGGGTATCACCGGGTCGGCGTGGGCCGATCGCTCCACAGGGCGCTGGGACCTGGGCGCGCGGGTGAGCCGCCGGGAGTGGGCTGCGGACGACGTGACCGACCGCCTGAGCATCGATGCCTACCCGGAGCTCACCTTTACGCGGCACCTGCGCACGCGTGACGACCGCGACACGACGTGCAACCTCGACCTGGGGTTTGGCAACCTGCGGGAGGAGCTCGAAAGTGAGCCGGTCGACGCGCCTCAGCGACCCCGTGTGCATGAGCAGCGCGCAGCCGCGGCGCTGAGCTACACCGCCAACGCCAGCCAGTACCGTGGCCGCGACGGAGACTGGTACGGGGCTCAAGCACGGGTAAGCACATACTCCTCGGGCGAGACTTACCGCGACCTGGAGGTGTTTGCCGGGCTGGGAGGGGGGCTTTCGCGGGACCTGCAGGCCCACACCACGGTGCGCCACCATTTCACCGGCGGCAGCACGCCCTTCTTGTTTGATGATGTCGATATCAAGACGGAGTTGGAAAGCAGCGCAACCTGGCAACTGGCGCGTCGCTGGGGCGCTACGGCGTGGAGCCGATACGATCTGGATCAGGCGGACATGCGCGACTACGAGGTCGGCCTGAACTACCGGGCGGGATGCCTCACCTGGGGCTTGTATTATCGCGACGTCGGCAACCGCATCGGCATCCGTGCGGATATCACCGGGCTTACCGGCGGCACCAGGCCCGTGGCCAGGAAGTCATCCTTCGTACAGCAGATGGAGCGCGAGGGCCTGTCCATCGCGCCCCTTGGCGCGGGCGGAGCCCCCGTCGTCACCGACGACAAGAATGCGAGCCAGGCGCCATCCGGCGCTGACGGTGTGGCGCCCGGTCGTACCGAAGGGCCCGAGCAAAACCAAGGAGCCGTGAGATGATGGGCTCGGTGCTTTCAGGCATCTTGAGGCTGTTTGACCCCAACGAGAAGACCCTCGGACGATTGCGCAAGCGCGTCCTTATGGTCAATGAGCTCGAACCCCAGATGGAGGCCCTGGTCGACGATGACTTCCCTCGGAAGACCGAGGAGTTTCGCGGACGCCTGCAGCAGGGCGAGACGGTGGAAGACCTGTTGCCCGAGAGTTTCGCTCTGACCCGCGAGGCCGCGCGACGAGTCCTGGGCGAGCGACCCTACGACGTGCAGCTCATTGGCGGTATGGTCCTGCATGAGGGCAAAATCGCCGAGATGAGGACCGGTGAGGGCAAGACGCTTACCGCGACGCTTCCTCTGGTGCTCAACGCCCTGACCGGCCAAGGCGCCCACCTGGTTACCACCAACGACTTCCTCGTTCGGTGGCAGGCCCAGTGGATGGGCCAGGTGTACGGCTTCCTGGGGATGACGGTGGGCTACATCCAGCACGACATGGACTCGCAGCAGCGCCAGCAGATGTACTCGCGGGACATCACCTATGTCGAGAACAGCGAGTTGGGCTTCGACTACCTGCGCGACAACATGGCCGGTCACCCAGACCTGTTGTGCCTGCCCGAACTGCATTACGCCATCGTCGACGAGGTGGACAGCATCCTGGTGGACGAGGCGCGCACGCCCCTGATCATCTCCGGCCGGCCCAGGCAGACGGTGCAGTTCTACGAGGGGATCGACCGGGTCATCAAGCGTCTTCGACCCTCCACCAACCAGGCGGACAAGGAAGCCGAGCCCGACGGCGACTACATCGTTGACGAGAAGTTCCACCAAGCGGCTCTCACCGAGCGCGGCCAGGAGAAGGTCGAGAGGACACTGGGGATCGGCAACCTGTCCGATCCGGAGTACCTGGACATCGCGCATCACGTGAACTCCTCGCTCAAGGCTCACACCCTGTACAAGTCGGATGTGCACTACGTGGTCAAAGACGGCGAGGTCATCATCGTCGATGAGTTTACCGGTCATCTGCAGCCCGGGCGCCGCTACTCGGACGGCCTGCACCAGGCCATCGAGGCCAAGGAGGGCGCACGCGTCGAGGAAGCCCGACAGACCGTTGCGACCATCACCTACCAGAACTTCTTCCGCCTTTATGACAAGCTCGCAGGCATGACGGGGACGGCCAAGACGGAGGAGGCCGAGTTCGTTCGCATCTACGGCATGACCGTCGTCGTCATTCCGACCAACCGGCCGGTGCAGCGCATCGACTCGCCGGACATCGTCTTCAAGACGGCCGAGGCCAAGTATCGCGCCATCGCCGAAGATATTCTCAGCGCCTATGTCCGCGAGCAACCCACGCTCGTGGGTACCCGCTCGGTCGAAGTCAGCGAGTATGTGAGCAGCAGGCTGGCCTCCGACCGGCTGCAGACCCAACTTCTCGTGTCCGCCTGCGTCAATCGACTGTACGACAGCAAGGACCTGCAGATCAGCAAGGACACCCGCAACGAGTACCTGGCGGTGCTGCGCGTGGGTGTCGAGCAGATCGACCGCCACGCCTTGCGGCCCATCGCCAAGGCCCTTGGCGTGCCCATGAAGATGGATACTGACGAGGCGTTGGACGGGCTCCTGGGCATGCTGCAGGTGACCGATGAGACCACCGGCGACACCGATCGACAGCGATACCGGGAGCGTCTGCTCCAGGTTCTGCGCGAAGGCGTGCCACACAACATCCTCAACGCCAAGCACCACGAGCGAGAGGGCGAGATCATCGCTCAGGCGGGCAGGCCGGGCGCGGTGACCGTCGCGACGAACATGGCGGGCCGCGGCGTCGACATCGTGCTGGGTGGCAAGCCGGAAGACGACCGGAAGCTCGATCCGGAGTTGCAGGACAAGGTTCGCTCCCTCGGCGGGCTACATATCGTCGGCGTCGAGCGGCACGAGAGCCGCCGCATAGACAACCAGTTGCGGGGCCGCTCGGGACGCCAAGGAGACCCTGGAAGCTCCCGTTTCTGCGTCTCGCTGGAAGACGAGCTCATGCGGCTGTTTGGCCCCGAGCGCTTCGGCATGTTCCTCAACTCATGGCCTGAGGAAGAGGCCATCGAGCACAACATCGTCACCCGCAGCATCGAGCGTGCCCAGCAGAAGGTGGAAATGCGCAACTTCGACATGCGCAAACACACCGTCAAGTACGATGACGTGATGAATAAACAGCGCGAGGTCATTTACGGCGACCGGCGCCGCGTCCTGATGGGTGAGGACATCAGTGAGAGCGTTCGGAACATGGTTCAGCGCACCGTGAAGTCGGTGGTGGAGACGTACGCCAGCCTGGACCTACACGCCGATGACCGGGACATCGACAGTCTCTATGCAGCCCTCGTCGAAGCTGTTCCGGGCATCGACGATGGGTTGAGCATCGACGATGTGTGGGATCTCAACGGCCCGCACCTCACCGACGACCTTTGCGAGCGGGCCGTCGAGTTCTACAAACAGCGGGAGGCCCTCATCGGCTCGGAGCTGATGCGCCAGATCGAGCGAAGCTGGCTGTTGAGGACCATCGACAACAACTGGATGCAGCACCTGCAGGAGATGGACTACCTGCGGGACAGCGTCCATCTGAGAGCTTACGGCCAGCTCGACCCGCTGCTGCAGTACCAAAAAGAGGCCTATGAGTACTTCGACTCGCTGCTGGAGCACATCGCGCGCGACATGACCAGAGCGCTGCTGACCACCGAGGTAGTGATCGAGCAGAAGGGCGTCGAGGTGGAGGACATGGCCGAGGGGACGCCGATGACCGAGGCCGCTGAGGAGCACCGCGGCGCAGGCCGCCGCACCTACACCAAGGCCGACGAGCCCGGACGCAACGACCCGTGCCCCTGTGGCAGCGGCAAGAAGTACAAGAAGTGCTGCATGCTCAAGCCAGCGCGGAACTAGGCATGAGCCCAACGCCCCTGCGCCGGGGGCCCACAGATTCTGCACAAGCCCGCGAACCAGTCCCGGCGCCGCCCTGCCCCCAACGGCACGTATCTTGCAGCGCCGGCAGTATTGACCGGAGGAACGATCCGATGCTTATCGAGCTCAAGGACGACATATCCCGATTGCGTGAGACCCTCCAAGAAGTGGGGGATCGTCTTTGACTTGGCCCGGCGCCGAGACGAGCTGAGCGAGTTGGAGAAGGCCACCGAGAAGGCCGGCTTCTGGGACGACCATGAGGCCGCCCAGAAACACATGCAAAAGGTCACCCAGGCAAAGCAGTTCATCGAGCCGTGGCTCGAGTTGCGCGATCAATTGGCCGACCTTGACACACTGGCCGAACTCGCCGTCGAGGAGGAAGATGACAGCCTGGCACAGGAGCTGCAGACCGGGCTCGAGCAAGCCCGGCAGAAGCTTGCCGACGTCGAGCTCGCGGCGGTGCTCAGCGGGACGTATGACCACAGCAACGCCATCTTGACCATTACCGCCGGGGCCGGCGGAACCGAAGCCTGCGACTGGGCCGAGATGCTCCTGCGCATGTACGGCTTCTGGGCCGAGAACTACAAGGGGTACCAGTTCAGCGTCGTGGCCCATGTGGAGGGCGAGAGCGCCGGCATACGCAACGCCACCGCCCGCGTCGAGGGCCCGGCCGCCTACGGATACCTCAAGGCCGAAGCGGGCGTCCATCGCCTGGTCCGCATCTCGCCCTTCGACAGCTCCAAGCGACGCCACACCAGCTTCGCCTCCATTGATGTCATCCCCGAGTTGGCCGAGGATGAAGAAACCCCCATCAAGGAGGAAGACCTTAAGATCGACACCTATCGGTCCAGTGGCGCCGGAGGGCAGCATGTCAACAAAACCGACTCGGCGGTCAGGATTACGCATGTCCCCACCGGGATAGTGGTACAATGCCAAAACGAGAGGTCTCAACACGCCAACCGGCGCACCGCGCTGCAGATTCTGCGGGCCCGGCTCAATGAACTTGAGCGCAGCAAGCAGAGTCAGGAGATACAGGGGCTTAGAGGCGACAAGGGAGAGATCGCCTTCGCCAACCAGATCAGGAGTTACGTGATGCAGCCGTACACCATGGTCAAAGACCATCGGACCGGTATTGAACGCTCGGACGTCGAGGGCGTTCTCAACGGCGACATCGACGGTTTCATACGCACCTACTTGCAGTGGTTAGCAGGCCAAGGTGGTGAGGGCGCATGAAAGCCCTCAGAATCGCAGCCTCAGTGATGCTCGTCGGTCTCATCCTCAGTGCCGCGGCAATCGCCGACGGAACGACCAAGACCGCGCTGACGACGGTTCGCATCGATGCCGAAGAGACGACCTTTGGCGATCTGGCCACAGACGCGTTGTGCAAGGCGTCGGCGACCACCATCGCCCTAGCGCCGGCCGTGATCTTCAAGCCGGGTGAGATCCCTCCGGGCACCGTCTCGCTGCAGGCCGTCAACAGCCTTCTTCACAACCCACACGAGAAGTGGTCGGTGCTGCAACTCACCGGGGCGCAGATATCGGCGGCACTGGAGCGCTCGGTGTCCTTTGCTCCGACGCCCCGAACCTTCTTCCTGCAGGTCTCGGGCCTGACGGTGGTCTACAACCCTCGGGCGCCGCGTGGCAGGAAGATTAAGACCGTCCGTGTGGGCAAAAAGCCCCTCAACGAAACGGCCAAGTACCAGGTGGCCATGCCGGCAAGCCTCGCAGAGGGCGCCTCGGGCTACTTCACCGTCTTCGGCAAGTCGCCTAAGATCCGCACCGGCACCCGCGGGCTGGCCGAAGTGATCACCGGGTACGTTGACGGCAAAGGCACCGTGAGCTACACCGGCCAGGGCCGGATTGTGGTAGGCGGGTAGGCCCCATCGGACATGTGCTGTCCTGTGCCGGCACGGCGGCCTGTCGCGCCGGGAATTACACGCGTCGGTATTCAAGGCGCCGTTGAGCCCTGCATTCCGGTGGCTCTCCCGGCCTTCTATCGGCCTTCTGCCGGCAGTCCCCAGAACGCCCCAACTCCGGCCGCGCAGCTCCCCCTTCCCGTTCAGTCGAGCACGTATTACAATGGGCCAACTCGAACGCCGGCGCCTAAGCGCCGGCTAGGGGGCCCACGGGCATCGCGCCGGGTGGCGGCGGGGCCCCCTGAAAACAGCCTTCCATCCCCTTGCAGGAGGTCGGACATGTCCATGACGCCTCGCGAGGCCGCCATCGCTGCGCTCAAAGGTGAACGGCCCGACGCCCTCGTACCGCACCTTGAGCTTGAGTTCCAACTGGCCGAGGAGCTATGGGGGCCCGAGAAGCGTTCGCTACGCAACGAGCATTTGGAGGGCGTCACGGGCCAGAAGCGACAGGACATGCTCAAGCGAAATGCGGACAACTGGGTCGAGATCGCGCAGCGCTACAAGTGGAACGTCATCACCGGATTGCACTGGCTGAACCTGGAAGATCAGTGCCGGTCTTTCGAATATGTGAAACAGACCGCCGGCGATACCTACATGCTTTCCGCCTTCGCCGATGGCACCTTCTCGATCCCCAGCGGCAAGAATATGGTCGACCACGTCATATGGCTGACCGAGAACACGCAGGAGGCCCTCGATAGTGCCGAGCGCAATGCTGCTGCGGCGATCGATCACGCGCAGACGGCCATCCAGGCGGGGGCCGAAGTCATCTTAATGTGCGCCGACTACTGCTTTAATGACGGGCCTTTTTTGTCGCCCACCATGTTCCGGCAGTTCGTGACCCCGTACCTGACGAAAGTTGTCACGGGCATCCACGAAGCGGGGGGCTTTGCGGTCAAGCACACCGATGGCGACATCATGCCCATTTTGGACCAGCTCGTGGAATCAGGCGCCGACGCCATCCACTCCCTGGACCCGATGGCCGGCATCGATATCGCCCACGTCAGGGGCCTGTGCGGTAGTCGGGTGTGCCTGATCGGGAACGTGAACTGTGCCTTGGTGCAGGCCGGCACGAAACAGCAGGTGCAGCAAAGCGCCGAGTACTGCCTGCAACACGGTGGCGTCGACAACGGTGCGTACATCTATGCGACAAGCAACTGCATCTTCACCGGGGTGCCGATAGAGAATTACGAGGAGATGCTGCGGGTGCGCGAGGAGTTGGGGTATCCCAAGTGATGCCCCGGGCCTGCGGGGCACGGGCTTGGCCCGTGCAGCGCCCGACCGGCGCGCAACTTGCTCAAGAGCCATGAGATACCTACAACCGCTGTCCGCCGTATACCTTTACGATGAGCCCGACGCGGCAGGCCTGGACGTCGAGCGCATCGCCGGCTTTTTGGCCTCGATGCTGCCCAAGGTACAAGTCGTGCCGCGGACCGACTACTACACCCATCAGTTCACCCGTTTTTCTGTTGACCTCAGGGCTCAACTGGAAAGGGAGATGGTGCGCCAACTGCAGGCCGCCCGCATACCGGACTCGACGCCGGCGCAGGACGGGCCGAGAGTCCGAGGGGCCGCCACTGACGCTGAGGACACAAGCCTT
>Ga0272441_10011045_pt1 | contig 13508 bp, 6 predicted proteins | sample SSMProp6N_FD_193582 | JGI IMG/M metagenome (GOLD analysis project Ga0272441, IMG submission 193582) | Marine sediment archaeal communities from Little Sippewissett salt marsh, Falmouth, MA, United States - SSM-Prop-6N | ecosystem: Environmental > Aquatic > Marine > Wetlands > Sediment ... | reverse complement strand
CGCGCCTAACGGCGCTCAGCCCACTCCGGGACTTCGCGCCTAACGGCGCTCAGCCCACTCCGGGACTTCGCGCCTAACGGCGCTCAGAGCCAGCCCTGCTCCTCGTACCAGGCCGCGGTGGCGGCCAAACCCTGGTCCAGGCCGTGGGCCGCGGTGAAACCGAAATCGTCCGCGGCCCGTTCGCTGGAGCAGACCCAGCAGGGCCGGCGGCTGATGGCGCGCTTCTGGCGGTTGAGCAAAAAGCCCCGGCCCGCGAGCAGGCCGGCGAAGCCTCCCAGGGTGCAGATCAGGTCAACCAGCAGGGGGGGAATGTCCAGGGTCAGACGGACCGGTTGTTTTAGGACAGCGAGTATTCGCTCCTGGAGCTCCTGCCAGCAGACCGTCCCGCCTCCCAAAAAGTAGGTGCGGCGGGCCGCCCGTTCCGACTCGGCGGCCCGCAGCAGGCCCTCCACAAGGTCGCCTACGTAGAGGAGGGAAATGCAGTGGCGTCGGTTGCCGTAAAAGCAGTTGATTCCCCGCTTCAGCTGCCGAAAGAGTCGCAGGAAATCGCGGTCGCCCGGCCCGTATACGGCGGAGACGCGCAGCACTGTGTGGGGCAGCCAGGATGCCTCGGACAGAGCCTGTTCGGCGGCCAGCTTACTGGCACCGTAGGCCTCAATGGGGCGGGGCGGATCCTCTTCCCGCAGGGGCCGGTCCGGGGACAAAGCGGGGCCGGCGGCGGCGATGGAGGAGAGAAGCAGGAAGCGCCGGGGCCGGGCTCCCGCCTGCCGCAGGGCGGCGATCAGGTTGGCCGTGGGTAGAGTGTTGCCGGCGAAATAAGTGGAACGGCGGGCACCCTTGGTAACGCCGGCCAGGTGGAAAACCAGGTCAACGTTTTGCAGCGCGCCGCTTTCCTTCAGGGAAAAAACGCTGGCAAAATCCGCCATGTATGAAGTGAGCCGAAGAGGCGGGGGGACGGAGGGGTCCCTGTCAGCTCCAGCCTGCCGGTGGCGCAGGCAGCGCACTTCATAACCCCTGGAGAGCAAAGCGCGGACCAGGTGACCGCCGATAAAGCCGCCGGACCCGGTGACAAGAGCGACCATGCTCTCATTGAATCCCCCGGCACACATTGCGTCAACGTCCGGGCGGGGTGAAACGAAGAATTTTGATCCCGGCAGCTCCACCGCTCAGCGTAAGGGCAATGCCGATCCAGCGCGGCTCAAGGCCTGTGGTCTGCCCGGAGCGCACCAGGACTTCAGCCAGCACGCCGCCGGTCAATCCGCCCAGCAGGGTGTGGAGGAGATCGGCGGCCTCGACACGCCCGCCCGAATTTCGTCGGGCATCCAGGATCTCCTTGCCGGTGCCTGCCAGCAGGCCGGCAATCAAACCGGCGCCCCCGGCGGCGAGGGGCAGGCTGTGCAACTCGGCTTCCGGCGCCAGGGCGTACAGCACGCCGCCGGCGCTCAGGCCCACTGCCAGCCCGGCCAGATAGTGGACCAGCTTGTCATCCAGCTGCGGCGCAGGGGCAGTCGGCTCCGGCGCTTCCGGGAAAGCGACAGGCGTGTGGAGAATCAGGAAAAGCAGCAAAGCGGTTGCGCAGCGTCGGGTGGTAGAGCTCATCGCTGGACCTCAGAATGGGAGGGTGTTCACGCTCTTGGTCATATAGTAGTAGAAGCGCTCCTCCCCGTTGGAGTCCAGGCGGTCGAACCAGGCAAATCCGAAGCCCTGCCGTGTCAGGGAATCGAGAAGGGAAAAAAAGGTTCCCAGGAAACCCTCGACCCGGTCGATCACAGCATCCAGATGTCTGCGGGTCAGGGTCGGCAGTATCAGGGCGGCCTGCCGGGTGGGACGCAGGTCCCGGTTTATCCGGGGCACATAGCCCTGCCAGTCCAAAAGACAGAGGCGGCGGATATCCAGGGCCGCCAGCTCCGGGGGTTTTCCTACCGGGCGGGAGAAGTCACATTCACAGGATACGTAGGGCCAGGGGGAGCCGTCGGCCAGCTTGATCTTGTTGTTCCAGGTGTAGCGAGCGCCGAATTTGGTGATGTAGAGAGAGGCGTTGGCGGTCAGAAGCGGGGAGGTGCCGAACTTGAGCCGAACGGCGCGGCGGTGCTGCAGGTATTCACGGGCCTCCTCCAGCAGGCGGACGCCGATTCCCTGCCGCCGGTAGTCGGGGCTCACTTCCTGACCGGAAAGGGTGTAGTAGCGTCCCCGCTCATCGCTGCCCGGAATGAGCCCGATCCAGCCGAGAATCGCGTTTTCCTGGTCCAGAAGGGCGAGGATCTCTCCCGAGTGGGATTGGATATAGTCATAGTAATCGGCCGCATTGCGGGAGGTAACGGATTCGCGGAAAATCTGGGAGAAGTCCTGCGCCTGCCACAGATCCTTCTGGTTATCCTTGATAAGGGTGGATACCTTCATAACCGGCGGTTTGACAGGCTAAGCATACCCCACCGGAGGCGGGAAAGCAAGGAGATTTCCCGCCCCCACCCAAGGAAAAAGCGGAGCCTTTTAGTGCCTGTTGCTGCGTTCCTTTCCGGACTCGCCAGGACCGCGGCGGGGGCACCTTATTCAGCGTCCCAGGGCAGCGGCGGCCCGGCGGCGGCCGCTGCGCCGCGGCCGCCGTTCTCGGCCAGTCCGGATTGGGCCAGGTAGGCGTAACGCCGGGCCAGCTCGGGCGCACGGGCCTCCACCTTGTTGAAGTGCTTGGCAATGAGCCGGTAACGGCCCTGGCGGTAATAGGCCTCCGCCAGCAGCAGGTTGACCGGCACCGAATCGGGATTGCCGGCCAGGGCCTGCAGCAGGACCCGCTCAGCCGTGGGAAATTCCTGGCGGCTGATGTGGAGGTGGGCCAGGTTGACGGCGGGAGAAAGGTAGTCGGGGAACTCCTTTCGGCAGCGGGTGAAAGTTTGTTCCGCCTCATGGTCACGGCCGAAAAGGGAGTGCAGAATCCCCAGCCTGTTGAGCAGGCGTGCCTTTTGGCGGCCCGCGGCCCGGCCGGCCTGCTCGCTGAGGGCGGCGGCCGCCCCGGTATGCAGGGACATCTCCATTTCCTGCAAAGTGCCGCGGTAAAGAGCGTCCACCTCTGCGGCGGGCGGTTCTACGACCGTAAAGCTGCTTTCCGGCAGGGGCAGGGGGGGGTAGACGCCGCGCTGGTCCGCCAGGGGCAAAAACTCGATCTGCCCGTTTGCGGCATAGGTGGCCACCAGCCGCGAGGCTTCCCGCCAGGCGGTCATGAACCCTTGAGCCAGCACGGTACTCTCCACGGGAATCCAGAGCTCTCCCCGGTGCGGCAGGGTGACGAGACCTTCGGCGTTGAGCAGCCAGTCGTTGGCTGCGGGTTCCTCGCTGTTGAAGGCCAGGAACACGTGGCCCGGGGAGGTCATGATCGCGGTGGCGATGCCGCTGGATTCCAGCAGGGATGCCAGCAGGGCCGTGCTGTCGTCACAGTCCCCGGAGCGGATCAGCAGGGTGGTGCGGGGGAAGCGCACCGTGTCAACACGGTTCTCCCTGCCCAGCACACGGGAGATCGGGGAGTCCGGGTCCTCGATGTACTCGATGCCGTACTTCCCCAGGGCGTCGCAGATGCGCATGGCCCGGAGCAGTTTCCCGGAGAGCCGGAATCCACCCGTGCCGGCCTCGCCGGCGGCCACGCGGTGAGAGAAGCGGTTCACAATCCCCTCATTGGGCGTAATGAAAGAAGACAGCCTGGCCGAATCATCCCAGACCAGGGCGGTGCGGCGGCGGACGGTCAGAGACCTTGTCTCCTCCACGGTCTGCGGACCCGTTTCGGCCAGGCAGGAGATCTTGATCAGGGCCTGAACGGGCAGGTCCTCCTGCAGTTCCAGCACCGCGGGATTGAAGACCACCGGCAGGTCGAAGGTGGCGCTGTCCCCGCCAGTTAGTCGCGGCAGGGTGGGGGCGGACTGGGGGAAGTCCATCAGGCGTTTGATGAAAATGCTGGCTTTCATGTCACGCAGCTCACGGCTGGTAGTGTTCCGTACGGTCACGGCGGCCGGGGGTGAACGGCGGTAGATGTGCAGCAGGGAGGGAAAGAGGTCCTGTACCCGGATCTCCGTGATCTTCAGGGCTCCGGGTGGTGCCGCGGCGCCGATCTCCCGGTCCCGGAAGGTCGCTTTGAGCTCCGCCATTTCCGCGGCCGCTTCCCGGTCGGAGGAGTCCAGTGAGAGTATCCTCTCGTAGAGCTGCAATGCCCGGCTGTAGGTGATGCGGGCCGACTCGGGGCCCAGGTCGGTTAGGACTTCCACGGTTCTGTCATGCAGGCTGCGGGCGTTTTGCTTGAGCAGGGCGATATCTATACTCTCCAGGCGCCGCGCGGCAACCTCGAGGGAGGGATTTAGGTCGAGGGCGGTCTGCCAGTGCAGGCGGGCCATTTCGAAAGATCCGGCGTTCTCGTAGTGCTTCGCCAGACCCGCCCGGGCCTGGGCGTCCTGCGGGTTTTTGTCCAGGCGGCGGTTCCAGGCCAGGACCGCCGCTTCGCCGGGATTATCGATCCCGTGGTCCGCCGCGTAAGCGGCGTCGAGGAGCTTGATGATTCTTCGTCCCGTCCGGTCCGTCAAATAGATACGGCCGCTTCCGGAATCCAGGACCGGCAGCGCGTTGCGGGGGAGCGGCTCCCCGCCGGCGCTATGCTGAATGCCGGCGGGCGCTGGTAATTTGTCGAGGTGCCAGACCGGTACGCCCAGACGGGTGAAGCAGCTGAGCCGCGGGGCGGCGCCGGCCAGGGAAAGAACGAAGCGGCCGTCGCTGTACACCGACAGGGCGACCGCCGCGGCGGCTTCTGCCGGATCCATGAGGGGCATGATCGTGTCGATGAGCTCGCCCCGGGGTGAATGGATGCGGATGCTGCGCTCGACAACGTCATACACCCAGATGTTTCCCTCCGGTCCCACCGTGAGGGCAGATATATAGGAGTTTGGCCCGCTGAAAAGCGGCAGCTGCAGACGGCGTCCCTCATCCACGCGCAGGGCCCGCCGGTTCTGGAGGTCGATGACCACCACGCTGCCGTCCGGGAGCGCGGCGAAGGGGCCGAACAGGTCGATCCCGATCCGCAGTCGCCGGGGCCGGGACAGGCCTTCCGGCAGGCGGTAGATCTCCCTGCCCAGGGAGGGTTTCAGGAACAGCGTGTTCCCCGGGGTTACGGCCACGTCGGCGGCGAAAGTGGTGTTGCCCTCGTCATAGAGTACACGCCCCGGCTGCCCCAGAACCCGGAAATCGGGGCTCAGCTCCGCGCACAGGAAGGAAAAACCCACCAACAGGTTGCCGTCCGGCCTGACCGCCGCCGACATGGGGGTCAGCGCGGCGGACATTCCGGGCATCCCGGGCAGCAGGGTCTCAGCAATGGTTTCGGCGGGAAGCTCATCCACATAGACAGGATGCGGTTGCAGGGGCTCCACCGGGGTGTCTTGAAGGGAGCCCCAGAGCAAGAAAACCGCCGCAGCCAGGCGGAAGCCGTTGTCCGGGCTGCCCCCGTCGATCAGGGAGAGCTCAGCCTCCCGTCCGTCCCGGCGGCGAAGCGTCAGGCTCAAAACCGAGCCGTCTTCCTGATAGACTGCCAGAATGTCGAGCTCGCAGGCTGGCGGACCGGCAGCACCCTGAGCCTGAATCCGGATATAGTCGCCGTACTTGCGGTTCATCCGGGTCGCGGCAGCGGCAGCCAGTGCTTCCACGCGCCGCCGGTTCTCCGGCGTCTCCGGGATGACTTCCGGCGGCCCGAAGGCGATCTCCTCGATGCTCCGGCTCCACCCGCAAAGCGGCAGCAGCAAAAGCAGCAAGAGCACAACCGGCAGACGCCAACGGTGCGGTGCGGATGGGCTTGACCCGGCATTCATGGCATTCCTCCTGTTACGAGTATAGACCTGCGGCACCAAAATTACTTCCGAAAAAACCCGCAGGGAACGGAAGCCGTTTCCGGGCGGCTTTCTTGACATTTAGTACAGCCGGCCCTATGCTGAGGATATAATTCGGTACCGTGTATATGTCGTATTGCGGTAATATCATAAAGTTAAAATCCGTGGTGTATGGATAGAAAGGGCATATGAGCATTCCTCTACAGCTTGCCGTCCTTACCGTCCGATCCAAAGAGGCGGAGGCTTTTCGCCTTGGGATAGAGAAGTCCGGATTTGCCTGCAGGATGCGCTGTTTTGCCGGCGAAAAGGAGTTTATCCGCAGCCTGCGCCAGCCGGCCGACCTTATTCTGGTAGATGCTGAGGCTGGCAAACTCACCCCTCTGCGGGCTCTGTCAATTCTGAAAGAGCGGGATATGGATATCCCCCTGATAGTGATCGGGGAGGCGGGCAGAGGCGAAATCGTCCATTGTCTCAAAGGCGGTGCTGCCGACTATATCTCCCCCGACCACCTGAAGCGCCTGGGCAGTGCGGCGGTCCGGGCCCTGAGGGAACGCACCCTGCGGGAGGTGAAGCGAAAGATCGCCCTGGAGCTGACCTCCACTCTGGACCGGGATGAGGTGATGGAGCATATCCTCAGCCAGCTCCAGGAAGTGGTGGATTATGACCGGGCTTCCTTCCAACTTCTGGAGGAAGATCGGTTCAGGATCGTGGGCGTGCGCGGATTCCCCTCGCCCGGGGACGTGCTGGACGCCTCTTTTCCCATCAATGCCGATCATCCCGCCGGCGAGGTTCTGCGCAAGCTGGACGCCTTTATCGTGGATGACGCCCCGGCCCGCTACCAGGCGCTGCAGCCGGGCCGCTCGGAAAGCGCGCCGATCCGCTCCTGGCTGGGAGTGCCGCTGATGGCCGGGGGCCGCCTGATAGGCACCCTGAGCCTGGAAAAGCATGAGCCCGCCTTCTACACCCGTGAGCATGCCGACCTGGCCCTGTCCCTGGCGGCCAGCGCGGCGGTGACCATCGAAAACATGCGCCTGTTCGAAGACTCCCAGCGCCGGGTGGCTGAGCTGGAGGCGCTGCAGCAGACCAGCCTGCAGCTGACCTCTTCGCTGAACCTCACCGACGTGCTGGGCTCAATCGCCGAAAACTCTCTCCAGCTGGTTGGGGCCACGGACTGCCATATCTATCTCTACGACGCGGAGAGGGACAGCTTCTCCTTCGGGGCGGCGCTGTGGAAAAACGGGCGCAAGGAGCCGGCGGTGACCCAGCCCAGGTCACAGGGATTTACCGCCAGCGTAGCCCGGGAGGGCCGGCCGCTGGTGATCAACGACGTGGAGAATCATCCCCTCTACGCCTCCCGGCAGGCCAAAAAATGGCGCCTCAAAGCCATCGCCGGTTTTCCCCTCAGGCGCGCCGAGCAGGTTTTAGGGGTTTTTACCATCGCTTTTATGGATTCCCATACCTTCAGCGAGGCGGAGCTGCGGGTGCTGGGACTGCTGGCGGACCAGGCGGCCGTAGCCATCGAGAACGCCCGTCTTTTCATGGCCATGCGCAGGGAGCGGGACTATTCCCAGGCGTTGATTACCATGGCCAATGCCCTGGTGCTGGTTCTGGACATCGAGGGATGTATCCGCTTGATCAACAAATACGTGGAGGAGCTGACCGGATTTTCCAGCGCCGAGCTGCAGGGTGGGGACCTCTTCAGCCGGCTGTTTCACCCGGAGGAGCAGGAACAGGCCCGCACAGCTTTCCGGGAGTGTCTCTCCGGGGGCAGGCACAGCCAGCATGAAAACCGCTTTCTTACCAAGAGCAGCTCCCCACGGGTAATCAGCTGGAGCAGCACCCTCATCCGGGACAGCCAGGGCGAACCGGAGAGCGTGTTCGTGGTGGGACAGGACATAACCGAGCAGAAGCAGCTGGAGATGCACCTGCGGCAGAGCCAGAAGATGGAGGCTATCGGCCAGCTGGCCGGCGGCATCGCCCATGATTTTAACAATCTTTTAACACCCATTCAGGGCAGTGTGGAATTGCTTCTGGAAACGGAGAACTTGGACAACCAGACCCGGGAGTACCTGGAGTCCATCAGGCTCGCCTCGGAGCGGGCTGCCGGCCTCACCCGGCAGCTGCGTCTCTTCACCCGCCAGGACGAAGCACAGCGCCAGCCCCTGGACCTGAACAAGTTCGTCCGGGAAACCAGCGACCTTTTGGGCCGCTCCCTGGCCCGGATCATTTCCGTCCGTCTTGAACTGGAGGAGGAGCTCTGGGCTGTGGAGGCGGATTCCTCCCAGATCAGTCAGGTGCTGATCAACCTCGGCCTCAACGCCCAGGACGCCATGGAGAGTGGAGGGACCCTGGTGCTGGGAACCCGCAATATCAGCCTGGGTGCGCTGGAAACACGCCTGAGCCCCGGGGTACGGCCCGGGCGCTACGCCTGTTTGAGCGTGGAGGACTCGGGCTGCGGGATGAGCCCGGAGACGCAGGCGAGGATCTTCGAGCCTTTTTTCACTACCAAGAAACCCGGCAAAGGGACCGGATTGGGGCTGTCGGTGGTATACGGCATTGTCCGAGCCCACAACGGTTTTATCGAGGTGCACAGCGAGCCGGGTAAGGGGAGCCGCTTCGACGTCTATCTGCCCACCACCGATCTGGCAGTTGAGGAAAAAACACGTATGGATACGGCCCTGCCCGCGGGTACGGAAACCATCCTGCTGGTAGATGACGAGGAGATGATCCGCCGCCTGGGACGAAGGGTGCTGGAAAAATGCGGCTACACTGTTTTGATTGCCACCAATGGTGCGGAGGCGATCACCGCCTATAAGAAGCAGGGGGACAACATCGATCTGGTGCTTCTTGACGTGATCATGCCGCAGATGAATGGGCAGGAGTGCCTGCGGCGCCTGCAGGAGCTGGACCCGGAGGTAAAGGTTTTGATCGCCACGGGCTTTACAGCCGAGAGCTCTGTTCAACACCTCAAGGCGGAGGGCGTATTGGGTGTGGTGGAGAAGCCCTTCTCCATCCAGACCCTGGCGGAAGCTGTACGCGCGGCCCTGGACAGCCCCTAACCGTTCGTTGCGCAATCCGTGTAAAGTCCCGGTGGATACTCATTTGCCATTTATTCTTCCTTGCAGTAGACTTTTAGCGCGTAAGGGTGATGCCGGGGATTTGCTTTAGGCGCAGGCGTTCGGAGAGGAGAAGTCAGCATGCCCTTTCTTTTTTGGCTGGACATTGTCGCTCTCAGTATGACCGCGGTCCTGGCCGCGGCCATCACCCTGGTGGTGCTGGGCACCGGCCCCGGCCGTACCGTCAACCTGATCTTTTCCGGCTTCAGCCTGCTGGCTGTGGTCTGGGGCTGCTTCTCCCTGCTCTGCCGCCTGGGACTCTGGCTGGGTCGGGGCAGCCCTCTGGTTTATATCGAAGTGGCCAGCCTGGCCTTCACCGCCCTGGGGCCGCTGCTGCTGTCTTTCACGGTGCGTTTCACGGGTCGCAAAATACGGTCCGCCGACTTGATTGCCCTGGCCAGCCTGGTCACCCTGGCGGTGATGGCCCTGCCCCTGTTCAATCACCGCATTCTCAACAACCTGGCGATTAATGCCAACGGATCCACCTCCCTGACGGTCAGCCCGGCCGGACTGGCGGCTGCGATTCCGCCCACAGCCTGCTTTGTCTGGGCCCTGCTGCTTTTCCGTCCCACCGCGCGGCGGCCGCGGGAGCCTGCACTGTTCGTGGCTGTGGCGGTGTTGCTGGCGGGTTTCCTCCTGGATGGCGTAATCGAAATCACTTTCCCCCTGTTGTCGCTGACCACCACAACCGCAATCGCCATCCTGGGTTATGCCATAGTGCATCGTCAGCTGCTCAATCCACTCAAAGAGGTGACGGGCGTGCTGGAGCAGCGCGTACGGGAGCGTCAGCGGACCGAAGCCAGCCTGACCGCCCGGGCCGCCAGGCTGGAGCTGATCGCGGGGGTGGGGCGGCGGACCACCGCGATCCTGAACCTGGATGAGCTGCTGCATCAGGCGGCGGAGCTGATCCGGGATACTTTCGGTTATTACAGCGTCAATATCCTGCTTATCGAGGGGAGCCAGGTTGTGCTGCGAGCTGCCACACATGAGCTCCTGCACCGCAATGAGGGAAGCGTCAGGCTGCGGCTGGGGGAAGAGGGCATCACCGGATGGGTGGCCGCCCGGGGTGAGCCGCTGCTGGCTCCGGATGTCAGCCGGGATGAGCACTACATGGCCGTGCTGGATTGTGTGGAAACCCAATCGGAGCTGGCCGTACCCATCCAGGTCAAGGGTAAAGTCATCGGCGTGCTGGATGCCCAGAGCACCGAGACGGATGCCTTTTCCAAGGAAGACCTTTTCGCCCTGCAGACCGTGGCCGACCAGCTGGCCGTGGCCATCGACAACGCCCGGCTCTACCAGGAAACCCGCCGGCGGGCGGCCCGCCTGACGGTGATCAACCGCGTGGCCGAAGCGGTGGGGGCCATTCTCCAAATCGACGAGCTCCTGGAGAAGGTTTACCGGGAAGTCACTCCCACGTTCGCTGCGGACGCCTTCTTCGTAGCCCTCTATGACGAGGCCAGGGATATGCTGGATTTCAGGCTCCAGGTGGACGAGGGGGTGCGGGAGCCTCCGACCATGAGCGCGCCGGGAAACGGTCTGACCGCCAGGGTGATCCGGGAAAAGAAAACCCTGCGTATCAACAACCTCCCGGAAGAGCGCCCCCACCTGCCCGACCCGGAGATTTGGGGCAGCATGAAGCTGCCGGATTCATGGCTGGGAGCCCCTTTACTCATCGGCGAGAAACTGATCGGGGTCATCTGTGTGCAGGCCTATCACCGCAACGCCTACAGCGAGGAGGACGAGCTGTTGCTGTCCACAATCGCCGATCAGGTGGCAGTGGCCGTCAAGAGCGCGCGCCTCTACGAAGCGGTGGAAACGGAGCTGATGGAGCGGCGGCGGGCGGAGGAGGAGCTCAAGGAATCGGAGGAAAAGCTTCAGGGCATCGGTGAGCATTCCCCCAACATGATCTTTATCAACTGCCAGGGCCGGGTAGTCTACGCCAACCGCCGCTGCGAGGAAGTGATGGGCTACAGCCGGGAAGAGTTCTACGCGCCCGCTTTCGATTTTTTTAAGCTGATTGCCCCCGAGTCCCTGGATCTGATCACGGCCAGCTTCGCCCGCCATCTGGCCGGCGAAGAGCTGGAGCCCTACGAGTACACCCTGGTAACCAAGGAAGGACGCAGGCTGGAGGTGATCATCAGTACTAAGCTGGTGACTTACGGCGGGGAGCGCGCGCTTTTGGGCATTATCACGGACATCAGCGCCCGGAAATGGTCGGAGACCCTGCTGGAAACCTTGAACGATGCTGCCCTGGCAATCGAGAGGGCGCTGCTGCCCGAAGAGATCTTCACCCGGGTGGCGGAGCGTTTCAGTACCCTGGGATTTTCCTGCCTGGTGTACCACATGGACGCCGGTCTTGAAACCCTGGTCCCCGCCTATGAGAGCTACTCGTCTGAGACACTGGCCGAAGTGGAGAAGCTCTTGGACGGCGGGGCGTCCGGCTTGACCGCCGCGCTGGCCGGAACAGAGCTCTTTCGCGAGGTGATGCGCAGCAGAGAGGCCCGCTATGTGGACGGGCAAGAGCTGATCGACCGGGTTTTCCCCGACCGCGAACCGGAATGGATCTCCGAGCTCGCCGCGGCTTTGAACATGGAGGGCCTGATTGCCGCACCCCTGATCGGGGCGGACGAGGTGATCGGTCTGCTGGTGGTGCATGCCGGCAGTCTGGGCCCTGAAGTTATTCCGGCGGTCACAGCCTTTGCTCTTCAGATCGCCGCGGGTTGGCGCAAGGCGATTCTGATGCAGGACCTGGAGCACAGCCTGAACGAGCTGCAGCGTACTCAGGAGCAGCTCCTTCAGGCTCAGAAGATGGAGGCTGTGGGAAAGCTGGCCGGCGGCGTAGCCCACGATTTCAACAACCTGCTCACCGCCATCACCGGCTACGCGGACCTGCTGCTGGGAAATCTGGCCGGGGAAGATCCTGCACGGGCGGACCTGGACGAGATCAAGAGCGCCGCCGCCCGGGCGGCGGCGTTGACCAGCCAGCTTCTGGCCTTCAGCCGCAAGCAGGTGTTCCTGGTACGGGTACTGGACCTGAACAAAGTGGTTGCGGACATGGAGAACATGCTGCAGCGCATTTTAGGCGAGGATATTGCCCTGGAAATCAGGCTTCAGGCGGACACGGCGCATGTCCGGGCGGATCCGGGACAGATCGAACAGGTGATCATGAACCTTGCAGTGAACGCCCGGGACGCCATGCCCCGGGGAGGGCGGCTGACCATTTCCACCTCCCTGGCGGTTCCGGACCCGCTGCCGCCGGGGCACCAGGAAAAAGACGCGGATCGGCCCTGGGAGCTGCTCACGGTCAGCGACTCCGGTATCGGTATACCCCGGGAAATCCAGAGCCAGGTTTTCGAGCCCTTTTTCACCACCAAGGAGCGGGGCAAGGGTACGGGCCTCGGGCTTTCCACAGTATACGGGATCGTTACCCAGAGCGGGGGGCATATCCTGTTGGAAAGCGAGCCGGGTCAGGGCTCTGTTTTCAGGATTTACCTGCCGCGAGCGGAAGAGACGGAGAAGGTGGAGCGCCGCCGCAGCAAAAAGAAAGGGCGCCGGCGGGGATCGGAAACCATACTTCTGGTGGAGGATGAAGAAGTGGTCCGGGAGCTGGCCAGAAAAGTGCTGCAGCGGGAAGGGTACACCGTTCTGACCGCCGGACAGGCCGGGGAGGCTTTGAGCATAGGCACAGAGCACGACGGTGCCATCCAGCTGCTGGTCACGGATGTGATCATGCCGGGAGGCATGGGGGGGCGGGAGCTGGCGGACCGCCTGACGGTGCTGCTTCCCGGCCTGAGGGTGCTGTTCATGTCCGGCTATACCGCGGATACGGTAGTCGACCAGGGCGTGCAGGATCGGGAGGTTGATTTCCTGCAGAAACCTTTCACCCCGGCAGGCCTTTTACGCAAGGTGCGCAGCGTCCTTGACCGCCGGGAAGAGGATTAAAACCCTCAGCCCTCCTGCGGGGGAATTTCGATTTCCGCTTCCGAGCGCAGCTTCCCGATCAGGTCTTCAAGATCAGCCATCATCCGCTCCTGGGTCAGGTAGCTGATCAGGTCCTCACGGACCTCCTCGAAGTCGATAAGCCCGGCGGGCTGCCGGTCGACAAGCTCGATCAGATGAAAGCCGTAGGTGGTGCGGACGATGTCGCTCACACCGCCCACCGAGAGGGCGAAGACCGCTTCTTCGAAGGGCGCCACCATCTGGCCGCGCCCGAAATAACCCAGGTCTCCGCCGCGGGGAGCGCTGGGGCCTTCGGAGTACTCCTCTGCCAGCGACGCGAAGTCCTCGCCGGACTGCAGCTTTCCCCGGATCTCTTCGATGCGTTTCCGGGCTTCCTCCTCTTTCGCTGCGTCGGCTCCCTCCTCCAGCATGATCAGGATATGGCGTGCCCGGATCTGTTCTTCCCGGGTGAACTGCTCGGGATTCTCGTCGTAATAGGCGACGGCCTCGGCGGGGGTGATGCTGATTTGGGAATTGATATCCCGGTCGATGAAAGCCTGGATCGTCAGGCCCCTGGCGATTTCTTCCTTCAAGGACTCTTCGG
>Ga0272441_10011043_pt1 | contig 13509 bp, 11 predicted proteins | sample SSMProp6N_FD_193582 | JGI IMG/M metagenome (GOLD analysis project Ga0272441, IMG submission 193582) | Marine sediment archaeal communities from Little Sippewissett salt marsh, Falmouth, MA, United States - SSM-Prop-6N | ecosystem: Environmental > Aquatic > Marine > Wetlands > Sediment ... | reverse complement strand
TGTCGGGTCCCCTCCTTTGCATCGTATGCCTCTACTATTCTTTTTCGTAAATCCATTGATATTGTTTTCATGACCATTATTATCGGTCATTACTTTATTGGCTATAGCTTTTTGTGAATTGCTCTAGGATGACAGAGGATAATTATTGGATTAAAGCAGTACAGTAACAATGAAGCTAAGTCTGGTTACCCGTTTTACGATGCAACATATCTATTCAGGTAAATTTCAGATGGAAACTAGAATTTTCAAATTAAACACAGAGGGTTTTCTCGAGCATAATTCACAAGTGGATATCGTCAAAAGATATCCTCCTGATGATGCCAAAATCTGGGTAGATATCAGGCGAACAGGGTCGGATGACCTGAAAACGTTCCTTACGGAACTAAAATTACACCCTCTTGCCGTTAAGGCTTGCCTTGAAGTTCTGCCGAAGTGCCGGTTTGGGGCCTACGGTCAGTCACTCTTTATCGGGTTGCCGCTGCTCATCTCCTGTGACGACAGGGACCGGACTTTTCTGTCGGTGCTTTGTCTTCCCCGCATGCTCATTACCATTCATGAAACAAAAATCCCGGTCCTTGATAGTATTGTAGAACAGTTTAGAGCTTCCATGCGGTTTCATACCGTGAGTACGTCTGCGGTCCTCTATCAGAACCTGGATCTCATTATCGATCAGCATCTGGTTTTTACCCAGGAAATTCGTGCTGAAATTGAACATCTTGAGGAAGAGATCGATCAGGAACTGGATTTGAACATAACCGAGAAAGCACAGATGCTTAAGAGGCGAATTTTACTTTTGGAGGCTGTTTTGGAAGACCAACATTACTGTTTGAGTGCTCTGCAGTCAGTTGAGTCAAAATCATTCAGTATTGATGGCTTACAGGACTATTTTCGGGACAGCCTGTCCCACCTGGACCATGCCGTACGCTCCGTTGGCCGACAAATTGATCGCCTGAGTTCGATCCATCAACTCCGTCAGCTGAAGTTGCAGGACAAAACAAACAAGCGACTGCAAATCCTGACGGTCGTTTCAGCGATTTTCATGCCACTGATGCTGGTGACCGGCATCTATGGAATGAATTTTCAGCATATGCCGGAACTCAGCTGGCCCTATGGGTACTTTGTAACAATTTTTCTGATGCTCGTGATCGGGCTGATCATGCTCTGGTATTTTTACCGCAATGACTGGTTTAATTGAAAATACTCATAAAGTGTGTGCTTTTGTTTTAGCACCGGATGTAAAAAACAGGTGAGCATATTAGTTAACACATGATGCCGCATACACTGCTGATGCCCGTGTGGCCTGACAGCCATGCAGCGGCGGAATTAATGACATTGCATTTGGACGGTAAATAGCGGGGCGACATACCAGATATAGTGGTGAGGTATTTTCGGGTTTTTGTGAATATATTGTGCCACATAGTGCAACTGCGCTTAAGATCGCTATAGTGCAGGTTTCTACTGATAATTTTCTTTTTCCTCTCACATATTAGCTGAGTTTCGAAGTCGTTGAATTAGTCGCGGGTGTTCCTCAAGCACTTTCAGGAAATTTGCCTTAATCCTGACAGCATTGCCTTCGGTTATCTCCTCCGGGAACAGACGGCCATATTTTTTGACATATTCATCACAGGCGGCAAGTCTTTCATTCACCGTAAGCTCATCCCAGAAACGGCTGATACGGGCCTTAATCTCATTTCCTGAATATTCATGTACCATTTTACGGGCAATGGTTTTCAATACAGCGTACAGGCCGCCTTCTTTTCCTGTACGGACCATCTCAAAAGCGGCCTTTTCACCTGCAGGTCCGTATTCCTGTATCAGCAGTCTGCAGGTTCTTCCCCAATCTATATCGGGATGTGGATTCCGGCGAGGTGTTATGTTTAGAATGCTGCTTTCGGTATGGGAGTAAAATCTGGTCATCACATTTTTAAATTCATCCCATCGTGTTATAAGATATGTTTTTGCTCGAAATGAATTCATGGCCTCATCCACACGAGCTGAAACCTGCTCCAGGTTTTTTACAGGATCAATGGTTTTTAAGAAATTATCCAGTTTTGTACCCATCTAAAGCCTTCGAAAAATTGAGGATGTGTTCTGCAGGGCCGTTACATATGAACGGATAAGAATCTGATAATCCCTGGCATATCGTTCGGGCTGATCTGCGCGGATCGACGAAGATAAATATTCACCACATTTTGCTATAAACTGTCTGACAATGCTCACCTTGTCTTCCCAGCAGCTTGGGGCCACGTGACGATCAAATACATCTCTGACATATCGCTCGACAGATTGAGCTTTCAATTCCTCGGCAATTGTGTCAAGGACGACGCGCATACCGCCGTTTGTTCCATCCCGGCAATCATTGTATGCGCTTACAACATCGCCATTTCTCCGGCGATACTGTTGCTCGATGATTTCCTTTGCACTGCCGGATGCTTCGGCCGGTGAAAGACTTCCGCCGTGAGAAATGCAGCTGGTAAAATGGTGTATGTAGTAATGAGAAATGACCATATTGAATTCATCGAAACTGTTGACGGTGTTTGAGCTTAAGGAAAACGCCATACGTGCCTCGTCATGGGGAATTCCGATCTGTCTAGCAATAGTTCTTTCGTCGATTTCGGAGAGCAGGTTTGAAATTAAAGTCATAACGCCTCCTTTTTAAAAACATCTGATGACCGATTTTAATTGGTTGCATGAATTTACATAGGTTCGAACGATTGTCTCATAATGATCTGCATATTTTTCCGGTTCAACATCCAAGAGATCCTGGGGGAATACATGCTTTAATTTTTCCAGAAGATCTTTGATGATTTGCACCTTGGTGTCCCAGTCAAGTGGATCAAGGGCCAGTTTTAAAACACGATTGATGTGCATTTCCTGTTGTTCACGTTTGAATTGATCGGTAAGTGAATCGAGGATTAAACGTAATCCACCGTTGATGGCATCGCGTGCCTCAGAAAAAGCTGTTCGGATTCCTCCCTTGCCGGAGAAAGTTTTTTCAAGAAGCTCCAATGCTTCAGCGCTTGCTGCGGTTATGTCTACCGGTTCAATAATTGTTTTTGTATGCCGAACAAGATGGATATAGAAAGAAGTTATAATATCTATAAATGAGTCGTACGAAGCTGTGATGACAGAATGCAATATATATGTTGAACGGGCAGCATCAATGGGTTGATTTATATTGCATGCGAGAAAATCAGTGTTTATTTCGGAAATGATTTCGGTAAGTATGCTGCTGCCTTGAGAAGAGACGGTGTCAAAATCCTGATGTGTGGAAGGAATGTTTTTGACCGTATCAGCACTGATAGCTTTGTAGAGCAACAAAACATCATTATGTTGATGCTCGTCGGCAAACCGGCTGAGCTTTATACAGGTATCAATGCTTATGAGCTGGTTATGCTTTGTTAAACGCTGTTTTTCTGGAGGAAGAGAGGAGAGGAGCTGAAACAGGCTAGACCCAATGTTGAGGGGGTATGTTTTTCTGCTTATATAAAAGGATGTTAACGCAGAAAAAAACCTGCAGGCGGCATCAGCTTTTCCCTGGAGAAGCAATTCTTCGAGAACCTTCCAGGATCTTTTGTAGCTGTTGTTTGAGAAATGGCAGACTGTTTTTGCGGTATTAGAAAGATCGTTTGCGCTGCTGACATCTCTGTTCCAAAAGCCTTTCACTAGACCAGCCATCAGCACTTGATATTCTGTGAAAGCCTGAATAATGAGATCGTAAGCGTTTTTTACAGCAAGTACTTGAATAGCTGTTTTGTGTTTTGCAACAGCCGTGACGGTATGATCATATTCATCTGGTGATAACGTTTCAAGACTGCGGTCCTGATCTAATACCGGATAGATAAAGCAGGATGTCTTTTTTGATAGTACCGCTGCGGTGAGCTTTTCAGGTATGTGCTTCACCATGCGTATATCGCCATCGCTCGAAGCAATATGTCCCGTGGATACAAAATGTTCGGGTACTTCACAACCAAGTGCGGCTGATAGTATCGATAAGAAAACCGGGACATCGGCGGAGAATCCAGAAATGGTAAGCCCAACATCATTTACGGCAGCAGCTTCAAGGTTAATAACGGACAATTCAAAGGCTGTTGTTTCCAGTCCGAGTGAACTGAAAAGATTATGAGTAAGTGGAACAATTGTTTCAAGAATATGTGCCTTGGTTTTGTCGGAAAACTGCGCAGGACCTTTGAACTCAATTCGATTCGTATTCGTTTCCGGAAGTGACTTTGCAATGATTGCAGAAATCAGTGCCTTCGCGTTTTCACCACTTCCGAACACAAGTACTGTATTTGCACGGCCAATAGTCATTTTGCCGGTCCTTTTATGATTTCGATATAGCCGCTTTTTATGTGAGCGAATACACGCACCTGTAAACAGCCGTCCAAGAGCCGGAACTGTCGGGTAGGCTCCGGTTCTTCATCTTCGGTTGAAGCGGCTAGTGGGAGATCCTTTTGTGGGAAAGCTGCGGCCCAAAGCAGATCGGTCTCTGACAGTTCTGCAGTGAGAAGGATTCGGCCGGTATTCAGTCTCAAAGAATATAGACCGGGGGTTATTCCGGCAATGGTCTTTGTGATCGGTGCAGGTGTGATGGGAAACGAAAAAAGAACATTGTTTTCTTTTTCAAGCAGAAGTTCGAGTTCATGAGGCTTCAACACGCTGTCTGAGACCGCTTTGATATTATTTTCAAAGGCAATGCGCCAGGTGGTTTTTGATTTTATGAGATCTATAACCGATTTTACTTCAGGATCACTCCGATCCATGAGACCCGTAGCTATCTGTAGAGAAATGTATAGAAGATACCTGCCGGTGAGCGCCTCCTGCCTGGTCTTCGGTTGAACCGTTTTCTTGCGCATTTCTTCTATGAAGCGTAGATATTGTTCATATCCTTGTGCGTATTGCTTGGTCCTGCCAAGCGTTTCGATTTGCCTGAATGCTGCAAGCAGGGCGTTTGCCGGGTCTGGTTGTTCCAGGGCATCGGCAAGTATTTTTACAAAATAGAGTTTTGTTGACATTGCAGTGTTCTCCATCAGGAGTCTTTAGGTGCTTCATTTATTCCAAAGTTATCTTTGATATGCTTTAACATACCGGATATCTTCAGTACTTCCTTAAATACGGGATGCGTCAACAATACCTGTGCGGTGTTTTGCCAAAGATCGGGTACTTTCTTGTTGTTCTGCCATTTACTTCCAGCAAAACGGCTAAAAGTCGATTTCGAGAGGCCATAATCCCGTGCGATCTTGCCGACATTGTAGTTGTCGCTGGAAATATCGGTAAAAATACGTTTAATCATTTGTTTTAACTTTTCAGGACCAAGGCGTTGTATGGATCTGCGCTGTTTTTCTATGTTGTCGGCTTTCTCCCGTGCTACTACCGTACCCAAAAGCAAATCTTCATTCTCGTAATCAGTATCCCACAGAGGTGGCACGTTATCGGTTGCGACCTTCGATTTTTCATCGATATAGAGCAAAGACGGTTTGGCCAGTTTTTTGTCAACAATTTTTTGTATGCGCTGTCGCTCCCCAGGCCTTGCAGGGTCCGGATCATCAATGTTGCGTTCCAGCCATTTCCGCCTGTTTAATCCTGATATATATATAGGGAGCCATATGCATAATGTATGGCCACATATATTCCAGTTGTATCGTGTCCAGAATCGGGAATTTTGACGCTCAGCCTCGATAAATGAAAAATAGTAGTGCCGTCTGACAAAATTCTGCAGTGCATGTGCAGCTATTATTTCCTGCTCGAAACCGTCGGCTGGATGTTTGCTAATTAAAAGGGATTCGGCATGTTCAAGAAAGGCCTGAAAATAGAACCGGCAGTCAATACCCTGCTCAGGCTCTGAGGTGTTAGCGGAGGCCGGTAATCGAGAAAATTTATCCAGAGTGATGTCATAGGCTTTATCAGCAAGTTCCAGTGATTGAATTGTGCGTTGAGCCGGTGGCAGTGACTTTTCTCGAAGCTTTATCAGGTAATCAACGAACAACATGGGGTCTGCACCGTTCAGATAAAAAATGGTTCTGTTTGAATGAAACTCATGCAGAGCTTGTCTGCAACTGTGATCTGTAATAGACCGTATCAATTCGATAAGAGAGAGGGTGCTCTTATTGCCTTTATTTAGCGTGTAATCTGTATTTTTTTGTAGCATCATAAGGTCTTTCTGAATGCCGGTATCCTGCTTTTGAATTCGTCGACCATGCCATCGATTTCATACTGCAGCTTTGTGACTTTTTTACGGTCGTCTGAATAAATGAGGTGCTGTCGCTGTCTCAGCAGTTCATTTATTTTTGAAAGATCATCTATCAGCGGCTGGAGGTTTGTTGAGCCTTTGTTGATATGCTGTACCTGGTTAAAATAGGAAAAAGCAATATCCCAGTTTTCTTGCAGTAAAGCATCCATCCCATTTTCCATATATCGCTGATACAGTTCTGTTTTGTGCTTTAACCGTTTCTGCGGCATTGCCCCGGAGGGGTGTTCCGGATAAATCTCTATCGCTTCCTGCAGCATTTCTATCAGCTCTTCGAGGTCAGCTGTTTCTATATTGCAACTGATTTCAGTATAAAATCTTTCAGCTTCCGCATAGCGGGCATCAATTGTACTTTTTAGGCGCAATGCCTCAGGATTGTTTTGATCAATGGACAGCAGGGCCTTGAGAGTTTTGGTGGCTTCATTAAGGTTATTTTCCTCGAAGAGGGTAAGTGCCTCTTCCAGAAGGCCTTCGGATTGATCAGGAGTACTATCCGGGGATGTTTTTACAGTTTCTGTTGAGGCAGTTACCTGCAGAGGAGGATGGGAAAGATCTTCCAGCAGTTCAATTATATTTTGATAGCGTTTGTCCGGATTTTTTTCTAAGCAGCGGGCTACAATTTCGGAAAGGTTAGTATCGACACCGGTTAACATCCTGAGGGAACTGTGTTGATGATGTTGTTGAAGTCTTTCATAATCACCAACAAACGGAGGGCGACATTTTTCATCGAGCAGTTCATATAAAATGATTCCCAGTGAATATATATCGGAGGTTTGATCGAGTTCGTCAGGAGCACGAGCGGTAAAATGTTCTGGGCTCATGTACATCGCTGTGCCCGAGTCAAATGTTGACAATTTGCTCGGCATATTATTTATTTCATTCATATACTGCACATACTGAGCAGTACCGAAATCCGAAACCTTCAGAACCTCATGGCAAAAAAGAAGGTTTTCCGGTTTTAAATCCAGATGAATAATGTTTTCATTGTGACAGGCAATAACCCCTTTGCACGCCTGAGTGAAATACTCGATACCTGCAGACCTGCGAATCTCAGGCTTGTTGCAATGTTCGGACAGCCACTTTCTGAATGTTCCACCTTCGGCATATTCCATTGACAAAAGCAAAAGAACCGTGTCCTCTACAGGAGTGAAGATAATATCATGCAGCATGATTATGTGAGTTTTATCGGCAATCTGGGTGTGTATTCTGGCTTCCTGTTTGAACTGCCATCTGTCTGGTGCAGTGTGTTTGCTGCCCGCCCTAATCGCTTTTAAAGCTACTTCTTTTCCGATACCGTGATCCTTCGCATAATAAACGCTTCCGTAGCGTCCTTGACCGATTTTTTTCTTGATTTCAAACCGGTCATTGATCATGCCTATTTTTTCGAGGTCTATATCCGCTGCTTTCTTCGCTTGTAAGCCGGACAGAAAATGTTGTTCAGTCTTGATTGATGTAAGGGGTAAATTGCAGGTCGGGCATCTTGTGCCGGTCACCGACAGGAGACTGTCGCAATGCACGCAGTAATTGTTTTTTGCAATCATATTTTTCTCCCTCTCACTGATAGGTTTTCTGTAAAAAGCCGGCTTACAGCAAACATGGCCTTTTTGTAAACAACGTCTATATAGGTGTTTGTGAGAGCGCTGGAATTTATGCGTCGTAACGCATTGAAAGCATCCGTGTTGTTCTCAGTTGTAGGAGTATTGGTTTTTGAAGGGCTGAACTCAAACACTATCAAAGGGGTTAGCAGCGTACCGTGGTCATTACTCGAAATCTGGAGCAATAGCTGCAGTCCTTCCGTTTCGCTATCCAAGTCGCCTGAGAAAGTTACGGTATCGATTTCATATATATTGGAATTGGTTATCAGAGACAGATGTTCCACTATGGCTGAAGGAAGGTCCGAAAATTCTTCCTCTTCCCGTATGCTTTCATATTTTTCCAGGATCATGTGCGGGTTAATTGTTATTCGGCCGTATTGATAGCGATCAATGCTTTTAATTACATACCGGCCGGAAAAACAGCTATGAATATGGCTGGATGCTTGTATGATTTCTTCAACGGTAATATCAGGTTGTATAAGAGCTTTTTTTGTTTTTATGAGGATGGCAGCTGTAGTTATACGCTCTGTGTCAACTGTAAATTGATAGCCTGGTATAAGATATTGTATTCTGGAGCATATTTCATCAGCTTCAATGAATTGCCAGTTTTTTTCGAGCATACCTGTATAATGTTCGAGTGCCTTGCCGCACCTGGGATCATCCTGCTGAATCAGTGACGTTAACTGGTGAGAATATTTCAGACCGTCAAGAATATTTCCGGTTTGAAAAGCTCTTTCCGACTTGAGGGCTAGTGATACGTGATGATATCCAAGCTGTTCTAATCGGAGGTATAAGGAAAGATTTTCAGCTCCAGAAATATTTCCGAGATTATTTTTAATACGATTTGTAATCTCAACTACTTCGGTTTCGATTTTTTGCTTGTATGAATTATCAAGTTGTTTTGCATCCGGAGAAAAAGCGGTTCTGTAATTTTGATGATCAATAGGTTTTAAAAGCCGTAGGCTGTTATTTTCCATACAGTACAGCCAGGCTTTACCGTTTTTATCAATGGAAATGATGTTGTCGCTCCTTCCGCCGATCACAGCAATAGAAATAACACCCTCGGGCAGATAATGGCAGGATACAGGCTTTCTCTTTTTTGCCTCGGGTTCCCAAACCTTCAACGTGCAGTCATTTAAGCCCGCTGTTATAATCATCTCATCGCAAATGGCAAGAGCATAAAAATCGTCCGTATGAACTTTCAATTTGTCCGCAGCACCATTGTTGAGGTTGTATATAGTCAGATAACCATTGGTGGCTGGTATGACGAGGCAGTTATTTTTCCCGTGATACAGAAGGTGCACAAGCCCGCTACATGGTGGAGGGCGGTTAATATCAACAGCCTCTATCAATTGTCCTTCCAGTAAATCCCAAAAAAAGAGTTCGCCGGCCGTAGAAACGCCGACCAGTAGATTTTTATCGATTTTTTTCAGGGAGCAAATCGGACTGTTAGTTCCTGCAAGCTGTCTTTGTTGCTCACCACTATTTGAGTCCCGGAGTATACATTTCCCGGCGATGTCACTAATGGCCAGAACAGTATCTGATGTCCAGCAAATGGAGAGTATTGGCAGACCATGAGAAAAGCTCTGTTTTGATGTGTCTTCCTTGATTTTTTTTTGTTGATCGCAGTCTACTATGTAGACGCAACCATCTTTCGCAGCGGCAGCCAGCGTGTTGGTATCGATATTATAATCTAAGGCGTAAACACTGCTCACGGTCTGAATCTGGCAGTGCTTGATCGGATGCTGCTGCGACAGATCATATATGGTGATGCAAGGATTGTGGCTTGATCCGCCCATAAAAACAGTATTAATTAAATCCGGTGCAGGCATAACAAATACCATTACGTAGTCAAAAATTGATTTTATTGCCGCCGATCGGACCCATGCTGATCAGGTCATTAATACCGGTGTCTGGAATGGCCCGGACCGGTGGTTCTGCTTGGACCGGTGCTGGCGGCATGCTGCCGGGTAGCGCCATGCCACCTCCGCTGAAGGATGCCGGGGGTCTGAATTGTTTTTGGGGGTTCCCCCCGGGAAATTTCTTTTCCTTGGCAAATTGCAGGACTTTTCTTGCCCATTCGATCATATGATTTAATCGTTCCTTATGCTCTTCTGCTTTCCTGAGATGGTGACGAGCAGTCATTTCAGCAAAGCTGTAGCCCTGCTGGGCGGTTTGAGTATTTAAGGTGTTGTAGTCGTTTTTTATTTGCTCCAGGTTGCTGCGGTGTTTGCTAACGATCTGGTTCACAATTGTTTGGAATTGCTGGAGTTCATAGAGCTGCTCTTCTACTCTGCGTATCAATTCAACATGTTCGGCGTATTTATCTTCAGCCCAGGGGCATTCTGAATTACCTTCCTTATCTGTCTTGGGGAGCTCTTCTGTTTTGTCCGAGAGATTTTGTAAAAGTCCGACCATCTGTTCCATGGCGGAATCTGCAAGTTTAAGATTGTCGTCGCTATATTGAGGAGGGGGATCATTGTATATGCGTACCATCTTTTCCCTCGTTGCTTAATTGTCCGATTGTATCCGCCTTTGGAGCTCCTGTTGAGCTTCATCACTTTTTTCACGCGCCTCTCGGGCTCGATCTATCTGGTCGGCAAGGAATTCTATGTCTCGTATAGCGGCCTCCTTGGCCTTGATGAGTTCGTTTGTGGTTTCCTTTGTATCGATTTGGGCGCTGGCGTCTGAAATCTTGCCCAGATCAGACTCGGATGAATCGCGATGGTCTCCTACCTCACCCTCATACTCATGGGTTTCTTCCTGGATCTGCTCAAGGTTTTCATCCTCTTTTTCAAACTCTTCGATCGTCACTGATTCGGTGTCGTCGAAAGCCGTTTCCAGTTCGTCGGCGCATTCGCTTGTTCCTCCCAAGTCGAGACTCTCAAGGGTTTGCCGTACCGTTTCAACGTCGGTTGCAATTTTGTCAAGGTCGATTTCCTTGTCATCCATTTCGCTGTTTTTCTGGTCGACATTTTCCGAGATGTCAGACCGCGAAGGCATGTCTCGTCGTTTTTTCATACGGCCGTCTCCTTTATGTCAGCTTTGCAGCGGACAATGAGCGTATCGATTACTTGGACGCATTTTTTTATGTCAGGGCAAATATGGTCCTCATACCGGGCTTTGAGAGTTTTTTTTAACGCATTGATTTCCTTTTCGTTTGTGTTGTCCACAGCAGTTTCCGTCAGCATAAACCTGTTGTAGGAATCCCGCTTGAAGTGTTCCGAGAGGGCAAAAAATGCTTTTTTCAGGGAAGATGCTTTATCGATTAAGGCAGAAAGTGCTCTGTCGCTATTTGTTGATTGCTGCCTGTGCAATATATCAACCCTGGTTTTCTCGAGAGTGACTAACCTCGAAACCAGTCTTAATCGCTCATCATCAAACCTGTTCATGTCTTCGCTGAGCAGTAGAAGCTCGGAGGCCGTTATGTCGCGGCCTGCTTTTTGAAACCAGGTATCCGCATGCAGATAGGGTATGATGTTGTTGTTTTTAACATCGATACGAAGGTCAAATTGCTCATGAATATTCGTTGCTCTTATCCGGCGGGATTTGTGATAGTTCTCTGTAAGGATAAATGCCTCACCGGTCGTTAAACGAGCGATGTCTTCCATTTCGGTTTCATTGAGCAGCATAGATGCGGCCAGTTCTTCGCGGTCCTCCCTGGCAACCTGCCTGAACGCCAGTTTTGTTGAGGTATGCTTAACAACCTGTGGTGCAACTGCAGTTGGGGATTGATCAACAACAAAAACACAAACATCAAGAGCACGTATTTCGGCAAGGAAACGGCAAACAAATTCCGCTGCAAAGGGTTTAGGATCAGCAATATCGGGTGAAGCAGCGGCTTTGCCGTTATTGCCGACGATGTTGTGGGCTTCTTCAATAATGATAACGAGGCGAGGAGATTTCTTGGATTTCGGAATCGTTCTCAGGTGGGCAAGTATATTCATTAAAATCAACAGAAAAATAAAACTGGTCGACTCCTCATGCAGTCTGTCCATTTCGATAATTGAAGGAACTTTTATAAGATGACGTATGTTTGGAATACTTTTTTTGCATTGAAAAATTTTACCTATGTTGCGCCGCGTAAGATCGCTTACCCGTACTTCACTTGCCGCAAGAATATCCGAGCACGTCTCCCGCGAATATCCCTTTTCCTGAAGAATAATTGGTATAATTCTGACTAAATCGACAATCCGGGGAGGATTAGATCTGTCAGAGTAGAGTTCGTAGACACGTTCCAATGCTTCACCAAGAATGGCTGGAAGTGGTCCGGATAGCGGCATGGACGCTTTGAAGCACGATAAAACACCTTCAATATGCTCATCTCTTGAAATTCCCGGCAGAATTTCAAGCGGATTCAAACGGAATCGTGAAATGCTTTCATCGCCGAGAGTGTATATTTCAAGTTTTTTTGCAAGATTACGTGCGTTTTTATCCGGATGGTTTTGCAGTGTCTTTAAAATGCGATATTCAGATTTAACGGGTTCAAAAACTATAAAAGGGATGTTGTGGCGGTTGAGCTGAAGGCAGAAATTCAAGACGGATGTAGATTTCCCGACGCCAGACATCCCGAATCCTGCTAGATGTTTACAAAGATTTTTAATAGATGTACCCCTGGGGTCCTTGGACCCTTCCTGGTCTAGACCGAAAACAATGATTTCATAATCATTTCGATCAGGAGGATCGGTATTTTTACGTATGCAAAACGGAGAAGTGCTGGATGCTACCGGCAGACAAAACAGGGTTGAAAGCTCATCGACGGTAGCAAGCTGGCTAAGCCGTGCAAGGCCTGAATAGAATATGGGGTCACGATCGGAGAATATTTCCGTGTGTGAGGGAGTATAGAGTGTTTTAAAATTTTGAGCATGCCTTAGAACTGTATCTACTGTTACCGTATCAGTGTAAGGCAGCAGCCGGTACCCGCCGTTTTCAAACGCGGACTCCGCGACCGTTGCTCCAACCAGCCGTGCAATCTCAGGTGTCTCCGATAGCACACAGACATCAAACAGCAGATGAGGCTCACGGAACGATTCGTGAGTTCTCTGCAGTGTACGCAAAATATCATCGGCTAGGGGATCACGGTACCGCAGGATTTTGGGCGCTGATTTGATTCGGTAATGATGAACGGACTCCGGGGCAAAATAGTCAATGTATCCCTCATCCTCGATAAACGGATCATCCCGGAACCTGTTAATGGATTGCAGCCTCGCCAGATAGCGTGTGTATTCAGCCATCTCCACCGAAATATCAGCGGGCATGATACTGAATTTAACAACCACTGTTTCATTAATATTATTGAGAACCCTGTCGAGATCGGTATAGTCATTCATCTTTCGGGGTTCAAAGCGGTTGATAGTGTAATAATAGGGTGGAATCCGGTCATTGAATTCACAGGAATGCATCGGAGTTATAGCATCCTCGCGCCTTACAATTCGGCAGGCCGACTTGAGTTTGCCCCATGAGATGCTTGGGCTTTCAATATGAACAAGCCGGTAAAATTTGGTAATGGGGCTTTGCTCGATAAGAAGCTGAAGTACCTTTTTGCTGCCTTGGTTGTGCTGCACAGCTAATTATGACAGAAGTCGGACAAAGAATAGGGTAACACTTTTCAGTTTTTGACGACGGTAATATAGTCATTTTTCTGCAGCCAGGTTCTGGCGGCAATCC
>Ga0272441_10011041_pt1 | contig 13511 bp, 12 predicted proteins | sample SSMProp6N_FD_193582 | JGI IMG/M metagenome (GOLD analysis project Ga0272441, IMG submission 193582) | Marine sediment archaeal communities from Little Sippewissett salt marsh, Falmouth, MA, United States - SSM-Prop-6N | ecosystem: Environmental > Aquatic > Marine > Wetlands > Sediment ... | reverse complement strand
AATGAGCTTTCCGGAAGGTGTGATCTGAACGGTTCCGGGAATTGTGATCGATGTTATGATCTCATTGTTCTTCAAAGGCGGGAACTTGTTCTTCATCTGGTAGCCCATCCGGTTGCAAAGAGGATCGATCTTAAAGGTCATCGAGAACAACTTGTCTCTCTGCTTTTTCGTCAGTCGATTGTACTCGGGTCCCTTGGTCACCTCTAATTTTTTTGTCGTGAAGTGCGACGGCTTGACCTTCAACTTTGAAGTTGTGATCTCAAGTTCGGACTCGTAACTCGCGATCCTGAGCCTGTCTCCCTTTTTTACCGTGCTTTTTGGCGTGACGCCATCATACATGGAATAGCTTCCCATTACCTTTTCGGTCAGGAAGCCTCCCTTGACTCCCAGATAGGCTCTCACACCCATGTTCATCTTTCCAAAGCTCAGGACATCACTTGTCCTGACGGAATAAGCGTGGTTCATCTGTATCGGCTTTCCGTTGAGTTCAGGTGAAAGATCGGCTCCTGTAAGCACAAACAGGGTGTGATCTTCAAACATGATTTTGGGCCCGGTCATTGTTATTTCGAGAACAGGCAAATCCTCGTCATTGTTGAGCAACTTATTTGCGAGTATGGCGCTGTACTTGTCCATAGTACCCGAAATAGGCACTCCAAAGGACCTGTAGCCTTTTCGTCCCAAATCCTGGACCGAGGTCTGGAGGCTGTCTGACAAGATGAGAATGTTGTTATCCATATACCTCACTTTGTGGAACATAGTTCCCGGATTCAACTTGCTTGAGAATCTTTTCATACTCCTCAAGACCGATGGGAACAAATTGAACCTTATCCCCGGCTACAGCAAAGCAGGGAGGGAACTTGTCAACATCGAAAAAACTCAGCGGACTGTTCCCGATGATGTTCCAACCGCCCGGGCTAACTCTCGGATATACCCCGGTCTGATTTCCGGCAATCCCGACATCACCTCTTTTGATCTCCCTGCGCGGCTTGTCCCTGCGTTTGAAATGGAGCTTCTCATCCAGCCCTCCTAAATACAGGAATCCGGGCAGGAAACCGATAAAATACACATCGTACAAACCAGAGCTGTGGAGGGCAATGAACTTCTCCCGACTAATTTTTTTGGCTTTGCATATTTCCGAAAGGTCCAGCGCGAACTTCTTGTCGTAACAGACCGGTATCTTCCAAAGCTTATAGGCCGTCAGAAGTTTCTGATCTTTTGTGGCATAGATTTCCTTAAGATCCGCAACTACGCCCGAATACTTGATCTTGGAAGTGTCGAAGAAGACGGTAAGGGAGTTATAGGCTGGCACCGTCTCCAGGACGTACTCGCCCATGTCAGCATGAATCTTGTTTCGAAAGATGCTTATGTTTTTCAAGATCGGCTCCTGAATCTCCTTGGGCCATTCGACCAGCGCTGCGATGCTGCCGAGGGGTTTGTATTTTAATTTGTATTTGTTCATTGAAGGTCCTTGATTAAATCGGTCAATTCCCTGGCAATATCTACTGCAGATGGGTTATCGCCATGGATGCAGATGGTGTCTATATCAACATGTCTGACTTTGCCGGAAACAGAAACAACCTCTCCCTTCGTAATCATTCGCTCAACCCGCTCCCTGATTTCTTCGGGATCTGTTATTACGGCCTCGGGCTCACTTCGGGGAACCAGACCAAAAGCATCATTGTAATTTCTATCGGCAAAGGCCTCCACCATGTAGGGTATGCCCGCTTCTTTCGACTTTCTCTCCAACTGGGAGCCAAAGGGTACATAGAGCATCAGGTCCTCTTTGAAAAAACCGAGCACATTGACAATAAGTTTGGCCAGGTCCGAGGATCGGGCTGCCATATTGTAAAGGGCACCATGGGGCTTGACATGATGGATCTCCACATCTTCAAGTCTTGCCAGGGCTCCTAATTCCGCTATCTGATGGATCAACTGGGATCTCAGTCGCTCCTTGGGAACATATATCTCCTTGCGGCCAAAATTCGGCCGATCCTCAAACGATGGATGCGCACCTATCTTCACGTCGTGCTCCTTTGCCAAACGCATTGTGGAGATCATCGTTTCCCTGTCTCCCGCATGGCCTCCACAGGCAATGTTGCAAGAGCTCAGATAGGGCATCAAATCGGCATCATTTCCGATTCCTTCTCCCAAATCACAGTTGATGTCCATAGATTGATCCTTTAGCCGCTAATCACACCCCAGATGCTTTTCAATCCGAGAAAAAGCGTAACCCCGAAGATAAGGAATCCCAAGATATTTTGGAACCGATTGTTTGCATGGGCTCCCAAAACGTTCCGACGGTTCATCACCCACAGGAGAAATCCGCATATGACGGGCAGAAGAATCCCGTTGGCCACCTGGGCAAACTTGATGATCTCAATGGGTTTTATCCCCAGAGAAGCCAGTGCAACCCCCAGCAGAAGAATGGTCATCCAGACCGCCCTGAATTTTTTGGATTTCATGCTCTTTTCCCATCCGAAGATTCCCCGCACGGCATAAGCTGCTGCCAGGGGAGCCGTAACGGCCGAGGTGATCCCTGCTGCAAAGAGTCCAAGTGAGAGGAAATAGGTTGCTGATTCCCCGTAAAGGGGTCCAAGGGATTTCGCAAGGTCCACTGCGTTTTCCAGGGTCTGAGCGTCTGAGGCTGCAGCCGAGATTATAATGGACATCGACACAAGCCCGCCGAGAACTACGGCCAAAACGGTATCCATGACCGCATCCCTGAGATGTTTTTCACCCTGCCATTTTTCCCGGACCAGGGAACTGTGCAAAAAAAGATTATAGGGTACCACAGTCGTTCCGATCAAACCAATGACAGTAAGAAGTCCTCCCTGGGGGATTCGGGGTGTGAAAGCACCCGACAGGACCTCACCAAGATCCGGGCGGGTAAGAAAGGCAGTGAGGACAAAAGACAAGCTCATCAGCAACACAAGAAGAAAGAGACTTCGCTCCAGCACCTTGTAGCTTCCGCTGATCAGAATCAGGAATGCCGCTAATCCCAGCAGCAGGACCAGGTAATTCAAATCAAGTCCGAATACGTTGAACTCACTACCGGGTATCAAGGTGGACAAGCCCAGGACCCCTCCGCTAATGTTACCCGCTTCATAGGCTGCGTTTCCCACCACGATTGCCGAAAGAACCAGGAAGATCACAAGGGCCTTTCCAAAACCGGGATGGAGCTCCTCCCGAATCACCTCAGCCAAACCCTTCTGACTGATGAGTCCAAGTCGGGCCGACATTTCCTGCAGGACAATTGTAGCGATTACCGAAAGGACCATGGCCCAAAGCAAGGCAAAACCAAAGTTTACGCCTGCAATGCTGCACAGGGTTACCGTTCCCGGCCCGATGAAAGCTGCCGCAATCAGGGGGCCGGGCCCGATGCCCTTCAAGGTGAATCTTTTCATAGCCCCAGATAGGTTCCGATGGGCGAGCCATCAGGAATTCGGGGTGCTTTTTTGACTTCCCAGTCACCAGGATCCTTCAAAAAACGTGTGATCTCCTGCGAATTGAAACGGTTGATCGCCCTTTGAGCAGTGCTGCCTTCCTTGCCAAACAATTCGTCCGCCAGGGAGCGAAGTCGGTCAGCAGCAAGGGACCGGGCACCCTTGTAGGCATGCTTTGAAGCCACCAGATCGTACATCGCCTCCAAAAGCTGCTCATTGATGTGGTTCTGGATTTCTGTGAGATAGGGATCCTTGTGCTCTTTCCCAAATGTGTTTTCAATGAGCTTGTCGAGAACGTCCTCGAGGCCCAACTGATCTTTATCCATGGCTTTTTGCGCCACGAGTCTTGAGGCCCTCTCCGGATGAAGAACAAATGAAAAAGTCATGCGAGAAGCTGTAGAGGCAGCCGAGAATGGATCAAAGTCAACACCCAACTGGCTGACAAAGGATTCTCTTGTCCTTGGGTAGCCAAAAGCTCGTGGAAGGAACAAGTCCTGCTTATCTTTTGGAATGGCCAGGCGTTTGGCATCAATCGTCGCCATGAGGGCGTCGAGAGCCCTTTGCTGTTCTTTCGCACTCAGTACTTTTGACGGCCCCTGCTTGCCACCCCTTACCCGGTATCCGTATTCCTGTCCGGCTATCAGCTTGGACACGGCCTCTGTTTGATACCTGTGATAGAAATAAAGGGGTACGAAAACATCTTCGAGCACGGAAAAGGGTTCGTCGACACGAATGTTGTCAGGGGAGAAATTGGAGATCCCAATCTCCCTGACCTCCATCACGTTAGCCAATTCTTCCACAATATCATTTCCGTTGTCCCAGAGGTGCGCGTAAACGTTGGAGCTCCCCGCAGGTCTTGCATCCGCATCGGTGACATAGCGATGCCCCGCCTCAAACGCCTGATCCAGGAGGTTCCTGAGTTCCGTTTCCTCATCTCCCTGGAATTCACCATAGGCGTATTTCACGGTTACCTTGTCCCAGTCTCCGATTCCAACCGCATAAGCCTGCGAAAAATCAAGTTCACCGCCGCTCGCCTTGATCCAGGGATGTGGATAATCCATCACCGACGATCTGTTTAACGTGCTGGCAGCGAAATTGTGAGAGAAACCCAGAGTGTGCCCAACTTCGTGCGCTGAGAGCTGCCGAATTCTTGCCAGGGCCATTTCCAGCGCAAAATCATCGCTGACCTGACCCGATTTGTAAGGTGCCTTCAAGGCCTGGGCAATCATGAAATCCTGTCGGATGCGCAGGGAACCGAGACTCACATGCCCTTTGATGATCTCTCCCGTACGCGGATCACGTACGCTGCTTCCATAACTCCATCCGCGAGTGCTGCGATGCACCCATTGAATCACGTTGTACCTCAGATCCAGGGGATCGGCGTCGTCCGGAAGGATCTTCACCTGAAAGGCGTCGATATAGCCTGCCGCCTCGAAGGCCTGGTTCCACCAGCTGGCACCTTCCAAAAGAGCAGAACGTACCGGCTCGGGCGTTCCAGGGTCCAGGTAGTAGATGATGGGCTCTTTGGCCTCGCTTTGGGCCGCATTGGGATCTTTTTTCTCGAGCCTGTGCCTGTAAATCCACTTCTTGCCAATGGGTTGGTTCACAGGAGTGGCATAGTCCATGAAACTCAGGGGATAGGCGCCCGACCTGGGATCATAGACGCGAGGTGTATAACCCTCATCAGGCAACTCCACAAAGGAGTGATGCTGATAAGCCGTCACTGAAGAGGCATCGGGTGCGACGCTTTTGATCTCAGACCCCTCCGGATGTCCGGTGAAGGTAAGAATCGCATCGAACTCGACGTTTTTCGGGAACGCCCGTGTCCGTTTCAGATCCAGGCCACTTCTGGATGCATCCATTTTATACGTCCCTTGTCCTTTCGATTTTAACGTTTGAGCCACCCCATGCGCATCACGGACCAAAAAGTCGGTGATCTCGATCAGAAAACTTGAACCCTGGGTCTCCTGGATCTCAAATCCGTAGAGAACCGATTTGGCAAAAGCCTCCTCGATGGACTGTTTCTCCTTCTCATTCTCGGAGACCGCCCGGAAGGACTGATTGGGTTGAACCAACAACAGCTTTCCACCCGATCGGATGAATTTGACCACCACTCCATTGCCCAGCTGCCCGCGATCCAGACCGATGTCGTTGGAGCCCAGACCCTGTGAGAGGGCATTGACATAAAGGAACTCGCGCTCGAGGTCCTCGACAACAAGCCATGCCTTGCCCGTGGATTGCTGGTAGTGAAAGTCGAAAAATCCTTCGAATTTGTCCACCCCCTTTTCTCCCGACAGGAATTGAGACGAAACAGGTTGAAAAGAGATGAGGATAACTAGAATAAGTAAGAGTCTGCGCATGAGAAATCATTTTTGGATAAAACTAAAGAATTCGCCCGACAAATTCAATTTGGACCTCCATTGCTTTGATTTTTTTTAGCTTATTTTTGCCTCATGATTACATCAGATCAAATAAAAGATGTCAACCAGCGGATAGAGCTTCTGCATGGATATTTGGAAATCGACAAGAAATTGATCGAGATCTCAAATGAGGAAGAGAAAGCTTCCGACCCTGATTTCTGGAACAACCCAAAGGAAGCAGAAGTCCTGATGCGTCGATTGAGAGGGAAAAAGAAGTGGGTGACCGAATACAACGAGCTTAAAGCAGACGGCGAGGACCTGCTGGTCATGTATGACTTTTTCAAAGAGGAGGAAGCTTCCGAGCAGGAGGTACAGGCCGCGTTCGACAAGACCCTGGACAAACTTGAGGCCCTTGAGTTTCGAAATATGCTTTCCGAAGAAGGCGATGACCTCAGTGCCGTTCTCCAGGTTACAGCGGGAGCAGGAGGCACGGAAAGTTGTGATTGGGCCCAAATGCTGATGCGCATGTACATCATGTGGAGCGAAAAACAGGGCTTCAAGGTCAAGGAACTCAACTACCAGGAAGGAGACGTGGCCGGGATCAAAACCGTAACGCTGGAAATTGACGGTGAATACGCTTTCGGTTACCTGAAGGGTGAAAACGGTGTGCATCGCTTGGTACGTATCTCCCCTTTCGACAGCAATGCAAAAAGACATACCTCATTCGCCTCCGTATACGTATATCCCCTGGCTGACGATTCTATAGAAATTGAAATCAACCCGGCAGACATTACCTGGGATTTTGCGCGCTCCGGTGGAGCAGGCGGTCAGAATGTGAACAAGGTTGAGACCAAGGCCATTCTAAGGCACAAACCCTCGGGAATCATGGTTGTGAATTCAGAAACACGTTCCCAGTTAGAGAACAGGGAGAAGGCCATGCAAATGCTCAAGTCCCAACTCTACGAAATCGAACTGCAAAAGCAGCGAGAAAAACGGGACAGCATTGAAGCGGGAAAAATGAAGATAGATTTTGGCTCCCAGATTCGAAATTATGTCATGCACCCTTACAAGCTTGTCAAGGACGTCAGGACACAACACGAAACCGGAAATGTGGATGCCGTCCTCAATGGAGATATCGATGCCTTCATCAAGGCATATCTGATGGAGGGCAGTGATCAATCACCGGCCGACAAAGAGCTTTAAGATGCCTGAAAACCGGATTGACAACATAGTTTTTGACCTTGGAGGAGTACTTGTAGATTGGGATCCTAAATATTTGTATAACAAGGTCTTCAATAACGATGAAAAACGAATAAACTCCTTTCTTTCAGAAGTCTGCACACCGGATTGGAATGTAGAACAAGACGCCGGAAGGAGCCTTGCCGAGGCGACCCAAATACTGATTGACAGATTTCCGGAACAAGAAGATCACATTCGTCTTTTCTATGATCGCTGGGAAGAGATGATCCGGGGCGCGGTTCAGGGCACGGTGACCCTGTTGGAAGAACTCAAGAGACGGGATGCTCACAACCTGTATGCCCTGACCAACTGGAGTGCCGAAACTTTTCCGATCGCCCTTGAACGCTTTGATTTCCTGGGCCATTTCAAGGGTATCGTGGTTTCAGGAGAGGAGAAAACACGAAAGCCTTTTCCCAGGATCTACGAAATTCTATTTGAAAGATACAGCCTCGATCCTGGCACTTCGGTTTTTATTGATGACAGCCTTCCAAATGTTCAGGCTGCCAAAGATCTGGGCATGACTGGCATCCATTTCAGACATCCGGAACAGTTGAGTTCAGACCTTCGAGCCCTTGGCATACTGCATTGAGATTCCGTCTCCATTCCTGGTTAAAAAATCCATGAAATTTTGTGGAAAACCGTAAATTCGAACCCATAGATTTTTCTTATAGCAGATAACTATTTATTTGTCTTTCATATTAATAAGAATTTTATCTAAAGTGTTGGTTTATGTCATGTGAATTTGGCGATCACCCCTCACGGCCCTTCCGATTCTCATTCAAATCAGGCTCGTTTTCAACCGTTGGTCGGATGATTTTGACCGTTTGTCAACAGAAATTTTCACGCATAGTTTTTATTTCTATTTTAGCTATACAATCAAAATCCAACTATGCCTCTTCTAATCGTCGTCCTCGGAATCATTCTTCTTTTTCTTCTGATCGCCGTTTTCAAATTGAATGCTTTTTTATCCTTTATTATCGTTTGTCTGCTCGTCGGGATTTTCCAGGGCATGGAACTCGAGGCCGTAATCCAATCCATCCAAAATGGCATCGGCAGCACCCTTGGATTCCTTGTCTTGATTTTGGGATTGGGAGCCATGCTGGGCAAGCTGGTCGCTGAAAGTGGAGCTGCCCAGCGAATCACTTCAGGCCTTGTGGATCGTTTTGGCAGAAAATACATTCAATGGGCAGTGGTCCTCGCTGGTTTTATCGTCGGTGTTCCCATGTTCTACACCGTTGGGTTCGTGATACTCATTCCACTAGTCTTCACTGTCGCCGCGGCGACTAACCTGCCCCTGATCTATGTCGGACTGCCTATGCTGACTTCGTTGTCGGTCACCCACGGCTTCCTGCCCCCGCATCCCGCACCGACGGCGATTGCATCCATGTTCGGTGCAAGCATAGGCAAAACCCTGCTTTACGGAACGGTGGTGGCCATCCCTGCGATTGTTCTTGCCGGCCCCCTATTTGCCCGAACGATCAAGAAAATTAAAGCTACTCCCCTTCCTGAATTTTATAACCCTGTTGTTCTCAAGGACCATGAAATGCCAAAAATGGGGATCAGTATTTTCACAGCTCTGCTGCCCGTTCTGCTTATCGGGCTCTCCACCCTGCTCGATTATGCACTACCCGGGGAATTTCCCGGCAGGAAACTGCTGATTTTTATCGGAAATCCGGTAATGGCCATGCTTATCTCAGTTCTGGTGGCCATTTTCACACTCGGTCTTTCCAGGGGCAAGAAGATGAAGGAAGTGATGGACACCTTGTCGATCTCCATCTCAAGCATTACTATGGTCCTCCTGATCATAGCCGGTGCCGGAGCTCTCAAGCAGATTCTGGTGGACAGCGGGGTCAGCGATTACATTGGAACCATACTTCAGGGTTCCCATATCCCTCCCCTGATCCTCGGCTGGTTGATTGCTACCATTCTAAGGGTAAGTATTGGTTCGGCAACCGTTGCCGGACTCACGGCTGCCGGTATTGTCCTCCCCCTTGTATCGAATACGGGAGTTCAACCCGAACTGATGGTTCTCGCCATAGGCTCGGGGAGCCTGATGCTATCGCATGTCAATGATGGCGGGTTTTGGCTCTTCAAAGAGTATTTCAACCTATCCATCAAGGAAACCCTGAGAACCTGGACGGTCATGGAGACCCTGGTGGGAATCATCGGAATCACAGGAGTCCTGATTATGAATCAAATCTTGTAAATCGAATTATTATGGATATTAAAGTTTCTCAACGCATCAAGGACCTTGGACTGGTTTTCCCCCCGGCTCCAAAACCCGCAGGAGTCTATCGGCCCATTTTGGTCATCGACAAGTTCTTATATGTTTCCGGTCAATCCCCGATGAATTATGACGGACAGCTCATGAAAGGGCGAGCAGGAGACGATTTGAGTCTCGAACAGGCAAAACAGGCCGCTCGTCAGGTCGGACTCACGATGTTATCGACCATAGTCACCCATTTTGGCGACATCGATCGCGTGAAGCGCGTGGTCAAGGTGTTGGGCATGGTAAACAGCACCCCTGACTTCACAAGTCATCCCCTGGTGATGAATGGATTCAGCGAGCTCATGGCTGATGTCTTTGGAAAAGAATACGGCATTGGAGTGAGAAGTGCCGTGGGCATGATCCTTCCCGATGGAATTCCGGTTGAAGTCGAGGCGATGTTTGAGCTTCACTGATCTTATTGAGGATGAGCGACAAAAACTGGTACTTTCCTAAAAATACAGATCAACTGATTAGCCCCGCCCTGCTCTTCTATCCGGATCGCATTCGGCATAACATAGAACAAATGATCCGGATTTCCGGCGACCCGGGGAGGCTCTGGACGCATGTGAAAACCCACAAGAACGCTGAGATCATCGGCATGCAGATAGAATGGGGAATCGACAAATTCAAATGCTCCACCCTTTCCGAGGCTGAATTGTTGGGACGTTGTGGTGCGAAAGAGGCTCTTCTTGCCATGCAACCCACAAAGGTTCATCTCGAGACCTATCTCAAATTGGCGAAAAGTTATCCCGGGACGGGGTTTTCAACCCTGGTTGACAATGAGGACACATTAACCATGATCGGGGAACAGGCCCGGGCTAGCGGAAGAAAAATAAGGCTTTGGCTGGATATCAACAACGGAATGAACCGAACCGGGATCATTCCAGGAGCAGAGGCTGTCCATCTTTTCGAAAGCATGAACGCGGATCCCTGGATCGAGTGCCTGGGAATTCACGTTTACGACGGACATATTCACGATCCCGAACTGGAGATTCGAGCCAGGAAGTGCCAGGAAGCCATGCAACCCGTCCTGGAAATGCTGAATGCTATAGCGTCTCGAGGCCTGGAAGTCAAAAAAATTATTGCGGGTGGCTCTCCCACTTTTGCATTGCATGCAGAGAACAAGTATCTGGATTTGAGCCCGGGAACTACTTTATTATGGGATGCAGGATACGGAAAGAACTACCCTGATCTCCCTTTTAAACCCGCTGCCGCATTGCTGAGCCGAGTGGTGAGCAAGCCATCTCCCGGCATGGCCTGTACGGATTTGGGACATAAGTCGGTAGCCTCGGAAATGGGCTTCCCAAGAGTTTATTTCCTGAACCTGCACAGTTGTGATCAGATCTCTCAAAGCGAAGAGCACCTGGTTCTGAGGTTTGAAAACACAGAAGACCTGGCCATCGGCAGTCCTATTTTCGCTCTTCCTCTTCACATATGCCCGACTGTTGCAAAATACGACAAGGCTGCGATCGTTGTCGGGGATGAAATTGACGGGAGTTGGTCGATATCGGCCAGGAATCACGATCCAACAGGAATCAAAAAGTAGAATTAGCAAACCTAAAACAAATGATTGAAGTCAAAAGTTTTTCAAAGATCGGGCTGACCCTGTTCATCGGAATCAGTCTCGTCGCAGCAAGCTGCAGCAAGGAAATAAAATCGAACGAACAGGATACGGATCTTCAGAAGCCAGAGATCAGCCTCTTAGAAGGAACCTGGAAAATGACTTACGCCGAAATACGTGAAAATGACTCAATCGAGGTTAAAGACCTCAGCGCCACGGATTTCATCAAAATCATCAATCGAAGTCATTTTGCTTTTTTCAACCAGGAACGCGGAACCCAGGAAAACTTTATGGCCGGTGCCGGCACCTACACTTATGACGGCTCCAAATACGTGGAGAACCTGGAGTTCATAAACTTTGTGGACTACAGGGGCCATTCATTTTCCTTTGATGTCGAAATTAAAGGAGATTCACTGATTCAGCAGGGCTATGAGAAAATTGAAGCCTCAGGAATCGATCGGTACATTCTGGAAAAGTACATACGAATAAAGAAATAATCCCTGACCCATGTTTATTTTTGACGCACACCTGGACCTGGCCATGAACGCAATGGAATGGAATCGTGATCTCACATGGAGCGTATCAAAGATTCGACAGAGCGAATCGGGAATGTCCGACAAACCCGACAGGGGAAAAAACACCGTTTCTTTTGAAGCGATGAGAAGAGGCAGCATCGGGTTGTGTGTTGCAACTCAGATCGCGAGATACGTGAAACCTGAAAATGATCTTCCAGGCTGGAATTCGCCCGAACAGGCCTGGGCTCAGACGCAGGGCCAGCTTTCCTGGTACAGAGAAATGGAAAGACTTGGACACCTCAAACAGATAATCGACCTGGAGGGACTAAGCAGCCACCTGCACCAATGGGAGAAGCACCCCCGCGAACAGCCCATTGGATATATTCTGAGCCTTGAGGGAGCCGATTCCCTGGTGACCCTGGAACACCTTGAAATTGCCTATGAAAGTGGCCTCAGGGCGGTCGGACCCGCTCATTACGGACCCGGAACCTATGCCCACGGAACAGATTCCCAGGGAGGGATCGGTTCCAGGGGGAAAGAGCTCCTGAAAAAAATGGAAGAGCTGAACATCATCCTCGATGCGACCCATCTCTGCGATGAGAGCTTCTGGGAAGCGATGGATCAATTCAGGGGGCCGATTTGGGCCAGCCACAACAACTGCAGAAAATTCGTCAATCACAACCGACAATTTTCGGATGATCAGATTCGAGAATTGATAGGCCGGGGGGCGGTCATCGGGATGGCCCTGGACGCCTGGATGATGGTGCCCAACTGGAAACGCGGTGTTTCGACGCCTGCTTCGATGAATGCTAGCCTCCGACAGACTGTCGACAACATAGATCACATCTGCCAGATAGCCGGAAATGCCGATCATGTCGGAATTGGAACCGATTTGGATGGTGGCTTTGGAAAGGAGCAGACCCCCGTCGAAATCGATACGATTGCCGACCTTCAAAAATTACCAGACATGCTGAAGGCCAAAGGTTATAAATCCTCAGAGATCACAGGGATCATGAACCTCAATTTCATTCGTTTCCTGGAGAGGAGCTGGACCTGACAGAACTCAGTTTCTGTCTAAAATGATTTCGTTACATTTGAGCGCAAATTCAACCCAAATTTTCTGATCAGATGACACATAAAATCTTCAAAACAGACACAATGAAATACAGCTTTCTAACTCTTGCGGCCCTTTTGCTCGCACTGACGGCAGGCTGCAATCAGAATTCACGAGTGGAAAGAGCCGACATCGACATTGTGGAAGGCGTATTGATGGTCGACGGAGAGAACTTCACAGGAGTCGCTTATGACACCTATACAAACAAGACCATGCGCAGTGAATACGAGATTGTGGATGGCCGGGAACACGGAATAAGCACCACCTATTTCACCAACGGGCAGATTGATGAAAAGGCAACCTGGGTCGAAGGCAAAAAGCATGGAGCTTATGAAAAGTATTTTGAGAACGGTCAACTTGCCGTAAAAGGAACCTTTGCAGAAGGAAAGCGTGACGGTGCGTTTGAGACCTTTTACGAAAACGGCACGATCAATAAAAAAGGGTTCTATGATGATGACAAACTAACGGGAACGGTCCAGGATTTTTATGAAAATGGTCAATTGAAAACTTCGATTACCTACAACGATAACATGAAGGACGGCCCCTATGAGGAATACTACAATACCGGCCAGATGCGGGTCTTTGGATACTTTAAAAAGGACAGGAGAGACGGCACCTTTGAGATCTACGATGAAGGTGGAGAGCTCCAGCAGAAGCAAGTGTACGAAAACGGGAGAGCTGTCCGGGATTAATTCTTGTCAAGGCTTGCGATACTTTTTAGGGCAGGATTCGAATTACAAATTCCTCAGTTGTCTTGTTATTTCCCAGGCAGACTCGATCGCGATCGTCCGGTTCATCGCGCGTGTCATAGGTCTCTACCGTTACTGAGAATCTGAAGGTTCCGGATTCCTCAGGTTTACCAGAAAACCTGATGTTTCGATCGAAGATCGTGTATTGAACGCCTTCCGGAAGAGAACCCATTAGATCAAAACCGTAATCAAAGGAATCCTCATTTGGTGAATTCTTGATCCAGGCGGTGATGAGACCCGAATAAGGCTCACCCACTTTAC
>Ga0272441_10011040_pt1 | contig 13514 bp, 12 predicted proteins | sample SSMProp6N_FD_193582 | JGI IMG/M metagenome (GOLD analysis project Ga0272441, IMG submission 193582) | Marine sediment archaeal communities from Little Sippewissett salt marsh, Falmouth, MA, United States - SSM-Prop-6N | ecosystem: Environmental > Aquatic > Marine > Wetlands > Sediment ... | reverse complement strand
ATCAAAGACAAGGCAGCAGTGGAACCCCTGGTTCGATGTCTGAGCGATAATGTCGAAGTTGTCCAGCGGCAGGCCTGTCAGTCCCTGGTCCGGTTCGGTCCGCTGGCGACAGAAGCTGTACTGACGGCGCTGGCCCATGAAAAAAGCAAATTTGTCATGCGCGCCATGATCAATACGCTGGGGGAAATCGGTGACCCCAAAGGTGTGGGCGCACTCGTCCGGCATCTGAGAAGCAGTTATTATGTGGTTCGCCTGGCTGCAGCCAAGGCCCTGGTCCGTTTCGGCAGTGATGTGATCGAAGAACTCATCCCCACGCTTTCCTTTAATCAGTCGGATATCAGCGGTCTTTTAAAGGATGCGGTCAGGTATGATGATCCGAAACGACAGTTGCGGGCCATCAAGGCACTCTCCGGTCTGGAAGAAAACCGTGCCGTTCCTGTGCTGAGGGACCTGGTGGAAAAAGGATCCCAGGATGTACAGGACGCGGCCGCACAGGCTGTTTTTCACATCAGTTGTGCCGCCTGGAGCCGCTGCGGCGCACTGACCGTGCTGAAAGTGGTGGGCTCCCGGAAGCTAATCCCCTGTTTTATCCGGTCACTCAACGATGATTCGGATGATGTGCGTCTCGAGGCGGTGAAGGCACTGGCCGAAATCAACGGTCCGAAGGTCATCTCACCATTGATAGAAGCGGCCCGCAACGACCAGGACGAGGCGGTTCGGTTCGAAGCTGTGCGCCATCTCCGAACCATCGGCGTCGGGTATCCGAATGTGCTGGAGCTGGGCCTCTCCGCGCTGACCGATTCATCCATCAATGTCCGCGCCCAGGCAGCCTGGCTTCTCGGTAATTTTCAGGACAGCGCATCCATCAAGCCCCTGTTAAAAGCCACGGCGGACCCACACTGGAGTGTGCGTGAGAGTGCGGAGATCGCGTTGCATAATTTCGGGAGCCAGGTCATCCCCTATCTTATTGAAGCACTGCGCAGCCGTTCGTGGACCACGCGGCTGCGTGCGGCCCGGCTGCTGGGAGGCATGGGTGATAAATCAGCGGTTGAACCGTTGAAGCTCCTGGCCAGGAAAAAGGGAGGCAATGCAGAGGTCCGGGAAGTGGCCTTGAAATCCCTGGCGCGGCTTGAAGCCAAACTGGACGTTTGATGAATTCACATGTTTGCCCTGGACGTCTTGTTGATTGATCTTCAACCGGTCCCGGAAGATCGGGATGGGGCCCGATTCCGCCAAAAAGAAGGCGGACTTTCAGCCCAAACAGGCCGGTATTTTCGTGCCTGTTCACCTGAGGCGCACACGCCCCTCCCGTGGCGGATGTTTACCGGAAGCCGCTTCAGGGCCGTCATCCCGTTTCACTGTCGTCCGGCCGCTGCCGGGGAAGAGGAACATGCCGGCGAACCGGGTTCCTGCGCATGCCAATGAATCAACTCCGGGGGATCAGGAATGATTGCCATTCATGTTCATGTACATGTCAAGCCGGAATATATTGATGCGTTTATTGAAGCCACACTGGAAAATGCGAAACAGAGTCTGAAAGAACCCGGAGTGGCCCGGTTTGATATCATTCAGGAGATGGATAATGCCGGTCGTTTTGTCCTTGTGGAAGTGTACAGGACACCCGAAGATCCGGCAAGACACAAGGAAACGTCCCATTATCATTTATGGCGGGAAAAAGTGGCGGATATGATGGCCGGGCCCCGGTCCGGCATCAAATATACCACTGTTTTTCCCGGTGATGCCGGGTGGTAAAGAAAATGCAGTTTTCGTTTGCCACAGCCGGACAAATTGAATTCGGGCCGGGCAAAACCGGTGTGCTCGAAGCCATGCTCCCGTCATACGGTTCCCGCGCTTTTCTTGTTACAGGCAGCAGCCCGTCTCGTGCGGAACCGCTGCGAAAGATGATTGAATCCCGGGGAGTAACGGTTCATGTCTATGCTGTTTCGGGAGAGCCCGACCTGGATACGGTTCAGCAGGGGGCTGCCCTGGCACGGGATGTTCCGTGTGATTTTGTGATAGGCATGGGTGGCGGAAGTGTCCTGGATACCGGAAAAGCGATATCGGCTTTGATGACCAACCATGATCCGCTGATTGATTATCTGGAAGTCATCGGCAGCGCAAAATCCCTGAAAAATCCGACAGCGCCGTATGTTGCCATTCCCACGACTGCCGGAACAGGAACCGAAGTCACCAGAAACGCCGTCATCACATCACCGGAACACCATGTCAAGGTCAGTATGCGGCACCGGTGGATGATACCGGATGTGGCCATCATTGATCCTGAATTAACCGTGTCCATGCCGCCTGCAGTGACAGCCAGTACGGGTCTGGATGCATTGACGCAGGTGCTCGAACCCTTCGTTTCCGGAAAATCAAATCCGTTCGCTGACGGGTTTTGCCGCCAGGGTATTCGGGCTGCCGCATCTTCATTGCGGGATGCGTATCTGGATGGTAGCAATATGGACGCCAGGGAAGGAATGGCTCTGGCCGGTTTGATGGGCGGTCTGGCACTGGCCAATGCGGGCCTGGGTGCGGTACATGGTTTCGCCGGACCCATGGGCGGCATGTTTTCACTGCCTCACGGTGTGCTCTGTGCCTGTCTGCTGCCGCATGTCATGCGGGTCAATGTCCGGGCGCTTATGGAACGGATGCCGGCCTCCCCGGCGGTGAAAAAGTATGACGAGCTGGGACAATTGCTGACCGGCCGGAAAGCGGCTGCCATGGATGGTGTTGAATGGATTCAGCAGCTCTGCAGCGATCTGAAAATTCGAAATTTGTCTGAAATGGGTGTGACACGGAAAGATTTTGACGCAATCGTGATAAAAGCAGCACGGTCAAGCAGCATGAAGGGGAATCCTGTTGATTTGAAGCGGGACGAAATGATGATGATACTGGAAGCCGCTTTTTGATAATCCGGGAGAATGCCTTTTTTATTGTTTCTTGAAATGTTTTTATTTATATTGATCGCCGCAGAAACACGCCGGATGATATTCCTGGAACGGATTTTGTTATAAACAGCAATATTTAAAAAATCCATTTTTGCCTTGCTTCTAAAAGGAGAAATGTATAAATTTGCGTCTAATTCCCTTTGAGGATTTGTGTGTCCCCCTGACAGAAATCCATGAAGGGATAACAACTTTTGAGTTCAGAACAGTTCATCCGGAACTCTCTGTGGGTGAGGGGCGCTGTTTTCCTGCGGAAATCATGGTGAATGTGCAGGTAACCACAGTGGGTTCGGATTTTTTATTGGATGTTTCAGCACAAAGTGAGGGGCAATTCCTTTGTGACCGCTGCGGCGAGGCGTTCAGGCGTATGGCAAAGGGCCGCTTTAAAGTCCTGTTTACACCGGATGCTGAGAAAGCCGGCAACGCGGATGAGGAGGAAGTCCGGCTGCTTTCTCCCAGAAACCACGCCATTGATATCAGGCAGGATGTGACAGACGCCCTGATTCTCGCATTGCCGGGCAGGTTGATCTGTCAGGAGAATTGCAAAGGATTATGTCCCCGGTGTGGAATAAACAGAAATCTGAACGATTGTCAATGTGAAGATGAAATGACAGATTCGCGATGGGAAGCGCTTCGGAATCTGTCTTTTGATGATGAATGATCATTGAAAGGAGTCGTTTGTGGCAGTACCGAAAAGAAAAACGTCCCGTTCCAGGAGAGACAAGGGCAGAACCCATAAAAAACTGACCCCTCCGAACGTCCATGAGTGTTCCCACTGTCATCAGCCCAAACTGCCTCACAGGGCATGCCCGAATTGCGGGTATTATGCAGGACGTCTGGTAACAGTACCCAAAGAACACTAATTAAAGGAAAGATTGGTTGATTCGCATTGCGGTCGATGCCATGGGAGGAGACAAGGCGCCTCATACCACAGTCAGCGGTGCTGTGGAGGCGGCCAGGTGGTCCCGCGGAAGATTTGAAGTAATACTCGTGGGGGATGAAGACACCGTTCATAATGAGCTGAAGCATCATCTGTTCGTTAAGGATCTGCACCTGTCTGTCGTTCATGCCTCCGAAAAAGTGGAAATGGATGAGTCACCGGCCAAATCTCTCCGCAGAAAACCCGATTCGTCTCTGGCAGTCACACTGCGCCTGCACCGGGAGGGGAAGGTGGATGCGGTGGTGAGTGCGGGAAATACAGGAGCAGTGATGGCCACCGCGCTGTTTCTTCTGAACCGGGTCGAAGGTGTGACACGGCCTTCGCTGGGATCTTTCATGCCCCATGAGTCCGGCCAGGGATTTATTCTGGATGTGGGTGCCAATGTGGACTGCAAGCCGGTACATCTGCTGCAGTTCGGTATTATGGGAACCATATTTGCCAGACATGTCATGGGTATACAAAATCCCAGGGTGGGATTGTTAAACATCGGTGAGGAACCGACAAAGGGCAATGATCTGGCTCAAAAGGCATACCGGCTTTTGGAGAACAGTTCTCTGGACTTTATTGGCAATGTGGAAGGACGCGACATTCTGCAGGGCAAAGCGGATATCATTATTTGCGACGGATTCACCGGTAATATTCTGCTTAAATTCGGTGAAAGCATGACCCGTATGATATCCATTTCCCTGAAAAGAAAAATCGGAAGACATATTCCCAGTGCGATCGGGGCTTTTCTGCTGAAACCCAGGTTCAGAAACATGCTAAAGATATTTGATTACCGGGAATACGGCGGCGCCCCGCTTCTGGGCGTCAAGGGTAATTGTATCATATGTCACGGCAGATCCAATCAGGTAGCGATCTGGAACGCCGTTGAAGAGGCTTTTAATATGATTCAGGAAAAAGTCTGGCAGAAAATTGAACAGGAAGTCAGCAAAATGAAGGGGGTTCAGGGTGAAATCTAAACCGACTTCGATGATTCTGGGGATCGGCTCCGCAGCACCGGATAAAGTATTGACCAATTTTGACCTTGAGAAGATGGTGGATACTTCCGATCAATGGATTCGGGAAAGATCAGGCATTGAGAGGCGCCATATTCTCGAGGATGGAAAGGCAAATTCCGACATGGCCACGAAGGCGGCACGTAATGCCATCAGCCATGCGAAATTAAAACCCAAAGACATCGATTGTATCATTCTGGCCACCATATCGCCCGATATGCTGTTTCCGGCCACGGCCTGCAAGGTGCAGGACAATCTGGGGGCGACCCATGCCGTGGCATTTGATATTTCCGCAGCATGTTCCGGCTTCATCTACGCGCTGCACATGGCTGATTCGTTTATAACCAGTCAGGTATACCGGCATGTCCTGATCATCGGTTCGGAAGTGCTGTCGCGGTTTGTCGACTGGGAAGACCGAACGACATGTGTGCTTTTTGGAGACGGGGCCGGTGCAGCCGTGATCGGCCCTTCAGATGGAGAGCGCGGTATCCTGTCCTCCTTTATCCGGAGTGACGGAAAATTGACCGATCTGCTTTGTACACCGGGCGGAGGCAGCCTGCATCCGGCATCGATTGATACCATTAACCAGGGGATGCATTTTTTAAAAATGATGGGGCGGGAGGTATTCAAGCATGCTGTCCGGACCATGGTGGATGCAGCCAGGCACGGGCTGGATCTGGCTGGCTTTCACTCCGATGATATCGATCTGCTGATCACACATCAAGCCAATATTCGCATTATTCATGCGGTTGCGTCACGGCTGAAACTTCCCGATGAAAAAGTGTTTGTGAATCTGCAGGAATACGGCAACACATCTGCCGCCTCCATTCCTCTGGCCATGGATCAGGCCAAAAATGAAGGGCGATTAAAGGCGGGAGATCATTGCCTTTTGGTTGCATTTGGCGGCGGTTTTACCTGGGCTTCCAGTTTGATCAGGTTTTAACAAACGGAGAGAGAAGTTTTGGGAAAAATAGCATTCGTTTTTCCTGGACAGGGATCGCAGTTTGTGGGCATGGGAAAAGATTTTTACGATGGATACGCCGAAGCAAGGTCCATTTATGAACAGGCCGGCACCATTCTTGGGTTTGATCTGGCCTCTGTTTGTTTTGAAGGCCCTGAAGAGGCATTGAAACAAACCCGGCACACACAGCCCGCACTTTATGTTCACAGTTATATTGTATCGAAACTGCTGACGGATCACCGGTTATCCGCTGACATGGCAGCCGGCCACAGTCTTGGTGAGTTGTCCGCCTTCTGTTATGCGGGTGCCTACTCTTTCGAAGACGGACTGAATCTGGTCCGGCAGCGGGCAATGATTATGACGGAAACGGCCGGGAAACATCCGGGCAGCATGGCTGCCGTTATCGGCCTTGATGTTGAAGCGGTCGGCATTCTTTGTGAAGAGGCCGGTACAAAAGGAGTGGTACAACCCGCCAATTTCAATTCGCCGGGTCAGGTTGTGATTTCCGGAAGCAGTGAAGCTGTGGCGGAAGCCATGGCCCTTGCCAGAGAAAAAGGCGCAAAACGGGTGCTGGAACTGGCCGTGAGCGGTGCGTTTCATTCGCCCCTCATGGCGCCGGCCGCAACTGAGTTTGCTGCAGCGGTGTCTGGAATATCTGTACAGAATCCGAAAATTCCGGTATACGCCAACGTAACGGCAGCGCCGGTTCGCATGGGCGCTGATGTGTCCGTACTGCTCACGGAACAGTTGACCCATTCTGTACGGTGGATTGAAACCGTCGAGGCCATGATTCATGACGGCGTCACACGATTCATGGAGGTCGGACCCGGTCGCGTACTGACCGGACTTATTAAAAGAATTTCGGGGGATGTTGAAGTTTTTCCTTGCGGAACGGTTGACGATTTGAAAAAAATTTTATAATTTGTGGAAATTCGCTGTCTCGGCAAAGTGAAAGTGAGGGAATCCATCGCATGTTTTTAAAGGATAAAGTGGCAGTCATAACCGGTGCCGCGCGAGGTATCGGTAAAGCGGTGGCGGTTCATCTGGCTGAAAAAGGCGCTCACGTGGTGATATGCGATGTCGACCGGGAAGGTGCGGAGAATACGGCGGCTGGTATTCAGGGTCCTCATGTCCGGTCCATGGCGATTCAGGCGGATGTGGCCAGCCACTCCGATGTTGAAAAAATGATGAAACAGGTCCTGGAGGCGTTCGGACGAATTGATATTCTGGTGAACAATGCCGGTATTACACGGGACAACCTGCTGATGAAGATGAGTGAAGACGAATGGGATCTTGTGCTTAAAATCAATCTGAAGGGGGCTTTTATTTGTACCAGGCAGGTTATCCGGCCCATGATGAAACAGCGAAATGGAAAGATCGTAAACATGGCGTCGGTGATCGGAGTTATGGGGAACGCGGGACAGGCCAATTATGCGGCTTCCAAGGCGGGACTCATCGGTTTTACCAAGAGTGTGGCCAAGGAAGTGGCAGCCAGAAATATTCAGGTGAATGCCATTGCCCCGGGATTTATCGAAACCGAAATGACAGAGGTGCTTTCTGAAGACCGGAAAAATGCCTACCTGGCCAGCATTCCTGCAAAGCGAATGGGATCGGTTTCCGAGGTTGCCGATCTGGTGGCTTTTCTTTCTTCACCGGCATCGGATTATATAACGGGACAGGTTATTCATGTGGATGGCGGTCTGGTGATGTGATATAAATTGCAGAGATTCATTCAATAGAAAAATATCAAATGAAAAAGGAGGTGAAAGGAGCATGCTGGACAAAGAAAAATTTACAGAAATCGTCGTGGATCGTTTGGGAGTGGATCCCAATCAGGTGACTCCTGAAGCCAGTTTTATCGATGATCTGGGAGCAGATTCCCTTGATACCGTTGAACTGGTCATGGCTTTCGAGGAGGAATTTGATCTTGAAATCCCCGATGAAGATGCTGAAAAACTGACCACTGTTGGGAAAGCCCTCGAGTATCTGGAAAAACGTTTGTCTTCTAAATGATTTACCACTGAAAGTATAAAGGAAGTCCCGCCCTCAGGAGGCGGGACTTCCGAATTCAGGGAGGCCATGCATGCGAGATCGCCGTGTTGTGGTGACCGGTCTGGGCGCAGTCACCCCGATCGGTAACGATGTACCGTCGTTTTGGGAAGGTTTAAAAACCGGAAGAAACGGTGTTGAAAAAATTTCCAGATTTGATGCCTCTGAATATGCATCACAAATTGCTGCCGAGATCAAAGACTTTGATGTCGAAAAATATATGGATATCAAAGAAGCCAGACGCATGGATTTGTTTACCCAATACGGGATGGCTGCCGCAATCCAGGCCATGACGGATTCGGGCCTGGAACCTGAAAAAGGGGATGCAAACAGGATGGGTGTGATAATCGGGTGTGGCATAGGCGGCATGATCGTGTATCACAACGAACACATCAAATTGCTGGAAAAAGGCCCCCGTCGCGTCAGTCCGTTCTTTATTCCCATGATGATTCCGGATATTGTCGCCGGTCATGTATCCATCCGATATGGTCTGAAAGGTCCCAATTACGCGGCTGTATCGGCATGCGCATCCGGATCTCATGCCATCGGTCTTGGTTTCATGCATATTGAACGGGGTGATGCGGATGTGATGATTGTGGGCGGTGCGGAGGGCACCATTACCGAACAGGCTTTTGCCGGTTTCTGCAGTGCCAAAACTTTATCCACACGCAACGATGATCCGGCGCATGCCAGCCGGCCTTTTGACAGGGAAAGGGACGGCTTCATCATGGGGGAAGGCGCGGGCTGTGTGGTCATTGAAGAGCTGAATCACGCAAAAAAGAGAAATGCGAAAATCTATGCGGAACTGGCCGGCATCGGTTTCACGGGAGATGCCTATCATATCACGGCCCCGCACTGTGAGGGGGACGGAGCCGTCCGGGCCATGCGGCTTGCTCTGGAAGACGCCGGGGTAAATCCGGAGGATGTTGCATTTATCAATGCACACGGGACCTCCACCCTTTTAAATGACAAGACGGAAACCATGGCCGTTAAAACCGTTTTCGGCGGGAATGCCTGCAAAATTCCGGTCAGCTCGAACAAATCCATGTTCGGGCACCTGCTGGGCGCCACCGGCGCAGTGGAATGTGTTTCCACCGCATTGACCATCCGGGACGGCGTGATCCCGCCGACCATGAATTATGAAGTGCCTGACCCTGAATGTGATCTGGATTATGTCCCCAATCAGGCCAGGGAATTGACAATTGATATTGCCATTTCGAACTCTTTCGGTTTCGGTGGCCATAATGTCTGTCTGTGCCTGAAACGGTTAACAGATAAATAGTAAAGAGATATCTCATGCTGAAAGGAAATGGCCTGCTTCGTGCTGGATTTATTCGCAGGCTGCTGCAAAGGAAAACCGGACATCGATCATGGGAATCTCTCTATCATGCACTTTCGTACCGGTTCCGGAATGAGGCGTTTCTCCATCAGGCTCTGACCCACCGGTCCTCGTTAAGCAATCATTCGGATCATCCCGTGTCCAATGAACGGCTGGAATTTCTGGGTGATGCGGTTCTCGGCATGGTGGTGACGGATGCCCTGTTTCATCATTTTCCGGACGCCAGCGAGGGTCAGCTGACCAAAGCCAAATCTCTGGTGGTCAGCCGTGAAATGCTGGCCAAAAAAGCCAGGTCCATTCATCTGGGACGATATTTACTGCTCGGCAAAGGTGAGGAACATTCGGGAGGGCGCGACCGTCCGTCCATTTTGTCCGATGCGTTTGAGGCGCTGATCGGAGCTATTTATCTGGATGGTGGGTTGCTTGCTGTTTCGCGAATTATCCACAACCAGCTTCTGAATGACATGGACAGGCTGCTGACCCATAAATTCTATCGAAATTACAAGAGCTGGCTTCTGGAACATGTTCAGGGTGAAGGAAATGTGCATCCGGTGTATGACGTGCTGCAGGAACAGGGGCCGGACCATAAAAAGGAATTTGTGATTTGTGTGCGTGTGAACGGGAATGTGCTGGGAACCGGGAAAGGAACAAGCAAGAAGAAAGCGGAACAGGAAGCCGCAAAGCAGGCTATTCAGAATTTGGGACTGTATGGAGATGGAAAATTGCAGCAATGAAGGAGGATGAATGGATTATTTTTTAACAGAAGAGCAGGTCATGCTTCGCGATCTGGTACGTGAATTTGCGGATGAAAAAATCAGGCCGGTTCGTGCCGAACTGGATGAAAAAGCCGAATTCCCCTGGGATCTGGTGAAGCAGATGGCGGATATGGATCTGTACCGCGTGTATATAGACGAGGCGTACGGCGGTATGGGAATGGGATCCATGGGGCTTGTTCTTGTAACGGAAGAGCTGTCCCGCGTTTGCGGCGGCATCGCCCTGGCACTGGCAGGCACCGCCCTGGGTGTCATGCCCCTGCTGCTTGTCGGCAATGATGAGCAGAAGAAAAAATACCTGCCCGACCTGGCTGACGGCAAAATGCTGGCGGCTTTTGCGCTCACAGAACCGGAGGCCGGTTCGGATGCCGGCAATATCCAGTGCCGGGCCGTCAAAGACGGCAATGAGTATGTACTCAATGGTGTCAAACATTTTATCACCAATGGTGGTGTGGCCAAATTCAACACGATTATTGCATCGACCAATCCGGCCAAAGGCACACGCGGCGCTTCGGCCTTTATCGTGGAGGAGGGGACACCCGGTTTTTCCTATGGCAAAAAAGAGGACAAAATGGGTATTCGTGCCTCCGCCACCTGTGAACTGATCTTTGAAGACTGCCGGATTCCGGAGGAGAATCTGCTGGGCAAGGAAGGGATGGGATTTCTCATTGCCATGCGGACCCTGGATCAGTCGCGGCCCGGCGTGGCATCCCAGGCCCTGGGAATCGCGCAGGGCGCTCTGGATCACGCCGCCCGGTACAGCCGGGAACGGGTGCAGTTCGGTCATCCCATCTCCAGTCTGCAGGCCATCCAGCACAAGCTGGCCAACATGGCCACTGACATCGAAGCGGCCCGGGCGCTGATCTATTCCGTGGCCCGGATGGTCGATGCCGGTGTGAAAGAATTTTCAAAGGAAGCGGCCATGGCCAAATTATTTGCTTCGGAAGTCGCCATGCGCGTGACCACGGAAGCGGTTCAGATCTACGGCGGTTATGGCTATATGAAAGAATATCCCATTGAAAAATACATGCGCGATGCCAAAATCACCCAGATCTATGAGGGCACCAGTGAAATTCAGCGTGGTGTTATCGGTAATGCGGTGGTGAAAGAGGCTGGCCGGAAAAAATAATCCGGTCCGGTCATTCATGTGTGAAAGGGAATCTGAGCAATCAGGATTCCCTTTTTTTTAATGAACAGATTTGTCCTGAAGGTTTCCTGCACATGTCGCCGCCATTGCCGTTTCCGGCATTTATTCAGGAATGGTGCCCGGTAATATTGTTATTTTTATCACAAAAAAAGTTGCATTCTGCTGTGCCTTTTTGTATATTGTTACCCAATTACTCTCAGATGAAGGGGAGACGTTCCCTCACATTCAGGAGGAATCAACCATGTCTGCAAATCAGAGGCGGCGGATTGCCGCCATCACCATTATCGTATACCAGCCTGAAGCAGCACATCAGAAAATCAATAACATCCTGCACGATTTTGCACACCTGATTGTCGGGCGTATGGGTATTCCCTACCGTGAGAGGGGTCTTTCCATCATATCTCTGATTGTCGATGGGGACAATGATGCCATCGGGGCAATGACCGGGAGTCTCGGCCAGATTCCGTCGGTCACGGTGAAATCAGCCTTCGCCAAGGAAATGGATTGACGGGACTCACCGGCCCGGTTGCACATTTCAATCATTACAGTTCCGGTTCCGGAAACCGGAGATATGCCGAAGCGGTTTTGAAAAGGGGATAGTTCCATGCTTTTCTGTGACGAGACAGTTACAAAAAATACACAATCCATGCTGAAATGGTTCATGATCATGCTTGTCGCGGTGCCGGCCGGCCTGACTGCCGGCCGGATCATCGGTGTGGTAAAGGACGACAGGACAGGGCATCCTTTGATAATGGCCAATGTCCTGCTTCAGCGAACCGGGACGGGGATGAGCACGGATGAAACAGGACGCTTTGTTTTTTCAGACATGGATTCCGGAGAGTACGTCATCGAAGTCCGGTATATGGGATATGAAAATCAGTACCGGCGGATCCGGGTCCGGGAAAAGCAGGCGACCGTGATAGAGATCCGCATGACACAGCGTGTGCTGCAGCTTCCGTCGGTTGCTGTCAGCAGCCTCCACTATCAGGCACAAATACGGGATGTCCCCATACCCATGACGGTCACTTCATCATTGCGCATCGAGAACCGTTCGTGTGTGACCATATCGGATGTTCTGGATGAAGAACCGGGACTGCATGTCGGGAGAGACGGCGCCTGGGGGACACATCTGGTCATCCGGGGCCTTTCCAGACAAAAGATTGTGACACTGGTGGACGGGTATCGCCTTGAAACAGCCACAAATCTGGCAGCCGGTCTCTCACTGATCGATGTGTATGATATTGACCGTGTTGAAGTTATCAGGGGGGCGGCCTCGTCTCTGTACGGATCGGGCGCCATGGGGGGTGTGGTCAGTATTGTCACCAAATCGGGCGGATATCAGACACAGCCCCGGCTTCACGGATCATTGATTTCGGAATACAATTCATCCAATCACGGCAAAAAAGGCGGATTTTCCGTGCACGCCGGTGCACCGAACTGGTTTTTCCGCACGAGCGGCAGTCTGAGAAGCGCCGGAAACACACGAACCCCGGAAGGTATTCTTGAAAACAGCCATTTCAGTGACAGCAATATATCGGCACTTGCGGGATGGATGATCAACGGGCGTCATGAATTTCATGTCCGGTATCAGTATTTTCTTGCCGAAGATGTGGGGATTCCGGGCGGCGATCCCTTTCCTGAAGCGGCCACGGCCACATATCCCGAAGAAAAACGGGAGCTGACCGGCCTGTTATACAGAATGAACAAGCCTGCCCCATTCCTGCCCGTGATGAGTTTGCGTCTTTTTCAGCAGACCATTCACCGGGATGTCGAACTATTGCCCAATGCCGGGGCGGTGATACGGCCCGGAGCGGATCATCTGACCCGGGGATTTCAGTGGACCGCCGAGTGGCTTCCCGGATACGGGCATCGTCTTGTTACCGGGGTGGATGCCTGGCAGCGGGATCTGGTTACCTGGCGACTAAAAACAGTGGTTGCGGCCGGCAAAGTCATCGCTGAAAAACCGGTGCCGGATTCGGATTACCGGAGTATCGGCATTTTTATGGAAGATCAGTGCCATATCGGCCCGCATGTCAGAATGACCACGGGCGGCCGGCTGGATCACGTCCGTATTACCAATGGGGAAGCCTGGAATCCCGAATACATTGAGCAGGCAGGCCAGAGAATCACCCATCCCGGTGAAAATCCGGACTGGGAAGCCGGCAAAGCCGGGGACATTTCGTGGAGCACCAATGCCGGATTGCTCTATACACCGGTGGCGGATGTGGATCTGAGTCTGAACGCGGCCAGGTCGTTCCGGTCGCCGGCGCTCGAGGAACGGTTTCAGTATATCGAGCTTGGCGGCGCCGCATATTGGGGAAATCCGGATCTGAAACCGGAAATCGGCATGTTTCTGGATCTT
>Ga0272441_10011039_pt1 | contig 13514 bp, 7 predicted proteins | sample SSMProp6N_FD_193582 | JGI IMG/M metagenome (GOLD analysis project Ga0272441, IMG submission 193582) | Marine sediment archaeal communities from Little Sippewissett salt marsh, Falmouth, MA, United States - SSM-Prop-6N | ecosystem: Environmental > Aquatic > Marine > Wetlands > Sediment ... | reverse complement strand
AGATCGACAACCAGTACACAGTGCTGGAGAAGTACCGCGGCGGCATGAGCGTCGTGTACATCGTCCTCGACGACTTCTCGCACAAGCGCTTCGCGGTCAAGACCGTCAAGGAGGAGATGCTCGAGGACCGCACCGCCGTGGACCGCTTCGCCCAGGAGGCGCGCACCTGGATGAACCTGGGCCGCCACGAGCACATCGTCGAGGCGATCATCTACCGCGAGATCAAGGGCCAACCTTTCCTCTTCCTCGAGTACGTGGACGGCGTCAGCCTCGGGAACCTGATCGACACCGAGGACACCATCTATCCCCCCCAACTCCTGCACTACGCGCTGCAGGCGTGCGCGGGCATGGAGTATGTGCACTCCGCCGAGGTGGGGCCCGGCGACAGCGGCGTCATCCACCGCGACCTCAAGCCCGCCAACATCATGATCGACCGCCGCGGCCAGGTGAAGATCACCGACTTTGGCCTCGCCAAGGCCTACGGCGTCTCCACACGCCTCACCGACGCGGGCATCGGCCTGGGCACCTACGTCTACATGCCGCCCGAGCAGTTCCTCGACGCCGCCTCCGCGGACCGCGCCTCGGACCTCTACTCCTTCGGCGTGGTGCTCTACCGCGCGCTGACCGGGGAGTACCCGGCCCGCGGCGACAGCGTCGGCAAGCTCGTGCACAACATCCTCGAGAGCACCCCCGTGCCGCCGCGCGAGCTGTGCCCGGAGATGCCGGTGGCGCTCGAGAGGATCATCCTGAGCTGCCTGGCCAAGAAGCGTGCCGACCGCCCGGGGAGCTTCTCGCGTCTGCAGGCGGCGCTGGAGGAGGTCATCGACGACGTCGAGCAGGCCTACGCGACCGACGACGTCATGGTGTGCCGCGTGTGCGGCTACCGCACCACCTGGCGGTACACCTCGTGCCCGGTGTGCGCCGCCGCCATGGTGCCCGGCTGGATGTCCGACCAGCCCTCCGCCGCCGAGGCGGCGGCCGCCGGTGACGCGGAGCAGGCCCAGGGCGTGCCCGAGCGCACGCCCGAGCAGATGGAGCAGTCCGAGGCGCTTCACCAGCGCGCGGTCGCGCTGCACCAGGAGGGCGACCTGCGCCAGGCGCTGGAGCTGCTGCGGCAGGCGACCGACCTCAACCCGCGCTACGAGGAGGCGCGCGCGCTGCTCGACGAGGTGGCGCTGGAGTTGGCGCGCAGCCGCGTGGATCGCCGCCAGCCGGCCTACAACTGGCCGATGCTGCGCGGCAACATCACGCGCTCGGGGTACACGCCCGAGGTGGTGGTCCCGCCGCTGGTGCGCCGCTGGCAGGTCGAGATCGGCTCGTGGGTGCTCAGCTCGCCCACCGTGGCCAACGGCGTGGTCCATGTGGGCGCGCGCAACGAGCGCGACGGCCACGTCGGGCGCCTGGTGGCGCTCAGCGCCCGGCGGGGCGAGATCCTCTGGCAGATCGGCACCAACTACGAGATCAACACCGGCCCCGCGGTGGTGCGCGGCCAGCGCCTCTACGTCGGCGCCCATCGCCAGCTCCTGTGTCTCGACGCCACCAACGGCGAGCGCGTCTGGGGCCTGCCCACCGATGACCTCGTCGAGACCAGCCCGGGCGTGATCGGCTCGATGCTCTACTTCGCCGACGCCGCCGGGGTGGTCTACGCGCTCGCGCTCGACCAGCAGCGCGTGGCCTGGCGGACGCCGACCGGCATGCCCATCTTCTCGTCGCCGAGCGTCTGGGAGGGTGCGTTGTACATCGGCTCGACCGATTACATGGTGCGGCGCCTCAACGCCCAGACCGGCGAGATCGAGTGGGAGTTCCCCACCGGTGGCGAGGTGCTGACCACGCCCGCCTACGCCGGCGGCGCGGTCTACGTGGGCTCCTGCGACCACCGCCTGTACTGCCTCGACGCGGCGACCGGCGCCAAGCGCTGGGAGTTCCAGACCGGGGAAGAGATCCACAGCTCGGCGGCGGTCGCCGAGGACCACGTCATCTTCGGCTCGCGCGACGGGCGCATCTACGCCGTGGACGCGGCCGGCGGTAAGCGCCGCTGGCACTTCGAGACCGGCGACTGGGTGAACTCCTCGCCGGCCATCAGCGGCGGCATGGTCTACTGCGGCTCCCACGACCACCGGCTCTACGCGCTGGAGATCGACAGCGGCGTGTGCCTGTGGGAGTTCGAGACCGACGGCGAGGTCGCGTCATCGCCGGCGGTCTCACAGCAGGCGGTCTACGTCGGCAGCAACGACGGCTCGGTCTACTGCTTCCGCGCGCGGGGGTAGGCCCACGCGGTGGCTCAGGACGCCGGCCCGTCCGCCGCCGGGTAGATGACGCAGTCGCGCAGGATCACCCGGCAGCCGTCGCAGCCCAGCCCCACCTGCCCGCCCCCGAGCGGCTCGGGGTCCTGCCAACGCAGCGCCTCGGTTCCGTTGAAGGTGAGCGTCAGCACGCCGCCCGCGTTCTGAGCGCGCAGCCGCACCGCCCGTGGCGTGTTGCAGTGCCCGCCCATGACGATCCGGAAGCGTGGGTTGTCGCTCGCCGCCACCTCGATGCCGTTGCGCAGCAGCACGGTGCGCCGGCCGCCCTCGGCGCCCACCACGAAGGCGTAGCCCGCATCGGGCGTGTCCGGGTCGGCGCACAGCGCGATGCGCACGTCGTGGTAGGGGTAGTGCCGATGGTCGCCATCGGCGAAGCCGTCGGTGTACTCGGCGGCCGACACATCCACGGCCACGTCCGCCGGCAGCGGGCGACGGTTCCACGTCCGCGCGGGCTGCTCGCGCCCGTCTGCGGTGATCCAGTAATCCCACAGGATGCACGCCATCCCGGTGTGATCGGTCCACTCGCCCGAGCGCGGCTGCCAGTCCGGCTCCGCGCGGTTGAACTTGTACGCCAGCGCGCTGTCGCTGGCCAGCACGATCTCACGGAACTGCACCTCGCCGCCGGCGATGCTCACCTCGGCGTAGCCGTCGGGCAGCGGCTGGGGATCGCGCCAGGCGTAGACGGTGCGCATATGCCCGAACTCCCGCGCGCCGATGATGATCCAGTCGCCATCGCGCCGGATCTCGCCCGGAGCAGCCGTGCCCTCGCCGCCCGCCGCGCTCTCGTGGAGCACCTCGCCGCGGCGCAGGAAGCGGAAGGCGTTCTGCGTCTCGCTGTACTCCACCTCGTAGCCGGGCTCATCGCCCGTGCAGATGCCGAGCGTGACCACAGCGTCCGTCTCTTCGGCGTCCACGATCAGCCGCGGCTCCCCCGGCGTGATCTCGTGGAAGCGCACGGTCGCCCGGGCGTCGTTCCCGCGGCCGCGGGCCACGATGCGCGGGCCGGCCTCGGTTGTCTGTGCCCGCCAGGTACCCGCGCGCGGTCGCCAGAGGTTGGGGACAGGCCGGATGAACTGCTTCTCCTCCAGCGCGGGCATCGCGGCGTTGTTGCCGTCGGCCAGGCAGATGATCGCCTGCGGCTCGTCGCTCAGCTCGCGCCAGGCGAGATCGGCGAAGGTCGCGCGGCCGCCCTGCAGGTAGACCCCGGCGCGGCCCTGCCTGGGCCAGGTGACGAAGCGCTCGTCCAGGACTATCTCGTCGAGCAGGCAGGTCACGCGCCCGCCCACCATGCGCAGCGTCATGCGCCCCGAGGCGGCCGGCGCCGGGCCGCTCGCGAGCTTCGTGGTCTCCGAGTCGACCACGCAGTGAAGCTGCCAGGTCGGCTCCGCCGCGGCCCTGATGGTGAAGATCAGCGCGGTCTTCGGCTCGTCGGTCTTGTGTGCCGCGACCACGCCGACCACCGCGTCGCCCGTCGCGCTGACCTCCGCGGAGACCTCGCAGTCCCGGCAGTTCCCGGGAAGCCCCGCGACCTCCGAGCCGCTCACATGGCCCTGCAGCACGCCGCTGTCGATCTCCCAGGCGCCCTGCTCGAACACCACCGCCTCGGCCGCGGCGGCGGCGCGAGGGACGTACGTGGCCTCGTAGGGGCGCACCGAGACGTCATCGAACTGCGCCTCGGGCGCGTTGCTTGCGCACAGGCCGACGCGCCCGGTCAGAGCGGGGGAGAGGTCCGCCTCGGCGACCAACACGTCATTGACGAAGCAGCGCACGTGGCCGGTCGAGACCTGCGCGCGCAGGCGGTAGCACCACTCGGGCCGCAGCTCGACGGGCCCCTGCGCGAGGGCGGCGCGCTGGCCGCCGCGCACCTGCACGATCCGGCCCGCGCCGCCGCCGACCTCGAAGGCGCAGAAGTCATCCGCCCCGGCCACGTGGAAGGCGAGCCCCCCGATGCCCCCGGGCAGCCGCACCGTCGCCTCCTGCCGGTAGCTGTCCCAGAAGCCGTAGCCGGTCGCGGTCAGGCAGTCGCCCTCACCCGGCTGGTACCACGACGCGCCGATGGGCCGGTTGTCGCGCTCCTGCAGCGGGTCCCAGTAGACGCCGACCTGCCACTCGCCGGCGAGCGTCTCCCAGCGCCCGGGCACGTCCTCCACCTGGAAGAAGTCCTCGTCGAAGGTGATATCCGCCAGCGGCTGGGCGAAGAGGTCGCCGACCGTCGCGCCGCCCTGCGCCCACGCCCCCGCGTGCGACACGTCGAAGCTGTCTCTCAGGAAGTGCGCCAACACCGCCCCGTCGGCGCTGACCACGAGGTGCGGCCCGCGCCGCCGCACCACGAGTTCGCACGACTGCCCCACCGATGGCAGCCCCGCCGCGTGGCTGGCCACGAGCGCCGCCACGCCGCGCTCGACGCGGTGCAACTCGGTCGCGCTCCCGGTGACACGGAGCACTCGGAAGAAGTCCGGCAGGGAGTCCTCCGCGGCCAGCACAAGGACGACTTCGGCGTCCTGGGCGGTGCGCTCGACCGGCAGGTAGAGGATGAAGTCGTCGCCATCGATCGCCTCAGTCAGGCGGTCGGCGGGGACGTTCGTGGGGATGTCCGCGAACGCGGGCAGGGCGATGAGGGCGGTCAGCACAAGCGCGGCGGCGAGGCATCGGCTCATGGGCAGGGCTCCTGATCTGCGTACGAAATGACACGTCGGCGCGCTGCGCCGCGCGCCATCATACGGAACATCCGCAGCGTCGTCCAGTTCCGCCTCAGTCGGCGCCCGCCAGCACCGTGTCCAGCGCGCGCCACCAGCCCAGCAGCATGCGCACCCGGTACCAGGCGGGATCGATCGGCCCTTGTGCGGTCGGCACGAACTGGAACACGTCCAGCCACTCATCCTCGTTCCCCCGCTCGACCGTGGCGGCGAGGATGCCGAGCCCCACCTCCCGCGAGGCCATCGCGGCAACGGTGGTGCTCGTCTCCCGGGCAAGCGCGACCGGACCGTCCTCGCTCTCGATCGCCTGCTCCAGCCAGATGTCGCACATCCGCTGCACGAGTCCGGGATCGACCGCGGCCAGCCTGTCCAGCATGTCGCCCGGCGCGTCGCCCCACTCCCAGTACCACCCATCGCGGAACGCGTCCACCCAGCGGATCAGGTGCTCCCGCGCCCGGTCGCGCGGCAGGTTGGCCATGGCCCCGAAGTACTGCCCGTGAACCAGGAACATCTGCGCGTCCTGCACCTCGCGGAGCAGGTCCTCGGCGAGGTCCGGGTGACTGTCTCCCAACTCCGCGGCGAGGGCGAGCAAGGCCCCGCCGAGGTCGTTGGTCTCCCCGCCGCAGATCCACTGCTCGTCGGGCGTGCGCGACGCCAGCAGCACGGCCAGGCCGGGCTCCTCGTCGGCGATCGCGAGCGCCACGCCAAGCCGCGCCCACGCGTAGAGCTGCTCATCGTCCCGCACGCGCGCGAGCGTGCCCTCGCGGTCGATGCCCAGCAGTACCAGGAAGGCCTGCCGCTCGTAGCTGAATGAGCCCGCGCCGTAGTGCGCCCACGGATCGCGCAGGATCTCCTCCAGCAGCTCGGCCGCCTGGGCGGCGTCGCCCCGGTCGGCGGCGGCCCGGGCCAGCGCCAGCAGGATCGGCTGGCACGGCGCGCCCAGCTCCAGCAGCGCCGCCAGCCGCTCCTCGGTCCACAGGCCGGGGTGCTCGTCGAAGAGGCCGTCGAGCAGCTTGGGATTGATGGCGCGCATGGCCTGCAACGCCGGCAGTAGGACCTCCCACGCCTCCTCGAAGCGCCCGGCAGTCGCCAGCACCCGGGCGCGCTCCCAGCGCACGTCGGGCGGGTCGTCCCACTCGGCTACGGCATCCAGCACCGGCAGCATCTCCGGGCGGGGCAATGCGCTGGCCAGGGCCTCCACGACCTCCGCCAGCGCCCACTTGCGGACGACGTCGCCCTCGGGGTTGCGCACGCGCTCCATGAGCCGGCTCATGGCCGCCTCGTGCAGCGTGGCCGCCTGCTCGGGATGCGTCGCGGCGACCGCGTCGGACGCCCGCAGCAGCGCATAGAGCCCGCGCATGAACGGATCGTCGTCGAGCTGATCGAGGTTCGCGACCATCAGGTCGAGCAGTGGCTCGACGTGCCGGTCGAACTCAGGGGCATCGGCGGCGACCAGGTCCTCGATGACATCCGCAAGGTCGGTCAGCGGGCGGTCATGCGGCGGGTGGTCGAGACGCCAGTGGATCAGATCGGCGTAGGTACGTTGCACCCGCTCGAAGCGAGCGCGGTCGAACTCGAGTTCGGGCGCGGCCAGGACGCAGGCAACGCTCAGCAGGCACGACACGCACATCAGTCGCCACGCTGACATGGGGCTCGCCTCGCTCAGTCGGGACGCGGCCGGATCAGGACCTTCAGCGAGTCGGGCTCGCGGGCGCGCGCCATCGCGGCCGGCGCCTCGGCGAGTGGGAACTCGTCGGAGATGATGGCGTCGGCATCGATGCGCCCGCCCGCAAGCAGCTCCACCGCGCGCTCGTCCATGAACGGGCCGGTGTATGCGCCCGCGATGGTGATCTCGTCGCGGAAGACGCGCCGCGGGTGGATCGGGATCGCGACCTCCTCCTCGCACACGCCAAAGAGCAGCGCCTTGCCGCCCGGTCCCACGAGGTCGATCGCCAGCTTCGCCGTCTCGCCCAGCCCGACCGCCTCGACGGCCAGGTCCGCCGGGCCGCCCAACGCGTCGATGATCGCCGCGCGCGCATCGCCCGCGGCCGGATCGACGGTGGCGTCGGCGCCCCGGCGCTCGGCGAGTTCGCGCTTGCCCGCGTCCGGCTCGGAGACGACCACGCACCCGGCGCCGCGCAGCCGCACGAGTTGCGTCATCACCAGCCCGATCGTCCCCGCGCCGATGATCGCCACGCGGTCGCCCGGCTCCGGGCCCATCACCTCCAGCCCGTGCAGGCAGCACGACAGCGGCTCGACCAGTGCCGCGTCGCGCAGGCTCAGCCCATCCGGAAGCGGGCAGCACAGCTCAGCGGGCATCGCGCACAGCTCCGCGAAGCCGCCGGGCCGCGTCACGCCTACCGCCTGCGCGTGCTCGCACAGATGCGGCATGCCGCGCCGGCAGGGCCGGCAGGCGCGGCAGGGCAGGTTCGGGTTGACCACCACCCGCCGGCCCGGCTCCACGCAGGTCACGCCCTGGCCGACCGCGTGCACCACGCCGGACAGCTCGTGGCCGGGGATCGCCGGGTACGCCGCGTGGTAGGTCCCCTCCATGATGTGCTGGTCGGTGCCGCAGACCCCGCAGGCCGCGACCTCGACCAGCGCCTCGCCCGGCCCGGCGACCGGCTCCTCGACCTCGCGCACCTCGATGCGACCGGGCTCGGGGACGACGGCTGCCAGCATGGCGCACCTCCGCGGCGGGATCGCGTCACGGAGGGATTCGTCGCGCCGGGGCCGCGCACCTGTGCTCACGAACCGGCGTCACCGCCGCCGCCAGTCACCCGGGTTCTGCAGGTCCAGCGGGGCGTTCCGGTCGTCGGGCAGGAAAGGATCGACGAACAGGGCCGACAGCTCACCGATGTGCTCGTCGGCGACCGGCAGCGACTGCCACTCGCCGAACTGCTCGGGGCGGATGACCCGCATCGGGTCGCTCCAGAAGCGGATCAGCGTCGAGTCGTCCTGCCAACTGCCGTAGGCATTCCCGCGGAAGCGGTTGCGGAAGGCGATCTCGTCCAGCACACGGTGCGTGACGCCCACGATCTGCACGCCTCCCCCGAACACATTGCCCTCGATGACGTTGCCCGCGAAGCTGCCGTACTGGGCCTGGTAGCCCTGCCGATCGCTGTCCCCGAAGGCCGCGGACCACCGGGAGATCAGGTTGTTGTCCGCGAAGCGGCAGCCCATCACATTCTGTCCCACGAGCGCGTTGCCCCTCCCGCCAACCACAGCGTCGTTCCAGCCGCCGGCGTAGAGGATGGTGTTGGCCTCGACGCGGGTGTCGGTGACCAGGCTGAACTGGCTGTGGAGCTTGATTCCATTGTTGGTCCGGGAGCCGATGCACAGGTTGTGCTCCACGACGTGGCCCGTACCCCCGGCGATATCGAGGTGCTCCTCCTTGCTTCCGCGGAAGGTGTTGTGGTGGACCCAGATGCCGCGGTCGGGACCGTTGAAGTTGATGGCGTCGTCGTGGCCGGCGCCCTCGAAGGTGCAGTGGCTGATCTCGATGTCGCGCATCATCCCCGCCAGCGGCCCGCCGCCCCACCAGGTGTTGGGCTCGGGCACGCGCGAGCCCTGGCCGGCGTTGGCGTAGCCGTTGAAGAACCGCAGGGCGCCACCGGCATCGACGCTGCAACGGTAGAAGCGCAGGCGTTGGACGCTGAGCCGCTGATCGAGGTGCAGGCGCTGCACCTCGGTTCCGGGGTAGTAGTCGCCCTCGACCCCATGGTACTTGTTGCCGAAGAAGATGACCTCGCGGAGCTGAAGGTCCTGAAAGTGCAGGTACGCGACATTCGCCTGTGAGAAGAGGCGCGCGACGTAGGGCGGCTCGCCCGTCCCGTAGGACGCGAAGACCATCGGCGCGCCGGGGTATCCGCGCGTGTCGGCCGACATGGCGAAGTCGGCCACGCCCTGCCAGCGGTCGCCCGCGCGCAGCAGGACGTAGACCGGACGATCGGGCGCGATCAGTTCCCGGGCGCGCTTGATGGCCTCCAGCACGGTGGTCGGGTCCTGCTCCGAGCCGTCGGCGGCGGCCGTCCCGTCCGCTGAGGCATGGATGACCGCGGCTGTGGGAGGCGGCGGGAAGGGGGGCTCGATCATCGGACCGGCATTCTCGGGCGGGTAGCCGTAGTCGCCCACCTCGAGCGTGAAGTCCTGGCGGACGATGCCGACACCGTCCGTGGCTTCGAAGGTCAGGTGGTAGACGCCGACCTCGGGGGAAGGCCACTCGAACCGGCCGCTGCCGTCACCCAGGTCCTCGAAGGTGGCCTCCTGCGGCAGCTCCCCGCGATCGGCGAGCGATAGCTGAATGCCCTGATCGTGCGGGAACCCGTAGACCGCGAAGGCCGTGGGCAGGCCCTGGTCGGTGTGCCCCTCCGACGCCACGGCAACGGCGAGATGGCTGGCCGGGTCCTGCACCACGAACGGCTCGTCGGCTCCGGCTCCGCCCGGCAGCACGGCCATCAGCGGCAGGGCAACACCGAGTGCCAGCCACCGCGCTCGCCACGGCCCCAGCGGTTGCCTGCTCATGCGGTCTGCCTCCAGTGACGAGTGCCTGTTTTGCTCGGCTCAGCGCACCAGCGAGAGCCCGGTCATCATGCGTGCGCGGCCGCCGTCGTCGGCCAGGGCCTCGACCTCGACCAGGTAGCGGCCCGACGGGCAGGCGCTGCCGCGCAGGTCGCGGCCATCCCACGGGATGAGGACGTCCCGCTCCTGCGCGCTCGCGGCCAGCTCGCGCACCGGCCGGCCGGCGATGTTGCGCACGGTCGCGCGCACCTGCGCCGGGCGCGACATTGTGACCGAGATGGTCGCGCCCGTTCCCGTGGGCGTGGCCAGTGCGCTCATGACGGCAAGCTGCGGCTGCAGTGCCGAGGCGAGGGCCGGAGTGACGGCCGCCGGGCGGGTGCTCAGGAAGGGCGTGAAGTTGACCGGACCGAGGCTCACATCGTCGCTGCGGTCGAGGATCTGCCGCCCGATCTGCGCCTGGTCGGTCGTGCCCCACCAGTTGCGCTGCGCCACGATGGCGTGCGCGGCCTGGTTGGCGAGGTCGTAGAGCCCGTTGCCGAAGATGGCGTTGCGGCCGGGGTTGTCGGCCGGGCTCGCGCTGCTGCCCAGCGCGGGCTGTGCCTCGCCGAAGATGCCGATGCCCCAGCGGCCGTTGCGGGTGATCTCGCAGCCGCTGACGATCGGCTTCGCTGACGCGCCCATGCGGATGCCGTCTTCCAGGCAGTCGGTGAACTGCGAGTCGACGAAGCGGATGTACCCCGGTGAGCGCACGACCACGCCGCTCTCGGCGTGGCTCACCGCCGCGTTCACCAGCCGCCCGCTGCTGCTGAGGATGAACTCCAGGCCCGACCAGTCGCCCGGCGCGGGCGGCGACTGCGCTGAGCCGAAGGTCACCGGGTCGGCCGGGTCGCCATCGGCCACGAACACGCCGGCGACGCTGATGCCGCCGCCCACCACCTGCGCACCCGGGCGCAGTGACAGCCGCGCGGGCGAGCCGATGCGCAGGTGCGTTCCGTTGGGGTCGGCGCTCAGGTCGTAGGGCACGCCCTGCGGCAGCCAGGCGTCATCGTCGAGGATGTCCGGGTGCGAGCCGCACAGCACGCCGATGCGCTGCACCGCGTTGCCGGCGAAGCTGTTGCCGTCGCGCAGCGCCTCGACGACGGTCGCGGCCATGCGCGCCGGCCAGGCGCAGCCGACAATGCGCGTGGTGTGCACCTTGCCGGTCGAACTCGGCTGGGGCATGTGCAGGCCGGTCCCTCCGCACGAGTCGATGGTGCAGCCCGCCAGGTCCACGTGCGCCTCGCCGCCGGCGAAGATGCCGTCCTCCTGGCAGTCGCGCACCACCGCGTCCTGCATGTAAAGCTGCGCGTCATCCACCGACACCCCCATGCGCGCGAAGGCCACGGTCGCGGCGTTGATCCGGGCCAGCGCCCCCGGCTTCAGCTCGATGCCCAGCCAGTCACCCGGCTGCGCGCCGCCTCGGGGCTGGATTACCACGCGCGCCTGGGGCAGGCCGTCCACCAGCAGCCGCCCGTGCACCACGATGCGCCGCGGGGCGTAGATGCGCATGCCCGACTGGATGCGCAGGATGCCGCCGGGCGCGATGGTCAGCTCGTCGCCGGCCGAGCCCACGGTCAGGTCGAGCGGCAGGTCCTGGTCGCGCCAGCAGTCCGTGTCCTCGATGTCGTTCGCCGCGGCGCAGTCAACCCCGATGGCCTGCACGCCGTTGTGCTCGAAGACATTCCCGCGCCGCAGCATCTCCAGGCAGGTGGCCTTGACGCGCACCGGATGCTGGCCGCTGCCGACGAAGTGCGAGTGAATGACCGCGCCCTGGGGGCGGCTGGTCTGGAGGTGCAGCCCGTAGCGCCCGTTGTTCTGGAAGCGGCAGTACGCGGCCTTGACGAAGCTGTCGCCCCACGCGTACATGCCGTCGCGCTCGGCCAGGCGCAGGTCGCAGTTGTAGAGCCGCACGTCCGCCGAGTCGGCCATGATGTTGTCGGCGGCGTTCCGGAGGGTCACGCGCTGGAACGTGCCGGTGCTGCCGGGCGTAAAGTACAGGCCGCGCCAGGTGCCGACCGAGGTGTTGTCGCCGGCACGGAAGACGATGCGCGTGCCCATGGGCGACATCGCGGTGAGCGTCCCCGACACGGTGAGGCGCCAGTCGCCGCGCGCGATCACGCGCACGTCCGGCTCAACCGTCACGGTCACGCCCGGCTCGATGAGTACGTGCGACTGCAGTTCCCACGGCGAGCCGGCCCGGGTGAGGACGGTGTCGGAGGTGATGCGCTCGGGGAGGACGGCGGCGCGCAGCGGAGCGGTGAGGGCCGCGACCAACACGACGGCGGCGATCGCGCCGGCGGGCGCACTGCGACGGTGCTCAGAGGTCATCGGGTCCCACCCTTACGTATGCCTGTGCCGGGGGCGTGCTCAGTTTCGCCGCCGGCTCGGGCATCCCTCCGCAGCCACCGGAAGGAGCGGCTGCATCACGCGGCGAAGCACCGCGCGGATCATCCTCGCTCGTGCGCGACACCGAAGGGACGGGACGGCGTGGATCACGAGACCGTGCTGCACCATCTCGAGGAGCTGGCGAAGCGCCTGGGCATCGAGGTGCGCTACGAGTCGGCGGCGGGGCGCGTGGGCAAGGCCGTGCTGCGCGGCAAGAAGATCGCGGTGGTGGACGCGTCGCTGCGCGTGGTCGACCGGGTGGCGGCGCTGGCGAGCATCCTGGCCGACGAGGAGATCAACGGCGTGTACCTGCCCCCGGCGGTGCGCCGCCGCATCGACGACGCCACGCCGTGGCGGCCGGACGAGAACGACGGCGGCGCCGACCTGGAGGCCGACGCCGAGTACTGACCCGCGCTCGCGCTCACGCCCCGCTCAGCGCGCGTCCTCGCCCACGAAGCACACCTCGGGCTCCAGCACGATCCCGAAGCGCTCGCGGACCAACGCGCGCGCCCCATCGATCAGCCCGATGACATCGGCGGCGGTGGCGCCGCCCAGGTTCACCACGAAGTTGGCATGCTTGGTGGAGACCGCCGCGCGGCCTACGCGCATGCCCTTGGCGCCGGCCTGCTCGAGCAGCCGGCCCGCGTAGTCGCCATCGGGCCGCTTGAAGACCGAACCCGCGCTCGGGCTGCACACCGGCTGCTTGGCGCAGCGCAGCGAGATGATGTCGCACAGTGTGCAATGTATCTGCGCCGGATCGCCCTCGACCAGGCGCAGGCCCGCGCGCAGCACCGCCAGCCCGCTGTCGCGCAGTGTGCTGCGTCGGTACTCGAAGTCCAGCTCATTGCGCCGCAGCCGATCCAGGTCGCCGTCGGGGGTGATGACCTCGACCCACTCGGCGATGTTGCCGATCTCGCCGCCGTAGGCCCCCGCGTTCATGATCAGGGCGCCGCCCAGCGTTCCCGGGATGCCCGCCCCGAACTCCAGCCCCGACAGCCCCCGCTGCGCCGCCTGGAAGCACACCGCGGCGAGCGACGCCCCGGCCTCCACGACCGCCGTCGGGCCCTCGGTCACGATCCCGCTCAACCCCCCGGCCATGCGCACCACCAGCCCGCGCACCCCACCGTCGCGCACGATGATGTTCGTGCCGTTGCCCAGGTAGAGCGGCTCGACCCCGAGCCGCCGGGCGACCGCGAGGGCGTCGCGCAGCGCATCCGGCGTGTGCGGGATGGCCAGCAGGTCGGCCGGGCCGCCGATCCCGAACGACGTGTGGCGCGACAGCGGCTCGTCCTCCCGGACCTCCAGGCCGGAGATGCTCGCCAGCCGCCGCGCCAGCCCATGGGTCACATCGATGCTCTCTGTCGTCATGCCTCACTGCTCCGATGGCCGCGTCGCGTCCCTTGCCGCATCTCAGCTCTTGCCCTTCGGCTTCTTGCCCTTCGGCTTCTTGCCCTTCGGCTTCTTGCCCCCGTCGGCGCTGTCGTCGTCCTCAGCGGGCTCCTCGTCCTCAGCGGGCTCCTCGTCCTCAGCGGGCTCCTCGGCCTCAACGACCTCTTCATCCCCGGCCTCA
>Ga0272441_10011038_pt1 | contig 13515 bp, 14 predicted proteins | sample SSMProp6N_FD_193582 | JGI IMG/M metagenome (GOLD analysis project Ga0272441, IMG submission 193582) | Marine sediment archaeal communities from Little Sippewissett salt marsh, Falmouth, MA, United States - SSM-Prop-6N | ecosystem: Environmental > Aquatic > Marine > Wetlands > Sediment ... | reverse complement strand
TATTATGACGCTCGGCGTCAATCCCGGGTCGGGTGGGAATGTTCGTGTGAAAACCCGTGACCGTGATCGAGGTGATGATGCGCCAGGGACTCGGAGGTGCTGATGATGAGCTTGCCCTGCTGCACGCCCCGCGTGCCGATCAGGGCATCGGAGATCTGCTGCACCTCGTCGTTTCGACCCCGCACGATCAGCACCTCCAGGCAGCTGTGCTCGTCGATGTGCACGTGCAGAGTGGAGATGATGCGGTCGTGGTGTTGATGCTGCAGATCCACCAGGCGGTTGGAAAGGTCCCCGTGGTCATGGTCGTACACCATGGTCAGGGTTCCCACCACCTCGGCATCGGGCTGCTCCCGCACCTCTACCTCCAGGAGCGCTCCCCGGATTAGACTGCGCAGCGCTTCCGAGCGGTTGGCGTAGCCCTTCTTCTCGATCAGGGCGTCGAAGCCCTCCAGCAGATCCTCCTCTATGGAAACACCGAAGCGTACGATCTTAGACATTCAAAGCCTCCCTCATCCATTACCCCGCGGCGTAGCGCTTCTCGATGGCCAGCAGCTCCCGCTCGGTCTTCTCGTCCAAAAGCGGTTCCCGCTCCGCGGCCAGGATTGCATCCACCCGGTCCTCGGCCCGGCTGACCAGGTCGGCCCGCGGCCCTGCGCTCATGCGCTGCACCCGCGCCAGCTGATCGGGCAGAAAGATCTCCTCCCGAAAGTGGGCGAAGGTGTGATCCGTGTCCATGAAGGAGCCGCAGATCCCCACCCGTCGGATCTCGTCCAGGGCCAGGGATTCCTCGTCCGTGGAAAAACCCCGCAGGTAGCGCCGCAGCGACGCGATGATCTCATCGTCGATCACCGCCTGGACCGGTGAGATCGTCTTCTCCGATTCCACCTGCCCCACGCCCCAGATCGCGCCCACCCCGGCCTGGGCGTGGGTCACCGCTGCCATCATCTTCTCCAGGGCGTTCTGGGCATCGTAATGCAGAGAATCGGTGCACATCCAGGAAACCGAGGGCAGTCCGTAGTGGCGGGCCAGCTGGGCTCCGGCCACGGCCAGAAGCACGTTCTCCGGTCCGCCCGTGACGGCGAAGCCCTGGCGCATGTCCATCACGTGGGCGAAGCCCAGGTTGAACAGGCAGGGGCGCCCAGGCTCCAGCAGCTGGTTCACGACGACCCCGGCCAGGATCTCCGCAGTGCCCACCGCGGCGGTGCCGGCCAGGGTCACCGGGGCGGAGGCCCCGGCCATGGGCTCCCCATTGATGGTTACCGGAATCCCGTGGCCCGCGGTCAGGCGGTAAACCCCCAGGGCCAGGGATGTCCAGCGCAGGGGCCCGTGGGCGGTGAAGCCCATGCTGAACTGAGGGGCCTCCTTGAGGCTGCGCCCGTCGGCCAGGACCCTGGCCATCTCGATCATGGCCTGCCCTCCCCTGGGGGAGAAGGACAGGGCACGCAGGTGTTTGCTCGTGTTCTGGGCCATGATGCGAAGGCCCACGAAATCCCGCTGAGCCGGCGGGGTTTCCTCCGTGGAGGTGCCCACGATCACATCCACCTGGTCCAGGGCATCGATCACCCGGGCGAAATTCGCCAAATCCTGCTGCCCGATCGAACGGAAGCCCTTCTTGTCGAGGTAAAAAAGGGCCGCTCCGGTCCAGAAGCGGGAGGGCGAATCCGGGCTCACCGTCTGGATGCCCCCCCTGCGGTCGGCGAAACGCGCCTCCCGGGGCGCCCGGCTCAGGCAGTCGTCGATCATCGCCGAAGGCATCCGGGCAACCAGGGGTTTTGCCCCCGGTTTAGCCCCGGCTTTGATGACAGCCGCATAGATCTCCTCATCCTCCAGCAGGATTCCCGGATCCTCGAGCAACCCCCGAGCCGCCCCGTCGATCTTTGCGATCTGATCCGGGCTCAAACAGAACGCACGGTCCATGCTCTACTCCTCGATCCCCAGATAGGCCTTCTTGACAATCGGATCCGCCGCGATTCGTTTGCCCTCCCCCTGGCTGACAATGCGGCCTGTTTCCAGGACGTAGGCGTAGTCGGCGATGGAAAGGGCCTTTTGGGCGTTCTGCTCGACCAACAGGATCGTGTGCCCCGCCTTGTTCAGATCCTGGATCATCTTGAAAACACCGAGCACGAACATCGGAGCCAGCCCCAGGGAGGGCTCGTCCATGGCCAGTACTTTGGGCTCGGACATCAGGGCACGGCCGAAGGCCAGCATCTGCTGCTCCCCTCCGGAGAGGGTTCCCCCAAGCTGGTTCTGCCGCTCCTTGAGAATCGGGAAGAGGTTGAACACCCGATCTATGCTGCGCTCAATCGTCCGCTTGTCCTTGACGATATAGGCGCCCAGGATCAGGTTCTCCTTCACCGTAATCGTGGGAAAGATTCTCCTGCCTTCGGGAACCTGGACGATGCCTCTCTTCACGATCTCCTGAGGCGGCAGAGCCAGGCTCTTTCCATCCAGGGTGATCGAACCGGTGTGGATCTTCACCATGCCGCTGATCGCATTGATCGTGGTGGATTTTCCGGCACCGTTGGCTCCCACGATGCTGATGATCTTTCCGTCCGGGATATCCAGGGAGATACCATCCAAAGCCACGATCCCGCCGTAGCGGACCTGCAGGTCTCTTACCTCGATCATCGGCTCTAGACCTCCTCTCCCAGGTAGGCCTGAAGTACCTGTTCGTTCGTCTTGATCACCGCCGGCTCACCCTCGGCGATCTTCTTGCCGAAGTCCAAAACATGGATCAGGGAGCAGATGTTCATGATCAGCTCCATATGGTGCTCTACGATCACGATTGTCAGGGCGTTTTCCTCCTGGATCTTGCGGATCGTATCCATCAGGTCCCGAACCTCATGGGGATTCAATCCCGCCGCCGGCTCGTCCAGCAGCAGGATCCGGGGCTCTGTCATCAGGGTCCGTGCCAGCTCCAGACGGCGCTGGATTCCGTAAGAGAGGTTTTGGGGATTCTGGGCGGCGTAATCCTCCAAACCCAGATAGGCGAGGAAATGCCGGGCCTTCTCGTCGATCTCCCGCTCCTGCCTGCGTACCCGAGGCAGTTGCAGCATCTCCTCCCAGAGGGTGTAGCGCACCTTCATGTCATGGGCCACCTTCATGTTATCCAAAACCGTGAGGTTTCCGAACAGGCGGATGTTCTGAAAGGTACGGGCGATGCCCAGGTCCGTTCGCCTGTGGGCCGCAAGCCGGGTGATCTCCCGATCCATGAACATGATTCGTCCCTCATCCACCGCGGCGGCCCCGGTGATCAGGTTGAACACCGTGGTCTTTCCCGCGCCGTTCGGCCCGATGATTCCGGTGATCTGATTGTCCCGCTGGATCATGGAGAAATCCTCCACGGCTACAACGCCGCCGAAATGCTTGCTGATCCCCTCCACTTTGAGAATCTCCACGGCTCTACCTCCCCTTCCGCTTGAGCTTGGAAGGAAGGAGGGTCAATCCCTGGAACAGCCCCCCGGGGCGGAAGATGATCACCAGGACCACCACCACGGCCAGCAGCACGTCCCGCCAGACATCGATGAAGCGGAAGAACTCCCCGAAGGAGTAGTAGATAGCCGAGGCGGCGATCACCCCGGCGATGGAGTTCAGCCCGCCTACGAAAGTGATGATGATCAGCTTGGCCGACTCGAGCCAGTTGAACAGATTCGGTTCGATGAACAGGATGTTGAAGGCGTATAGCGCACCACCGTAGGCGGTGATGGCCGAGCTGATCATGAAGACCTTCATCTTGTGGGTGTAGACATTGATACCCATCATGGAGGCGGCCAGCTCGTCATCCCGGATGGCGATGCAGTCCCTACCGAAACGCGAACGCTTGAGGCTGTAGGTAATGAAGGTGATAACCACGATGGAACCCAGGATCAGGGGCAGACCCACCTTCTTGGGCATTCCCGCCATGCCCAAAGCGCCGCCGGTCAGCTGAGCCAGATACAGCAGACCGGCCCGGACCATCTCCCCCAGACCGAAGGTGACCAGCAGGAAGTAGTCCCGGCGCAGTCTCAGGGTCGGTATGCCCACCAGGAAACCGAGCACCGCACCGGTGAGTACGGCCATGGCCAGGGCAAGGGGAAAGGGAAAGCCGAAGCGCATGTAAGCGATGGCCGCGGTGTAGGCGCCGATGGACACGAAGCCTCCCTGTCCCAGGGAGAACAGGCCGGTCAGGCCGGTCATCAGGTAAACCCCCAGCACCAGGATCGTGTAGAGGCTGGTAATTTCCAGGACTTTCAGGTAGAACATGCGCTTCAGCCTCCCTTAGGCCTTGACCTCGGTGATCTTGCCGGCGATACCCTGGGGCCGCACCAGGAGCAGCAGGATGATCGATCCGTAGATCACCATCGGGGTCAGAGCCGCACCGATCTCGGCAATCAGCAGGCTCTCCGCTGCCCCAAGGAGCAGCCCGGCGATCACCCCGCCTAGTATGCTTCCCATGCCGCCGATGATCGAGGCGATGATCCCTTTGAGGATCATGCTTCCGATGAACGGATCCACGGTGAAGGTCATGCCCAGCAGGTAGCCTGTGATGCCGCCCAGAACACCTGAGAAGAAGAAAGCTACGGAGATCACGAAATCCACGTTCACCCCCATGAGACTGGGGGTGGAGATATCCGAGGAGGCGGCCCGGATGGCGATCCCGATCTTGGTCTTCTGGATCACGTAGGTGAGAGCTCCCAGGACCACCGCGGAGATGCCGAGCATCAACAGGTAGATCTTGCTCACCGTGAGATTGCCCATATGCAAGGCCGTCTCCTTGATGAAGTTCGGGTAGGTGTAGTAGTCGGCTCCCAGGGTCACGGCGAAGAACTGCTGCACCAGCATGGCAACGGTGATGGAGTTCACGATCAGCATGGAGATCGGGTAGCCCTTTCGGCGGATGGGGCGAAACACGAGGCGCTCGATCACCACCGCGGCCATCCCACCCGCCGCCGCGGTGATCAGAAAGGTCACGATGAAATTGGATACCACGTACTTGGAGAGAAAGAAGCCGACGTAGGCGGTCAGGGTGACCACCCCGCCGTGGGAGAAGTTGGAGAACTTGAGCACATTGAAGATCAGTCCGAAGCCCACCGCCATGAGGGCGTAGACTCCGCCCAGGGAGATGCCATTCACGATCTGCTGGAGCAGGATGTTCCAGTTCATGCCGGGAGCCTCCTAAGAAAGTGGACCGGGGATGCAGATGGGCACCCCCGGTAATAGCTACTGCGTGTTTAACGGACGACTACGGAGTTTTGGGAACGTACTTGTACTCGACGGTCTCGATCTTGTCGCCCACGAAGCGCAGCACAGCCATGGGCAGTCCGACGGGCCGGTGGGTGGCCGGATCGATGCTGATCGTGCCGATGATCCCCTCGAACTTGCGGGTGGCCTCCATGGCGTCCCGGACTTTCTCAGGTTCCGTGGATTTGGCTGCCTTGATCGCCGCGAGAAGGAAGCCCATGTCGTCGTAGCCGCTGAAGCTGTGCAGCCGGGGCTCCTCCCCCCACTCCGCTTTGTAGGTCTCGAAGAACCACTCGGTCGAGGGGTCGTCGAAGGTCATGTTGTTGGGGAAGTAGGCCCCGTCCGCCGCCGGACCGGCCACCTCGTCCATGGGCTTGTACCAGGAGTTGTTGCCGAGGAATCGGGCCTTGACCCCGAGCTCCCGGGCCTGTTTGACCGCGTTGGCGTTCTGAGCCACGTAGTTGGGGATGAACAGGCCGTCGGCTCCCAATTCCTTGATCTTGGTCAGCTGGGCCTTGTAGTCCACGTCCCCGGACTGGAACTCGAAGCTCTCCAACATGGTCTTGCCCCGCTTTTCCACGTAGTAGGCGAAGCCCTTGGCCAGGTACTCGGCATAGGCATTGCCCTTGTCGTAGAGCATGGTGAAGGTATCCATGCCCAGCTCGTCGACGGCGTAGCCGGAAATGACCGCTGCCTGCTGGAACGCCGAGGGCTGAAGCAGGAAGAAGTAGGGATTGGCTGGTCCCGGGTTCTCCGGATCGTCCGGATCGAATCCCGGAGTGGTTGCCCGCTCGTCCATGGCCCGGGAAATCACCGGCACCTTGGTCTGGGCCGCAACCGGGCTCACCGCCAGTGCGGTGTTGGAGATCAGGGAACCGTAGACCCCGGCCACCTTGTCCTGGGTGGCCAGCCGGGTGTAGGCCTTGACCGCTTCAGTGGGGCTGAGCTTGCAGTCGTAGATCACCAGCTCCACCTGGCGCCCCATGATCCCTCCATCCTCATTGACCTCTTTGATGCGCAGGCGAGCGCCCTTCTCGGCGTCGGTGCCCCACTGGGCCGTGCCTGCGCTCAGGTCCGCGTACATCCCGACCTTGATCGGGCCTTCTTCCTTCGGCTTACAGCCGGATACGATCAGGGACAGCAAGCCGACGATCAGTACAAGAGACAATAGCAAGAGAACGGACTTTTTCATTAAACACCTCCTTATAGAGTTTTGTTTAGCCCTTCTCAGGACCACTCAAAGCATATACCATGTCTTCCCGGGCGTGCAACCGCTTGCGCCCCCGGCTCATACGGGTCAACCGCGGATCCACGGACAGCCGGCAGGAGCGGAGGAGCTTCAGAATCCCGGAGTTGTTCATGGACACCGTGAGGATCACCGGAGTCTGATCCCCGGCCGACACCAGATCCGCGAAGGCCGATCGAAGCAGGGCACCGGCCGCTTCATCGTCCCGGGCGATCATGGGCCCCACCTGCACGGAGTGATACCCGCGGCGGTACAGGACAAACCCTCGCAGCCGGTGTTCCGGGGCGAAATAGACGAATCCCCTCCCGGGGTACTCTTTGACCAGATGAACCAGCAGGGCCTCTCGAACCGCCCCCTGGGCCTCGGCCTCCAGGTTCACGATCGCCTCCAAATCCCCGCCTCGAATCCGGCGGAGCTCCAGATCCTCCGGAGCTTCCAGCTGCGCCAGGGTATGCGCGCAGATCGCGCCCCGGGCCGTAGCAACCAAAAATTCAGGACGAAATCCCAGGCGACCGTACAGGGACACTCCGTCCCGGGTGGCATCCAGCACGATCAGACCGCACTGCTTTTCAGCGCTGTACTGCAGGCAGCGGGCCATGATCTGCCGGCCGACGCCCTGGTGCCTGCAGGTCTCCTTGACGATGACCATGCCGATCCAGCAGACTCGATCGAATACAGAGGCGATGCCCGTCGCCACCAGCTGGCCCGCCCGCATCGCTTTGAAACTGCCCGCCGGCGACAACTGGAGAAAGCGGCGCCAGTCTTCGGGCGTCTGATTCCATCCAAGGGCGTTTTTCAGCTCCATGGCCCGGGGAATATCCGCTTCACGAAGAGGTTGGATCTCGATGTTCATACCTGCCTGCTCGATTATAATGGAAATCGGATGCCTTTACATTCCCGCGATTTAGGGGATAAGTTCAAATGAAGCAAAGCACGAGGAAAGATGTATGGCAGATTTGAAAGTGGTGGTTACCGACGACCGGTACGGCAGCTACGAAGAGGAAAACTCGGTTCTCAAGGAAATCGGCGTATCTGTAGAAGTCCACGATCAGATGGATGAGGCGGAAACGATTCGAATCCTGAAAAACGCCGACGGCATCCTAGTGAACCTGCATCCCCTGCCGGCGGGGGTAATCGAGACACTGGAGATGTGCCGGGTGATCTCCCGCTACGGCGTCGGATATGACAACGTTGCCGTGGAGAGTGCAACGGCAAAGGGCATCTGGGTCGCCCGGGTTCCCGACTACTGCCTGGAGGATGTTTCCGATCAGGCTATGGCCCTGCTGCTGGGTTGCGTGCGTAAGGTGGCCTTCAAGGATCGGCGCATCCGGGCAGGGGGCTGGAACCTGCACAAGGAGCAGCCCAGCTACCGAATCGCCGGCAAGACCCTGGGTCTGGTGGGCTACGGCGCGATCGCCCGAACCCTGCACCGCAAGATGTCGGGATTCGGTCTGCAGCGGGTGCTGGTTTTCGACCCCTACCTCGATCCCAAGAAAATATCGGAAAACGGCGCGGAATCGGTTGCCTTGCGTAGAGTGCTGAAGGAGGCCGACTACGTCTCGGTCCATGCTCCCCTGAATGAGGAAACCCGGGGGTTGATCGGGAGCCGTGAGCTGGCCCTGATGAAGAGCACCGCAATTCTGGTAAACACCTCCCGGGGACCCCTGGTTGATGAAAAGGCGGTAGCCGAAGCCCTGGCCGCGGGGAAGATCGCCGCAGCGGGTTTGGACGTGTTCGAATCGGAGCCCCTGCCTCCTGACAGCCCGCTTCTGAAGCTGGACAATGCGGTGCTTTCCGATCACGCCGGCTGGTACAGCGAGGAATCGGTGGCGGAGTTGAAAACCAAGGCCGCCCAGAACGTGCTGGCCGTGCTCAAGGGGGGCAAGCCGATCTACCCGGTGAATCACCCCGCTTCCAGCTGATCGTAGAACTCCCGGGGTTCCAGCTCCGCAAAATCCTCCACCTGGAGGAGGAACTTCCGGATGTCGGCGCACAGGTGGCACTTGGAAAGATAGCCTGAAGGTCGCTCCCGGTAGCCCCGCTGTACGGCAAAAGCGAGCAGCCCTTCGAAGTTGTCGGCGATGATGTAGGATAGAATCGGCCTGGCATCCAGATCGATCCCGTCGGTCAGCAGCCGATCCAACCGCCTGCAGTCCCCGAGGGACAACCCGCCGCAGTATCCGGGCATGAAGTTGCCGTAGTTGTCGAAGTGGTTGTGCCAGCTGCGCAGAAAAGCCGGTGTGCAGGGGGCGGAGAAGAACCGGCCGGCCGGATAGGCTGGAAACAGGTCGAAGGCCTCCATGGCGTACGGCGCCCTTCCGTTCAGGAAAAACTCGGTGTTGCGGGCAAACTCCCTTCCCTCTCGGAGTTTCAGGAACTCATGGATAGGCAGAAGAGCGCGAATCCCCATCTGCTCGAATAGCCGCAGGTACTCGAGTTGGTACACCACTACATTCGGGCCGAACACTTCCCGGGCGATGCGGATGGCCCGTTGGCTGCGTTCAAAGGGTATGTACTCCAGATAGAACGGATTGATCGAAATCAGGATCCCGGCAAGTCCGCAATCCTTCAGCTCCAAGAGCTTCTCCCGGGTCTCCCGGTCACTACGAGCCCAGTAGCAGTTGGTCTCGACGAACAGGGAAGGAATCCGCAAATCTTTGGCCATGCGCGCGGCCCGGCAGAGCAACTCGAAGTTGAGGAACGGCTCCCCCCCCGTGAAGTGCAGTCCGTGGTTGACGCTGATGGTTTTCTCTCCCCCCGGGGCCGGCTGAATCTTTCCGGCCAGAGACTGCAGCGTCGCGGCCAGGTCATCTTCGCGAATCCAATCTGCGGGCCACCGGGGTGAGCAGGCGTACATGCAGTGCCGGCAGCCGGCACTGCAGCGGTAGGAGAGAATCAATCCTCCGGATATCGGTGCGGGGATGCGGACTCTCACGGCTTCACGCGCCGCTATCGCCGGTCGCGGCTTCGCGGCCCGGCTCGGGGATCGTGAGTGTCACGGCGGTCCCGCCGCCCCGGGAAGGATGGATCTCCAGAGTGCCGCCCAGCAGATGGGCCCGTTCCTGCATGCCCATCAAACCGAGCTTTCCGGAGGTCAGCAGATCGCTCGGATCCCGAGCGGGGAATCCGATGCCGTCATCTTCGATCACGATGCGAATGCACTCCTCCTCCCTGCCCAGGCTTACCGTGCAGCCCTGCGCATGGGAGTGCTTCCAGACGTTGCGCAGCGCTTCCTGAACGATTCTGTACACCAGGAGTTGCTGTTCTGCGTCCAACGAGTATCGATCCTCAGTCGACCCAATTGCAATCCGGATTCCCTTCTCTCTCTGCATCTGTTCGCCCAGCTCCCGCAGGGCCGGGACCAGGCCCAGGTATTCGAGGATCGGGGGACGGAGGTATTGGATGAAACGGCGGATCCGCACCAGGGATTCGTCAATTTCTTTTCGTACATCTTCCAGAGAACCGGTGGTTTTCTCTCCCGCCGTACTCTGTCTGGAAATCACCGAATCGAGCTGGCGGGAAAGAACCACAAGGGTTTGAATGGTATCGTCGTGAAGCTCCCGGGCGATTCGCTTGCGCTCCTCCTCATGGGCGCGCCCGATCTGCTCGGAGTACAGGCGCAGGCTGCGCTGCAGCTTGCGCTCTGCGCTGATATCCCTGGCAATATGAAGGAACGCTGTGGACTTTTCCTCTCCCAGCAGGCTGGAGGTGACCATGATTTCCGCCGGGTTCCCGTCATTCCTGATGATTTGCTGTTCATACGGCTGTTTGAGCTCCCTGCGATCCAGGAGCGTTTTCATCACCTCCCGAGTCCGGCTGAGAGATTCCTGGGGAAACAGCCGATCTATGGGCATGCCGATCATTTCCTCCTGTCCGTAGCCGGTGAGTTCCAAGCAGGCCGCGTTCGCGGAAACGATCCTCCCCTCCATGTCCTGTATCCAGATCGCATCGTGGGCTTTCTCGAAGACTTCCTGGAAGCGCCTGCTGATACGCTGAAGCTCCCGGCGCACCGCCTCCAGCTTCAGGATGGTCTGCTCCCGTCTGCCAACCTCCCTGCGCCGCGATTCCAGCCAGATGTTGATCAATGCTCCCACCAGAATAGCCAGGCCCGTCTCGAGCCCTGCATCCAGCGGGTGAAGGGAGATGAACAGCACCCGGGGCAACATGGCTGCCAGGGCAAAAGCCAGGCAGAGGCAACCGCCCAAAAAACCGAAGACATATGCAGCATAAATCACCGGCGCCAGAAAGAGGATTCTCTCCAATGCGTGTCGCTCCAGACCGAACAGGGAATATCCGGGAGATCGAATAAAGACCAGCAGCTGGGGGTAGTGCAAGAGCAGGCAGATGAAAAACAGGAGGAGGATAATCCAGAAATGCGGTCGACGTAAAAAGGTGAGCTTCAATCTCAAGGCTCTGCCGCTTCCTCCCCTTCCATCCGGATCCAGTGATTCTTCAAGCAAAGCATCACCGCTTCCATACGGGAGCCCACGGCCAGCTTGGTAAAGATGTTGCGCCAGTGACTCTGAACGGTCCGGTCCGAGAGAGAGAGTTTATAGGCGATCTCCTTGTTTACCAGTCCCCGCGCTCCCAGCTCCACCACTTCCAGTTCCCGCGGCGTAAGTCGGTATTTCCCGCTCACCTCAGCCCCCGCATGCGAACGCAGACGCCCGAGCACGGTCTTCAGGACGCTGGGATGCAACACCGACTCCCCCCTGTAGACCGACCGTACGGATTTCAGAAGCTCCTCGCTTCTTATATTTTTCAGCAGATACCCTGAAGCACCGGCTTCCAGGATCGCCAGGATGAACTCCTCGTTGTCGTAGGCTGTAAGCACGAGGACACTCACCCGGGGCTGCTCGGCTTTGATCCGTTTCGTCGCCTCGATGCCGTTCAGTTTGGGCATGGCGATATCCATCAGGACGATATCCGGTTTGAGCCTGGCGACCAGGGCAACCGCCTCTTCTCCATCCGCGGCCTCTCCCACCACCTCCATGTCCCGGTCCTGCCGGAGGAGATCTCTGATGCCCTCCCGGACCAGCAGGTGATCCTCCACCACGACGATGCGTATGCTTTTCATATCGATCTCGATTGCCATTATATCATGGAAAATCAATACGCTTCACGCCCCGCTTTGGCGTACGCCGAATGGCGTAGATCAAGACAGTGCGGCCTCGCCAGAAGAGCTCACGCCATCAGGCGCTTGTCGGCGACAACGGACAGTCCTATCGTAAATACAGCGGAGGCAGAAATGAAACGAGTGCTGGTTGCGGATCCGGATTGCTCCTTCTTGAAAACGATCGGCATGATGCTGCGGGAAGAGTTCGATATCAGCCACGCGAGGACTCCGAAGGCCGTGCTGCAGAAGGCCAAGGAAGTGCAGCCGGATGTGATCATCCTGGGATGTTTCGCGCCAAGGGGGCAATCCTTCACTCTGCACAACAAGCTGCGGAAAGAGGAGAGTACAGCCTCCATACCGATCCTGGTGGTCGACGTTCCTGCCCGGGATCACCTGCGCAAGGGGTGGAAGAGGACCGAAGGACTGCAGATGCAGGCTGAAGGGTACCTCTCCCGGCCACTGGACGCCCGCACGCTCAACAGCGAAGTCAAGCGTGTCATGGAGAGCAGGTCAGCGGGAATGCTCAACTGGGCCCAGATCCTCGAGCAAACCGAGCGTAACCTGCTCAAAGAGATGGACAGGTGGAACGGCAGCGCCCGCCATCCGTCTACGGCCGAGCAGGCAGAGCAGCAGCAATCCCGCAGGAGCCAGGCCGTAGAGCTGAAGGTTTGAGGGGGAAAGTTATGGGCTTCATCGAAACTATACGTGAAAACGCGGCTCAAAATCCGATGAGCCTCGTCCTGCCGGAGGGGACAGAACCCCGGACCCTGCAGGCGGCACGGAAGATCCTGGATCAAGGTTTGGCTGCCTCGGTATCCCTGATCGGATGTCCGGCGGAGATCGAAAAGACCGCATGCACGGCGGGTTGTGATCTTCGAGGTCTTCACCTCATTTACCCGGAATGCTGTGAGCAGAGGGAAAGCTTTGCAGCTGAACTGTACCGGCTGCGCAGACGCAGGGGCATGACTGTGGAGCAGGCCTGGCTGAAGATCTGCGATCCCCTGGGTTTCGCCGCCATGCTGGTGCGCATGGGTCAGGCCGACACCCTGGTGGCTGGAGCGCAAAGTTCGACGGCCGCGGTGTTGAAGGCGGTTTTCACGATAATCGGTCTGCATCCGGATGTGGAGGTGGCCTCCTCCTTCTTCATCATGCATCTGCCCGACTCGAAATGGGGCGAAGAGGGGCATCTGCTGTTCTCCGACTGCGCCACCATCCCCAATCCCGATTCGAGACAGCTGTCTGAAATCGCCCTGGCCGCGGCCGAGTCCTTTCAGACTCTTCTGGGAGCCGAGCCAAGAGTGGCCATGCTGTCGTTTTCGACCTTCGGCAGCGCCTCAAACGATATGGTAGAGAAGGTAGCCGAGGCGACTGCCATGGCCAAGACCAAACGCCCCGATCTGCTGATCGACGGTGAGATGCAGCTGGACGCTGCTCTGATACCGGATGTGGCAAAGAAGAAGGCTCCGGACTCACCGGTAGCCGGACGGGCGAACGTGCTGATTTTCCCCGACTTGAACTCGGGAAACATCGGCTACAAGCTGGTCCAACGCTTGGCCGGAGCCAAAGCGTACGGCCCTTTTCTCCAGGGCACGGCCAAAGCGGTAAGCGATCTGTCCAGGGGTTGTTCGGTCGAGGATATCGTCAACACCGCGACGGTTACACTGGTGCAGGCGGCTCGCCACAAGCAGGCTGTGCAGCGAACTCCCAGCCGGTTGGGACTCACCGCAGGGGTGAGCCATAATTAATATAGCCTCAAGCCCGCCTGGCAGACAAAAACGGGCTTGAGGCGCTTTTCTTTCCAAACCGACTGTTATCTTCCCTCGGTACCCTCGTTCAGCAGATACTTGGCCACTACGGACTGGAGGCTGCACTGGGCTTTTTTGCCCTGTTGGATCAAACGGAGCGCTTCCAGGTCCGATTCCCACATCACATC
>Ga0272441_10011035_pt1 | contig 13516 bp, 14 predicted proteins | sample SSMProp6N_FD_193582 | JGI IMG/M metagenome (GOLD analysis project Ga0272441, IMG submission 193582) | Marine sediment archaeal communities from Little Sippewissett salt marsh, Falmouth, MA, United States - SSM-Prop-6N | ecosystem: Environmental > Aquatic > Marine > Wetlands > Sediment ... | reverse complement strand
CTCCGATTATCGTCGCTCAGGCGGGCGGCGTCCTCGACACGCTCCGTCTCGGTGATGACCTGAGCGAGAGGGCGCACGCCTTCGCGTCCGAGAACAGCGTCGTCCGCAAGGGCGGCTTGGGTCAGCCCTGCCGCGTGATACTGCCGACCGATCCCCCTTCGGTCTCGGGGGGCTCGCTCGCCTTTACCGTCAACTGCGACCCCAAGCGGCAGAACTACCTCACCGCGCGCCTCTGGGGCGGGGACGTCGGCGAGACGGCGCTCTACATATTCCACGGCGGGCTGCAGCTGGGCTCGGAGCGTAGCGACTGGCCGGCGCTCGACAAGCTCAACTGGCGCGAGAGGGAGCCCCGGTTCCCGGGGAGGTTCTTCTACTCGACCTACATGCTCCCGCCGAGAATCACGCGCGGCCGCGAACGCGTCACGCTCCGGATCGTGAGCAAGGGGCGTGTCTACGACTACGCGCCCGACTACGAGACGGCGCAGCACGACCAGAAATCCGCCTCCCAGGAGATGCACGCCGTCTACACGCACACCGACCCCTTCTTCGTGCCCCCGGCGGGAGAGGTCCAGGGCACTCCCCCCGCGCCGGGGCCCGTCCGCCAGCCCCGAACGGCGCTCGGGGAGTTGGAGCACGTCACCCGCCAGATGCAGGTGGCCGTCGACGATGCGCTCCGGCGGGAACGCATGTCACCGAACGACGCCCTCGGCGTCGCCATCGCATACGGCTCGCCCTGGGCGAAACAGCACGGAGAGAAGACCGTCCTTGAGCGCGTCATCGCGACCGTCGATGCCTACGTGGAGGCGGGCGACGTGGAGTCCCTCGGCTGGTTCGGGCCGGGGGAGCTCGCCGAGGCGGCGTGGCGCGCCTTCGATGACGCGAAGGCGGAGGGCCTTTTCGATGAGGCGCTCGGCCCGGACGGCGGCACGCGGGGCGAGGTCTACGCTGAATTCTTCGCGAAGAGCCTCGACCGGCAGACGGGGCCCGAGCACCGAGGCGGACTCGCGAGCGAGGCCATCCACGTCGCGACGAGCGTCTACCGTACGAACATGCTGCTCGGACGCCTTGCACCGGAGCGGGCCCTCCCGAGGGCCGAGGCGCTCGATTACGCATACCAGGCCATCGGCCTCCGGCCCTGCACGGGCCGCGGCCGCCCCGGCGGAGGCGTCCGCGAGTCGACGAGCTACCAATTACCGGTCGGCGGACCGGTGCTTTTCTCTGACGAGTGGGACTACCGTTGGGTCACGCCGAAGAGGTCCGCGAGGGAGCACGGATACGACCCGTACCACGGCGAACTCGCCGCCCAGGTGGCCACGCTCTACGAACTCACACGCGACGAGGAGGTGAGGCGTGCCGCCGTCAGGATGATCGCCGCCCGCGCGCCCTTCCGGGTGATGTCCAACGACCGTGACGGGTACGCCTGCCTCCGCGTCGAGGCGGTGATCGGCTGGCGGCACTCCTGGTATCCGGGGGCGGTCCTCTACGCCGACCAGTACCTGAAGGCCGCGGCGCTCCTGGGCGACCCGGTCTCGCTCCGCGAGGCCCAGATCTTCATAGAGCACGGAATGCTTTACAGGGAGCCTTCCCGGCCGGAGCTCCCGCTCATCGTCCAGCGCGTTGGCTATCTCAAGAGAATCCTCGACGCGCCGAAGAGCGACTTCCTGCTCCCCATGGGGGACGACCGCCCGGACTTCGCATGGGCGGACGAGGGCATCGGCGCGGTCGCCTTCAAGCACGGCAAGAGGCGCTGCTGGATGGCGCTCGGATGGCGGGGCGCGGGGATCAACAACATCGCCCGCGTCCACTTCACGGAGCCCGAGGTCGACCGCATCGCGAACGTCCGCATCGAGACCGAGTTCACGCCGAGCGGTGGGACGATCACGCGACCCGGCGAGCGCCCGGGGCGCTTCGTCGAGCCGGGCAGGAAGCTCGTCACCGATGGCGATGTCATGCCGCTCGCGTCGGGGCCGCTTGGGGGGGCGGGGGACTTCCACGCGGTGCGCTACGGGGACTACCTTGTCGGCATGAACCGCTCCGAGGACCGCATGTTCAGGCTCGCGATCCCGCACGACCTCGCGAGCGTGCGCCGGACGGACTTGGTCTCGGGGAGGACCTACCGCCCGGCGAGGTGGCACCGCGTCGGCCCCGGGGCGACCGTGGTACTCCATCCCTCCCGGTGACCGGCCGCTCCCGGGCCTATTCGAGCTCGAGCGCGCCGCCGTCCCTCAGATCGGAGAACTCGGCGACGAGGTCGGGATCGAACTGCGTGCCCGCGTGCCTGCGCAGTTCCTCGAACGCCGTCTCCGCGTCGAGGGGATCGCGGTAGGGCCGACGGGTCGTCATTGCGTCCCAGGTGTCGGCGATCCGCAGAACGCGGGCGGCCAGAGGTATCTCCTCGCCGCGCAGGCCGTCGGGGTAGCCGGCGCCATCGAAATCCTCGTGGTGGTTCCGGACCAGGTACAGCCCCGGCTGGAATGTCCTGATCGAGTTCACGATGCGCTCGCCGATGACCGGGTGCTGCTGGATTACCCGCCGTTCCTGGGGACTGAGCCGCGCGGGCTTGTTGATTATGGTCTCGCTTATGCCGATCTTGCCGATGTCGTGCATCGGCCCGATCTGCTTGAGCATGGCGAGTTCGGTTCCGTTGATGCCGATCTTTTCCGCGAGGAGGACCGAGTACGCCGTGACACGCGCCGAGTGCCCCTGCGTGTAGCGGTCCTTCGCGTCGATCGCCCGCGCCAGGCTCACGAGGGTGCTGACGGTGTCGCGTATCAGGCGACCGTTCTCGACGACGGTCGCGATCTGGCTCGCTATCGCGCAGAGCAGGAGCGAATCGCTGGTGCTGAAATTGTCGGCGCGAGTAGCGTAGACCGTCAGCCCGCCGACGGCCCGGTCCTTCAGGAGAAGCGGCACGGACATGAGGGACTTCAGGCCCCTCTCGGCGGCGAACGACGACTTCTCGTAGGGGGAGTCGTCGAGGTCCTTGATCAGATAGGGCTTCCGCTCGAAGACTGCCCTCCCGACAACGCTCTCGCCGAGACGCACCGGCTTCGAATAGCCGGGCATGCCCCGGCTCCTGGCCAGCACAAGCTCGCTTGTCAGATCGTCGAGGATTCGAAGCGTGCAGACCTCGACATCGAAGACGCGGCAGATGATCTCGAGTATGCGGTGGGTGAGCTCGCGGTCGTCAGGGGTATTGCCGAGAACCCGGCATATCTCGGTGAGGGCCTCGTAGCCCCTTACGGGATCGCCGCTCGCGCTTCTCTCAACCGGCATGTTCGCCCCGGCTCAACTCTGGAGTCGCCACACTGCTGGTGCCGGACACTTCGGTGCCCGGCTCTTGCCGGACGCAAGTCGAATCCGCAACCCGCCGGGCATCTCAGCCGGGCGCGCAGTCTTCACCCCGCACAGCGAACATGGCCAAGCGTCAAGATCGCCTCCAAACAATACCCTATTCTCGGGGCTTGTCAAGGCATCTGCCAATTGAGTCATACCTGCTCCGTAGAAAACCCGACCGCGACGTTTGAGAAGCATCAGGTCGTGGGTGAGTACCCACGTGTAGATCTCGCGCTTCTGCCCCGCCCAGGACGTGGCGGCGAGCGCCGTGCCGGGCCTCCTCTTGTGGCGGCTGAACGCACTCTCCACCTGCTGCGGCGCCGACATGGAGCCGGGCAGCCGGCATTCGAGGTTACCATCTGGATTGCATATGAGGTCTCCCGGCATTCTGGGGTTCTTCAGCAGCCTGCTGGTGTTCCGTCGACCTCGAATCTTTGGCTCGCGAGCCCCGAAGGGGCCTCTTGCGCGACGAAAAGCCGAAGGTCCGTCCGTTCCGGAAACATCAGGTACGGATAAGGTCTGCGGCAGATGAAGATGGGGACGGCCGCGCGGCTGGAGAGGATGCTGCTCGTGCTCGCCTTCGCGTAGATGCCGCCGCTCACGATGGTGTGGGTGTGGCGCCTGTTTGCCCACGCACAGGCAGGCGAGACTATGTTAGAGGCGCATTGACCCTCGACGACCACTAAAACGAGAGAGCGGGCCAGCTGCTTCAAGATTGCCAGATACATGCTGAACCGCGCGAAATGGCGCCTGGCGACGCTTCTGGAGACCTTGGAGCATATGCTCACCGGGGGGGTCGAGGAGAACCGGGGATGACTCAAAGCTCTTCTGGCTTGCGCCCGCGCCACAGGCGAGCTATCATGCCGGAAGCGGTGAGGGCAGATGTCTGGCCCTGGGTCATAGGCGGAGCGGACACCGCATGGACACCGTGCGCGACCGGAGATGCGTTCGGTGCCCTCCAAGATGGCAAATGCGGAATATCTGCGCCCGTAGCTCAATTGGATAGAGTACCGGACTTCGAATCCGGGTGTTGGAGGTTCGAATCCTCCCGGGCGCGCCAGTTCCACCAATCGCACCGGACCACAAGACCCCGCATCCGGCCCCGCAGACTACACCGAATCCGCCAACGGACCTTCTGACTCCAAGTTATGTGAAGCCGCGTTGTCTCGCACGGAGAAGCCCACGATCCCGAGGCGGTGCGCTCGGCAATAGTGACCATGCCGGAGGGAGCAGGGCGCGCCGCGCCGACGCGCTCGTAAGCCCGGCCCCGGCCGAGAAGGCGGCCGCGGGTGAGTGTGGGTACACGACGCGAGGCCTGAAGTCGGGCTCCGGGGACACCTTGCGGGTGCCGACGCACAGGCTACCGTCGAGGCGGGACGGACAACGCCGAGCGCGGTGACGCTAGACCGCCCGCAAGGTGTCCCCGATCCTCCGCGTAATATTACGCGCCTTTGCGCGGCGCCGCTTTCGGGGTACATCTCCCCCCCGCTCGGCCGTAGACGTAACCCGGATGGGCGCCGCTCTTGGTGTCTTGGTGGTCATGTCTTCGCCGTCCCTCGCCGCAAGAAATTTCGCGCTGGCTCCCATCCCTCGCCTGTTTACGGCCGTAGTGTCCCCCGACGGCTTCCGCGTCAGCCGACCGGTACGACGGGATACCACGGACGCCCCACCACCATTGGGGGGCCATATGCGCACGGGCCACCTGACCAGAGAGACCGTCAGGATTACGTGGACCCGCCCGCACACGCGTCCGGGGCCGCAGGCGACCGGGGCCGGACGCGACGCGATACGGAGATCGCGGGAAAACATTACGTGGGGCGTGTGCACCCGCTCACGACCACGCGACCATAATATATATCCCGCCAGCCCCCTTGCTGGTCCGGTCCATGGCCATTTTTCACCACAGAGAGCACGGAGCACACGGAGGACGGCGCACATCAGGTGAGCGGAAACGCCAGGGCGTGACGTCCCCCTGACGAGATGCCGGAACTCGCCGACGTCTTCCGCCGCCACGGCGCGGGCTACGTCGCGAGGCACGGGGCCGCCATGCTCCCGAGCCACCTCCGCGCCGTCGGCGACATCGTGTCGTGCCGCACGCCCGCGATGGGCGGCCACGTCTTCCGTTGCGACTCGTGCGGCGCTGAAGTCTACGCCCATGCGGGTGCATGGCGGTGGTCGCGCGGCGGCATCCTGCCTGCCGGCGAGGCCGCATGGGCCGTCAGGCATCACGGTCCCTTCCGGCCGAAGCGTCGCGAGTCTCGCGCCGGCGGGCACGTCCCGCGCTCGACACGTGAATCCGGCGCTCAGCCCGATATCCTCCGTTGCGGCATACGCAGCGGAACCCGCCCTCGGGCGGACACCACGCCTCCCTCCGAGGGGGGCAACCCCTTCCGTCAATGGGCCGTCCGGGGCGGCCCGCGCGGGACGTATCGGCGGACGCCGCGTGACGATGGCGACGGGCCGAGCCCCGGAACCCCGTTCCGATCCGGCGACGACTGGAATCGGGGCGCGCCCCCGGGCGTGGCGGGATGGACGGCCCTGTCTGAGGCGGCTGGAGGGACGTTGAGGCATCACGCACGGAGCTGGACCGCAGCTACGGTCATGCGGGCGCCTACCACTCCTGCCGCAACCGGTACTGTCCGAAGTGCCGGCACGGGGCGGCGGAGGACTGGCTCGCAGCGCGCCGCCGCGAGGTGCTGAACGTCATGTACTTCCACGCCGTCTTCACGCTGCCGGCCGCGCTTAGACCCGTGGTCCGGTCAAGGCAGCGGCTCCTGGGCGGGATCGTCATGCAAGCCGCCGCACGAACGCTTATCAAACTATGCCGCGACCCCCGGTACGTCGGCGGCACCGTAGGCGTGATGGCCGTGCTCCACACGTCGGGCCGAAACCTCTCGTGGCATCCGCACGTCCACTGCCTCGTGACGGGCGGCGGGCTCACCGACGACGGCGCGTGGCTTCCGTCGCGAAAGACATTCCTCGCGCCGGTGAAGGCGCTCTCGAAGGTCTTCCGCGCCAAGGTCCGCGACGCCGTCAAGGCCGCCCTGCCGGACGCGACGATCCCCGAAGAGGTCTGGAAGGAGAAGTGGTGCGTTCATTGCAAGCCCGCGCCGGGCGCGACCGACGCCGTGCTCAGGTACGTGGCCCGTTACGTATACCGCGGCATCGTCTCGAACCGCGACATCCTGACTGTCACTGACACCCACGTCACCTTCCGCTACAAGGCCACGGGCACCGGACGCCTGACCACGATGACGCTCCGCCCGCACGAGTTCATGCGGCGGTTCCTCCAGCATGTCCTGCCGAAGCGATTCCACCGCGTCCGTTACTTCGGCCTCTGGAGCGGGCCATGGCGGACGAAGCGCCGGAGACTCCAGCTCGCCCTCGGGGGAAAGCTCCCCCCGCCGGACCCCGAAGATATCGTTCGGGACGACGCTCTCGCCGACGACGCGCCCGCGCCGCCGCATCCGCTCGACGGGGCGAGATGTCCCCACTGCGGGAAGGGCAGGCTGGTCCATGTCATGGAACTCCTGCCGCCGAGAAGGGACATCCCGCCATGACGCGGTGCCCGCCGACGGTCACGTCGGGGCTTTCCCGGCGCCGCTCCCGTCTCGCGGGACCGGCGGGCGCACGTCCACGGCCTCCGCGCGGCTCGCGACTAAGAGCTGCACGGTCAACGCCCGTATCCCATGCCCAAGCTGCGACACTCTCGCCCCCCCGGCCCCGCTCCGCGCTTGCATGCACATACCGCGCGGGTCATAATCCCACCTGAGAAGGCGGGCGGGTGGAGAAATCTCCATATCGGCGCCCGGGGAGGGTTTGTTCAACCCGAGTCTTTGACGGCGGCTTCGCGCCGCAAAAACTCGTATTCGTTGGACCGCTCTACGCTATGCGAACCAAGATCGTCATCGGCGTCGTGTGTGCCTTGCTCGCCATACTGTTGGCGGGCGCATGGTGGCGCGTCCGAGAAGCTAGACAACGCGAACGCGAGTTACTCAGGGACATTCGCCTCGTTGCTTCTGCCAACGCCACACACGACTGGGAGCTTGGCAAGCTGACATACCGAATCACGGGTCTAGTCAAATTCCCAATAGTGACGATGTTCAACGACCGTTTCAGGCAACATGGCATAACGGCTATCATGATCGGAGACAGCTTGTCTTGGGCCGAGTGCGAGTACTCCGAAGCGTACAATAGGGTGGTGAGAGAAAGGCTGCAGGAAGACGAGGGAAGTGACTTGATTGGCCAGTTTATGGCAGGCGCCTACGATCAGTGGAAGGCGTCGCGGTCCAACCCGCGCATGCAGGCGGACACGGCTGAGGGCGATGACAAAGGAGATTAGGCGAGCATCGAGCGGCTGACTTGCCGCCGCTGATGCGCAACCCGTTATGGGACACGCGGCTTCGCATGAAGCTGGGGCCCTGCAGCATCGGCAAGAGTGGAGCCAGTCATCATGCCCTCACCTTTCGGCTTGCCCATCGGAAATATCGTCGACGTTGTTCGGCACTGGACCAGCGACGATGATGGATATGAGAGATTCCGCAACGAAGCCGCTCGCCTTGCTGAGCGAATTAGGAGCACTGTCGCACAGGCCCGCAAGCAGGCGCCATATCTCAACTTCGCTTTCCCAGCCAACGGCTGGGGTGGAAAGAGCAGATGCCGCAATGCCATTCTGCAGGCGCTCTTCGGAAGCTCATGCTCTGATCCCTGGACCGTCTTCACATGCGACTTGGGAATAGGCGTCATCGACCACCATCACGAGGTTCACCTCTACAAATGGGAAGACGTGAAGAAGGTTAAGACCAACTTCACTGACGCCAGCATGGTCCGTGTGATCATTCGCAAGTGCAGACACCTTGATCTGAGGTTCGGTGCGAAGTTTGCGGGCATCAACCCTCAGCGCCTGCTGCGTGAAGAGAGGATTGAATGGGAGTGCCGTCCCTCCTCGCAAGCACAGGTGTCCGAGTGACAACAGGACGTACGTGAGGAATGACAAGTAGCAGGAAGCAGTCCCATAACCCCGGCGCGGGGCGGGCTGACGACGATTGACCGCCGCTTCTCGGGCGGTATGCTTCAGTAGGCTCAGGTGTCGCGGCGGAATCGGCCGCCGCTCACGCCTGAAGCGTTATGGCAATGAAGAATCGCATATTCCTGGCAATCGCCGTCGCCTCCGTGCTGCTGCTCGGAGCCGTGATCTATCGCGATGTTCAGGTGGCCATATATCCAACAGGCGGCGGACAGTTACAGGAGTCTCCAGACGGTAGATTTGAGGCGAGCGCCTTTCTGCTCTACGATGAGGACTTCTGGGGCCACAGGCGTCAATACTACGAGCTTCAGCTTGCTGACAAGACTTCGAGAAAGCCAATCAAGACCGTCACCACGGACCTTCCACTGGATCAGCGACATCCCCCCATGCGAGGGGGCAAGAGGGTCATCTCTTGGACCCCAGATTCATCAGAAGCAACTTTCACCATTCCGTGCATGGTGCTGAAACTGAAGGTGAAGCCATAACCCCGGCATCGAGCGGACAGATGACGATTGACCGCCGCCACTGAGGCGGTATGCTTCTTGTGAGTTCAGGCCATGCGGCGGAATAGGCCGCCGCTCATCCGAAGACCGTTAGGCGTCATAATAGCACAGGACAACTGATACCAAGTCTGGCGAACATGTTGACAGAGCATCTATTCTTCGTTGAGTGCGAAGTAAGGTATGCTGATTCCAAGAGCGGCGAGGCACTCATTGCCTTCGTCAATACCTACACCTACGCTGTCCAGAAAGCGCGAGCAGTTGGCAAGGCAAGATCGGCCCTTAGAGAAGACGGATACGAAATGCTGGCAGTAAGCGATGCGTATAGAGTAGACGAAGACAGCTTCACAGATGTTGAGGACGAAGAGCACGGGGAGCCAACTAGGTCTGATCTCGCAAGCATTGAGGCAAGCGGTGATGTCTACTACGCCTATTTCCATGCTTACCCTGAAGCCGCTGACCACGAGGACACCGAACCCCAGCGTCCTCGTGCCGAGATAAATCCGAAGTGATGGGAGGTGCGGAGGAAGCGCACTGAAATTCATTGTCGTCGCCCAGCGGGTGATCCTGCCTTGGGCAGGAAAGTCCCGTCCGACCAAAGCCCAGCCAGCGGGTCGGCAGCCGCCCGAAGTGCGATCCCGGAGACGGGGTGTGCGAAGCAGAGGGTCAGGCGAGGGCGCAGGCCGCGTGATCGAGCCCCGAAAAGGGTATAGTCGTGGTCGATAGGATAGGTTCCGTGGCGGTATCGCGGGGCCGAACGCCGACGGTGTGGACGCGCCGGAAGGCGGCAGACTGGCGACCGACTGTCGTAGGCGAGGTCGTCCGTCACCACCGGGGTCTTAGAGCGGGGCATGCGTTCAAAGGGGCGGCTCGGGAACTCGGGAGAGCCTACCGTCTCCTTGCGGACACAGCCGGAAGATCAGGGGTCCCGGCTTACCAAGAGCCCCGGCATTGACTGCACGCGGACAGGCAGCCGATGAGCTTCGGAAGACCGAAGGACACAAACCCCCCGTTCGCACGCAAGGTATCGAGTCCGGGAGCGAAAGCGAACCGACCGAGACGGGCGGAGGCGGTCTTAGCGGAGCATAGTACCGATGAAGGCGGGGAACCGAAGCCCAAGGGACCCGCTGGAGGGAAGGCGACGCCGGGCATGACGTTCTGCTGGAGGGCACTATGGGAGATACTCCGCGATCACAAACCGTATCAACGAAACTCCGGCGGATTGCTGAGCGGGCGGCGGAGTACCCCTACATGGTGTTCACGACGCTGGCCCACCTGATCGACGTTGACTTTCTGAAGGAGGCGTTCAGAGGCACCCGCAAGCAGGCGGCTCCCGGCGTGGACGGAGTCACGGCGGACGAGTACGCCCGCGACCTCGACGCGAACCTGCGCGATCTACATCAGCGCATGCGCTCCGGGAAGTATCGGGCGTTACCGGTGCGTCGGGGCTGGATGCCGAAGGACGGCGGCGACGACCGACCGATCGGAATCACCGCGCTTGACGACAAGGTCGCCCAGCGTGCCGTGACGATGATCCTCGAAGCCATCTACGAGCAGTCGTTTCACGACTTCTCCCACGGCTTCCGGCCGGGCCGCAGTCCGCATGACGCCCTGAAGGAACTGCGCGATCAGGCGCTGGGTCTGAACATCAGCTGGGTACTCGACGCGGACATCAGTGGATTCTTCGATAGTCTCGACCATTCGCACCTGCGCGAGATTATCCGGCGACGGGTCAATGACGGCGGCATTCTCCGCTACATTGGCAAGTGGCTGAACGCGGGCGTGCTCGACGAGGGGAAGTTGTCCTATCCCGAGCGCGGCACGCCGCAGGGTGGAGTGATCTCTCCGATGCTCTCGAACATCTTCCTGCACACGGTGCTGGACGAGTGGTTCGAGTCGGATGCGAAGCCCTGCATGCGAGGGCGTTGCTTCATGATTCGCTTCGCCGACGACTTCGTGATCGGCTTCGAGCGTGAGGACGACGCCCGTCGGATGATGGATGTCCTGCCGAAGCGGTTTGCCCGTTTCGGATTGACCATCCACCCCGACAAGACGCGCCTGGTCCCGTTCGGTCGGCCCGGCCACGACGACGAGTCCGGCCCGGGCGCGGGCACGTTCGACTTCCTCGGATTCACCCCGGCACGGCCGGACCTCCTCGAAGGCCTTGATGTCGGCCACTACTGGGCGAAGTCCAGGCGCGGATTCTGGATCATCAAGCGCAAGACCAAGCGGAAGCGACTCAGCCGGGCGCTCAAGGCCGTCTGGCGGTGGTGCAAGAAGCATCGGCACGTTCAGGTCATGGAGCAGTACCGCACGCTTTGTTCCAAGTTGCGCGGGCACTACCAGTACTTCGGTATCCGCGGGAACTTCCGGGCGTTGCAGCAGGTCTACTACCATGTCCTGCGTTCCTGGCGCTTCTGGCTCAGCCGGCGGAGCTCGGATGGGCACGTCCCTTGGGTGGCGTTTATAGAGCGGCGCCGGATTCTTCGGTTGCCGCTTCCCAGAATCGTCCACTGTGTGTAGCCTGCGGGGTAGCAAAGTCATGCGGGGAACGGTAGGCTAGTTCCCCTGCCGAGGAACCGGATGAGGGAATCCCTCACGTCCGGATCTGTGGGGGGCGTCGGGGGCGACCCCGGCTCCTACCCGGAAGCGGAGCCGTCGAGTGACGGTGATCCGAGCGAGGGAAGATGGGGAAACGGAGGACGTGCCGGGCGGCGGTGGCAGGCACCGCTGACGCGCGGCCGTTAGGCGACACAAGGCTTGTGACAGAACCAGCACCTGCATCCCCGTTCCGCCGCTTCCCTTGGATACAGCTCGTCTTCTGTCTCGCGTGCCTCGCGATGACCGCGTGGACGTGGATGCGGTATTCGTATGCGTGGGCGGTTGACTACAACGACCTCGGTGCTCACCTGCAAGGCTACTACGTGCACCTGTCCAAGATGCCCGAAGAACTCCGAGACCCGACGCTCGTCAATGCTCTGGACTATTGGACAGAGGATGGGACGCTAGTCGTGCCGGGGCGCGTCTACCTCCGTGTGCCGGATTGGGTCGGAGCAGCATCACGGGGCGAGCCATCACCGCACTTCGCCCTCGATGTCTCCCGCTTCCACCCCGGCTCCATCGCTGGCCTAGTCATCGGCGCGATGGGGTGTTTCATCTTCGGCCTGTACCTGCGTGGGTGGCTGCGCGAGAGGAAAGCCCTTGCGGGCCAACCTCAGGGGGATATGATCGCCTAACCCGGCGCGTTGGCGCCGGACCAACGTCGCCTGCCTGTCGTCAGACAGGGGCGCTGACGCGCCCGGCACGCGCAGGGAACGGCCCCGGGAACGACGGGCCGCTCGCGCGCGAAGCCGCCGGAAAGGGAACGCATCCCATGCCCTTGTCGTTTTCCATGGACCGCGAAGCCAGGCTCCTTTGGGCCATGCCCGAGGGCGAGCTCACCACGCGTGAGACGCTCGACTACTTCGCCCAAGTCGCGGCCGTCCCGGACTTGCCGAATGATATGATCGAGATCGTTGACTTCTCGCGCGTCACCAACCTGGTCTCCAGCTACACCGGCGCCGTGCAGATCACTCAGTCGTATTGGTCTGTCGGGCTCGGGGATAGGATTATCGCGACCGTCTTCGTCGGAGGCTCCGATCTCGGGCTGGACATGGCTCGCATGATACAGGGGCTTCACCAGCTGCGGCGCCCGAAGCATCCGCTGCGCGTGACCAGGTCCATCGCCGACATCGACGCCATCGTGGCCGAACTCCGCGCCAACCACCATGGCCAATCCGACGCGGCCACGCCCAATGAAGGCGACGCGGGCGGAGACGAATAGGGATGGATGCGGCGGCGGGCGCGTGAGGCCGAGCCGCTCATGCGCGGAAACGTTAGGCTCCGGCGTGTGCGATGGTGGGACCATGTACGAAGACAAATACGGCTTTCCAGTCGAGCCCAAGGAGGATACTGGCCGAAGGTCCAGGGTCAGGGGCGTTTCCTGGGGATGCTTCGCGGCGGTCATTGCCGTCACGCTCCTGTTCGTGCTCGTCATCGCCTTCGGCTGGAGCGAATTCGTCTCGTTCGGGGTGTCAAGCGACATCACCGAGTTCATTCAGGTCATCAGAGAGTCCGAGTTGGACAGCGCAAGCAAGCAGCCGATCCTGGACCGGCTCAGCGCCCTACGCGAGTCGTCCCGCCGCGGGAAACGCGTCGGCTTCTGGGCGTGGCTCGACTACGACGAATCAATCCGGCGACTCATCGAGGACGGGGGCGTTACGGAAGCAGACCTGGGGCTCCTCGCGAAGGAGTTGGACAGCATCGAGAGCATACTTGGTCTAAGTGCGGCGCAACCATCGGACGGTGGCGAGCGCCGCGACGCCGAATGAAGGCGACGCGGGCGGGGACGAGTAGGCGGCGGATGCAGCGGCGGGCGCTTGACGCCGACCCTCGCATCCGCGGAAGGTCGGATGCAGGAGCAGATATGTCACGTATTTCTCCACTGGCGACACTCCTGATCGCGGGGTGCTCAGTGAACGCCAAGGACAAGCGCGCCATCGTCGGTGCGATCCGGTGGGACGCGTGGACCGGCGGCGGCGTCACCGAGCAGGTCGAGCGCACGCTCGGACCGAAGAAGTACCACAACCGCCTCCCCTGGTTCGCCAAGGTGGTC
>Ga0272441_10011034_pt1 | contig 13516 bp, 8 predicted proteins | sample SSMProp6N_FD_193582 | JGI IMG/M metagenome (GOLD analysis project Ga0272441, IMG submission 193582) | Marine sediment archaeal communities from Little Sippewissett salt marsh, Falmouth, MA, United States - SSM-Prop-6N | ecosystem: Environmental > Aquatic > Marine > Wetlands > Sediment ... | reverse complement strand
AAAATCTAACACCTGGCGCTATGCTGTCTTTGTTGGCTGTGCAATACCTGTCAGAGCAAGACACTACGAGCTATCCATGCGTCGTGTTGCCGACATGCTTGGAATCGAGCTATTGGATCTCTCTGAGTTCACCTGCTGTGGTTTTCCACTGGGCTCCATAAACAGGAGAACCGCCATACTCATGGCTGCCAGAAACCTGAGCATTGCGGAGGATGCGGGACTGGATATATGTACCATGTGCAATGCCTGTACTTCCATTCTCAGTGAAGTGAACTGGTTGATCAGGAATGATCCAAAAACGAGAGAGCATATAGATTCAGGTCTGGCTCAATTAGGTCGTAAATACGAGGGATCTACTCAGGTTAAACACTTCGCCAGGATTCTCTATGAGGATATAGGTACTGATAAGCTGAAATCATCTATCACCCGCGACCTCGGTGATCTTGAATTTGCCAGCCATTATGGATGTCATTATCTCAAACCCTCGGAATTTTATGGAGGCTTTGATGCTCCTGAAGATCCAAGGAGTCTCGATATTCTGGTGAGCGCGGTTGGCGCATCGCCGGTGGATTATGAGAACAAACGTGAATGCTGTGGTGGAGGGCTTTTGGCCATAGATGAGGGGATTTCACTTCAGATGAGCAGAGACAAGCTGGAGCATGTGAAAGAATCGGGCGCTGACGCCATGAACCTTGTTTGTCCATTCTGCAGCGTTATGTACGATGATAATCAGCGCAAGATAGAAAAGACCTTCGGCGCCGAATATAACATCCCTGTATTATATTACCCCCAGATTCTCGGTCTTGCCGTTGGTCTTGAGCCTGAAGAACTGGGACTGAATATGAACCGGGTTAGCACGGCAAAGATACTTACTAAGCTTGGAATACATGATGAATAATGGGAATTCAACACAGCAGCGCAGCTTCGCCGATCTCCAGAGAGAGATAGTATCCACTGGATTGTGCAGCCAGTGCGGTGGTTGCGTCTCTTTCTGTTCTGCCAACAAACTGGGCGCTCTGGAGATGTCACCGGATGGTGTTCCCAGATACTCTGACGAGGATAAATGCCTCAAGTGCGGACTGTGCTATTCTATCTGCACCCAGGTGGAAGAGCTTGATCAGGAGTTATTGGAAAAATTTAACTGGATACCGCCGATGGGGAGATACGAACGAGTCGCCTCAGCCAGAACCACCAATTATGAGGTTCGGAATGTCTGTACTGATGGTGGTGTTGTTACTTCTTTACTGATGTATATGTTGGACTACAATCTGATAGAAGGGGCTGTAGTATCCCGCTTTGTGGGTCCTTTCAACCGGGTTCCCATGATCGCCACTGATAGGAAAGATATTCTCAGTTCTGCCGGGTCTGATTTCTCCGCCTCTACTCACGTGGGTGTGGTAGGTGATGAGTATAGTACATACTCTCCTGGGGCGTTTGCCTTAAAGGATCTCGCTGGCAGTATGAGAACCTCTCGTTTGGCTCTGGTGGGAACGCCTTGCCAGATACATACAATTGGCAAGATGCAGTGCCTGAACATCGTCCCTTCTGATATGGTCAAGTATACCATAGGGTTGTTCTGCATGGAGAACTTCGCCTTCTCGCCACTGGCCAAACAGGAGATTGAGTCCAAGATCGGCGCGACGATGGATGAGATCAGAAAGCTGAATATAAAGGATGACCTGACAGTCACCCTGAACGATGGGAAATCTGTTCATATACCTTTTGACGCGATTCATGATTTTGCCCGTCCCGCGTGCCTCAGGTGTACTGAGTTCGCGAGTGATTTCGCGGATATATCCGTCGGCGGTTTAGGCTCGCTTGATGGATATACCACTGTCCTTATACGCACTGACACCGGCCAGAGTGTATATCAATCGGCTTTGAGATTGGGCTATATTGAGGAAATGGCGTATGAGAGTTATCGGGAGAAATCCGACAGTCAGATGCAAATGATTACCAGAATAATTGATTTTGTCAAGCAGAAGAGGATGAGAAAGACATGAGTACAGATGTGATGATTATTGGTGGTGGAATCGCTGGTATACAGGCATCGCTTGACCTGGCAGACATGGGTGTCAAAGTGCATCTAATTGAGAGGGAGCCTGGCATTGGCGGCCACATGGCCCAGCTTGATAAAACTTTTCCCACCAATGACTGTGCCATCTGTATCCTCTCGCCCAAAATGGCCGACTGCTTCAGTCACCCTAACATTAATATGATGACGTACTCAGAGGTTAAGTCGGTAGAAGGCGAGGCGGGAAGCTTTGATGTAATGGTAACCAAGAAAGCCAGATATGTAAAAGAAGATGAGTGCACTGGCTGTGGCGAGTGTGTTGAGAAGTGTCCTACACGCGTGCCCGATGAGTTCAATATGGGACTATCAAACAGAAAAGCCATATACCTGTATTTTCTTCAGACAGTGCCCAGGGTAATGACCATAGACAAGAATAGCTGTCTGAAGCTTACAAGGGATAGATGCGGGATATGCCAGCAGGTATGTGATAAGGACGCAATAGACTATGAGCAACAGGATCAGGATATACATTTGAGCGTGGGAGCTATTATACTGGCTACAGGGTTCAGTCTCGTGGATGCGCTTCCGCTCCAGCGATATGGTTATTCAAAGATACAGAATGTCATTACTTCGCTGGAATATGAGAGGCTTAGCTGCGCTTCCGGCCCCACAGGCGGACATCTGGAGAGGCCGTCGGATCACAAGGTTGCAAAGAGGCTTGCCTTCATACAATGTGTCGGATCCAGGGATACCAGACGAAGTAGATACTGCTCCTCAGTGTGTTGTATGCACTCCACAAAGGAGGCCATACTCGCGAGTGAACATGAGCCTGGAAGTCAATCTTTCATATTTTATACTGATCTGCGCGCAGCCGGTAAGGGATTTCAGGAGTATATAAAGCGCGCTCAGGAAGAATACGCCGTTACCTATGTAAGAGGACGTGTAGGAGAGATAAACGAAAACTGGAACGGCGATCCGGTCATCTGGTATGAGGATACCGAAGCTGATCAGGTGAAGAGGATGACCGTTGATCTGGCTATTCTCGCACCTAGTCTGAGGCCTGTTAGCGGCTCGGCGGAACTGGCTGAGGTTCTGAGCATCGAGTTGGATGAACACGGTTTCTTCAAGACCAATCCATATCTCGGTGGGGAAACCACCAAGGAGGGGATATTCGCCTGTGGGTATTGCCGGTGCCCTATGGACATCCCGGAATCAGTCACAAGCGCCTCCAGTGCGGCTGCAGGCGCTGGATCTATAGTATTTGGCGCTCAACGATCCGTGGCCAGCAGTTAGCAGACGGCCATCTGATAGTTGAGCGCTAAAAAGGAGGAACACCCGTGAGTGATCTGCGCATCGGAGTATTCGTTTGTCATTGCGGGGCCAATATCGGCGGAGTAGTAAACGTCCCTGAAGTGACAGAATACGCATCCGGGCTTGAGGATGTGGTATATGCCAAGGATAATCTGTATACATGCTCTGACGCCGGACTGCGGGAGATAAAGGATAGCATAAAGGAGTATGATCTCAATCGAGTGGTAGTAGCTTCATGCACTCCCAGAACTCACGAGCGTCTCTTCAGGAACACATGCGAAGAGGCAGGCCTTAACAGATTTCTCTTCGAGTTTGTGAACATCCGCGACCAATGCTCATGGGTGCATATGCAGGACCCGGAGAGTGCTACCGAGAAAGCGAAGGATCTGGTGCGCATGGGAGTTGCCAAGTCGCGCCTCCTGAACCCTATGGAAGAGATAGAGATCGATGTATTGCCAGTTGCTATGGTCATCGGAGGCGGCATCGCCGGTATGTCAGCAGCGAAGAGCCTGGCTGGCATGGGCATTTCCACCTACTTAATTGAGCGGGAACCACAGCTTGGCGGAATGCTGAATAAGCTGAACGCTCTTTATCCATCCCATGAAAGAGCGGTAGATTTCATCAAGCCTGTGAAAGAGGCTGTGCTAAATCATCCCAAAATAGAGGTTCTGACATCGGCTCAGATCAAAGATATTCGAGGGTTCATAGGCAGCTATAATGTGGAAGTCCAACAAGCTGAAACGAGCAGAAGCCTGAAGGTCGGCGCGATAATTGTGGCCACAGGAGCACAAGCCCTCACCCCTGAGGGGTTTTATGGATACGATGGCCAGAATGTAGTCACACAATTGGAGTTCGAGCAGATACTGGCTGATAGCGACAAAGTAGCGGAACTGGAGAATGTTGTCATGATCCAGTGCGTTGGGGCCAGATCCGAAGAACGCGTGTATTGCTCGCGCGTGTGCTGCACTGCGGCGGTAAAGAATGGTTTGCTGCTTAAGGAAGCCAAACCTGATGCACAGGTCTTCATACTGTTCAGGGATATTCAGACTTATGCTTCAGATTTTGAGGATTATTATTTCGGAGCGCGTGACAAAGGGGTTATCTTCGTCAGGTATGCCAAGGATCATCCCCCGGAGGTTACTGATTCCGTTGTGCGCGTTTATGATCAGCTCCTGGGTGTTCAACTGGGCATGCCATATGATCTAATCGTGCTTTCCACGCCGCTGATTCCGCATGATGATGCAAAGGAACTGGCAACGATGCTCAAAGTGCCCTTAGATGAAAATGGGTTTTTCCTGGAAGCCCATGTGAAGCTTCGGCCTGTGGATTTCGCCACTGATGGTATTTACCTGGCCGGATGCGCTCGCTGGCCTTCTCATGTTGGGGAAGCTGTGTCTCAGGCACAGGCAGCGGTGTCCAGAGCGGCTATTCCATTGCTCAATGGCCGCGTCCGGGTTGAGCCTATCGTTTCAAGAGTAGACGAGGAATTGTGTATCGGGTGTGAGCTTTGCGAATCCCTGTGTCCCTTCAAGGCTATACAGGTTAAAATGACTGACTCAGGGCGCAAGGCACAAGTCATAACTGCCTCCTGCAAAGGATGCGGCGCCTGTGGAGCTGCATGTCCCCAACACGCTATAACCATGCAGCACTTTACAAACTTGCAGATAGAAGCACAGATAGATGCCATGGCAGCAACAATGGTCTCTGGTGATTGATGAGGAATTGATCATGGATAATGATGAATGGACACCTCGTATATTAGGCTTTCTGTGCAACTGGTGTTCGTATGCTGGCGCAGACCTGGCTGGTGTGTCTCGGTTTCAATACCCGGCCACCGTCAGGATCATCAGAGTTATGTGTTCCGCCAGGGTCGAGCCGGCCTTTGTACTCCGGGCACTTATGAATAAAACGGATGGCGTTCTCGTATTGGGCTGTCACTTCGGCGATTGCCATTATATATCCGGGAACTACCGATGCCGGGATAGAATGGAGATAACAAAGGAATTCCTGAAGATAATAGGCGTAGCGCCTGAACGTCTGTACCTGGGCTGGGTATCTGCGGCGGAGGGACAGCAGTTCGCACAAATAGTAGCCAGTTTTACCGATCAACTTAAGGCTATGGGGCCACTGGGACAGGGGAAAGCTGAGAACGGGGACAATATTGCGGAGAACCTGGCTGTGGCCATTGATACCATGTCCAGCGATCGGATTAGATGGCTGATGGGTGAGCGGGAAACACTGGTGGAAGCGGGAAACGTATACGGTGAAAAGATGAACGAGGAGGCATACCAGAAACTCCTTCTCGATTCTCTGGTGGATGAGTATAAATGCAGCAAAGTATCTCTATCTATAAAAGATGAGCCACTGTCTGTAAAGGAAATATCCGGCAGGACGAATCTCGCGCCGCGAGAGGTATTGCCGTACATAAGCCTGTTGAAACACAGCGGTCGTGCTGTTCAGGCGGACACTGTTGATAGATCCCCTAGATATATCGCATCTGGAGCATGAAAATGGAAGCAGAATTGTCGGGAAGTGTAATGGTAATAGGTGGAGGCATTGCAGGGATTCAGTCATCTTTAGACCTGGCCGATTCCGGCTTCAGGGTCTATCTCGTCGAGGCATCCCCGGCCATAGGCGGGGCTATGTCCCAACTGGACAAAACATTTCCCACAAACGATTGCTCTCTATGTATTCTCTCTCCGAAGCTCGTTGAATGCGGCAGGCATTTAAACATAGATGTTATACCCAACGCAGAAGTGCGGTCTTTAAAAGGAAGCCCGGGAGATTTCCGCATTGAAGTCGCCAGAACCCCCAGGTACATTGACATTGAAAAGTGCACCGGCTGTAGTCTTTGTGCTCAGTATTGCCCTATTAAGGCAATAGATTTATACAATGAGAACCTGGGAGCGAGAAAAGCTGCGTATGTCCATTATCCGCAGGCTGTACCATTGGCATACGTTATCGACAGGGAGAAATGTATCGGCTGCGGCCTTTGCTCTAAAGTATGCCTGGCCGAGGCAGTGGAGTATGATGATAAAGAATCTACAGAGGAAATAAGAGTTGGCGCTGTGGTTCTCGCCCCCGGTTTTGATGAATTCGATGCAACGCTGAAACCAGAATATGGGTATGGACGGTATCCCAACGTCGTCACCAGCATCGAGTTTGAGCGCATCCTCAGCGCTTCAGGCCCCTACGATGGTCATGTGCTTAGACCAAGCGATGGCGACATACCGAAAAACATAGCTTTTATACAGTGCGTAGGCTCCAGGGATGAGTCATGTGGCAACAATTATTGCTCCGCGGTCTGCTGCACCTACGCGATCAAAGAAGCTGTCATCGCCAAGGAGCACGTAAGCGAGGAACTCGATGTTAGCATATTCTTCATGGACATGAGGACATACGCTAAGGGCTTTGAGGAATACTACCAGAGGGCGCGGTCCGAGCACGGTGTCCGATTCATAAGATGCAGAATAGCGTCTGTGGATGAAGATCCTGAAACCAACAACCTGATGATCGCATATGAATCCGAGGATGGAGGACTGGCAAAGGAAGAATTCGATCTGGTTGTCCTATCGGTGGGGCTTGAGCCGTCGAAGAAGGCCATCGAGACTGCTCAGAAGCTGGGAATAGAGCTGGATGATTACGAATTCTGCAAAACATCGCTGTTTTCTCCGCTGAAGACATCGAAGTCAGGCATCTTCGTCTGCGGCGCGTTTCAGGGCCCAAAAGATATACCCGAAACAGTCGCTCAAGCTAGTGGCGCTGCCGCCAAAGTCGGCGAAGTACTTGCATCAGCCAGAGGCTCCGAGACGTTGCAGAGAGAATATCCGCCAGAGATCGACGTATCAGGTCAGGAGCCCAGAATAGGTGTTTTTATCTGTCACTGCGGGATAAATATCGCTGGTGTCGTCGATGTAAAGGAAGTTCTGGAATATGCTCAGGGACTTGACAATGTTGTGTACGCTGAGACCAATCTTTATACCTGCTCACAGGATACACAGGAGAAGATCAGAGACACTATCAAGGAGCACGGTATAAACCGCCTTGTAGTGGCATCATGCACGCCTCGTACTCATGAACCATTATTCCAGGATACACTAAGGGATGCCGGGCTTAACAGGTATTTGTTCGAGATGACCAATATCCGGGATCAATGCTCCTGGGTTCATCAACGCGAGCCGGAGGAGGCTACGCAGAAAGCCAGGGATCTGGTAAAGATGGCTGTTGCCAAGTCGCGGTATCTGGAACCACTGGAAGAGGTATCCCTGGGATTGGTCAGGAAGGCACTTATAGTGGGCGGAGGATTGGCCGGGATGACAGCCGCGCTGAGTCTCGCTCAACAGGGCTTTGAGTCGCATCTGATAGAGAGTGAGTCCGAACTCGGCGGATACTTGAGGCATAGCTACTATGCTCTCGGCGGCGACGATATACGAAGCTATCTCGCTCAGATGGTAGATAGCGTTACGTCAAACGAGTTGATACACGTCCACACCGATGCAGAGATCGAGAGTATTGAAGGATTCGTGGGAAATTTCCTGACCACGCTGTCCGATGGTGAGCAGATCGAACACGGCGCCGTCATTGTAGCGACTGGCGGTACGGAACTCAAGCCCGACGAATATCTGTATGGAAAAGATGAGAGAGTAATCACGCAACAGGAACTGGAACAAAGGCTAGGTTCAATATCAGCATCCAGCATCGAGTATCCAGCATCCAGCATCCAGAACGTGGTCATGATCCAGTGCGTCGGCAGCAGGTGTGATGAGCGTCCCTATTGCAGCCGAATATGCTGTGCAGAAGCCCTCAAAAACGCTCTAAAGCTGAAAGAGCTGAACCCTGACATCAATATTTATATTATCTACAGAGACATGAGGGCATACGGATACGCGGAGGACTATTATAAGCAGGCGAGGGAATCAGGCGTGCTCTTCATCAGATACGAGGAAGACAATAAGCCGGAAGTCATAGTGCAGGACGGTCGTTTGATGGTGTCAGTCCATGATCTCATACTCGATGAGACACTGGTATTACCAGCGGATCTTGTCGCCTTGAGCACAGCGGTTCTTCCTGCTGACAACGAGGAACTCGCCAAAATGCTCAAAGTGCCACTCACGCAGAACGGTTTCTTCCTGGAAGCTCATGTCAAGCTCCGGCCTGTAGATTTTGCCACGGACGGTGTTTATCTCTGCGGCACAGCGCACTCGCCTATGAACATAGAGGAGTGTATATCCCAGGCCAGTGGATGTGCAGCCCGGGCCGCGGTGCTTCTATCGAAAGATGTCATCACTGTGGCACCGACAGTTTCAGTTGTGGATGAAGAGTTATGTGTCGGATGCGGTTTATGCGAAATGGTCTGTCAGTTTAACGCCATACAGGTGGAAGATACCGAAAGTGGAAGAACCGCGCGGGTAACCTCCGCGTCGTGTAAAGGCTGTGGCACCTGCGGCGCAAGCTGCCCTCAGCGTGCCATTACCATGAGGCATTTCACCGATGAACAACTGACAGCCCAGGTAAGCGCATTGGTTAGTTGAAGGAAGAGGATTTTAGCCACGGATTAACACAGATGGACACGGATTGAGGATCAAGAATGGCTGAATTTAGCCCAAAACTTTTGGGATTTTTGTGTAACTGGTGTAGCTATGCCGGAGCCGATCTGGCCGGCGTTTCGCGGATCCAGTATCCGCCCAATCTGAGGATCATCAGGGTTATGTGTTCTGGTAGAGTCGATCCCGCGATAGTTCTGCAATCTCTCATAGATGGAGTGGATGGCGTACTAGTTCTGGGATGTCATCCCGGTGACTGCCATTATATTTCGGGAAACCTCTTCGCCGAGAAGAAAATGCAGTTGACGAGTAATCTTCTTGTCAAAGCGGGTATTCATCATAGCAGACTTAAGCTGGATTGGGTCTCCGCCGCGGAGGGAGAGCGATTTGCGAATATTGTGACCGATTTCACAAAGCAGATTCAATCGGCGGGGCCCATCGGTGCGGCGGAAGGGATGGATAACTATGAGCTTAACGATAGGCTTACCGCAGTTCAGAACGCGCTGTCCGGTGAAAAGCTCCGATGGTTGGTGGGACGGGAACTGAAACTCCTGGAAGAAGGCAATGTCTATGGTGAGAAAGTAGAAGAGAACGAGATATTTGACCTGGTAGAGGAGAACATGGAAAACGAGTATACCAGAAACAGAATGCTCCTCATGATGAAGCGAGAGCCGCTATCTGTGAAAGATATGGCAGACAGGCTTCAGGCCTGCCCTGCAGATATACTCAGGCATGTGGTGGCAATGGAAAACGCTGGAACGGCCTCCCTGGCCGATGTGCAGGGCAGATCGCCAAGATACATGGCCAGTAATCAGTAATACCAGTTTCCAAAAATTGGTATGCATTAGCACTGGCAGCAAGCTGCACAGTGGCACAGGTTTTGGGCTCCACTAATGCACTATCAAATGTGGAAAATGGTATAATCCGTGATCAGTAATCAGTAATTGGAAGATGAAAAATGGAAAATCAAATCCCCCTTAGCCCCCCTTTGATAAAGGGGGGAACTGGAAACTTGACTGGCGCGGTGTTAGTCGTTGGTGGCGGGATCGGTGGGATACAGGCGTCGCTTGATCTTGCCAACTCCGGGATCAAAGTATATCTTCTGGACAACTCATCGACTATCGGCGGCGTCATGGCCCAGTTGGACAAGACGTTCCCTACTAACGACTGTTCCATGTGCATCATGGCCCCCAAGCTGGTGGAGTGCGGTCGCCATCTGAACATCGAGAAGGTAACCAACGCGCGGGTGAAGCACCTCGAAGGAGAGGCCGGTAACTTCCGGGTCACTGTGGTGGAAAGATCCAGGTATGTGGATCTCGATAAGTGCACCGGCTGTGGTGTCTGCGCCGAATCATGTCCTGTAGGTGCAAGGGACGCATATAACGAGAACCTGGGCGATCGGGCCGGCATATACATGAATTATCCCCAGGCCGTCCCGCGAGCGTTTATCATTGATAAGGACAAGTGCATCGGCTGCGGTCTGTGTGAGAATCTGTGTCTCGCGAAAGCGGTTAAATACACTGATAGCGACAAGGAGATGACCCTCAATGTTGGGTCTATCATACTGGCTCCCGGATTCGACGAGTTCGAGCCTGAAATCATGGGCGAGTATGGCTACGGGAAGTTTCTCAACGTCGTCACCAGCACGGAATTTGAACGCACACTGTCGGCTTCCGGGCCGTACAAGGGCCATGTGCTCAGGCCTAGCGACGGCGACATTCCGAAGAAGATAGCCTTCATACAGTGCGTCGGATCCCGGGATAGCAATTGCGATAACGAGTATTGCTCTTCTGTTTGCTGCATGTATTCTATCAAAGAGGCTGTGATAGCTAAGGAACATCAGCGGGATATAGAGCCTACTATATTCTATATGGATATGCGGGCCTACGGCAAAGATTTCGACAAATACTATGAACGGGCGCGGGACGAGTATGGCGTCAGGTTTATAAGATCCCGCGTCGCGTCTGTGAAGGAAGCCGATGATAGTGGCTTATTGTTAAAATATGAGACAGAAGATGGTAAGGCCAGTGCTGAAGATTTCGATCTGGTAGTGCTGTCCGTCGGATTTGAGCCGCCGAAGGATGCTGAGGTTCTGGCATCTGATATGGGGATAGAACTCAATGAGCATGGATTCTGCAAGAGCGATGGCCTCTATCCGGTAGCTACCACGAAGCCCGGTGTCTTCGTCTGCGGGGCATTTAGCGGCCCGAAGGATATTCCAGAGACCGTCACTCAGGCGAGTGCTGCTGCGTGCAAGGTGAGTGATCTCCTGGCCGGCGTGCGAGGCACCCTGGTGCAGAAGAAAGAGTATCCCGACGAGATAAACGTGGAGGGTGAAAGGCCCAGGGTGGGTGTTTTCATATGCCACTGTGGGATAAATATCGGCGGATATGTGGACGTGCCAGCGTTGGTGGAATATGCCGAAACTCTTCCCTACGTGGCCTATGCGGAGCGCAATCTCTATACGTGCTCCCAGGACACACAGGAGAAGATAAAGGAGACCATAAAGGAACATAACCTGAACAGAGTGCTTGTTTCTTCATGTTCTCCGAGGACTCATGAGCCGCTCTTTCAGGAGACGATAAGGGAGGCAGGATTGAACCGATACCTGTTTGAGATGGCGAATATACGCGACCAGTGTTCGTGGGTGCATATGTTCGAGCCAGAGAAGGCCACTGAGAAGGCTAAGGATCTGGTGCGGATGGCGGTGGCAAAGGCGGCGAAATTGGAGCCGTTGCAGAGATTTCCGCTGAATGTGACTAAAGGTGCTTTGGTCATCGGCGGTGGACTGGCGGGCATGGTAGCGAGTCTGTCCCTCGCGGCCCAGGGAATAGAAGTTCATCTGGTGGAGCGGGAAGATGAGTTGGGTGGAAACCTGAGGCATATTCACACTACCCTGGACGGAAAGGACATGCAGGCACGCCTGAAGGAGCTTGTGGATGGCGTGGATCAGAACGAATTCATACATGTATACAAAGGCAGCGAGATAAAAGACGTATCTGGCTACGTCGGGAATTTTGAGACCACAATACAATGTGATGGTGAAGAAATCAGTTTTCCGCACGGCGTTGTCATGGTTGCCACAGGCGCAGTGGAATATCAGCCGGATGAGTATCTTTACGGTCAGGATCCAAGAGTCGTAACTCAGAGTCAATTGGAGGAAAAACTGGCTGATTCTGATCTGCAAGCCGAAACTGTGGTGATGATCCAATGTGTCGGATCACGGGACGAGGATAGACCCTATTGCAGTCGATTCTGTTGTTCTCAGGCTGTGAAAAACGCTCTAAAGATTAAAGAGAAAAACCCGGATGCCAATGTCTTCATCTTATACAGGGACATGAGGACATATGGTTTCAGGGAAGTCTACTATAAGAAAGCGCGGCAGGCCGGTGTAATATTCATCAGATATGATCTTTCCAATAAGCCGACGGTGTATGCTGAGGACGGCAAACTGTATGCGTCGGTCACAGATCCTATCATCGGTGAGGAACTCCTGCTGGAGCCGGATCTGCTGGTTCTGAGCGTCGCGGCAGTTCCCAACGAGGACAGCGAGGAACTGGCCCAAATGTTGAGGGTACCTCTTAATGCGGAAAGGTTCTTCCTGGAGGCTCATGTAAAGCTCCGCCCGGTGGATTTTGCCACCGAGGGTATCTTCGTATGCGGACTGTGTCACAGTCCCAAAAGCATAGAGGAAACCATAGATCAAGCCTGCGCCGCGGTGTCCAGAGCTATGACAATACTCTCCTCAGATATTATTGAGGCTGAGGGATCAATATCGCAGGTGGATATCACGAAGTGTTCCGCATGTGGCATGTGCGAGACGGTATGCGCCTATAAAGCTATAGAGGTAAAGGTTGTAGATGAACGAAGAGGTATTAAGGCGGCGCAGATAAATGAGGCTCTGTGCAAAGGCTGTGGCGCTTGCGCGGCGAATTGCAGGTGTGAAGCTATAGATGTGAGGGGCTTCACCGATGAGCAGATATTCTCCGTTATTAACGCTCTGGTCGCTGTATGAGTGAGGGTTTCGTATGAGTGAAGCAACTACTGACTGGGAACCTAGAATAGTAGCTTTTCTATGCACTTGGTGCAGCTATGCCGGTGCTGATCTGGCTGGTATCAGCAGATTGCAGTATCCGACCAACGTGCGCGTCATCCGTGTTCCCTGCTCCGGTCGTCTGGATCCGTTCTACATAATCAAGGCGCTTCAGCGGGGTGCTGACGGCGTGCTCGTGTCCGGGTGTCATCCCGGCGACTGTCACTATATCAGTGGTAATTACGTGGCCAGGCGGAGGTTTAGCATACTGAAACGGCTTTTGGAGTATGTGGGCATCGAGCCGGGGAGGGTGCAATTTACCTGGATCTCAGCGGCCGAGGCAGAGAGATTTGCTAAGATGATGAGAAAGGTCACTGCCGATGTTAAGGCTCTTGGGCCTGCTAAACGGCTTGTAAAGGATTATGGGGCAATTAGTCGGTTAGTCGATTAGTCAATTAGTCGATTAGCAGACAATGAATCCATAGACCAATAGACCAATAGACCAATAGACTAATAGACTAATAGACTAACAAATAATGGGTTAGAAAATGGAAGACCAAATCAGGGATACCGCAGTCAAATTGCTGAAAGATGGCAGTGTCGGTATGATAATCG
>Ga0272441_10011033_pt1 | contig 13517 bp, 11 predicted proteins | sample SSMProp6N_FD_193582 | JGI IMG/M metagenome (GOLD analysis project Ga0272441, IMG submission 193582) | Marine sediment archaeal communities from Little Sippewissett salt marsh, Falmouth, MA, United States - SSM-Prop-6N | ecosystem: Environmental > Aquatic > Marine > Wetlands > Sediment ... | reverse complement strand
ATGTAGCCCACCGCGCCGCAGTAGACGGAGCGCTGGCAGCGCTCGAGCTCGTCGATGATCTCCATGGCCCGGACCTTCGGCGCGCCGGTGATCGAGCCGCCCGGGAAGGTGGCCTTGAGGAGGTCCACGAGGTCGTAGCGGTCGTGGAGCTCGCCCACCACTGTCGCCACGAGGTGATGTACCCGGGCGTAGCTCTCGAGGGTCGAGCGCTCGAGCACCCGCACCGAGCCGTAGTCGCAGACGCGGCCGAGGTCGTTCCGCTCGAGGTCGACTATCATCGTGATCTCGGCCAGGTCCTTCTCGCTGGCGAGGAGCTCCGCGCGCAGCCGCTCGTCCTCTATCTCGGTCGCCCCGCGCGGCCTCGTGCCCTTGATGGGACGGGTCTCGACGCGAGGGCCCTCCACCAGGAGGAAGCGCTCGGGGCTGGACGAGAGCACGGACCTCCCGCCCCCCAGGCCCAGGTACGCGGCGAAGGGCGCCGCGTTCACCCGCCGCAGGGCCGAGTAGAGGCCGACTGCCCCCGACGCCCGGGGCCAGCCGGCCGTGAAGCGCTGCGACAGGTTCACCTGGAAGATGTCACCGGCGGCGATGTACTCGATGGCCCGGGCCACGGCCGCCTCGTACTCGGCGCGCCGGAAGTTGCTTTCGAGGGGGGCCCCTCCCGTCAGGATCTCGTAACCCGCCGGAACGTCGGCGGCGGCGGCAGGGAAGGATGCGGCCTCGTCCAGCATGGACTCTATGAGCTCGCCGGCAGGCCGCCCCCCCGGGCGGTCGCGGGCGGCGGCGGTCCACGTTCCCGTGACGTGGTCGTAGACCAGCGCCGAGTCGTAGAAGGCAAAGTAGAGGTCCGGCAGCCCCTCCTCGTCCGGGACCGTGCGCGGGAGGCGCTCGACGGAGTGACAGAGGTCGTAGCCGAGGTAGCCGACGGCGCCCGTGAATCCCCAAGGGGCCTCCGCCGGCGGCGGATCGGAGCGCCTCGCGGCGAGCTCCTCCCGGAGGAGCTCGAAAGGGGAGCCCTGCCGCCGCTGGAGATCGCCCCCGGAGCGCACCTCGCCGCTGCGTCCCTTGCTCGAGAGCACCCGCGCCGGCCGCCAGGCGAGGACCGACCGCGCGCCGAAGCGCTCGTGCACGAGCGAGCTGTCGAGGAAGGAGACGCCTGAGCCGTCGGGAACCGCCGCTGCCGCGCGCACGAAGAGCTCGTGCGGCTCGAGCGGCAGATCAACCTTCCTGGAGATGATGCGGCCGGGCATCGCGAGCGCCTGTCCCTGTGCTGGAATCCCGGGCGGGCAGTGCGCGAACGGGCGGCGGCCGAGACGGGTGCTGCCGCCCCTCCCGCGCTCCCCCCCCGCCCCCCAGACCCTCCGGCGGGCGGGGCGCGATTCTAGGTGGCGCGGGGGCGGGTGTCAATCGGGATTGCGCTCCCGCACCGCCGCGAAGAGGCGGACGAGGTCGGCTGGCGAGAGATCCTCGGCTCGCGCCCTCGGGTCGAGGCCCAGCGCCTCGAGAAGCGCCTCCGCGCCGGCCGCCCCGGGGACCCCGGGCAGTGCGTTCCTCAGCATCTTCCGCCGCCGCGAGAAGAGGCCCTGCAGGAAGACCGAGAGCTCCCGCCGCCCCCCCCGCCCCCCCCGCCCCGCCTCGCCGAGCCCCGCCGCCGGGGCGCCGGCCTCGGGCTCGATCGAGAGTATGGCGCTCTCGACGCGCGGCCGGGGCCAGAAGACATCTGCCGGCACGGCCCGCAGGCGCCGCACTCCAGCGACCGAGCCGATCAGAACACCTGGGGCGCCGTAGGTCTTCGTGCGGGGGGCCGACGCCAGTCTCGCCGCGAGCGCGGCGTCGAGCATCACCGTCGCCGAGCGCCACGCCAGCTCCGAGATGGCCAGCTCGCACAGAAACGGCGTCCCCGACGAGTAGGGCAGGTTCGAGACGACCTTGAACTCCCGCCCGGCGAGGGCCTCCGTAACCTCCGGCGAGAGGCGGCCCTTCTCCAGCACGCTGCCGCGGATGATCCGGAGCTCGCCCCGGGCGCCCATCAGTTCCCCGCAGAGCTCGGCCAGCACCGGGTCTATCTCGACGGCGAGCACGCGCGCCCCGGCGTCCAGCAGCGCCCCCGTCAGCATCCCCGGGCCGCAGCCGACCTCGAAGACCAAATCGCCCCGCTCGACCGCCGCGTCGCGGACGATCGCCCGGGCCAGGTTGCCGTCGAGGAGGAAGTTCTGCCCGAGCTTCGCCGTGGGGCGCCACCCCAGCGCGGCCAGGCGGTCCTTCAGCTGGGCTCCGGAGAGGGGGAAGCTCAAGGCCGGGCCTCGTCTCGGGAGCCGTCGGCCTCCTCGCCCCCCCCGGTCTCCTCGCGGCACATGAGGGCAGCCGTCCCGACCGCGGCGGCCAGGCTCGACTCCTTCGCAACGCCCCGGCCCGCGATGCCGAAGGCCGTGCCGTGATCGGGGCTCGTCCGAACGACCGGAAGCCCCAGCGTGACGTTGACACCCTCGTCGAAGGCCAGCGTCTTCACGGCGATGCAGGCCTGGTCGTGGTACATGGCCAGCACCGCGTCGAACTCGCCCGCGAGCTGCCGGTGGAAGACGACGTCGGCCACCTCGGGCCCCGAGGCGTCGATCCCCGCGTCGCGGAGGTGCTCGATGGCCGGGGCGATGACGCGCTGCTCCTCGTCGCCGAAGAGACCGGCCTCCGACGCGTGCGGATTGACCCCCGCGACGGCGATGCGCGGCCGCTTGACGCCGAATCGGCGCCGCAGTTCCAGGTCCATCACGACCGCCGCCTCGCGGATGGCCTCCGAGGTGAGCATGCCGAGCATCTCCTTCAGCGACACGTGCGTCGTCACGATGCCCACCCGCAGCCCCCCGCCCGCGAGCATCATGACGACGCGCCCGGCTCCGAGGGCCTCGGCGAGGTACTCGGTGTGGCCCGAGAAGCCGGGGTGAGAGGCCGAGACGGCCGCCTTCGAGACGGGCGCGGTGACGATGCCGTCGGCTGTCCCGTCCCGCGCGAGCTCGACGGCGCGGTCCACGTATGCGAGCGAGGCGGCCCCCAGCTCCGCGTCGGGGCCCCCGAAGCGCGGCTCGCGGCCGAGCGATCCTACGCACACGACCGCAGCGGCGCCCTCCGAGCCGCGGAACTCCTCCGCCGATTCGGCCTCCGGCGGGGGCTCCGGCAGCCCCAGTGCCCCGGCGACCCCCAGCAGGTACTCGCGATCGCCCACGACGAGTATTCTCGCCTCGAGCGCCTCCGCTCCGCGCCCCAGCAGCTTCAGGACCGTCTCCGGCCCGACGCCTCCTGGGTCCCCCATGGTGAGGGCCAGCACTGGTTTCTCGGCGGCCATTCCCGAGCTCCTCCGGCACGGGGGATGTTAACCCCCGCAACCCGGCAGGTCAACCTCCGGATAAAAGGCTTGCCTTTCGGGCGCCGGGGGTTATAACCTCGCGCCCAAGCATCCAACTTAGGAGTCACGTCATGGTCAAGGTGGCACTCGTGGGTTGTGGCGGAATGGCGAGGCATCACGCGAAGACGCTGGCGGAGTTGCCCGACGCGGAGCTCGTCGCATTCGCCGACCCGGTTACAGAACAGGTGGAGAAGTTCCAGAAGGAGCACGCCCCGAAGGCGAAGGGCTACGCGGGCTTCGAGGAGCTCATGGATTCGCCCCCCGGCGGCCTGGACGCCGTGGTGCTCGTAACGCCGCACACGCAGCACTACGGGCAGTCGAAGGCGGCCCTGGAGGCGGGGCTGCACGTGCTGGTCGAGAAGCCCATGGTGACGAGCTCGGAGCACGCCTACGACCTCTGGAAGACGGCGGAGGGGTCCGGGAAGGTGCTCGGCATAGCCTTCAACGCCCCCTACACGCCGAAGTACGGGTGGGTGGCCGGGAAGCGCGACGCGGGCGAGCTCGGGGCCATACGCGTCGTCAACGGCTGGCTCTCGCAGAGGTGGCTCTACGGGACGAGGGGCAAGTGGCGCCAGGACCCGGCGATGTCGGGCGGCGGCCAGATGTACGACTCGGGCGCGCACGTCTTCAACGGCATAATGTGGCTGGTCAACGACCCCGTGGTGGAGGTGGGCTGCTTCTACGACAAGTGCGACTCGCCCGTCGACATCAACGGCGTGGCCATAATGAAGTTCCAGAACGGGGCGATGGCCTCCGTGGCCATAGGGGGCTCCACGCCCAGCTTCATCGTCGGCATCCAGGTGATGACGGAGAACTTCGTCGTCACCACCGACTCCTACGGCGGCAGCCTGGAGGTGCTGGACCTCGAGCGCAACACCACGACGCCGGAGATCGAGGAGTCCGACGCCCCCGGCGCGGGCACCCCGCAGGGCAACTTCATCGATGCGATACTGGGGCGCGAGGAGATCAAGTCGAACGTGCGCCACGGGGTGATGCTCTCGGCGCTGATGGACGCGCTGTACGAGTCGGGCGACTCGGGCGAGCTGGTGCAGGTGACGCCGGTGCCAGAGACGGTCGGCTGAGCGCGGGATAACAGCGAAGCCGGGGCGGGGGGGACGGCCGAGCCGCCCCGGCTCGCTGATGAAGACTCGCGCGCGTCCCGCGGGGGGGTGCAAGGAGCGCGCGCGGAAAGACGGCCTCAGCGCTGAAGCCGCCTGACGAGCTCGTCCAGCGTCCTGGAGAGCTCGGGATCCGACTCTCTCAGCCTCCCTATCTTCTTCTTCGCGTGGACCACCGTCGCGTGGTTGCGCCCGCCGTAGTGCCCGCCGATCTCCGAGAGGCTGTGGTCGGTCAGCTCCCCGCAGAGGTACATCGCTATGTGCCGGGCGGTCATGAGCTCTCTCGAGCGCGACCGGGACCTCAGCCGCGATACCTCAAGCGAGAAGTGCTCGGCCACCGCCTCGGCCACCTCGGCGAGACTCACACGTGTGCGCCGGCCGCGGCCGAGGTGCCGAAGGGCCCGGCGGGCCATCTCGAGATCGACCGACTGGTTCTCCAGGAAGCTGAGGGCCGCGAGCTTGGCGACCGCGCCCTCGAGCTCCCTGACGTTCGTCTTGACGTTGTCGGCGATGTAGCTCACCGTGTCCGGCGGAATGAGCAGGCCGCGCTTCTCGGCCTTGGCCTGGACTATGGCCTTCCTGGTCTCGCGGTCGGGCGAGTGGAGCTCGACGACGAGCCCCGAGACGAAGCGCGTTATCAGCTTGTCCTTGAAGCTCGATATCTCCCTGGGGTGGGCGTCCGACGATATCACGACCTGGCGCCCCATGTTGTGCAGCACGTCGAAGGTGTGGAAGAACTCCTCCTGGGTGCGCGTCTTCGCCGCCAGGAAGTGGATGTCGTCGACTATCAGGGCATCGGCCGAGCGGAAATGGCCGCGGAAGCGCTCGAGCTTGCCCTGCTGGACGGCCAGCACGAAGGAGTTCACGAAGGCCTCGCAGGGCATGTAGATGGGCTTCCCGCCGCCCGAATCGCGCAGCGCGCGGCATATCCCCTGGAGGAGATGGGTCTTGCCCAGCCCCGCCGAGCCGAAGAGGAACAGCGGGTTGTAGGCCGCCGCCGGCCTCTCGACGACCGCAGTGGCGGCCGCGAAGGCCAGCCTGTTGACGGGGCCGACGATGAACCTATCGAGGACGAACTCGGGGTTGAGCGGCACTCCCTCGCCGCCCGGAGCGCTCGCCGGCGCCGCCCGCCTGGGAGGGGCGTCGAAGACGCGGTCCTGGTCCTCGCGCATCCTGCGGAACATTTCGCCCGAGATGCTGACCGAGAGCGCCGGCTCCGCCCCCGCCACCTGGCCTATGGCCGAGGTGAGCACGTCGGCGTAGTGCCCCAGTATCCACTCTTTGATGAAACGGTTGGCGACGCCTATCTCGACCGTCTCGGCGTCGAAGCGAACAAGCTCAACGTTGCTGAACCACGTGCTGAATTGACCGGGGGAGACATTGTCCTCAACGATCTCGAGGACATGATGCCACTGTTCTTGAGCGGTTGCGTACCCCACCATCCCCCCAAATGGCGTCGCGGCAAACCAGCTTGTTGTGGTTCCCGGCGGGGGATCGGGCTCGGCTCCCGTGCTCCCCCGTCCTTCGCTGACAGCTCTCCCCGATCCGCCGAGCAGCCGCGAACCGGGAGGAACGAATCTAGTTCGGCGGGTGCGAGATGTAAAGGCAAAAAATCGGCGCGAAAAAAATCTCGCTCATTGGCACGGCCCGAACTCTCTGCCATGTCGCGGGGAACTCGCGTTGCCCACGGAAGAAAAATTTTTTTCTTTTCCAGGCCGCCGGTTCCGTGTTGACCTCATCGCGTTCCGAACGCGCGCGCCCCCCCGTCGTAAGTCCCCAATCTACGGGGGCTTACGACGCGCGCGTCCCGGGACCGGAACACACCCGGAAAAATCGCGTGCCTCACTTGCCGCACAGGACGAAGTCCAGGCCGAAGTCGGCGGCGCGAGCGCTGTGAGTCAGCGCGCCGACGGAGATACGGTCGACGCCGGTGGCGGCGACGGCGCGCACGGTGTCGAGCTCGACGCCGCCGGACGCCTCGAGCTCCGGACGCGAGCCGTGCTCGGTCGCGAAGCGGCGGGCGATTTCCACAGAGCGCTCGAGGTCCGCGGTGGAAAAGTTGTCGAGAAGTATGTAGTCGGCCCCCGACGAGAGCGCCTCCGGCAGATCGTCGACCGAGTCGATCTCCACCTCGACGGGCACGTGAGACTCGCTCGCGGCCTTTCGCGCGAGGTCAGCCGGCGGACGGGCCGCGACGGCCACGTGGTTATCCTTGATGAGAACCATTTTGTGAAGGCCCATGCGGTGGTTGACTCCGCCCCCCACCGCCACGGCGTACTTCTGCAGGCCCCTCAGGCCCGGCAGCGTCTTCCGCGTGTCCAGTATGGCGGCCCCGGTGCCCCTCACCGCCTCGACGAAGCGCGAACTCAGCGTCGCGATCCCCGAAAGGTGGCAGACAACGTTCAGTGCCGTCCGTTCGGCCGAGAGGACCGCCCGGGCAGGCCCCGCCACCTCGGCGGCCACGTCGCCGGGGGCCATCCGGGCGCCGTCGGCGGCCTCGAGGCGGCACTCGACCGCCTCCGAGACGAGCCGGAAGGCGAGCGCGAACAGCTCCACGCCGCACAGCACGGCCTCCTCGCGGGCGATGAGCCGGGCGGTGAGCTGCGACCCCTCCGGGACGACGATCTCGCTCGTGACGTCGCCCGAGCCGATGTCGGAGGCGAGCTCGCGCCGGAGGAGCTCGGTCGCCTCGGCAATCGGCAGGACGGGTGGAGTACTCTCGGCGGACGGTTTACTCACAGGTTTTCCACACGAAACTCACCGCCCCGAGACTGGGAAGCGGGTCAGCGCCAGCAGCAGGATGGTGGCGGTCAGGCTCATCAGGAAGACGGCCAGCAGCGCGATGCGCGTGTTGCGGCCCTTCCCGCCGAAATACGCGTGCCCCTTCTGGAACTCCTTGATGATCGCCTCGCCCGAGTAGTAGGTGCCGAAGATGAAAAGAATCATCCCCGCCGGCTCCAGGACCTTGAGCACGGTCACCCGCCAGTAGTCCCGGGGGCCGATCAGCACCGCCAGGAAGTAGACCACCAGCGCAACCAGGAAGCACACCGGGCCTCGCTTGCTCATGTAGAGTCCTTTCGACACGCGCCTTCGGACAGCGCCCTAGATATCACAATCGCCCCGCGGCGTCAAGGGCGCTGCCGGGGGGGCCGAGCCTTGACACTCCGCCCGCAGGAGGGTAACATTCTTCCAGTGGATCCGTCCGCGTTCCGGCTCCCGGAGTCAGGGGAGGCGGAGAGGGGCGGAAGGGGGGTAGGGGGGGAAGGACCAGCCTTGGGCCTCGCTCTGGAGAAGCGCCGCCTCACAGCCGGCACGATCGCCTTCGCGGCCGCTGCCGCCCTGGCGGCGGCCTCCGTCGGCTGCCGCGGCGGCGGCTTCGGCGGAGGCGCGGGACACCCGACGGCGGACCTCACGGTCAGCAGCCAGCAGGGCTGGACCGTGACGGTCTTCTCCTTAGACGCCTCGGGCTCGACCGACGACGATACCCCCGCGGCGGCCCTCGAGGTCCGCTGGGACTTCGACGGCGACGGCCACTACGACACGGACTGGTCGGCCACCAAGACCGCCGCGCACACCTACGGCGCGCCCGGCACCTACTACCCGCGCGTCATCGTACGCGACGAGATCGGCCGCACCGACGTCGCCTCGGCGACGATCGAGGTCCTCGACAGCGACGGGCTCATCCTCACAGCCCCCGTCGGCGGCGAGACGTGGGAGGTGGGCGACGACGAGGACATCACGTGGCTCTCGCCGGGCTCGCTCGGCAACATCGTTATAGAGATCAGCCGGAACGGCGGCTCCGACTGGACCGAGATCGCCACCGTCGCCGACACGGGCTCCTACACCTGGACGGTGACGGGGCCCTTCTCCGACGAATGCCTCGTGCAGATATACCCGGAGTCGGAGCCCGCCATGACACGCCAGTCCGAGGAGGAATTCATGGTCTACGAGACCGACCGTTCCGTCGTCCTGACCGACATCAGCCCGGTGACGACCGAACGCTGGCTCGACATCGCCGGCAACGAGTACGCCGACGCCTTCAAGGCGTCCTACGACTACGACGACGCCAACGTCACCGTCTACTGGGCCTCCACCGCCCCGAGCTTCGTCGGCCGCATCGAGGCGACGGGCCTCAAGCCCAACTTCGCCTACCAGATCAAGCTCTGCGGCGTCCGCTCCTTCCTCACGTCGTTCGAGAACATCGGGTACCTGGGGCGCTGGTGGATCGACCTTGGCGGCACCAACTACACCGACGCCGACTACGTGGCCAACAAGGACGACCCGACCAGGATCATCGAGTCCTACATCCTGTTCGAGCACCTCGTGACCGACAACGACGGCGCCGTCACCAAGGTCTTCAACCTGAAGAGCACGCTCCACGTCATCTGGTCGCAGGAGCTCAACTCCCGCGACCCCGGCCCCCTCGACTCCGAGATATACACCTACTCCTTCACGCCGTCGGGCCCGGCCTACGAGACGGCCCTCGGCGCCACCACGCAGCACCTCTGGCTCGAGCACGAGTGGGTGAACCCCCGCCCGGCCATCGGCGAGGCCGTCATGACTGCCGGCGCCTACGTGGCCCGCGTCGTCCTCACCGAGGAGAGCTTCCACCAGAGCGGCCTCGGCGGCACGTGGGCGACGGTGCTGACGGGCGATGTGGACTTCACGGTGCCGTAGCGCGGCCGGGGGGCCGCGCCCCCGCCGGGAGGCTCGGGATGCAGACGGACCGCCATCTCACGCGGGTGTCGGCGACGGGCGCCCCGGCGATCCACGCCTACTTCGACCTCTGCCCCGAGTCGCCCGACGGCTCGCGCGTCGTCTACTTCGAGTACATCGAGGGCCCGCCGGGGAGGGGGCGCGTCGTGGTCGCCTCGCGTGACGGCTCGGCGCCGGTCGTCGTCGGCGAGGCGAAGCACGGCAACGCCCACGTCGGAGCCATGCAGCAATGGCTCGACGACGAGACGGTCGCCTACTCCGACGGGGGCCGTTCGATCCTCGCCGCGGCGGACGGCTCCTCGCGCCGCGAGCTCCCCGCGGGCGTGCGCATGTTCTCGCCCGACGGGGGTTGGGCCCTCACCAGCTCGCACCACATGCGCGAGCTGGGCGGCGGCCCGGACGACCCCGGCGTCTTCGTCGTCGACGCCGCGACGGGCGAGGCCACGCGCCTCTTCGGACGCGACGAGTGCCTCGCAATGCACCCGGCGCGCGGCGAGGTGAAGCACCCCGAGCACATCACCTTCAAGCACACCAAGTGGGCGCCGGGGGGTGAGCGCTTCTTCTGCGTCTTCTCGAACGAGCCCGTCATCTGGCAGCAGGAGGGGCTCGTCCGCGTGAAGGGGATATACATCGCCCGGCCCGACGGCTCGGATCTTCGCTACATCAAGGACTTCGGCCACCACCCGATGTGGTCGCCCGACGGCTCCTTCGTCTACAGCCACGACCGCACCGGAGGCGGCACGCAGGACCTGGTGGCCGCGCCCGCGGGGAGCGGGAAAGAGATCGTCCTCTGGGAGGACTCGCCAGGCGTCCACGGGAGCCTCAGCCCCGACATGGAGCTCGTCGTCGCCGACGCCTACAACCGCCCGTCGGATGGCGAGGGGCAGATACTCCTCCTCGAGCGCGCCTCGGGCGAGACGCGCGAGCTCGCCCGCATGAAGCTTCCCGACACGACCCACCAGACAGGCTGCCACCCGCACCCGGTCTGGTCGCGGGACGGGCGCCGCGTCTACTTCAACTCGCCCGACGACGGCCGCCCGGCGCTCTATGCCGTGGACCTGGAGGGGTGACGCTCGCCGCTAGAGTTCCGGCACCTCCGCCGTGTCCCCCGTCCTCTCCTGCCACGCCCTGATGCGAGCGGCAAGCTCCGAGGCGCGCAAATTGTGTTCGGCCCGGCCGAAGAGATTCGTCGTCTCGAGCGGATCGGAGCCCAGGTCGTAGAGCTCGTGCTCGCCGAGCTGGCTGGCGTTCAGCTTCCAGCCCTCGGGGCCGATCACCGTGCGGACAGGATCCGTGATCGAGGCGGCGGCCTCGTCGGGGGTGGCGATCTTCAGCATCTCGCCCGTGAGCTTCGGCACGCCGGCGCTGTCGGAGCCTATGCCGGTGTTCGGCCCGTTCCACTCGACGAAGGCGTCGCGCTCCGAGCTCGATGCCTCGCCGCGCACTAGCGGCGCGATCGACTCGCCCTGCAGGTGCCCCGGCGCATCGACGCCCATGAGCTCGAGCAGTGTCGGCACCAGGTCGATCTGGCTCACCGGCCCCGAGACGCGCCGCGGTGCAGTCTGCCCGGGCAGCCTCACGATGAGCGGCACCTTCAGCGCCTCCTCGAACTGCACGCACTTCGCGAGCAGGCGATGCGAGCCCATCATGTCGCCGTGGTCGGAGGTGTAGACGACGATGGTGTCGTCGTCCAGGCCGCACTCGGCGAGCGTCCCGAGTATCGTCCCGACGTGCGTGTCGACGAGCGAGCACAGGCCCCAGTAGTTCGCGATCATGCGGCGCCAGTCGGCCTCGGTCTTGAGCGCGAGCCCGCTGTGGCCGCGCTCGTGGTAGGCGGCGCGGAGCAGCCTCGTCTTGAGGGGCTGATCGGGGCCCGGCGGCGAGTCGAAGTTGCCGGGGAGCGTTATCCCGTCCGTCGGGTGCTGGTCGTCGCGCGGCCCGAAGAAGGGCATGTGCGGTTCGAGGAAGTTGACGTAGAGCGCCCACGGCCGCTCGCGGTTCTCGCGGATGAAGCGCGATGCCTCGCGCGCGAGAAAGGCCGGCTTGCCGAGCTCCTCCGGCAGCCGCGCGCACAGGTTGCGGTTGAAGTAGTTGCTCTCGCTCGGCGTCTGCCCGCGCTCGACGAGGCTGTGGTGGTAGTCGGAGCGTGCCCGGCGGTCGCGACCTTCGGTGTAATGCGCCGTGTACATGTCCTCGATGGACATCCACTCGTCGAAGCCGTGCTGCCGGAATATCTCGTCGCCCAGATGCCACTTGCCGTGATAGCCGCACGCGTACTCGCCCTCGGGCAGCATCTCGGCGAGGCACTGCGTATCTGTCATGAGAGGAACGTTGTTCCGGGTGCAGCCGTTGGTGTGGGGCCAGAGCCCCGTCATGATGCTCGACCTCGACGGCGTGCAGACGGCCTGCGTCACGTAGCACGACTCGAAGACGGTCGCGCCGTCGGCGAGGCGGTCGAGGACCGGCGTCTCGATGCGCGAGTTGCCGGAGGCGGCCATCGTGTCGGCGCGCTGCTCGTCGGTGAAGATAAAGAGGAGGTTGGGGCGGGGCATGGGGCCTCCGGGGTGCGGTGACGCTGGCGGCTGCGGATTACATTCTACGCCGGATCGGGAGAGGAGGCAAGGGGGGCCGGGGAGGCTACTTCCTCTCCGCCCTGATCTTCCCCAGCTCCTCCCTCAGCCACTCGGCGACGGGGCGCTTGGTGACCTCGCCCCCATCGCCCTCGGGGGCGCCCCCCCCGCCGGGCTTCGGGGTGCGGAGGTAGTAGACCTTGCCGGTGATCGTCTTCGTGGCGCACTTGTCGATGAAGACTTCGGCCGAGGTGATGGCATTCCTGTAGGCCTTGTACTTGGCGTAGACGTGGCCGTAGAACTTGAGAGGCGACTTGATCTTCCCCGCGTACTCGTACTCGCGCCCCGAGCTGCGTATCAGCGCGAAGAGCCGGCCGATCTCGGCGGCGGCGTCCGCCGGCATCTTCTCGCCCGCGCCGGACTTGAGGTCGGCGACCGAGTCGAGCACCGTTTCGACCTCGTCGAGCGTCACGACCTTGCCCGTCTTCTTCTCGAGCCGCTCGATGCGGTCGATCAGCTCCTCCATCTTGCGTGAGATCCGGGCGGCGGCGCCCGTCACCTCGCCGACGTCGGACGAGACGGTCTCGACCGCCTTCTCGACGCGGTAGAAGACCATGGCGATCCGCCAGACGTAGAAGGAGCTGACCGAGAGGAAGATGATAAGCACGAGGACGAAGACGCGCTTCAGCCAGAGGTCAATCGGCGCCTGAGAGGCGCTCGGCGCGGGCGTCTCTGTCACGTGGTCCCCCTCCCCCCCCCCTCCGTCGGCGCGCATGCGGCGGCTAGGGCCCCTCGAGCGCGGCCTCGTATTCGTCGTCGACGAAGCACCGCTCGCCGAGAATCTCCGAGAGCGGATCGTCATCGGCGGCCGAGAAGCCGAGGTGGCTCCGTCGCCGCCAGCCCTCTGCGAACTCGAAGCGCCCCGACATCTCGCCGACCTCGGCGGCGAAGCCGGCCATCGTCTTCAGATACGCGTTCACGCCCTGCGACTTGTCGAGCCACTCCTTCTGCGAGCGGTGGCACGCGAGCATCCTGCGCTTGGCCGCCATCACCGGGCTCGCGTCCACGTACTGCCCGGGGCGGATGAGCTCGCGCAGAGGCCCCCGCAGGCCGTAGGGGAGCGCGTGGTAGATCGTGACGTCGTCCGCGACGGGCTCGACCTCGGGGTCCGACGGGTAGTTGAGCATGCCGCGAGTGAAGGCCGCGGTGACGGCGACGCGCGAGGCGTTGACGTGGTCCTCCATGTAGTCCTGCGGCGAGGGGACCAGCATGATCCGCGGCCTGACGGTGCGCACGACCGCCGCGACCTTGCGGACGATCTCCGTGGTGTGGAAGACCTCGATGTCGTCGACGATGCTCTCGTGATGCGTCGCGCCGATCAGCTTGCAGGCCTCGAGGGCCTCCGTGCGGCGGCGGCGGACGATCTCCGCGTGCGGCTCGGTCGCGGTGCCGCAGCTCCCCGAGGCGATGTTCATGTAGTGGAGCCGGAGCCCCGCCTCGCCCAGCAGCATCAGCGTCCCCGACATCATGAACTCGATGTCGTCGGGGTGAGCGCCCACCGCGAGCGCGGCGTCGGGCTTGGAGCCCACAGCCATCAGTGCATCTCCACGTCGCAGGTGCCGATCCCGCCGCGGAAGTAGCTGAAGCGGACGTCGGGGTGCTCGGCGAGCAGGCTCATCGGCACCGCCGAGTCCGGCAGCTTCTTCGAGATCATGA
>Ga0272441_10011032_pt1 | contig 13518 bp, 6 predicted proteins | sample SSMProp6N_FD_193582 | JGI IMG/M metagenome (GOLD analysis project Ga0272441, IMG submission 193582) | Marine sediment archaeal communities from Little Sippewissett salt marsh, Falmouth, MA, United States - SSM-Prop-6N | ecosystem: Environmental > Aquatic > Marine > Wetlands > Sediment ... | reverse complement strand
AACGTTTCTGGGTCAAATTTCACTTAAAAACCCAGCAGGGCATCAAAAACCTCACCGACGCCGAAGCCGAGGCGATCATTGGAAAATGCCGCGAGAGTCATCAACGTGACTTGTTTGAAAGCATCGAAAATAGCGATTTCCCCAAATGGGACATGAAAATTCAAGTTGTACCCGAAAAAGAAGCCGTCAACTTTCCCTTTAATCCCTTCGACCTCACCAAAGTTTGGCCTCACAAAGATTACCCGCTTATTGATGTCGGTGTGTTGGAGCTAAATAAAAATCCGGAAAATTATTTTGCCGAAGTCGAACAGTCTGCGTTTAATCCGGCTAATATCGTACCCGGTATTGGTTTTTCTCCGGATAAAATGCTGCAGGGGCGTTTGTTCTCTTATGGTGATGCCCAGCGTTATCGCCTGGGTGTCAACCATCACTTGATCCCCGTTAACCGCGCTCGCTGCCCGGTTCACACCTTCCACCGCGATGGGGCCATGAGGATTGATGGTAATGAAGGGGGCACCTTGGGGTATGAACCCAACAGCTACGGCGAATGGCAGGAACAACCCGATTTCTGTGAACCACCTCTCAAACTTGATGGTGCCGCCGATCACTGGAACCACCGTGAGGATGATGAAGATTATTACTCCCAGGCTGGTGATTTATTCCGGTTGATGAATCTCGAACAGCAGAAAACACTCTTTGAAAACACGGCTCGTGCTATGGGTGATGCACCCAAGGAAATCAAAATTCATCATATCAATCATTGTTCGAAAGCTGACCCTGCCTATGGTGAAGGGGTAGCCAGTGCCCTGGGAATTTCTATCAGCGAAGCCAAGTAAGACCAAATATGATAAATTCAAAATAATCAAGTTCAAGATGATAAGTTGTTACAGGAGTTGGATTGCTGGTCTTGTTTAACCTGTGGGATCAGATATGAAGACTACATATATCTAAAGCCAACTTTCACTTCAACCCGACGTGCATTTAAATGCTGATTCTGTGAAATTCTATGTACCTGTAAATAAATGAGTTATGATTTCGGCAAAATTTGGAAAAGGCCGAAAAGTGTCCGATTTCCCCCCCAATGTTGCAGAAAAAGTGCAAATTTCGGCTTGGATGGACCTGGATTGAAGGGGCTTACTACTTTGATTGAATTGTCACGAATCCCAATATAGATCCAGATACATTTATAGTGTCAAAAAAGATGTCCTACAAGACAATATATGCTGATTCGTGCTCATTTTCTTAATGTTTTACTCAACGAAATTGCAGCTTGAATCTTTAGACATAAAAGGTTCGGCACCCCGGATATCGCTCTACGATTAAGAAATTTTCATCAACTCCTTGATTTTAGTTGTTTAAGAAGGAAGATTATTGACTACCCCTATATTTCGATTATTAATTTTAATGTATTCTAAGTTCAAATCTTTATAATTATTTCATGAAAACTGTACCCAGGGTAATATTACTAATTGAGACATCACGTGCATTTGGAAGAGAATTTTTATATGGTATAGCTCGCTATTCCAGGATTCATGGGCCGTGGGTGTTTTATCGTGAAGCAGGTGGTTTGGAAAAGTCGATACCGCGATTAAAGGACTGGGGTGCTGATGGTATTATCATGCGTAATACTCGCAAGAACAATGATTTACTGGAATTGGGATTACCCACGATATTAGTAATTCACGGGCAGGAAAAGCAATTTGGTTTTCCTCGGGTGTTGACCGATGGAGTGAATATTAGTCGGATGGCGGGGGAGCATTTTTTCGATAGAGGTTACCGAAATTTTGCATATTGCGGTTTCAGTGATTCACCCTGGTCTCACCAGCGTGGGGAACAATTTATAAAGGTAGTAAATAAAGCGGGTTACGAAATCCAGGTTTATCCCCAACCCAAATCAAAAGTAAAACGGCAGTGGAAATATGAGCAAGTGATTATGGGTGAATGGCTTAAGTCATTACCAAAGCCTGTGGGTTTGATGGCGGGGAATGACGATCGTGGTCAACAAATCTTAGAGGCATGTAAGATTGCGCAACTTCAAGTGCCGGATGAGGTTGCGGTGATTGGAGTAGATAACGATGAGTTGGTATGTGATTTGTCGGATCCCCCGTTGACGAGTATAGCATTGAATACGGAAAAGGCGGGGTATGAGGCGGCGCAACTGCTTGATATGATGATGTTTAAGAAGAAGTGGGGGAAGAAGGATATTATGGTTAGGCCGAGTCATGTAGTGACGCGGCAATCGACGGATATGCTGGCGTTGGAAGATGCGGAAGTTGTTGATGCGATTAGGTTTATACGGCAAAACGCCAAAAAGAAAATACGGGTTGACGATGTGGCGTCGGCGGCGGGGATATCTCGTCGGGGTCTGGAAAAGCGGTTTCGTAAGTTGCTTAATCGTTCGGTGCAGCAGGAAATTCGCAGGGTGCGTAACTCGTTGATATGTAAGATGTTAGTGGATACGGGGATGTCGATAGCGACAATAGCGCAGGCTATGGGATTTGGGGGTGCGGAACATATAGCGCGTTATTTTCGGAAGGAGATGGGGATGAGTTTGCGGGCATATCGGAAGGAATATGCGGGCAAGTAGTTCGCAAAATGGTTATAATTAAACGCAAAATGGCGTTGATTTTTAAGGTTAAAAGGGGGATATTGGGGTGGAAGAAATTAAAAATTCTTAAAAATTCTTAAAAAATTTTCTCGTCTTTTCCGGTAAAGGCAACGGAAAGGCACATAAAGTTATCTTATATGTAGGCAAAATGGTTGTTATTTAACCTGTTATTTCTTGATTTTCAGACGCTGAAGAAGTCGGCGAAAGAGATAGAGATCGGCAGGTTCAAGAGAAAGAAGAGGCAAGGGGAAGTCAGGTTGGAAAGTCACAGATAGAAACTGCGAGTCAAGACAAGTCGTCAAGGAGAATATGGGAGAGTATATGTCTTATGCGATAGGTTTGGATTTTGGCACGAATTCGGTGCGTTGTCTGGTGGTGGATGTTGTTGACGGCGAAGAAATCGCCACGGCGATATATGAATATGAAAGCGGTGAGGAGGGGGTGATTCTGGATGTCTCGGATCATCATTTGGCGCGACAGCATCCGGGAGATTATATCAAGGGGATAGAGGTGTGCATCAAAGCGGCGTTAACCGAAGCCAGGCAGCGGGACAAGGATTTTGAATCGGAGCGAGTGATCGGTATTGGAGTGGATACGACCGGTTCGACGCCGATGCCATTGGACGCTCAAGGGACGCCATTGGGGATATTGAAGGAATTCAAGGATAATCCCAACACCCAGGCGTGGTTGTGGAAGGATCATACCGGATATGCCGAGGCGGCAGAGATTACGGAACTGGCGGCAAAAGAACATCCTGAGTATTTGGCAAAATGCGGGGGGACATATTCTTCGGAGTGGTTTTTCAGTAAGATTTTACATTGTCGGCGGGTGGACCCGGCGGTATTCGAGGCGGCCCATACATGGGTGGAATATTGTGATTATATTCCGGCAGTATTGACGGGCAATACAAATCCTGACAAATTGATACGAGGTCGCTGTGCGGCGGGTCATAAGGCAATGTTTAATAATGAGTGGGGAGGATTGCCGGCGAAGGAATTTTTGAGCAAACTAGATCCTAAACTGGGCGAGTTGCGGGACAGGCTGTATGAGCAGACATATACAGTGGACCAGGCGGCGGGGAAATTAACGGAGGTGTGGGCGTCGAAATTGGGACTTAACCATGGGATGCCGGTGGCGGTGGGAGCGTTTGACGCGCATCTGGGAGCGATTGGCGCCGGGGTGGGGCCGGGCAAGCTGGTGAAGATCATCGGGACCAGCACGTGTGATGTGATGGTGGCGGAGAAGGGCAGGGGTGTGCCGGATATACCAGGTCTTTGCGGTATTGTGGATGGTTCGGTGCTGCCGGATTATTATGGATTAGAAGCGGGGCAATCAGCAGCGGGGGATATATTTAACTGGTTTGTCAATTATATTAAGCCCGGCGGCGCCGGTACAGGAACTCATGAATGGCTCACGAAAGAGGCGGCCAAACTTAAACCAGGGCAATCGGGATTACTGGCGCTGGATTGGAATAACGGCAATCGGACCATATTGGTGGATCAAAGACTGACTGGATTATTACTGGGTCAAACACTGCACACCAGGCCGGAAGAGATATATCGGGCGTTGATCGAGGCGACGGCGTTTGGGGCATTGACGATAATCAATCGCCTGGAAGAATATGACGTGAAGGTGGATGAGGTGATTAACTGCGGTGGGATAGCGGAAAAGAATCCGCTAGTGATGCAGATATATGCAGATGTAACGGGTCGGGAGATGAAGGTATCACGTTCGAGTCAGACCTGTGCATTGGGGGCGGCGATTGCCGGGGCGGTGGCAGCGGGCAAAGCGGTTGGCGGCTATGATGATTTCAACGAGGCCCAACGGGCGATGTGTGGGATTCGCGAGACGGTTTATCGGCCGATAGCACAACATCATGAGACTTATAAGAAATTATATGAGTGTTATAAGAAGTTACATGATGCGTTTGGATTGGCTGATTATACCGGTAATTTAGGTCGAGTAATGAAAGACTTGCTGGATATAAAAGAACAGGTGATGAGTAAAAAAAGGGGTTGACTATAGGAGAGAATTTCAGATTTGAGAGAAACATTTTTAGTTGGCCTCAAGTAATCGGAATATATGGATGTTTCATGTTTAAGGAAAATGGTGGCTAAGAGCCCGCCTGACAACTATGGTTTTTCTGTGAACAAAGGCTCCCGCCCCTTTTTCTAGAGAGGAGTTTTGAGATGATGTTGCGACGAAGATATATTGTGGGATTAGGGGCGGCGCTTTTATTGCCATGTTTAGTTTTAGAGGCGCAGGAGTATCAGCGGCATTTTGGGCCGGAGGAGTTTGAGGCGCGATGGGCGAAGGTGTTTGAGCGGATTGGGGGGCAAGCGATTGCGGTGGTGCAGGGGGCGGCAGATCCGGGTGGTTATATCTATCCACGACAAACGAATAGTTTTTATTATTTGTGCGGGGTGGAGAATTCGTATGCGTATCTGATGCTTAACGGGCGTGAACGGAAGGTGACTCTTTATTTACCGAGGAGCAGGGGGAGTGATTTTGAGAGGGTGCTGACGCTGAATGATCCGGAGAAGGTGAAACGGTGGACGGGGGTGGATGAGGTTCTGGATGTAGAGGAATTGCGTGATCTGGATGCGAAAATTATTTATACACCGTTCAGTCCGGCGGAAGGGCAGGGGCAAAGCCGGGGAGAGATTCGCGGGGCGAATCGTAGGATCGCGGTCGATTACTGGGATGGGCGGGTGTCGAAGGAAGAGAATTTTCGGGAGCTGTTACAGGAGCGAAATCCGGAGGCGGAAATTAGAGATTTGTCGCCGATACTGGATGAGCTCAGGAGTATCAAGAGTGAGCGGGAGATTGCGTTATTGCGGCGGGTGGGGCAGTTGTCGGCGCTGGCGGTGAACGAGGCGATGCGAGCGACAGAGCCGGGCGTATATGAATATCACCTGGATGCAGTGGGACGGTATGTGTTTTTGGCGAACGGGGCGCGGCTGGAAGGGTACCGTTCGATTATAGGAGCGGGGGTGAAGAATATCGGGGATGCGCATTACTATTACAATTCGTGTCCGTTGATCGACGGGGACCTGGTGTTGATGGATTATGCGCCAGATTTTGGGTATTACGTGAGTGATATCGGCAGGATGTGGCCGGTGAATGGTGAGTTTAACGACTGGCAGCGGCAGATATGTCAGTTTATTTTGGATTATCATAAGGAGATATTGAAGCGAATCCGGCCGGGGGTGAGTTCGCGGGAGATTATGGATGAGGCGGCCGAGGCGATGGAGCCGATATTTGCGCGGACGGAATTTTTGAAGCCGGAGTATGAGCGAGCGGCGCGGCGACTGGTGGAGACCGGCGGCGGGGTGTTTTCGCATACAGTGGGGATGGCGGTGCATGATGTGGGGGGGTATCGCGGGGCGTTGAAGCCGGGGCAGGTTTTTGCGGTGGACCCGCAGTTGCGGGTGCCGGAAGAGGGGCTTTATATGCGGATCGAGGATACGGTGGTGGTAACGGAGGATGGGGTTGAGGTGTTGACAGGCTGGGCGCCGTGGGAATTGGATGAGATCGAGAAGATGGTGCAGGAGAAGGGGATGATTCAGGATTATGCGCCGGCGTTTGGGGCGGGGGTAGAGACTTTGTTTAAGAAGCCGGTGATGCGGGAGATGGAAGTTGGTGGGAGCATACCACGATTAGAAGGTGGAAGCACCCCCAAGCTGCGTTTGGCGTTGCCACCGGTCGTTAAGCCGCCGGCGGAGTTGGAGTGCGATCCATTTTATCAGAAGTATGTGAGCAGTGACGGGCTGCCGATATTGAGTTCGGCGCAGGTGTCGGATGAGGCGTTGTGGGAGGCGGATTATTTGATCGATCAGATGCTGGCGAATCGGCCGGACGTACGGGAGGCACTCATCGAGCGTGGTGTGCGGGTGATGGTGATGTCTCCAACGGAGATGACGACGGATGTACCGGAGCAGCGGCACATGACACCGAAGGATTATTGGGATCGGCGGGCGCGGGGTTTGGGAGGAAGATTGACCAGTTGTGGTGAGGAGAATTTGTTGAACCTGGAAGGGGACAGGTATTTTGACGAGAATATATTGATACACGAGTTTGGTCACTGCATTCACAGTCAGGGTTTGCGGCGAATTGATGAGAATTTTCAGACGGAGCTACAGGCATTATATGACAAGTCGCTGGGCGCCGGTTTGTGGGTGGATACTTATGCGGGCAGCAACGCCAGTGAATTGTGGGCAGAAGGAGTGCAATCGTGGTTTGACTGTAATCGACAGAGTCGCAGCGGGAAGGCCGACGGAGTGCACAATCATGTTAATACGCGGGAGGAGTTGATTGAATATGATCCTGATTTGGCGAAGTTTATCGAGAAGCATTTGGGTAAGTCGGAATGGCGGTATGTTAGGTATGAAGATAGAAACATGTTAATAAATATCCATTAAGGGCATTAGAGGATAACAAAAATGAAGCAGAAAATTGAAACCACCAAAAAGATTTCGCGGAGGGAATTTATCGGTTCGGCGTCGGCGACGGCAGCGGCATTTACCATTGTGCCTCGTCATGTTTTGGGCGGGCCTGGTTATACGCCGCCCAGTGAGAAACTTAATATTGCGGCGGTGGGCATCGGCGGTCAGGGCGCCAGCGATATTAGAAATTGTTCCGCGGAAAATATTGTCGCTTTGTGTGACGCGGACAAAAATAAAGGCGGTCGCACTTTCGGCAGTTATCCCGACGCCAAACAGTATTCGGATTTTCGGGTGATGCTGGAAAAACAAAAAGATATTGAAGCGGTCATGGTGGCAACACCGGATCATTCTCACGCTTTGGTGGCCATGGCGGCGATGCAGTTGGGCAAGCATGTTTTTGTCCAAAAACCCCTGACGCGTACGGTTTATGAAGCTCGGATGCTGACGGAGGCGGCGCGGAAATATAAGGTGGCGACCCAGATGGGCAACCAAGGACATTCGAGCGAAGAATTGCGTTTGATGTGCGAATGGATCTGGGATGGGGCGATCGGTCCGGTGCGTGAGGTTCATACCTGGACGAATCGTCCGATTTGGCCCCAGGGGATTGAGAGGCCCGGGGATACCCCGCCGGTTCCTGACGGTTTAGATTGGGATTTGTGGTTGGCTGGGGCGCCGGAACGTCCGTATCATCCGGCTTATCATCCGTTCCATTGGCGCGGCTGGTGGGATTTCGGGGGCGGGGCATTGGCGGATATGGCTTGTCATATTATCGATCCGGCATTTAGCGCGTTGAAACTGAAATATCCAATCAAAGTTGAGGCTTCTTCAACTCGGGTTAATAATGAGACGTTTCCGGTGGCGTCTATTGTGCGTTATCAGTTCCCGGCCCGAGGGGATATGCCGCCGGTGAAACTTACCTGGTATGATGGCGGATTGATGCCGCCCCGACCGGAAGAGTTGGGCGAACGTCGCATGGGGGACCGTAGCGGCGGATGTTTGTTTATCGGCGAGAAAGCCAAACTGATTTGCAGTTGTTATTGCCGTCAGCCGCGACTATTGCCGGAGGAATATATGCAGTCTTACAAACGTCCTGCGAAAACCCTGCCGCGATCCAACGGACCTTACCAGGATTGGATCGACGCATGCAAAGGCGGTCCGGCGGCCAGTTCCAATTTCGATAATGCCGGTCCCTTTACCGAAATGGTGGTGATGGGTAATTTAGCTTTACGTGTACCAGGCAAGGTCCTGGAATGGGATGGCGAAAAGATGGAATTTACCAACGACTCACAAGCCAACCAGTACGTCAAGCAAGAATATCGCAAAGGCTGGACTTTGTAAACATATGCTTATACAGACCAAAGGTCAAAGGAGATTTTTGCCTGAGGCAAAGGCAAGATTAAATTTTGCTTAAAGTCAATTGTATTAAATACCATACTGGAACTGATGTAATTAAATCGGTCATTCTGAGAAATAAAACTTTAAGACCAGACACTTAATTATCACGAGGAATATTATGAAAACCCAGGTTAATCATATATCAAGACGGACTTTTATCGGCACTACGGCCGGAATGGTGGCTGCGGCGGCGCTGCCGAACGTTACGTTGGGCGAACAGGTCGGCAAACCCAACTCAAAATTCAATGGTGTCCAAATCGGTGTGATCACCTACAGCTATCGTTCTATGCCCAGTTCCGCTGAAGAGCTTTTGAAATACTTGACTCAAAGCGGTATCAGCTCAGTGGAATTAATGGGCGGGCCGGTCGAGCAATTTGCCGGTGCCCCCGCAGGTGGGCGCCGCAGAGGCAACCGACAGGAAGTTACTAAATGGCGGCTCTCGGCGCCTATGGATAAATTCCAGGCTTTGCGTAAAATGTACAATGACGCCGGCGTCAACATCCACATCGTAAAATTCGACAGCATTGGAAATCAAGAGGTGAGCGATGCCGAAAATGAATATTATTTCAAAGTCGCCAAGGCGCTGGGCGCCCGGGGCATCACTCGCGAGCTTTCCGAAGAAGCCGCCAAGAAACTGGGCCCTGTCGCCGATAAACATCAGATCATGATAGGCTTTCACAACCATACTCAAATTACACCTACAACTTATGATGGAACGGTCCTTTCCTATGGCAAATACCTGGGAATCAATTTTGATATAGGTCACTACGTCGCAGGCTGCAATCATTCACCTATTCCCTTTATTGACAAGCACCGTGATCGAATTCTCAGCCTGCATCTCAAGGACCGTAAAGTAAAAAATGGTTCCAACATGCCCTTCGGTTCGGGAGACACACCAGTCGCTTTGGTTCTGCAATACCTCAAGAGAGAAAAATTGACATTTTCGGCGGATATTGAATTGGAGTATCGAATTCCGCAAGACTCCGACGCCGTTAAGGAAGTCACCAAATGCGTTGAGTTCTGTAAAGAATCTTTGGCTTAACACCAACTTATGCTGCTGGCTTAAACTGACAAAGATATATTTTGAGTTATTTTTTTAGTTTTCAAAATACTATGCAAGAAGCAATGCAACAAATAAAACACAATTTTTGAAGGAAAGAAGTCATGAAAACTATGCTATTAAATCTAATGGGGACGGTATTGGTTTTCGGAGCAACCATTGCTTGGACAGGCGAGGTTCGGGCGCAAACAAATACAGATAATCAAGCGATGGCGGGGGTAAATTTGGCGGTGGTGGCGGAGGCTTCAAGTTCTTATGTGTCGGGAGATACGTCGCTGGCAGCGTTAAATGATGGGAACAATCCCCGGAATTCACGGGACCGGCGGAGAGGATCTTATGGTAACTGGAACAGGCGAGGAACGCAGTGGGTACAATACGACTGGAGTCAGGCAATAAGTACGAAGATGATCGAAGTTTACTGGTGGGGTGACGGGCGTGGTGTGCATCCGCCGGCGGCGTGCCGGTTGTATTACTGGGATGGGAGCGGATTTATCGAGGTGAAGAACGCCGAGGGATTGGGGGTGGAGATAGACAAATTTAACCGAACGACATTTGAGGAAGTTACAACATCGAAACTGAGGCTGGAGATCGATAGCGACGGGACCAATTCGACGGGTATCCTGGAATGGGGAGTCTTTGATTCGGGTAAGTCACCGGATTTTCCGCCGACGGTGGTGGCGGATGTCGATCGGGTGGTGATGGTGGGCGGCAAGACTTACCTCAATGGGGTGGTAAAGACATTGGGTACCAGAGGGGCCGCATCCACAATGAAATGGAGTAAGGAGTCGGGGCCGGGTACGGTGCGCTTTGCTGATGCCGAAGTGGTAAAGACGACAGCGACATTTTCAGCGGCGGGTGATTATGTACTCAGGCTGACAGCGAACAAGGGTGAACTGAGTGATGCAGCGACGTTTAATGTCAAAGTGGAAGAACCACCGTCAGCAAGACATTTGGATTTGATTGATACGAAGGGATATAAGATCGATAGTCCTTTTTGGAATGACAGGATCAAGGCGCAGATTGTGAACTGGATACCTCATTGTATTGATAAGATTTCCGATCCGGAAGTGCGGGAAGGTGGAATTAATAATTTTATCGAAGCGGCGAATGCATTGGCCGGCCAAGAACATGGTAATCACCGTGGATATGTATTCAGCAATGCTTGGGTTTATAATACGATTGAGTCGATGAGTGTTGCATTGATGATCGATGCTGATGGCGATGAAGAGATTCTAGCGGCTCAAAAGAAAATGCGTGATACTCTGGAGGACTGGATTCCCAAGATTTTGGCAGCCCAAGAGCCTGATGGTTATATTCAAACGGCTTATACGCTAAGGGATCCGGCGCGGTGGACGGGTCGGTGGACGGCGCGGGCGCGGGCGAATCACGAAGGATATGTTGCGGGGTATTTCCTGGAAGCGGCGATTGCTCATTACCTGATGACGGATAAGCTGGATACCCGTTTGTATGATGCGGCGAAAAAACTGGCGGATTGCTGGGATGATAATATCGGCCCGGCGCCGAAGCAGGCTTGGTATGACGGACACCAGGCGATGGAAATTGCCCTGGTGCGATTTGGCAGGTTTGTCAATAAGAACGAGGGCGAGGGTAAAGGGGAGAAGTATATTCAACTAGCGAAGTTTTTGCTGGACTGCCGGGCGGACGGTAGTGAGTATGATCAAAGCCATGTTCCGGTGGTGGAACAGTATGAGGCGGTGGGACATGCGGTGCGAGCGGTTTATTCATACGCGGGGATGGCGGATGTAGCGATGGAGACAGGGGATATCGATTACCAGAGTGCTGTAGCGTCGTTGTGGGATAATATCGTGAATAAAAAATATTATGTCACCGGCGGAGTGGGCAGTGGGGAGACATCAGAAGGATTCGGGCCGAATTATTCATTAAGGAACAACGCCTACTGTGAATCGTGTTCGAGTTGCGGTGAGATATTCTTCCAGCACAAGTTAAATTTAACATACCACGACAGTAAATATGCTGATTTGTATGAAGAAACCCTATATAACGCCTTACTGGGATCGATGGACCTGGATGGGAAGAACTTTTATTATCAAAATCCACTAGATGCTCGAGGCTCGCGCAATGACTGGCATGGCTGCCCGTGTTGTGTGGGCAATATACCGCGGACGTTGTTGATGCTGCCGACGTGGATGTACCTGAAAAGTGATGATGGGATTTATATCAACCTGTTTGTCGGCAGTACGGTGACGGTAGAAGATGTGGCGGGAATCGACGTCGAGATGGTCCAGGAGACGGATTATCCGTGGAACGGAAATGTTTCGATTACGGTTAATCCGGAGATGAAAAAGGAATTTTCGATTAGGGTTCGGGTGCCAAATCGGCAGGTGAGCGAATTGTACAAGAGTACCCCGCAAGCTAACGGGATTACTTCCATTACGGTAAATGGTTCAAGAGTAAGATCCAATATAGTCAATGGTTATGCACAGATTAGGCGAGATTGGAAAGCAGGCGATAAGATTGAACTGGTGCTACCGATGAAGGTGCAGCGGGTAAAAGCGGATGAACGGATCGAAGCGACGCGGGGGAAGGTGGCGCTACGGTATGGCCCATTGATTTATAATGTTGAGCAGGTGGACCAGGATATTACAAAGGTGTTTAATCCGGACACTGAGCTGACTACTGAATGGCGGGGTGATTTGCTGGGCGGAGTGATGGTGATAAAAGGGAAGTGGGCAGACGGCAGCGATTTTCTGGCGATACCTAATTATGCGAGAAGAAATCGTTTGGCGGCTGAACCTGCGGTGAGGGGTGGATTAGGCCGCGGAGGTCGGCAAGCCAGCTCGATTGTGTGGATTAAGGATCGATGAAAAAGAAATGATGAATTATGAAACCAGAATGAGGAATCAATGAGGAATTCCGAAAAATCGCTTTAACTGGTTGGTTGGTTATCCAGGACACCCTCAAACGAGTTTGAGTGTGCCACCCAAGATAACTTTAAGTTTGTCAATTGAAGGGATGAGCGATGCGACAAAATAGGATTAATTTAATAATAGTTGTTTTGGTTTGTGGATGCTTGATCAGCACTTCTTGGTTGAGTGAAACTTTTGGTTTAGATCAGCAGGCAAAGGTGGGACAAAATGTATTAACTAACGGTTCGTTTGAACAGGCGGGAGGCGGCGGGCCGACGGGATGGAGGCAGTATCGCTGGAGTGGTCGGGGGGAATTAGGGTATGCCGAGACCGGCAGGACCGGCGAAAGGTGTGTGGTGATTTCGTCGGAAGAAGGTGGTGATTTATCGTGGGGAGCGATTGTAGAGGTGAGGCCGTTTTCGCGATATCGGTTGACGGGGTGGATCAAGACGGAGAATTTAGTGACCAAGAGCGGTCGCGGGGCGCTGTTTAATCTGCATGGAATGGCTCCGGCGACGCGGGCGATTCGGGGGACGACCGACTGGACGAGGGTGGAGGTGGAATTCGAGACGGAGACGAACAATTCGATTCAGATTAATTGTTTGTTTGGAGGATGGGGAGTTGCGACCGGTAAGGCGTGGTTTGATGATGTACGTTTGGAAATGTTGGAGACGAAGGAATTAAATCCATCGGTGGTGATCGATGCTGCGATTGAAAAAGAGCCGATATCGAAATATATTTACGGGCAGTTTATTGAGCATTTGGGGCGATGCATATATGGTGGGATATGGGCGGAGATGCTGGAGGATCGGAAGTTTTATTACCCGGTGACGGATGCTTTTGAGCCATTTCGGCAGGCGAGGCGAGGGCGGCAGGTTCAGAGTGATTACCCGATATTGACCGGTTCACCATGGAAAGTGATCGGTCCGGCTGGTACAGTTGAGATGGTGGAAGAGGATTCATATGTAGGGGATCATACGCCGCGGATTAAGTTGGCGGGAGATGGTCAGGCAGCAGGAATTGAACAGGGGAGGTTGGGATTGATTGCAGGTAAAGAATATGTGGGTCGAGTGGTGTTGGCAGGTGTTGCGACGTCGGGGCCTATTCGGATAACTTTAATAT
>Ga0272441_10011029_pt1 | contig 13527 bp, 13 predicted proteins | sample SSMProp6N_FD_193582 | JGI IMG/M metagenome (GOLD analysis project Ga0272441, IMG submission 193582) | Marine sediment archaeal communities from Little Sippewissett salt marsh, Falmouth, MA, United States - SSM-Prop-6N | ecosystem: Environmental > Aquatic > Marine > Wetlands > Sediment ... | reverse complement strand
CAATGTGTGACCTCCTTGCAGACCCCTCCGGCTCTCGTCCCGCCGTGAATTCTTTACCCTAACTCTGAACAGTTACTAGCATTCGTTCCCTTGACAATCTTCTCAAAGTGCGTATGATTGGGGGCAGGTCGGAGATATGATGACAATCCAGTACAGCAACGCAACCTATTATTATTATTATTACTTTACCACCTCACACGAGGATGGTTGCTTTGGTGTGCCGGGAGGTCGAGGGTAAAGTAGTAAGTTTCCAAGAATTCCGAAGGCGGGGAGCAATCAGCTCCCCGCCTTTTTTTGTTTCTCCGATCTCAAGATCTGTTTGTAAGGAGGTGGGTATGGCTTGTCGTGGTATCCGGGGGGCAATCAGTGTGGCGGAGAATACGGAGGCGGCGATCTTGACGGCGACGCGCACGCTGCTGGCGGGGATCGTCGCGGAGAATGCCATGGCGGTCGCGGATGTGGCGTGTGTCTGGTTCACGGCGACGCCGGACCTGGACGCGGTCTATCCCGCGCGCGCGGCACGGGAGATGGGGTGGACGGGCACGCCGCTGCTGTGCGCGCAGGAGATGGCGGTGGCGGGGAGTTTGCCCCGCTGTGTCCGGGTGTTGGTGCTGTGGAACACGGAGGTCCCGCAGGAGGCGGTCCGGCATGTCTATTTGGGGGAGGCGCGGAGGTTACGGCCTGATTTGGCGCACTGAGTGGGTGGTGTTTTGACAGGGTTTACAGAATGGACAGGATTTTTTAGGCTCTGTAATGAGCGGATGAATTTATCAAAAAAGAGGAGAGGGTGATGATTGTGGTGATGAAACCAGGCGCGACGCAGGAGCAGATTACAAGGGTGTCCGACCGCATCGAGGATTTGGGGTTCAAGGTGCACCTTTCGGCGGGGGAGGAGCACACGATCCTTGGGGTTATCGGCAACGGCAGGCCGGTGGAGCGCGACCAGATCGAGCTGATGGAGGGGGTGGACCGCACGGTGTCGATCCAGCGGCCGTTCAAGCTGGCGGGGCGCGATTTCCACCCGCAGGACACCGTCTTCCCGATCGACGGGGTGACAATCGGCGGCCAGCAGTTGCTGGTGATGGCGGGGCCGTGCGCGGTCGAGACGCACGACCAGTTGCTGGCGGCGGCGGCGGCGGTGAAGGGCGCGGGCGGGCATGTGCTGCGCGGGGGGGCTTTCAAGCCGCGTACCTCTCCTTACAGCTTCCAGGGGCTGGGTGAGGAAGGGCTGCGCTTACTGGCGCTGGCGCGTGAGAAGACCGGGCTGCCGATCGTCACGGAGGTGGTCTCGCCGGACCTGGTGCCGCTGGTCTCTGCCTATGCGGATATCCTGCAGATCGGCGCGCGCAATATGCAGAACTTCGCGCTGCTGCACGCGGTCGGCGAGTCCAAGCGGCCGGTCTTGTTGAAGCGCGGGATGATGTCCACGATCGAGGAGCTGTTGATGTCCGCCGAATATATTCTCTCGCACGGCAACGAACGCGTGATTCTCTGCGAGCGCGGCATCCGCACCTTCGAGAAGTACACGCGCAACACGCTGGATATCAGCGCGGTGCCGCTGCTCAAGCAGCTCAGCCACCTGCCGGTGATCGTCGATCCCAGCCACGCGACGGGCAAATGGGAGCTGGTGGGGCCGGTCGCACGCGCGGCGATCGCTGCCGGGGCCGATGGGCTGATCATCGAGGTGCATCCGCAGCCTGAGGAGGCGCTCTCGGATGGCATTCAGTCGCTCAAGCCGGAACGCTTTGCCGCTTTGATGGACGAGCTGCGGCCCATCGCCAGCGCTGTGGGGAGGACCTTATGACGGCACTCGCAGATGCGCAGGTCACTGTTATCGGGTTGGGGCTGATGGGGGGCTCGCTGGCGGGAGCGCTCCGGGGCCAGTGTCGCGCCGTGGTGGGCGTGGACCGGGACGGCGCGACGGTGGAGACCGCGCTGGCACGGGGTGTTGTGGACCGGGGGACGACCGACTTGGCGGAGGGCGTTGCGGAGGCGGATGTGGTCATCCTGGCGACGCCGGTGCGGGTGATCCTGGATTTGCTGGATACGATGGGGCCGCTGCTGCCCGAGGGGTGTCTGCTGATGGATCTGGGCAGCACCAAGACGGAGATCCTGGCGCGGATGGATCTCCTGCCGGAGACGGTGCAGCCGCTGGGCGGGCATCCGATGTGCGGCAAGGAGACGTCGGGGATCGACGCGGCGGACCCGGCGCTCTATCACGGCCAGCCTTTTATCCTGAGCCCGCTGACGCGCACCTCCGCGTCGGCGCTGGGATTGGGGCGGGCGGTGGTCGAGGCCGTGAGCGCGCGGCCGCTGCTGCTCTCCCCGGAGCAGCACGACCGGGTTGTCGCGGCGATCAGCCATCTGCCGTACCTGCTGGCCTGCGGGTTGGTCGGCGCGGCGGAGGATGTGGCGGCCCGCGACGCGTTGGTCTGGCTGGTGGCGGCGAGCGGCTTCCGGGATACCTCCCGGCTGGCAGCCAGCGACGTGACGATGATGCTCGATATTTTGATGACCAATCACGAGGCGATCGCGGTGGCGCTCGAGGCGTTTGATGCGCGGCTGCACCGCATGACGCAGTTGATCGCGGAGGGGAACGAGGCGGAGCTGCGTGTGGCGCTGCGAGCGGTGCGCGCGCGGCGCAAGGAGCTGTTCGCATGAGCTGCTTGACTGTGCATCCAGCCGCGGGGCTGCGGGGGCACCTGCGGGTGCCGGGCGACAAATCGATCTCGCACCGGACGCTGCTGCTGGGCGCGCTGGCCGATGGGACGAGCGAGGTCCACGGCTTTTTGCCCTCCGGGGATTGTCTGGCGACGTTGGGCTGCATCCGCGCGCTGGGCGTCACGGTGGATCGCCAGGGGGAGACCGATCTGCTGATTCACGGGCGTGGCTTGCATGGGCTGCAGACCCCGGTTGCGGCGCTTGATTGCGTCCGGTCCGGGACCTCGATGCGGCTGCTGTCGGGCATTCTGGCTGGACAGACTTTTGACAGCGTATTGACCGGCGACCCGCAGCTCCTGCGGCGCCCGATGCGCCGGATCGCGGACCCGCTGCGCCTGATGGGGGCGGAGATTGACGACGTGGAGGGCCACGCGCCGCTTGCGATTCACGGCACACCTCTGCAGGGCATGACGCACCCGTTGGCGATTGCCAGCGCACAGGTCAAGAGCGCCTTGCTGCTGGCGGGACTCTATGCTGAGGGCACGACCGTGGTGGTGCAGCCCGGCCCGGCGCGCGACCACACGGAGCGGATGCTGGGCGCGATGGGGGCGCGGCTGGATACGGAAGGGCTGACGGTCACGCTGCAGCCGTCCGCGTGTCTGGCGCCGCTGGCGCTCACCGTGCCGGGGGATATTTCCTCGGCGGCTTTTCCCCTGGTCGCCGCGCTGCTGGTGCCCGGTTCGGAGGTCACACTGGCCGGTGTGGGGCTGAATCCCACGCGCACAGGTTTGCTGGATGTGCTGCACGCGATGGGGGCGCAGGTTGTCGTGGCCCATGCTCATGAGGAAGGCGGGGAACTCGCGGGCGATATCACGGTGCGCGCGTCGAGGCTGCGGGGTACCTCGGTTGGCGGCGACACGGTGGTGCGGATGATCGATGAGTTCCCTATTTTCGCGGTCGCAGCGACGCAGGCCGAGGGGAAGACGGTGGTGCGCGATGCAGCCGAACTGCGGGTCAAGGAGACCGATCGCGTGGCGACGGTCGTCGCGGAGCTGCAGAAGCTGGGCGCGAAGATCGAGGCTTGCCCCGATGGTTTTGTGGTCGAGGGGCCGGCGCGCTTGCACGGTGGGGTCGTGGACAGCCATGGTGATCACCGGCTGGGGATGGCGCTGGCCGTGGCCGGACTGGTCGCGGAGGATACGGTCATTGTAGAGGGCGCGGAGCGGATTGCTGATTCGTTCCCCGGCTTCGTGGGCCTGATGCGGGCGTTGGGGGCGGTGTATGATTGACGGGCGGACGCGCTTGGTGGGGCTGCTCGGTTGGCCGGTGGCACACAGTCTTTCGCCCTTGATGCACAACGCGGCCTTTGATGCGCTGGGGCTCAACGGGCGCTATGTCCCGCTGCCGGTGCGGCCCGGGCAGGTCGCGACGGCGGTGCGCGGCCTGGCAGCGCTGGGGTTTTGCGGGGTGAACGTGACGGTGCCGCACAAGCAGGCGGTCCTGTCTGTGGTGGATCGGGTGGTGCCCGAAGCCCGCGTGATGGGCGCGGTCAACACGCTGGTTATCAAGCAGGGGGATGGCGCGCCGGTGATTTCGGGGCACAACACGGATCTCCCGGGGTTCTTGCTGGCCCTGGCCCATGGCGGCTTTGACCTGGCAGGAGATACGCCTGCGGTGGTCGTGGGTGCAGGCGGCGCGGCACGGGCGGTGGTCGCAGGCCTGTTGGCGGACAGCAGCCGGGAGGTTTGGGTGCTCAACCGCACGCCGGAGAAGGCGCAGGCATTGGTCACGGAGATGGGGGCAGCTTATGGATGCGCGGAGCGGCTGGCGGCTGGGCCGCTGACGCGGGATCACTTGGTCGATCACGTGCGGGCAGCCGGGCTGCTGGTCAATGCGACGACGGTGGGCATGTGGCCGCGGAGCGAGGCGTCGATCTGGCCGGAGGCGGTGCCGGTGCCGGGCGGGATCACGGTGTTTGACCTGGTCTATAATCCGCTGGAGACGCTGCTGCTGCGGCAGGCGCGCCAGGCAGGTGCGCAGGCGATCGATGGCCTGGAGATGCTGGTGCAGCAGGGGGCGCTGTCGTTTGCGCTGTGGGCAGAGGCGGTTGTGGATGTGGGGGAGGTCGCGGGGGTGATGCGTGCGGCGTTGGCTGCGCGGTAGGTAAGGGTGTATTTGACAGGATTTACAGGATTTGGGATTGTGGATTGATAGATTGCGGATTTTTATGCGAAGATTTTAACGCAGAGGCGCAGAGCCGCAGAGCCGCAGAGGTTTCTATGATTTTTAGGGTTGGAGGCTTCAGCTGGGGCAAATGGTAGGGACGAGACTGCGTCTACGTCCTGGCCCTGAGCAGCGGGTAAGAAACATAACGCAAGGACGCCGAGGTGCAGAGAAATCTGGACAGGATTTACAAGATTGACAGGATTTATAGACTAGACCTCCGGGGTTTCAGTCGTAGGATTGGGCTTAGCTATCGGTTTTAGGCTGGAGAGCTTGTTTTCGGGAACTAAATTGTGTAAACCCCGGAGGTCCTTAGTCTTATTTTGTAATCTTTGCCTTTGAGATGTGATTGCTCTGTAGTAACTTGGCATCAGCTAATTTTTATGGGATAGGAGCTTATGATGTTGCATTTTGTGACGGCTGGGGAGTCGCACGGGCCTTGCCTCACCGCGATCCTGGAGGGGCTGCCCGCGGGGCTTGCGGTGAATGTGGACGCGATCAATCGCGATCTGGCTCGCCGCCAGGGGGGCTATGGACGGGGGAAGCGCATGGCGATTGAGCATGACCATGCCGAGATCCTGGGCGGTGTGATCGGGGGGAAGACGACCGGTGCGCCGGTCGCGCTGCGCATCGCGAACCGCGACTGGGCTAACTGGGAGACGCGCTGGGCTGCGGGCGATTTGCCGAAGCTCACGGTCCCGAGGCCGGGCCACGCGGATTACGCGGGCATGGTCAAATATGGCCTGGACGATGCGCGCCCGGTGCTGGAGCGGGCCAGCGCGCGGGAGACGGCCGCGCGCGTTGCGGTGGGGTCGCTGGCAAAGCAGGTGCTGGCTGTGTTTGATATGGCGGTGGGCAGCTTTGTCACGGAGATAGGCGGGGCCGCGGCTGCGGTGCCGGAGCTGCCCATGGCGCGCCTCTGGAGCCTGGCGGAAGCGAGCGATGTGCGCTGCCCGGATGACGATGCTGCGGCAGAGATGCGCGCGGCCATCGATGCGGCGCGGGCGTCCGGTGATTCGTTGGGCGGCGTCTTTGTGGTGGCCGCCACCGGGGCTCCGGTCGGGATGGGCAGCCATGTCCATTGGGAACGGCGGCTGGACGCACGGCTGGCGGCGGCTATGCTGTCGATCCCGGCGATCAAGGGCGTTGAGATCGGCCCGGCTTTTGAGAACGCACGCTTGCCCGGGACGCAGGTTCACGACGCGCTTTATCCGGGGGATGCGGGTGCTGTCGAGCGGCGCACCAACCGCGCCGGGGGAATCGAAGGCGGCATGACCAACGGGGCGCCGGTTGTGGTGCGCGCGGCGATGAAGCCGATTCCGACGACGCTCACGCCGCTGCCCTCGGTCGATCTCGCCACAGGTGCGGCTGCGGCAACGCAGTACCAGCGCTCCGATGGCTGCGCGGTGCCCGCGGCTGCGGTGGTCGGGGAGGCGATGGTGGCCTGGGTGTTAGCGGATGCACTGGTGGAGAAGCTGGGCGGCGACAGTCTGGAGGCGATGCAGCGATGCGCAACCTTGTGATCACCGGCTTTATGGGGACGGGCAAGACGACCCTTGGGCGCCGGGTGGCGCAGCAGCTCGGGCGTCCTTTTGTCGATATGGATGCGGAGATCGAAGCGCAGGCGGGGAAGTCCGTCGCGCGCATTTTCTCCGAGGACGGGGAAGGGGCGTTTCGAGAGCGAGAGGCTGCGCTCTGCAAAGTGCTCGCGGCGCAGGAGGGGCTGGTTGTGGCGACGGGCGGCGGCGCGTTGGTCAATCCTGAGAGCCGGGCGGCGCTGTCGCAGAGCGGGACTGTCGTCTGCCTGACCTGTGATGCGGATGAGATTGTGGAGCGTGTCCGCGCGGCGGGTGGTCCCGAGCGACCGCTGCTGGCAGGGGACGATCCCGGCGCGGCGGTGGCGCGCTTGTTGGACGCGCGATCCGAGGCGTATGGCGCTATTCCCTGGCAGGTGGCGACGACCGGGCGTTCTGTCGAGGCTGTGGCGCAGGTGGTGGTTGCCCTGGCGAGGGCAACGGTTTTGCGCGTGCATTATCCCGGCGGCGTGTATCCGATCTATGTTGGCGAGGGCATGCTGGCGCACATCGGCGGGGCTCTGCGCGCTGGGGGTGTTCCTTTGGGCAGCCGTGTGGCTGTGGTCTCGAACGAGGTCGTCGCGCCGCTTTACGGTGCGCAGGTCGAAGCGTCGCTGCGCGCGGCGGGGTTGGAGCCCTTTGTCTGTCTGATCCCCGACGGCGAACAGCACAAGACATTGGAGACGGTGGCCTCGCTTTACGATAAGTTTTTGGCCGGGAATCTGGATCGCAGCGGGACGGTGCTCTCGCTGGGTGGCGGCGTGACCGGTGATATCGCGGGATTTGCAGCCGCTTCGTTTATGCGGGGTGTGTGCTTTGTGCAGGTGCCCACGACGCTGCTGTCGATGGTGGATGCCAGCGTGGGGGGCAAGACCGGCGTGGACCTGCCGCAGGGCAAGAACCTGGCCGGCGCGTTCAAGCAGCCTGCGCTGGTGTTGATCGACCCGGATGTGCTGGCAACGCTGGCCTCGGAAGAGCTCTGCGCGGGCATGGCGGAGGTGCTCAAGCACGGTGTGATCGGGGACCCGGCGCTCTTTGCCGATCTGGAGGCCGGGCCGCGCTCCGTGGTGCTGGACAGCCGACAGATTGCTCGCGCGCTGCGGGTCAAGGCTGCGGTTGTCGAGGAGGACCCCTTTGAACAGGGACGGCGCGCGGTGCTCAACCTGGGCCATACGGTGGGGCACGCGCTGGAGCGCCTGAGCGATTTCACCTTGCGCCATGGCGAAGGGGTGGGCATCGGGATGGTCGCGGCGGCGCGAATCGCGGGCGCGTTGGGATGGGCCGAGGAGGAGCTGGCGGTGCGTGTGGAAGCGGCGCTGCGCGCCTGGACCTTGCCGGTGCGCTGCCCGGCGTTTGAGGTGGATGCGATTTGGGCAGCGATGGCGCATGACAAGAAGCGGCGCGGTCGCGCGCTGCGCTGGGTGCTGCCTTGGGATGTCGGGCAGGTGGCAATCAGCGAGGATGTCCCCCGCGAGGTCGTTGTGGGGGTCTTACAAGAGATGGGAGCGAGAGGTGATAATGGACGAAGATAGAGAAGAAGGGCGGATTTTTAAGATTTTGGTGCTGCATGGCCCGAACCTCAACTTGTTGGGGCGGCGAGAGCCTGCGACTTACGGCAGGACAACGCTGGAACAGATCGACGCGGCGCTCTGGGACTTTGCGGACGAGTACGCGGAGCTGCGCATTGTGCAGTCGAACTATGAGGGGGGGCTGATCGACGCGCTGCACCAGGCGATGGACTGGGCCGACGGCGTGCTCATCAATCCGGGCGGCTACACGCACACCAGTGTGGCGCTGCGGGATGCCATCGCCGGGGTGGGGCTGCCTGCGGTGGAGGTGCATCTCTCGAATGTCCACGCGCGGGAGGCGTTCCGCCACACGTCGCTGATCGCGCCGGTCTGCGTGGGACAGATCAGCGGTTTCGGGTGGCGCAGTTATCTCCTGGGACTACGGGCTTTGCTGGATTGTCTGTGGGATCGGGTGGCATCATGAAGCCTGCTCGACGCCTGCAAGCGCTCCCCGTCTATCCCTTTGCCCGTTGGGGGCAGGAGGTCGCCGCCGCAGCACACTCCGGTCTTGATGTGATCCGGCTGGATATCGGCAACCCGGATATGCCGCCGCCCTCCGAGGTGGTGGCGGCGCTCTGCCAGTCCGCGCAGGCACCTGATCATCACGGCTATTCCGGGTACCGTGGGATCCCTGAACTCCGGCGGGCGGTGGTTGACTATTACGCTTGGCGGTTTGAGGTCGTGCTGGACCCAGAGACGCAGGTGGTGCCGCTGATGGGCTCCAAGGAAGGGATCGTGCTGCTGGCGATGGCTTTCCTGAATCCCGGCGATCTGGCGCTGGTGCCCGATCCTGGCTACGCGCCTTACACGATGGGGGCCGCGTTGGCGGGGGCGGGCGTCTATACCTTCCCCCTGTTGGAAGAGCGGGGGTTTCTGCCCGACCTGGCGGCGATCCCGGATGCTGTCGCCGAGCGCGCGACCCTGCTGTGGCTGAACTACCCTAACAATCCGACCGGCGCGACGGCGGACCTGGCGTTTCTTGAGCAGGCGGTCCGCTTTGCAGAGCGCCACGATCTGCTGCTTTGCTACGACGCGCCGTACTGCGAGGTGAGCTACGATGGTTATGCGGCGCCCAGCGTTCTGCAGATTCCCGGCGCTGCGGAGGTCGCGGTGGAATTCAACTCGCTTTCCAAGACCTTCAATATGGCGGGGTGGCGGCTGGGCATGGCAGTGGGGAACGCGAACGCGCTGGCGGCGCTGGCGCGGGTGCAGTCCAACCTGGATTCGGGTATTTTCCGACCGGTGCAGGAGGCCGCGGCGCATGCTTTCGCGATGCCGCAGGCCTGGCTTGCGGCGCGGAATCAGGCTTATCGTGAAAGACTTACCACGTTGGCGGCAGGACTGGAGGCGGCTGGGTTGGCGGCGCAGGTGCCGCAGGCGACCTTCTATCTCTGGGTGAAGCTGCCCGCGGGGTGGGAAGCGGAGCCCTTCGCGCTCACGCTGCTCAAGGAGACGGGGGTTGCGGTGGCGCCCGGTTCGTTCTTTGGCGCTGCGGGGGAGGGCTATGTCCGCCTCGCTGCGACTGCGCCGGAAGCGCGTATTGCGGAAGGGATGGCAAGATTACGCGCGTTTATGGCGTAGCAGCAGCGTTTTGCTTTGGGGGACGAGGCCTCTTTTTAAGGTTTAGCGTCCGTTTGTAAGGGGAGGCTGAAGTAAAATGTAGAACCTTGTCCTGGTTGACTTTCAACCCATATCTTGCCTTTGTGGCCGACCACGATCTTTTTGACAATGGATAGCCCTAGTCCTGTGCTTTTTTCTCCTCCGGTACTTTTCACGCTGGTCTTTTTAAACGGCATAAATAACTTGTCTAACTCGCCTGTTGGTATTCCTTGTCCCTGGTCTTTGACAGCAATTATGAATTCTTTTTCGTCTTTGCTTAGATTGACTTCAATTTTACTTCCTGGATGGGAGAATTTAACCGCGTTGCTGAGCAGATTGTTGAGCACCTGATCGATTTTTTGCCGGTCAATCATAAGGTTGGGTAAATTTTCTTCTTGTATCAAGGTTATTTCGATTTGCTTTTTGGAGGCGAGTACGTTATTTCTAGTGACGTTATCCTTGGCCAACGCTGTGATATCTGCAGGTTCAAGCTCTAGTGAGAGCTTACCAGATTCAATTTTAGCAACGTCGAGGAGGTCATTAATGAGTTTGAGCATAAACTCGCTGGATTTGTAGATGCTGTTTAAGCATTTAGTTTGTTGTTCGTCTAAATTATCTTTTAGGTCATCGAGCAGAAGTTCACTGTAAGCCATGATGACCCAAAGCGGGTTGCGCAGGTCATGAGCTGCCATGCCAAGAAATTGGTTCTTTTGTTCGTTCAAGTTTACTAGTTCAACGTTCTTTTTTGTCAGCTCTCGTTGCAGGGTGACTAATTCGTTGTTCAGATAGCTCAATTCATCATAGAGCATCGTCTTATTTTGGGAAGGCTGGTTTTTCGCTTCTGATTGCTCTTTGAGAAGGCTGCGCAGTTTATTGATTTGTTCGTTGCTGATGCTCATCATGGCTTCATAGAGTTCCAGGACATCAACGCTGCTTTTTGCTCCTGCAACCAGAAGCTTTTCTTCAAGCGTACCTCCGACAAAATGCATTGTGAAAATTTGATCTTTGACAGCGATGTTTATTTCCCAATCGAATGCTGCTCCTTGTGTCGAGACCTTTAGCAGAAATTCGAGCATTTTCTCTCTGCTGGCCCGGTCCACAATCTGCAGTAGTGATTGGTCTTGAGACGGGTCAGTAAAAATCTCTAACTCATCGTGCAGAACTTTTTGGATCCTGCCTGCCTTGTCACAGTGGATTGCGAATCCTTTGGCTGTTTTTTCCGTTGTGTCCATATTATCCTTTCAGGAGTTTGTCTGCTAAGAGGATGGCTTCCTGCGCGTTGGGTGCATATCCGTTGGCATTTACTTTCTTGTACAGATCTCGTGCGATATTAAAGGGATGGCCTCCCACTAGGATTTTGAGATTTTTTTCCGGGATGGAGAGGCGCACACGCTTTATTAAGTCAGCGACTGCACTTATATGGGAGGTCATGGTGGCTGAGATGCCCAATATCTCAGGTTTTCGATCTTCAAGGGTTTGGATCAGACTCTCTGTAGGCGTATTGGCACCCAAATAATATGTGTTCCAGCCATCCATTTCGAAGAAGTCGGCGATCATGCGCACACCAATTTCGTGTAATTCTCCGCCAATGCATGTGGCGACAAGTTTGTATCCTGTTTTTGGGGTTGAGAAGATGTAAGGATAGAGTAGGGACATCACTTGCTGTGTCACAGCTGTGCAGTAATGTTCTTGTGCTACGCTGATCTGATTTAGTTGCCATAGGCGTCCAATTTCATGCTGTACAGGTTGAAAGACGTTGAGGTAGATCTCTTTAATAGAAGCTCCTTGTTCCACTGCTTCTAGAATAAGTTTGCTGGCTGCGTGCCGATTTGCATCTAAGAGGGCTTCCAAATAGCTTTTAGCAAGCACCGCAAATTTTTTCTTGCCGTTGATGAAAGATTTGGTCGTTCCCGGGGCTGTGGTGAGGTGCTGGAATCCTGCATTAAGATATTCTTGTATTATTGTGTGCATTTCGGCTGGCAGGGATCTTTCCAATGTTTCCTGCATACAGATCATGGTGTCTTTAAAGTTGTGAGGTTCAAACCCCAGGTTGTCCAAGAGAATTTTTGCCCAGCTTATGTAGTCTACAAATAAGGTGGGGTCACCTGCATTGATAGCTTCGCGGAGGTACGTGAGATGATACGTTGCATCGCGCACGCTTTTTGCGTGCCCGCTGTCGCCGTACGCCTCCCAAATTTCAGGTTGTTTGTGATACTGCAGGGCAACCATGGCTTTTGCTAGGTTTGCTTGTTGTGATTTAATATAGCTGGCTATTTCTTTGTTCTCTGTATCCATGTTGCCTCTTGGACTGGGATGTTTTTTGGTTATAATGATTTTAACTTTTTGAGTATAGCATAGCTGTGTGTTTTTTCAATGGTTTTGTCTGGTATACTGCGTATCTATAAGTCAATAGTTCTGGAGGGTGCTATGAATAAACGCCTCGTTCTTGTGGCCGGTAATATCGGTGCGGGTAAGACGTCGCTCACGGAGCGGCTTGGTGCTCGATTGGGCTGGCGCACGGCTTTTGAGTCTGTGGCGGATAACCCCTATCTCTCTGATTTCTACGCGGATATGCGGCAGTGGGCGTTCCACCTGCAGATCTTTTTCCTGGGGCACCGGGCCCGGCAGCATCTCGCTCTGGCTGATTGTCCGGAGTCGGCGATTGCGGATCGCAGTATTTATGAGGACGCGTATATTTTCGTCCGGGTCCTACACCACTTGGGTAATTTGAGCGATCGCGACTACAAGTCCTACCGCGCACTCTTTGACCTGGTCATGCAAAGCTTGCCCCGCCCCGATCTCTTGCTCTATCTGCGGGCTCCGGTTCCGGCCCTTGTCGATCGGATTCAGGACCGCGGCCGGGCGATGGAACGCGGGATTACCCCGGAGTATCTCTCGCTGTTGGATACGTTCTATGAGGAGTGGATCGAGGCCTTTAATCTCTGCCCCGTGCTGAAGATCCCTACCGGTGATCTGGATTTTGTGCACAAGCCCAAGCACCTGGATATCGTGATTGCACGCATCAAGGATAAATTGGCGGGCAAGGAAGATGTCGTCTTCCCCGATGATCCCGATGCTTCTTGATATCCAACGTTATAAGCTTGTAAAGCGTCTTGGTTGTGCAGAGGGGGGAATTTATGGCGGATGGTAAAAGGACGCGTACGGTCGCTATTTTGCAAGCCTTGTTGATCACCTTGCTTTGGTCGACTTCCTTTATCCTTATCAAAGTGGGTCTGGAATCCTTGTCGCCTTTGCTGTTTGCCGGACTTCGCTATACACTGGCTACCTTGTGTTTGCTTCCTTTTGCTTTGCAGAAAGCCCCTCGTGCTGCTTTGCGCCATCTTGATAAAGGGGATTGGCGCATGCTGCTGCTCCTGGGGCTTTTTCTTTATGCGATGACGCAAGGTGCGTCGTTTGTGGGACTCTCTCTGCTGCCTGCTATGACGATCAGTTTGATTTTTAATTTTACGCCGGTTCTTGTCGCTTTGCTAAGCATGGCTTTTGTCTCGGAAAAACCATCAGGGATGCAGTGGTTGGGGATCCTCTTTTTTCTTGTAGGTGTTGTGACTTATTTTTACCCTGTGTCATGGGCCGGTGATCAAGGTATAGGATTCATGGTCATCTTGGGAGGTGTGGTGTCCAATGCGATCTCGGTCTTGTTGGGAAGAGCGATTAACCGCGACCGGAGCATCCCTCCAATTTTGGTAACGACCATCAGTATGGGATTCGGCGCTGTCTTGCTGTTGACCGCCGGGTTATTGACGCAGCAGGTTCCCGCCCTGGGCTTACAGAGTTTGCTTATTTTGTTTTGGCTCGCGGTTGTGAATACCGCGTTTGCGTTCACGCTTTGGAATACAACGCTTTGCACCCTCACGGCGGTGGAGTCAAGCATCATCAATGGT
>Ga0272441_10011027_pt1 | contig 13527 bp, 8 predicted proteins | sample SSMProp6N_FD_193582 | JGI IMG/M metagenome (GOLD analysis project Ga0272441, IMG submission 193582) | Marine sediment archaeal communities from Little Sippewissett salt marsh, Falmouth, MA, United States - SSM-Prop-6N | ecosystem: Environmental > Aquatic > Marine > Wetlands > Sediment ... | reverse complement strand
TGTTGCAGCGCCGATCCGCGGCCGCGGCCATGGCGTCGTTGCTGAGTGCGCTCGTGCTAATCGCGGTCGGGACAGCGGCCTTCTATCTGTTCGCGCCGGACACATGGATCACCGACGAGCAATCGCTCCTCCTCTCCCGTGACGGGGCGGCATCCGCCGAGATTCTCCTCTCATGCAGCGAGTGTGCCATCGACCTTCGTGCCGTGACGGATGACACCGCGGCGGACGTTCTCGCACAGGGCAGCCTGACGATGGCACGCGACACGAGGCTGGTCGAGACCGTTCGCCGTGAGAGCGATCGCGTGATAGTGCACCTCGAATCCGAGTCGCGGTTGCCGTTCGTTCTGTCGGCACGCCGCGGTTCGTTGCCGTGGACGCTCGAGCTGACCGACCGCCTCCCGATCTCCCTGTCGGTACGAACTGACGACGACGTCGACCTCGATCTGCGTGGGCTCGACGTGCACTGGGTCGAACTCGCCGCCGGGGACGGCACATGCACGCTGATCCCATCCGATCGAACCGACGCGTCGATCGATCTCGCCGGAGCCGACATCGACCTGCTCATCCCGGCCGGCGTCGGCGTGCGCATCGTCGGATCCGCGGAATTCGGACTCGTCGTCCCCGACAACTACGTCTCCGTGGACGGCGCCGTTCAGTCCCCGAGCTTCGAAGACGCCGCCGTACGGAGCCTCGTCACGCTGCGACTGGGCACCGAACGCGTCGTGGTTCGATCGCTCGCCGACGCTGCCGTCGAGGACTGACCGCTTCGGGAAGGGGTGCGATGCCAAACGAACCGATTCGGTCGACCGCCAACGCGCGCATCGTCGAGCTCCGCAAGCTCTCCCAGCGGAAGCATCGCCGCAAGCAGAACCGATTCGCCGCCGAGGGACTGCAGATTCTGCGCGCCGCCGTCGAAGCGATCGAATCATCCGACGAGCCGGCGCGCGTCCGCCCGCTCGAGGTCTTCTACTGCGAGGACCTGTTCGCCAGCGAGACCGCACCACGCCTGTTGGAATCACTTCGCGCCGCCGGCGCCGAGCCGATCCCCGTCACCGAGGCGGTGCTGGAGACCGCCTCGCTCCGTATTCATTCCCAGGGCCTGGTGGCCACCTTCGCCGCCGAACCAATGATGCCTTCGCTGGCCGCATGGCCGCCGCCTGTGACGGATTCGCCGGCGCTGTACGTGCTCGTCGACCGTCCCCAGTACCCGGGCAACGTCGGCACCCTCGTTCGCACCGCCGACGCCGTCGGCGCGTCCGGGGTTCTGCTCGTCGAACCGTCCGCGGACCCGCTCGACCCGAGCGCGATCCGCGCATCAATGGGATCCGTCTTCTCGGTTCCCCTCGCCTCCGTCGCGTCTGCCGGCGATCTGATCGCCTGGGTCGCTCCAGCCGACCTTCGTTGGGTCGCCGCCGACGTCGAAGCCGGCGAGTCCATCTGGGACACCGACGCGCTGGGAGGCGCGGTAGGACTGATCCTCGGCAATGAAGCCGCCGGACCCCAGCCGGACCTCCTTGCGCTCGCCGACGCGACCGTCCACTTGCCCCAACGCGGCCGCGCCGACAGCCTCAACGTCGCCGTCGCCGGCGGCGTGCTCATGTATGAGTGGCTCAGGGCGAACGGCGTGGAAGGCAGCGACGGGCAACGGGCAACGAGCAACGAGTAACCCTCTGAGTGGCATGTGGTTGGTGGCGTGTAGTTTGTGGCTGGTGGCTCGTAGCAGGCTGTTCGTAGGGTTCGTAGTTCGTGGTTCGCTATCCCCTACCCCTTACTCCTTACCCCTCACTTCTCGCTCGTAGCTCGTAGCTCGTGGCTCGTGGCCCGTGGCTCGTGGCCCGTGGCCTGTGGCCCGTAGCAGGCTGTTCGTAGGGTTCGTAGGGTTCGTGGTTCGTAGTTCGCTACCCCTTACCCCTGAATCCTTATCCCTCACTTCTCGCTCGTAGCCCGTAGCTCGTAGCACGTTGCTCGAAAGCGCCCCTCCCCCTACAATCCTTTCAGCATAAGAGAACCTTGCAGCAGAAAGGAGACACAGGCGTGTGAATGTGTCACAACCTGCTTGCAGCATGACTGACGATTGCGCCACTGACGCTGTCAGGGGCGTTTTGGTTTTTTGGGGGGCTGGAAGGAATGGACTTGAAGTCGCAGATTGCGATCTCAAAAGGTAGTCACAGCCTGTGACCACCTGTGGTAGCGACACGATATCTGAGAGGAAGTAGTCTGTAAGCATGGCTCAGCTAGAGCACATTGAGGCGATTGAGAAGCGGTTGTGGAGCGCTGCGGATACGTTGCGCGCGAACTCGAATTTCGCGAGCAACGAGTACTTCCTGCCGGTGATGGGACTTATCTTTCTCCGGCATGCCTACAGCCGGTTCCTTGCGGTGAAGGATGATGTCGAGGCCAATCTCCCAACGCGAGGGGGGAAGAAGCGTGAGCTGACGAAGGAGGATTTCTCTCAGCGTAGTGCGATCTTCCTCCAGCCGGAAGCGCAGTTCGACTACCTCGTCTCGTTGCCTGACAGCGAGGACCGCGCCAGGGCCATTGTCGATGCGATGGAGTCGATCGAGGAAGACTACCAAAGCCTGAAAGGCGTGCTTCCCAAGAACGAATACCAGGAACTGGATAACGATGTCCTCGGCCAATTGCTTCGTACGCTCAATCCCGACGAACTGAAGAAGATCTCGGGTGACGTGTTCGGACGGATCTACGAGTACTTCCTTGCCCAGTTCGCTGGCCTGAAGGCTCACGATGACGGCGAGTTCTTTACGCCCATCTCACTGGTTTCAATGATTGCCAACGTTATCGAGCCTGAACGTGGCATCGTGCTAGATCCGGCTTGCGGATCCGGCGGCATGTTTGTGCAAAGCGCGCGGATCGTTAAGGAGCACGGACAAAGTCCTACGGATCGCCTGACCTTCCGCGGGCTAGAGAAGAACGCCACCACGATTCGCCTGGCCAAGATGAATCTGGCTGTTCACGGATTGGAGGGGAACATCCAGCGAGCAATCACGTACTACGAGGATCCTCACGAGATGCTTGGGAAGGCTGAGTACGTGATGGCCAATCCACCGTTCAACGTGGACAAGATTGATGCGGACAAAGTCAAGACTGATCCTAGACTTCCCTTTGGGCTCCCGGGCGTCAATCAGGAGGGGAGTGTCAGCAACGGCAACTACGTCTGGATCAGCTACTTCTACAGCTACCTGAATGGGAGAGGCCGAGCCGGGTTTGTGATGTCATCGCAGGCCTCAAGCGCCGGAAGAGGCGAGGCAGGTGTACGTCGGCAGCTCGTTGAGACCGGCGCCGTCGATGTGATGATCGCCATCCGCTCCGGATTCTTCTACACCCGAACGGTGCCGTGTGAGCTTTGGTTCCTCGATCGCGGCAAGCCAGAAGCGCATCATGACAAGGTATTAATGATTGACGCCCGGAGTATCTACAGGAAGGTCACTCGTAGCATCTACGACTTCAGCCCTGAGCAGGCACAGAACCTGTTGGCCATCGTGTGGCTCTATCGCGGCCAGACCGAGAGGTTCCTCGATCTCGTCACCGGTTACTGCCGACGCGTCCTCGATGAGGCGAACGCGTGCTTCCACGCAGAAGAGGCCGATGGCGAAACACTGAGACCATTGCCCGCGCTACTCGAGGCCATTGATGCCCTAATCAAGGCGATGCAGCCGTTCCTCAAGACACTGCCCGGGGATGCAGCCCATGCCGAGGTGCAGGAAGAACTGAGTGCTGCCTTGCCCATCTTCCAAGCCGATGTTGAGGCGCTAGAGAGAAACCTTGCTGAGCAGGAAATGCTGTGCTTGGACCAGGGAAGCCCCAACGGCGAGCTGAAAGCCGCCGTCGATCGGCTCGCCACGCTGGCCGAAGCCAGTCGCGATCTCGTCAAGACAGCCGATCTGCTCTACAAGCTCGCTGCCCGACTGATTGAGACTTGCGAGAAGGAATGCGACGCCAAGGAAAGCGACACGTGGATCGGTCGGGACATCACCCGCGCTCGGAAGGATGCGGACGAGGCTCGACAGCGGGCTGTCGAGCAGCTCAAGCAGATCCGCTACTTCTGGCGGCAAGCCCATTGGCTCACCGATCGCTTCCCTGAAGCGGAGCTGTGCGATGTCGAAGGTCTGGTCAAGTTGGTCGATCGCGCGGAGATTGAAAAGAAGGATTGGAGTCTCACGCCCGGCCAGTACGTCGGTGTAGCTCCCGATGAAGTAGATGAGGACTTTGACTTCGAGGAAGCCTTGCGTGAAATCCATGTGGAACTGGAAGAGCTCAACGCCGAAGCCGCGGCGCTGGCCCAGACCATCAAGAAGGACTTCGAGGAGTTGGGCATATGATATGGGCCCTGCGCAGGCTTGACGAGCTTGGAACGATCAAGCGTGGGCGCTCGCGACATCGTCCACGAGATGCCGCACACCTGTACGGTGGACCGTATCCGTTCATTCAGACTGGAGATGTGAAACATGCCAATTTCCTCATTACAGATTACACACAGACATATAGCGAGGCGGGCTTGGAGCAGAGTCGGCTTTGGAAAGCAGGCACGCTCTGCATAACCATCGCCGCGAACATCGCTGATACAGCGATTCTTGGCATTGATGCATGCTTTCCAGATAGCGTTGTTGGCTTCACAGCCAACCCTCAGGAGGCCGACGCGCGGTTTGTGAAGTACCTGTTCGACGCTGCGCTACAGCGGAGATTCAGACAGTTCACACAGGGGGCGGCACAGGACAACCTAAGCCAGACAAAGCTGCTTTCCCTGGAATTCGCCGTTCCAGACATCGATGAGCAAGAGCGAATCGCCGATGCTCTCTCGGCATACGACTACTTGATTGAGAATAACCGGCGGCGGATTCAGTTGCTGGAGCAGGCAGCGCGGCTGCTGTACAAGGAGTGGTTCGTGCACCTCCGCTTCCCCGGCCACGAACACGTGAGGATCGTCGACGGCGTCCCGGAAGGGTGGGAGAGAAGGACACTGACCCAGATTGCCGACATCAGCATGGGGCAAAGCCCCAAGTCGATCCACTACAACCAGGATGGGAACGGTCTTCCGTTTCACCAGGGCGTCACCGATTTCGGGGTTCGGTTCCCATCGCACAAGACGTACTGCACCGTCCAGAACCGTATCGCAGAGCCTGGCGACATTCTGTTCAGTGTAAGAGCACCGGTCGGACGCATAAACCTTGCCCCAGACAAGATTGTCATCGGTCGGGGTCTCGCGGCCATCCGCTCCAACTGTGGCCAACAGAATCTCCTCTTTTACGCGCTGAAGAACTACTTCTTCAAGGAAGACATGATGGGCGGTGGCGCGATCTTCGCAGCGATTACGAAGAAGGACCTGCATGGCGTCGAGTTGATGCAGCCAACTAGTCGTCTCACGGAGCTCTTCATGATCCATGTCCAGCCTATCGATCAGCAGATCGCCATTCTGCAGCGGGCAAGCGACAAACTGCGCTCGGCCCGTGATCTTCTCCTTCCACGCTTGATGAGTGGGGAGGTGGCGGTGTGAGCAATACCATCCCACTCCCGAAGCCGGCGAATTCTCAGGCTCATGCGGACACCGTCACAACAGGGCCGGCGATCTTGCCGATTGAACGGATCAAGCTCTATAGCGACAAGCAGTGGGAGGAGTTCACGCTTGAGTGGGCGGATGGCCTTCGGTCTAGGTACGCGATAGTAGAGCGCTGCGGCGGAGCCGGGGATATGGGACGAGATATCATCGCGTATCCAGGCAAACAGAATCCAGACATCTGGGACAACTACCAATGCAAGCACTACGATCATCCCCTCTATCCGAGCGATATCTGGCTGGAACTGGGCAAACTCGTCTACCACAGTTTCTGTGGCGAGTTCACACTGCCCAGGGAGTACTTCTTCATTGCTCCCCGTGGCGTTGGCACAACACTGAGCAGGCTCCTGAAGAAGCCCGACCAGCTTCGAGAACAGCTAATCGAAAACTGGGATAGCCACTGCAGACACAAGATCACGAAGGCAGACGAGATTCCTCTGGAAGGGGAGCTACTGGAGCACCTCAGCAGCCTAGATTTCTCCATCTTCAGCCACATTCCACCTCTTCGGCTGATCGACCAGCACCGTATGACCTCGTACCACGTTGCACGTTTTGGTGGTGGGCTGCCGGATCGACCAGATACGCCTCCGCCGCCTGCCGCGCCAACCTCCACTGAGTTGACCTATCTGCGAAAGCTGTTTGACGCCTATGCTGACCATCTCAAACGGGATGTACATGCTCGCTTGGATATTGAGCAAGAAGAGGATCTGTGCGAGCACTACAGTGACTCGCGTATCGAGTTCTACAGCGCTGAGGCGTTGCGAAGCTTCTCTCGAGATACCCTGCCTGAAGGCTCCTATGAGAGACTTCAGGAAGACGTATATGAAGGCATCCGCGACGTGCTGCGCGGGAACTACGCTGATGGGTACCGCAGACTCCTTGCCGTCGTCACGACAGCGAAGGCCTTGCCACTTAATGCACATGCGCTTGTTCACCGACTCTACACCAAGGACAGAGGTGGAATTTGTCACCAATTGGCCAATGAGAGAGGAAATGTGAAATGGGTGAGATGATTCCCTTGTTCACGGAACGCAATGTGGAGCCTTTCAATAGTCCGCTTGAGATTGGATTGAGGACGGCGACCATCTTGGCTGAAGCATATCCTGAAGCCTTCTCCCTTCAGAGACTCGTGATCCTCGACTACCTGGTCGTGCACTCGGACGATGTAGAGGGCGGCCCGGCAGGGCTTCATCCGAAAACGCCTCATCGTAGTGGAGAGCTTCTGGTAAGACGCGATGCAATCCAGAAGGGCCTCTACCTGTATATGAGCCGGAACCTTGTCTCACGCCAGTTCCGAGAGGCTGGCATTCTCTATGCCGCCACCGAATACACAGGTGCTTTTCTCGATTCTCTGGACGCTCAGTACACCCACGCATTGCGAACCCGTGCTGACTGGCTCGTCAGCTCATTTGGCTCAATGCCAGATCGCGAATTGGACGAGTTCGCGCGTTCGCACATTGACCGATGGGGGGCAGAGTTCGAGATGGAATCCGTTCTGTGGCTGGAGGATAGCACATGAGTCAACAAGGATTCAGAATCAGACGGCTCGCATTGACCGGTCCTCCTAGCATGCAGGATGCAGAGCTGCTCTTCGAAGACGGTCTCAACGTGATCTCGGGGCCTTCGGATACAGGGAAGACTTTCGCGTTTCAATGCATCGATTTCGTGCTTGGAGCTAGTTCTCTCCCGAAATCCATACCTGAAGCAGAAGGTTACGAGTCGCTGCATCTTGACATCTATGACTGCCGCAATGACAAAACATTCTCCCTCTCTCGGAGTCTGAAGGGAGGGGAGGTCCTCCTAGCAGATGAACACGGACATGAGCAGGTGCTCGCGGAGAAGCACAAAGCAGATGATCCGAATTCTGTTTCTCAGTGGCTCTTGCGACTCTCCGATTTAGACGGCAAGCGGATCCGCAAGGATGCCAAAGGAGCGACTAGATCATTCAGTTTTCGAGATATGGCACATCTCTCGGTTGTTTCGGAGAGCGACATCATACGGGATGGGTCGCCTCTCTTTTCAGGGCAGTTCATTAAGAAGACCGAAGAGGAGTCCGTGTACAGATTTCTCCTGTCTGGTGTTGACGATTCGTCTATCGTTCAGAGTCCAGACAAGAAGGGACTGAAACAGCACGCAGCAGCCAAAGAGGAGGTCCTAGAGCAACTGATTGCTCGAGTAGACGTGAGGATTGCAGAGACAGAGCTCCCTGCTGATCTTGAGGTACTCACAAACCAGCTCCGTGAGGCTGAGGAATCCATTGAGCAAGTAACGCAGGACCTTCATGAGACAAGAGAATCTGCGGACTTGCTTCATGAGGCGCGCCGCTCTGCTTGGATACGGCTCAAGCAGGTAGAATCTCGACTGAACGTGCTCTCAGAGTTGCAGGTAAGGTTCTCCCTGCTCGACGCGCAATACGCGTCTGATATCTCAAGATTGCAGGCCATTGCAGAGACTGGCTACCGTCTCGGTGAGATGGCACTAGACTACTGCCCTGTTTGCGGTGCTTCGACCGAACACGCGGACATCTCCCATCAAGAATGCCAGATAGATCCGCTTCTCGCTGCCGAATCCTGCGCTTCAGAGATTCAGAGAATCAATGGTCTCATTGCTGATCTGGGAGCGACACGTGCCGATATTGAGCGAGAGGTGTACGCACTAGCGAATGAGAAGAGTCAGGTCCAAGATGGATTCGAGGAGGCGAACTCCGAGCTTGAAGAGAATCTGAATCCCGACCTTGAGGAAGCCATCAGCCAGCTAGGACACTGGCGTGATCAACGTGAGCGCCTTGGAGAAGTCGTCGCTCTGTTTGCTCAGAAAGCTGAGCTTGAGGAACTGCTTGTTCAGGTCAAGGGTTTGGCTTCCTCTGAGGCTGAGTCTGCGTCCTTTGACACGCTTGACCCCTCCTACACGGAGGCTTTCGCCAAACTGGTTGAGGAAAGGCTTACCGCTTGGAGCTTCCCTAGTCTTGACAGAGTGACGTTCGACGAGAAGGCGAGGGATATTCTGATATCGGGGCGAAGCCGAACGAGCCACGGGAAAGGTGTGCGCGCAGTAACGCACGCTGCATTCACCCTATCGTTGCTCAGGTATTGCCTCGACAAAGGCCTGCCACATTCGGGTGTTGTCGTTCTTGATTCACCTCTCGTTGTGTACAGACAACCGGACATTGAAGAGAAGGACTTCTCGGAAGACGTGAAGTCCGCGTTCTTCCGGGATCTCTGTGAGTCGTTCGAAGATGCACAGATCATCATCATTGAGAACGAAACGCCACCATCTGACGTAGTGGAAGGCGGCAAGGCGAACATCGTCACCTTCACGGGGACTAGTGTGGGCCGGAGCGGGTTCATCCCAAGTCCGAGACACTCTGGGATGGAGGCTACAGAGTGACCGCCTACACCGAAGACACCCTTGTCCAGCAAACGACAGCTGAGTATCTGCAACAGCAGCTTGGCTGGGAATCGATCTATGCGTACAACAACGAGGACTTCGGGGAGGACAGTCTTCTCGGTCGACTGTCGGATGAAGAGGTCGTTCTCACTCGATATCTCCGCAAGAAGCTCGTCGAGTTGAATCCGGGTCTGCCTGACGCTGCCTATGAGGACGCCATTCGGCAGATCACGGCGACCGTCGCATCGCAGACAATCATGGCCACCAATCGTGAGAAGCATGATCTGATCAGAGATGGTGTGCAGGTCGCGTTTCGTGATGATCACGGCGAGCTGAAACGGGAACGGCTGCGGGTCATCGACTTCGATGCGCCGGAGAACAACCATTTCTTGTGCGTACGGGAGCTCTGGGTACAGGGAGATCTCTACCACAAGCGACCCGATATCATCGGCTTCGTCAACGGCCTACCGCTGCTGTTCATCGAGTGCAAGAACATCCACAAGAACCTCAAGACCGCGTTCGAGAAGAACTTCTCCGACTACAAGGACACGATCCCCCACATCTTCCATCACAACGCCATCGTGATGTTTGGAAATGGTGTGGAAGCGAAGATTGGCTCGATCACCAGCCAGTGGGGGCACTTCCACGAGTGGAAGCGCCTGGCGGAGGATGAGCCGGGTGCCGTGGATATGGAGACGCTGCTCAAGGGGGTGTGCGACAAGCGCAACTTCCTGGATCTGGTGGAGAACTTCATCGTGTTTGACGAGTCGCTCGGTGCGCCTGCAAAGATCCTCGCGCGTAACCATCAATTCCTCGGCGTCAACCAGGCCATTGAGGCGGTTCGCGATCGTGAGAATCGGCAGGGGAGGCTGGGTGTCTTCTGGCATACGCAGGGGGCTGGGAAGAGCTACTCGATGGTCTTCTTCACACGCAAGATCCACCGCAAGCTGGGTGGAGACTTCACGTTTGTGATCCTGACAGATCGTGAGACTCTAGATACGCAGATCTACAAGACGTTTGCTGGTTGCGGCATTGTCGACAACGATCGGGAACCGTGCCGCCCCACCAACGGAGCACACCTAGAGCAACTACTATCCGAGCACAAGGCATACGTCTTCTCTCTCATTCAGAAGTTCAGCCGTGAGGTGGATCCCACCAAGGGGTACACGAAGCGCGATAACATCATTGTAATCACCGACGAGGCACATCGTACGCAATACGGCACGTTGGCAGACAACATGCGCAATGCGTTACCCAATGCCAGTTACATCGGATTCACCGGCACGCCGTTGATGGGTGAGGACGAGATTACGAAGAAGGTATTCGGCGGGTACATCTCGATGTACGACTTCCTGCGAGCAGTGGAGGACAAGGCGACGGTCCCGCTCTACTACGATGCTCGGGGGGACAAGCTTGGAGTGGGCGTGGGCGATGTCAATGAGCGCATCGCACAGGCGCTGGACGAGTTCGAGACAGACGATGTGGATGTCCAGCAGAGGTTGGAGCGCGAGCTCAAGCGCGACTACCACGTGATCACGGCCGAGCCACGCCTCAAACAGATCGCGCGAGATTTCGTTCGCCACTACTCCACTGCGTGGCAGACGGGCAAGGCCATGCTCGTGTGCATCGACAAGCCGACGTGTGTCCAGATGCACAACCTGATCACCGAGTACTGGAGTGAGCGCATTCGCGAGTTGAGTGTCGAGGCTGTTGTGGCGGCAGATGACGAGGAACGTAGCGAGCGAGAGCGGCAGTTGGAATGGATGCGGGAAACTGAGATAGCAGTTGTCGTCAGCGAGGAACAGGGAGAGGTCGAGAAGTTCCGGAAACGTGGACTCAACATCCGCCCACATCGGAAGCTGATCAAGCAGGGCATTGAGCTGCCGGAGTCCATGCGGGTGAAGCCTCAGTTCCAGAACATGCAGCGAATGCCGCTTGATGAGGCATTCAAGGCTGAAGAGCATCCTTTCCGCATTGCCATTGTCTGCGCCATGTGGATGACTGGCTTCGACGTGCCAAGTCTTGCCAATCTCTATCTCGACAAGCCCCTCAAGGCACATACCTTGATGCAAGCCATTGCACGTGCGAACCGAGTGAATGAGGGGAAGAACAACGGCCTGATCGTCGATTACTGCGGGATTCTCAAGTACCTCCGAAAGGCGCTGGCCACGTATGCGGGCCGATCAGACCGGGGGCATGGAAGCGATATCGAGAATGATCCGCTCAAACCTGAAGAGGAATTGCTCGCAGAGCTGGCAGAGGCGATTGCCCTCGTGAGGCAGTTCCTGGAGGAGCGCGGAGCTTCTCTAGGCAACATCATCGAGCGGAGCGGATTCCAGAGAAATGCTGCCATTCTTGCCGCCAAGGAAGCTGCCAATGAGAACGACGAGACACGCAAGCGATTCGAGATCATGTGCCGCGAGGTGTTCAAGAAGTACAAGGCGTGTATCAACATACGCGACATGAGGGAATACAAAGACGATCGTGGGGCGATCAACATTGTCTATAAGAGCCTTCAACAGGATCGTGAGAAGGCCGATATCAGCGACATCATCCGGCAGCTACACGGAATCGTGGATGAGGCGATCGACACTCGGGACGCTCTGGAGGTCGGAGACACTGAGGTCTACGATATCAGCAGCATCGATTTTGAGCGGTTGAGGCAGGAATTCGAGAGAAGCCCTGCAAAGAAGACGGCGACGCAGAATCTTCGCCAAGCTGTCGAGAATCGACTGAAGCGGCTGCTCGAACAGAACCCACTTCGAACCGATTTCCAGCAGCGCTATGAGAGCATCGTCGCTGCGTACAATCGAGAGAAAGACCGAGCGACCATTGAGCACACGTTCCAGTTGCTTCTGAAGTTCGTCGAAGTGCTTGATGAAGAGGAGACTCGCGCTGTTCGGGAAGGGCTCGACGAGGAGACGCTCGCCATCTTTGATTTGCTGAAGAAGCCAGAGCTCGCTCCAGCGGAGATCGAGAAGATCAAGACCATTGCTGCTGAGCTCCTGCGAACGCTGAAGGCAGAGAAACTGAGAGTCCATCTATGGAAGGACAAAGAGTCGACACGAGACGCCGTAAAGAGCTGCATACGTGACTTCCTGTATAGCGATGATACCGGACTGCCGGTTGGTGTGTATTCGGATGCGGATGTCGAAACCAAAGCATCAGAAGTCTATCGCCATATCTACCGGAGCTATCCCACGTTACCTTCTCCGTTCTACGAGACAGAGGGGAAGAGGAGTTTGAACTAGTGGACAACAAGGTACAGCGGTCTGTCCTCAAGGACGAATCATGATCCAGCAGATTCAGCGAGTGGAGGATCCTCCTGTCTTTGTAAGCTACGCCCGCGAGGACACACGATTGGTGGACAGACTAGTCGACAGGCTTCTTGATGATGGAGTTGAGGTATTCATAGACAGCAGAGAGCTTCGCGCTGGAGCGCAGTGGGTTGAGCAAATCGAACACGCCATCGCATCATGCGAGTACTTGTTGGTTGTCTGGAGCGAGAATTCATGCAGATCGAGATGGGTGCAAATGGAGCGGAACACTGGTTTGATCAGACATCTAAGCACTGGCTCACCTGTCCTCATACCGATACGAGTCGATAATTCGCCAGTCCCTCCCTTCCTCAGCGCGTACATCTATGCCGACTTCCGCACTGACTTCGAGGCTGGGTACCGTCAGATTCTGCAGACACTGTCCAAGCTCTCACCTGCGCGCAAGCGGACTCAGACGCATCGGGACAATCAGGGAGAAGAAGCTGTCGGCATTCGCCTGCTAGAACACACTGTCGAGCGTCGCGGCATGGACAGTCAGATCGCGACGCTGCTACGTGATACGGTTCGCCTCATTCCGCATCTCGTGTACAAGAAGGGCTTTTTCGAGGACACCGGTGATCACGAAGAGTATCAGGCGACGGGATTGCTTCGTGGGACGGCGCTCACCAATGTGGGTCTCTTCCCCCTAGATGAGCGCGAAAGAACGCTGGCCGAAGCGACTGGAGCCATTGCCGATCGCGCGCATGTGGCCAGAGCGTGGGGTGAGAACCGCGCCCTCGTCCGTTCAGCTCGGGAAACAGCAGATGCGAGTGCACTGGCGGCGCTCATACGGCAAAGACAGGATAGTCCTCACAGTTATGCCGCGCGCTTTGTTGGACTCAGTCGATACGTGGAAGACGAACTGATGAAGATGGTGGTCACTCGAAACCACCTCAAAGCGCGGCTGCTTTGGTACGGATTTTGCCAACAGACTCTCGAAAAGTGGGATGCGTCCGATGTGCCATAGGTGTCGAGAGGGTTGCCGATCTGAGGGGCATAGGGTCAGAGCTTTGCTTTCGAATTTCGATCTGCCGTTCATACCCATGCGAAGCAGCCGCGGTTACCCGGCATTCCTCGAATCGAGCACGAGTTGCACGCCCGTTGTATCGGCTCATGTCTCGTCCGCGTCCAAAGGCCCTTCGATGGCCCGGATGATCTCGTCTGCTCGGTACAGTCTGTTCCGCGCCTGGCCGGTGATCTCACGTACGATTCCTGCTTCCTCGAGTTGCGCAATGTAGCGGTTGGCGGAAG